>Ga0136610_1000618_pt1 | contig 10997 bp, 18 predicted proteins | sample AntDrymUQ1342206_2_FD_104804 | JGI IMG/M metagenome (GOLD analysis project Ga0136610, IMG submission 104804) | Polar desert sand microbial communities from Dry Valleys, Antarctica - metaG UQ134 (22.06) | ecosystem: Environmental > Terrestrial > Soil > Desert | place: Antarctica: Dry Valley...
CCTCGCTGGTGCCGACCACCGATCGCAGGTACACCGCGCTCCAGTCGGCGGCGGCGCCTTCGGTGAACAGGGCGCAGAACCCCAGCACGCCCAGCAGGAGGACCCGCCGGGATGGGCGTCTCAGGCCCATCGCGGGCAACGGCTCGGCAGCGCCGCCGGGGTGGGCCAACCGCAGTGCAGCGGCCGTTCCCACCAGACCGGCCGCCACCGCTACCGCCGCCAGGTGCAGTGGCGCGCCGATCCCCCGCGCGGCGACCACCCCGGCCAAGGCCGCGCCCAGCAGCCCACCGATACTCCACATGCCATGCAGGCCTGACATCACGGGGCGGCCGACTCGACGTTCCACCTCGACGCCGTGGGCGTTGGCTGCGACGTCCAGGGCCCCACCCGCCGCGCCGTACAGCGCGAGCGCGCCGACCAGCTGCGGCAGCGCCGGCATCAAGGCCGGCAACGCCAGGCTGCCGGCCAGCAGCGGGACGCAACCTCGCAGCACTGTGCGGCTGCCGACGCGGGCGACCAGCCGGCCGACCAGGGGCATCGTGCAGACCGCACCGACGGCCGGGGCCAGCAGCGCCAGGCCGAGCGTCCCCGGATCAAGTTGCAGCGCGGCCTGAATCCAGGGGATGCGCGCTGCCCAGCTGCCCGACACCGCCCCGTACAGCACGAACACCACGCCCAGCGCCACCCGACCGGTGGGCAGCCCCGTCCCTGCGCGGTTCGGCTCCGCGACACCGGCCGCGCGGGCGCGGGTCAGCCCTGCTCCCAACCCGGGGTGGTGGGCATCCGATACCGATTCGGTACTGGATGCCCACCATCCCGGTTCATCGGCGGCCGCGCGCGGCTCAGGCAACGGCGGCCTCTGTGGCGATGCCGTCGGCGCGGGTGACGGGAAGTGCGCACATCGTCGTTCTTATACTGACCGACTGATGCCCCGTGACTTAAGGCCATCGTCGGCGTCGAGCGGGGGCCGCTACCCCGCCGCCGGCCCGGTCGGTGCGCAGCCGATCTTCGACGCTCACCTGCACATCATCGACCCACGCTTTCCTCTGGTGGCCAACCAGGGTTACACGCCCGAGCCATTTGACGTTGCGGCGTACCACCGGCGCACGGCCGCGTTGCCGGTCACCGGCGGGGCGGTCGTCTCCGGTTCGTTCCAGGACCTTGATCAGAGCTACCTGCTCGACGCCCTGCGACGGCTCGGTCCGAACTTCGTAGGCGTCACGCAGCTGCCGCCCACGGCAACCGACGACCAGATCCGCTCGCTGAGCGCCGCCGGGGTGCGCGGGCTGCGTTGCAACCTGCACCGAGGGGGCGGGCAGGACCTCGACGAGTTCGCGGCACTCGCGGCCCGGGGTGCAGCACTGGCCGGCTGGCACGTCGAGCTCTACGTCGATGCCCGCGACCTGCATGACCTCGCCGGATGGCTGCCCCGGCTCCCGGCCTTCAGCGTGGATCACCTCGGACTGTCCGCCAAAGGGCTGCCAGCCCTCCTGCAGCTGGTGGAGCGCGGCGCCGCGGTCAAGGCCAGCGGCTTCTCCCGCGGCGATCTGGACGTTCCCGCCGCCTTGGCGGCGATCGCCGCCGCCAATCCGCGGGCCCTGCTGTTCGGCACCGACCTGCCGTCCACCCGAGCGCCCCGCCCCTTCGCCGACAGCGACGCCGCCCTGGTGCTCGACGTGCTGGGCGAGGGGCTGGGGCGCCTGGCGCTGCACGACAACGCCGTCGCGTTCTATCGCCTGGACTCGGCTGGCCGCTGACGCTGCCAGCCCCCCAGTGGCTGGTCGGTACAGCGTCAGCCCTGCCTCGAACACGTATGCTGCGTGCAGCACGCAAGATACGTGGAGGGGTGAGATGGGACGGCGCAATCTTACGGTGCAACTCGACGACGACGTGGTGCGCAAAGCGAGGGTGCTGGCCGCCCAGCGCTCAACATCCATAAGTGGCCTGATCAGGACCGAGATCGAACGCCTCGTTGGTGAGGCGGACGCGTATGCAGCGGCGCAGGGTCGTGCCCGGGCACGCTTGCGGCGAGGCCTCGAATTCGGTGGGCCGCCCTACCCGCAGCGGGAGGAGCTCCACGACCGTGCCTGACGGCCTGACCTTCGTCGATACCAACGTGTTGCTCTATGCCCACGACCGTGCGGCGGGACGCCGCCACTACGACGCCGTCCAGGTCGTCGATGACCTGTGGGCGCACCGCAACGGCGTGCTCAGCACCCAGATTCTGCAAGAGTTCTACGTCAACGCGACGCGCAAGCTCAGTCCTACCATCAGCCGTGCAGACGCCCGCGACATCGTTGCCGACTACGCCACTTGGCGCGTCCATCAGGTCTCGATGCATGACGTGCTCGACGCTTCGGTGCTGGAGGAACGCCACACGTTGTCGTTCTGGGATGCGCTGGTCGTCGTTGCGGCACAGCAGGCAGGGGCGGCCGTCCTGCTGTCGGAGGATTTGCAGACTCGGACATTCGGAGCGCTCACCGTCCGGAGTCCGTTCACCGCAGCGCCACCCTCGCCATAGCCGCGTGGCATCTAGCCTGCCTGATGGCCGCCGGGATGAGCCCGAGTTCGAGCCCGCGCAGGACCGCGCGGGTGCGGTCGCGGACGCCGAGCGTCCACAGCACGTTGGCCACATGGTTCTTGACGGTGCCCTCCGTCAGGTGAAGCGCACGAGCGATCTCACGGTTGGAGTACCCGCAGGCGAGCAGTCGCACGATCTCGACCTCGCGCGGTGCCGCCGCTGGTGCCCGTCCAGCACCTGGCCGCCACGCCGATGGTCGACATCAACTACGACGCCGGGGAATCGGTCGGCTGGCCACGGTTCTCCCAGACGGTTGCCGGTGTGTACGCCCGGCTGCCGGCGGCGGAGCGGGCCAACGCGATCGTGTTCCCCCGCAACTACGGCCAGGCTGGCGCGGTCGACCACTACGCCCCGGAGCTGGGCCTGCCGCCGGCCTACAGCGGCCACAACAGCTACGCCGAGTGGGGTCCGCCTCCGGAGACCGCCGCTACCACCATCATCGGCTACGACCGCGCCCAGCTGGAACACTGGTTCGCCGCCTGCAAGGAGGCGGTCCGGATCGACAACGGCGTCGGTCTGGACAACGACGAGCAAGGCACGCCCGTCTGGGTCTGCCGCGATCGAATCACGCCTTGGGCACAACTCTGGCCCCAGCTGCGGCACCTCGGCTGACCACCCGGAAAGGGCAGGGCGCACCCCCATGCGGTCAGGCGGGCAACGACTCTGGCGTCACCATCCAGAGGTGACCGTCGGGGTCGGCGAACGCACCGGCGTAGCCCCACGGCTGCTGTCCGGGTTGCGTGACGATCTCAGCACCGGCCCCGTGCGCACGCTTGACCAACTCGTCAACGCCGGCCTCGGTTCCTGTACCAATGATGAGGACACATTCGCTGTGCCCGCGCGCGCGACCTCATGGTCGCCAGTGATCCAGCCGGAGCCGCCGGTGGGGACGAGCATGAGGCGGACGCCGTCGTTGAGAGCGAACTGCAGTGGTTCCGGTACACCATCCTCCGCTGGCTCGCCGATGGCGTCGAGGCCGAGCCCCTCACGGTAGAACGCGAACGAGGTCGGGCCATCGGCGATCGGCAGGCTGACGACCACAGGTAAGAGCGACATCGGTGTGCCTCCTCGGGCATCATGGCTGGCTGCTCCCACTTCTGACGCAGCCTGGCGACCGAACTCATCGGTCAACGGGCCACTGCGATGAACTCAGACGCAGGCGGCCTCGTAGGCGCCCGGCGTGCAACCCACCAGCGCGTGGAAGTCGCGAATGAAGTGCGCCTGATCGGCGTAGCCGAGATCGGTCGCGACCTCGGCCCAGCCGCCACGATCGCCAGCGGCGATGCGGTCCGCGGCCTCGTGCAGGCGATAGCGCTGGAGCACCCACTTCGGGCCGGCACCGACGTAGCGGTGAAAGAGCCGCTGGAGCGCCCGTGTCGAGAGCCCGTGAAGCGCGGCGACGTCAGTGGCCCGCGTGCCCACCGGCGCCTCGAGCATCCAGGCGATGATCTGCTCGGCTCGCTGAGCGGCCGGATCGGGGGACGACCAGCGCGCGCGCAGGAACGCTTCGATGGCCTCGATACGGGCAAGTGCGCCGGCACGCGCCCCGACTTCCAGCTCGAGTGACGTGCCGTCGGCGCCGAACACGGCAGCCAACGGCACGCCGCGGTCGGCGAGCTCGGCCATCGGCACGGTCGTGAAGCTCGCGAACGCCCCTGGCCGAAACATCGTCCCCACCGTCATGCCTTTCCCTTCGAGTAGGTGACTCGCCCGCCGCGTGATCACGCCGTGCACGGACGCCCCACCGGGCTCGAAGCAGAGGTTGGCGCAGGGGTGAGGGAGCACCTCCTGGAGGAACGCTTCGCGTCCGCGGAAATCCCAGCGCACCGCCCAGTGCCGCTTGACCACGCAGGCCAGATCGGCGGCTGGCGGATGCCAGGAGAACGCAAGCTGCTCCTGTGCCGCTCGTGGGTTCAGGATTCCCCTCAGGCTCTCGACGTCTACCGGCATGCGTCGCATTCTTTCAATACGCGGGTGGCCCTGCTACCTACTGTGTCGACGATGACCGATGTCGCGTTCACGACACCCACCGGCGACCGAGACGCCTACCTCTCGCAACCGCAAGGCGCAGGTCCGTGGCCGGGCGTGGTTCTCATCCACGAGATCTTCGGACTCAACGACGACATCCGAGCGCTGACCGAGGGAGTCGCGGCGATGGGCTACCTGGCGCTGGCTCCGGACTTCTACGGCGGTGGAAAGTGGTCGAGGTGCATGCGGGGTGCTCTTCGCGAGCTGGAAGCCGGCAGCGGTGAGTTCTTCGACGCGATCGAGGCGAGCCGCGGCTGGCTGGCGGGAAACGATCACTGCACCGGCAAAATCGGCGTGATCGGATTCAGCCTCGGTGGCGGATTCGCCCTCCTGGCCGCGTCCAGGTACTCCTTCTCGGCGGCGAGTGTCAACTACGGCGAGATACCCGACGACGCAGAACACGTTCTGGCCGGCGCTTGCCCGATCATTGCCTCTTACGGCGAGCGAGACCGCACGATGAGAGGACGGCCCGCGCGGCTGCAGCACGCACTTGCTGCCGCCGGTGTCGACCACGACGTCAAGACCTATCCGCTGGCCGGCCACAGCTTCCTCAGCGTGCAGCACTACCCGAGCGGCGTCGCGGTGCTCGCCAAGGTTATGGGTATGAGCGCGGGCCCACACGCCCCGTCGGCGACCGACGCCTGGCGCCGGATCGACGACTTCTTCGGCACACATCTTCGCAGCGAGCCATGACGCTCGTCGACGATCGACGCCCGACCACCGGAACCCTCGGACCGTGCGCGTCCTCGAGATGACGTGTGGCTCGACATACTCGCGGCATGACAACGATGCCTGCCCACACCGTGAGCGTCCCGGTCGACCGCGATCCGGGCGCCGTCTACCGGTACGTCTCCGACCCACGCAACCTGCCGGACTGGGCACCAGGCTTCGCGAAGGCCGTGCGCGAGGCAGCTGGGGGTTGGGTCGTCGAGACGGCGGACGGGACGGTGCGGATCGCATTCGTCCCGGACAACGAGCTGGGCGTGGTCGACCATCGGGTGACCGACGACCAAGGGCTCGACGTCTTGAACCCGATGCGCGTCATCGCCAACGCCGACGGCGCGGAAGTGCTGTTCACGCTCTTCCAATCGCCTGACACCGCAGACGACCACTTCCAGCGTGACCTCGGACTCGTAGAGGCGGACCTGCTGGCGCTCAAGCGCTTGCTCGAAGGTTACGAGCGGTAGCCGCAGTCAACGCTCGCCGAGCTTCGGTGCCGCTCCGCAGTCATATCCACCCGCCGGCGACATCTGCTGGCCGCTCGCCCCTGAAACCCGAGGAGGACGCTGTGACCCTGTCCGTCGGTTCTGTGACGGTCGACTGCAACGACGTCGCGACCGTCGCCGGTTTCTGGTCCGCTGCCCTCGGCATGCCGCTGGACCCGGACGCCTCACCGTATATGGCCTCGCTGAACCGCACCGGTACCCAGCTGCCCCGGTTCCTGTTCCTCAAGGTCCCCGAGGCCACGACCGCCAAGAACCGGCTGCACCTGGACCTGCTCGTCGACCAGGGGGTGCCCCGCCTGCGGGAGGTGGCTCGGCTCGTCGAGCTCGGCGCGACGCACCTGGCCGACAAGGACGAGTGGGGACACTCTCGGGCGGTGCTCACAGACCCCGAGGGCAACGAGTTCTGCATCGCCGCCCGATCGTGATGGCTCGTGCAGCGTGCGCGCTCGAACAGCCTGTGTGCGGGTCGCCTATGCCGTGAGTCGTTCGCTAACGGCGTGTCCTCGTGGGGACAGCCGGTAGCCGGTGCCAAGGCTTTCGGTGAGGTCAAGGTCCTTCAAGCGCCGAACCCGCCGCTTCAGCCGCACCTGCTCATCGCCGAGCCGTTCGGCGAGGTCACCACTGCGCAGGCCGGGCGACTCCTCGATAGCGGCGAGCAGCCGGCGGGTCCAGCCGCCATCACGGCTGGCGCTGTCGAGCCGATCTAGCCGCTGGACCACCTCGGCGTAGTGCTCGTCGTCGAGTGGGGTCTGCCGCAGCCGCTCGCGAGGGTCCGCGCCGGCGTGGTGGAACGCGGTTCGGTAGGCGCGACGGTCCGGACGGGGCCCCAGATCGCGGCGGAGTTCATCGACGGAGCCGTACCCGGCCCGTGCTGCGTCCTCGGCCGTGAGAAGTTCTCGTTGATCTCGACGACCTCGTCGATGGCCAGGACGCCCACAGCAGTCTTGAGCGCGCCACTCGTCGTGACGGTCGGGCGTTGCCAACGGCGGAACGCGAGGGTGACCGTGCCGTCGGCGAGGCCGGTCCACAACTCCTTGCGGAACAGCACGTCAGGTGCCCCTTCCTCGGTCGATCAGCAGACTCCTCTGTCGACCGTGCGCCGGGCCTCGGTTCAGCTGGGTATGGCGTAGGCGTCCTGCAGCGACGGGTAGTAGTCGTCCCAGCTGTCGGGCACAGTGGTGTCGACCACGACAGCCCCGAGCCGATCAAGGTAGTAGTGCCAGCCGGGCCCGATGCTGCTCGCGTCGTAGGGCTGGGCGAGGCGCTGCGTGAACAACAGCGTGGTCTCGCCGGCTTGCTCCCGAAGCGAGACCGACACTCGCCAGGTGCCGTCCGGGCTCGGCAGGTCGACGACGAGCCGTGTCGGCGACTGGCACGCCAGAATCGTGACGCGTTCCGGGGTCGAGCCGTCGTCCTCAGTCATCACCAGCTCGACCGTCCCGGTGGAAGGGTCACCCGACCAGGTGCCGATCCAGCGGGCAACGCGGTCGGGTTCGGTCAGCGCCGACCAGACGCCGTCGATCGGGTGGTCGTAGGTGCGGACGAACTCCAGCCGTACCCCGTCCTCGTCGCGCAGCACCTGGCCCAGTGGCGTGGTCACGGTCATGTGGTGGTCCTGTACTTCCGGCAGCCCCGCCGGATCTCGGTGTCGAGGGCGTCCAGGCGCTGCGCCCAGAACCGCCGGTAGGGCTCCAGCCAGGCGTCGAGCTCAGCCAGCGGCTGGGCGTCGAGGGCGTAGACGCGCCGCTGCCCGTCGACCCGCGAGTGCACAAGTCCGGCCTCGCGCAGCACCCGCAGGTGCCGACTCACGGCCGGCCGACTGACAGCGAACTTGTCTGACAGCTCGCCGGCGCCCACCTCGCCGTCGACCAACAGCTCCAGGATGCGCCGCCGTGTCGGATCGGCGAGCGCGGCGAGCGTGCCCAATCGCCATGTGTAACATATTGGTTATGTAAGTGTCAAGTTACTCGCGGGCGGCGTGGCTGGATCTCGGTGGCGTTCAGCCGGGACGCGCGGCCGCGGCAGGCCGACCTTGAGGCGCTGTTCCCCGACGTCGGGGTGGTGGCCGTGTCGGTCGACTGGACGATGGACGAGCTGCGCGCATTGCAGGAGCGCGTTGCGCAGGAGTTCGGCGGGAGCGATGGCGTGAGCTCTGGCATCTTGGTCACCCACGGTGTCGTCTCGGTCGGCTTCGGTGTGCTGACCGAGGAACGCGTAGCGTCCGTCGTCGACGCGTTCGCCGGTGAGCGGGTCTGCGTCGAAGGCGCCGACCCCGCCGGTGCGCCGGCGGACGGATCGCAGCAGACCTCCGGTGACGGTTGGCGGCTCCTGGCCGACGAGCCGGAGGTTGGCGACGTCTACCGGACGGGCCTCGCCACCGACGAGGCGTCCTACCGGGCGTTATGGGCCGACATCGGCCTCACAGGCCCGCGGCCGGACGTCGACTTCGACGCCGAGATCGTCATCTGGTTCGGGGCGGTGTACGGCTCGAGCTGCCCGAACCTGCGCCTCGACGATGTGGTGGTCAAGCGCGAGCGGGCGCTGGTCCACGCCGAGATCGTCCTGGTCGACCGGCCGTCCGCGTGCACGGCCGATGCCACCCGCGCGCCTATGTGGTGGCGGTGGATCGGGCGACCCTTCCAACGGGACCGTTCGCGATCCAGCTCAGTGCCGAGGACCCACCGTCCGGCGCGCCAGAGGAACGCATCCGGGTCGACGCCGACCTCTCCATCCCCGGAGCGGTTGCCGCTGCGGACGACATCGGCAACGACCCAGCGCCGGCCGAGCCGGAAACGCTGCGCAGCGGCGACACCATCGAGCCCGGCTATCCGGTCACCTTCCGGATGGATGTGCGCTGCGGCATCGAGTGGCTCGGGGTGCTCAACGATGTCAGCTGGCGGACTGCGGTCCCCGCCGGCTCCATCAAGCACGTTCCCGTCGCCTGGCGAGAGGAAGTCGCCGACGGCGTGTTCGAGGTCGAGGTCACGATAAGAACAGGATCACCGCCGACTGCCACCGCAGTCGCCAATGGCCACAAGGTCGTCTACCAACCCGCAGCTGCACCGCCGCCTGCCTGCAAGCAGCGCTGACCCAGCCCCCTGTACCGATGCGAGCGGCCGCACGTTCCACCCAGCGCACCCGCCAGTCGCAACCGGTCTGTCCTGAGAGTGCGAAACGGCGAGGAGCGGTCCGGATGACGGTGCGGCCTGAGGGCCAAGATCCGCAGAGGTCAAGGCCTCGCGGACTCATTCGGCTGTGGGCCGACTGAGCGACAAGGCGGCGAACCGAGTCACAACAACCTACTCGGGGGCAATGCGATGACGGTCGGGAACGTCGCCGGCGTCTCGTGCGGTTGCGGCCCACCGATAGCTCGATGCGCAGCGGGAATGGGAACTTGAAGGACCGGTGCAAGGTGGCCGCTTCAGCACCGCGCAGCGGGATGCTGCTGCCCACCAGCGCGAGCCAGTCCTCCATGAACATCTCGCCGCGCACAATTGCGTGCGCCACGCTGCTGCCCTGCGGGTAGCGTTCAGTCGCCCGGCGGACACGGAACAGCGGCAGCAGGTGGTCGTAGGGGGTTGCCGGGACCGAGATCATCACGAAACGTTCGATACCACGGCGAGCCGAGACGAGTTGCACGTTCGGCAGCGAAAGTGGCCGTGTTCGGAGGTAGGCCGAACGGATGCCCGGACCGCGCGTCCGGCCGCGGACAGACGGCGAACGACGAGCGAGCCCAGCTCTCCAGTTGCGCCCACGACAAGGATCATGCGCCGCTCCTTCGGCAGACCTCTCTCACGACCCAGCCGGCGAGACCTGAGTGGACACCCGACGCATCATCTGGGTCGGTACACGTCTCGGCGATGCTGCACGCGGTGCACGATGATGGTCTTCTCCCCTTCGTCAATCTCGTAGATCACGCGGTAGTCGCCGCGTCGGGCGGATCGGAGTCCTTCCAATTCGCCGAGCAGGGGCTTGCCGGCGCGTTGCGGGTTGACCGCGATGGTGGAGAACACCGCCTCAGTGGCAGCACCGCGGATCTTGACGGGAAGCCGGTCCAGGTGGCGGAGCCCCTCAGGGGTGATGCGACCCTGACACCGGCTAACCCAGGGTTAACTCCACCGCCTTACCGTCGGCGGCTTCGCGCCTGGACCGGCGAAGGGAGCCCATCCGCTCCTCGTCGCGCAGGATCTCGACCGTCTCTTCCAGCGCCTCCAGATCGTCGGGGTTGATCAGCACGAAGGCGGATCGGCCCTGTCGCGTCACGACGCTGCGGTCGTGGTCGCGTTCAACTCGCTCCGCGAGCGCGGACAGATGCGCCTCGACCTCGGAGAAGGGCAGCGTGTTAGACACTGGTCAATATTCTGACCCACTGGGGCCGGACCGCAATGGCCCCCATTCCACTTTCCACCGCTGCCCGGCCGGCGATGGAGCGAACGGCTCGTTAGCCCGGACATTAGCGGCTCGAGGCGCGCCCCGCCCGGCCGCCTTGCAGTCCTCGAGGCTGATCGATGATCATGCGGTGCGGCAGGCGCGTGCGCGAAAAGGGCGTGGCGATCCCGTGGCCAGGATGACGCACCACCCGAGCGAACTCCGTTCGCCCGACAGCCCGGTCCACCGCCACCGTGGCTTGAGCGGCGTCGAGGTCGAACGAAAGGCTATGGCTGTACGGCCCGCTGCTGCCAAGGGGCCGCTGGCAGGTCCAGTTCAGTCGACCAATGCCGGGAAGGCTGGTTAGCAAGTGTTCAGCGCGGTCGAACCCGCGTTGCTCGGGATCGCCAGCTGCTGGTTCAGCCGTCTTCTCGCGTGCCGGTCGACTCGGACGCTCCTTCGCGGCGACCGGCAGCACCAGCGTGGCTGCTGCGAGACCCTTGCCGATCTCCATAGCCATGCTCGCCTCGATGCCACGGTAACGGATGGAACGGTGTGGTGGAGGTGCGGGGAATCGAACCCCGGTCCAAGTGCCTCAGCTCCGGAAGCGCTACGAGCGTAGGTCTCGGGTGATTGTCGGGCTGCCGCACTCCGAAACCAAGCGCCTCGGCAGCCGTACGTCACGCAAAGGTGTCCCCGCCGGCCCGTGACGACAGCCGGCAGGTGGAGCCTGGTAGCGACGCCCGACCCTCCACCCCAGGCGAGTGAAGGCGGACGGGCGACCTAGTTAGGCC
>Ga0136610_1000619_pt1 | contig 10991 bp, 16 predicted proteins | sample AntDrymUQ1342206_2_FD_104804 | JGI IMG/M metagenome (GOLD analysis project Ga0136610, IMG submission 104804) | Polar desert sand microbial communities from Dry Valleys, Antarctica - metaG UQ134 (22.06) | ecosystem: Environmental > Terrestrial > Soil > Desert | place: Antarctica: Dry Valley...
GCGTGAACTGCGTCCTCGACGTCGGGGCGAACCGCGGCCAGTACAGCCGGAGACTGCGTGCGGCAGGCTACTCCGGCTACATCGTCTCCTTCGAGCCCGTGCCGCACTTGTTCGAGAAGCTAGGGCTGCGGCCGGTGACACAAGGGAACTGTGTCGTCCGCGACGCGAATCCGGTCGCTTCAAGCTTGGGCGAAGCCTTCGGTCTGCCGGCGATGCCAAGCGACGACAGCGCGGGGACCAGCGTGCTTCCCTGACCGAAAGAACTGAAGCCCGTCCATCTCACTCGGGGGCAAGCGGGCGCTCACACGCGACCCGCCTACGAGCGAGACTCGCTACCGCTCGGCTTCCGGCTGCCACTCCTCGAACTCAGGCCACCACCGATAGGCGCCAGGCGCCGACGTCTGCCGAGCCAGCGGCCGCCGGAGGGTGGTTCAGAAGCTGGGAGATCAGGACGAGGAGCGCCGGACGCGTTCATGATGCAATGGTTCTTCGCGGGTCGACGCTGCGGACGTGGGCGGACGAGCGCGCGAGCCGATCCCAAGAAGTGCTGGAGGTGGACGCGCCGATGAACCGCCGGATTCATAGGGAGACCGTCTGGTCCCACGCTGGGAGGGGCGTCGTGAAACGCACGACAGCCGCAATTGTCGTCGGGCTGGCTGCCAGCATCGCAGCGCTTTCGACTGTGGCATCGGCTCAGGCATCCGAGCCCGTTGAGGCCAATGTCCGCCTGAGCGCCCCGATCGACATCAGCTGCCCCGAGACCTTTCCGCGGGCCTGCCTCTACCCGGGTGATGGCAACTCCGCGCCTGCGAAAGTCAGCTTTCATCGCAAGTTCGCCTCAATTGAGAGGGTGTGCTTCACCGTTCGCTTCGAAGGAGACCTCGTGGATCCTGGTGAGTGGGTGATCTTCTCGCTTGCTGGCGAGAGCGGGGCCGGCTTCCAGAACGTATCGGGTGCTCCGATTGCGGCGCGGGAACTTTGCTACGCGGAAGGGTTTCACGACGAGGAGCTCGGCCTCTTCATGGACGGCAAGCAGCGCGTCGAGGTCTACATGGGGCAGGGATCCGCGACGCTGGCGAGCGTCAAGGTGCATATCACCGCACGGTAACGATCTAGGATTCCCGTAGCCCTGTCGGGTTTGTCGGACGGTTCCGCTCGAGCGCAGCGCGAGCGTGTCAACGGCGACTTCGAAACCGGAGGACCCGCGAAGCGTTGCGATAGTCGGCGCCCAGGTCGCTCGGCACCCGAGCAGGGGTAGGCATGCGATCGGTTTGCGATCGTGAGCAATCCCCGCACCGGGCGATTTCGAGATCGCGGCGATGGGCGAGCCGAGCTGCTGTGTGCGAGGCGGGCGCAACAGATAGCCGCTCGTGCAGCGCTGTCCTGGCTCACTGCTCAGCCAGACGAAGCGGGGCACCCAGGGCTCGAACCTGGAATCGCCGGTTTTGGAGACGCGCGGCTTTCGGCTCTACAGAGCCGCTTTCTGGGGGTGCGCGAAAGCCGTCGTGAAAGCCGGGTAGCCGTCCGAGGTCTAACGCACGCTCCGGGCTCCCCGAAAGAAGGAGCCACGACGATGGCGAAGCGAGGCGCTCAGCCCAAGGTCGGCTTGTCAAGGGCCAACAAGAATCCCCACTGGTGGCCAGATAATTCCCCACGCCTGAAGGGCCCCGGCAGGACCCAGCCCAAGAGCTTCGGCGCCCATGTGAAGCGAGTCGCTTCTCAGCCCAAGCTCAGCGGCAACAAGAAGCGCCGGTAGCTCGAGCCTCCCGTGAACGCGGCCGAGCACGTCCGGTGCCACCTCGCCGCGGCGAGGGTGGAGGGCATCGACTTCGACAGCGCATGGAGCGCCGCCCTGTCGACTTTGCCACTCGACGCCGCCGACGACGCGGGCCCGGCCGAGCGCCGCGAGCTCGAGTGCTGGGAAGGAGCGATCCGGTGGTCGCGGCCCTTCTTCCAGGCCGCCTACCTTCGCGAGCCGTGGAGCCGGGCCGAAGCCGCCGCGGGCAGCATCCAGGAGCTCGTCGCGTAGTCCTCTTCGGTAATCGCTGGCGGCGGGCCGGCGGCGGCCTCGCGCGGCGCTCCGCAGAAACCTGCTCCTGAGCGGGGACGACGCGGTGCCCGAGCGAAACCGCGGTGCGAAAAACCGCGGTTTTGCAGGGGTTCTGCCGCCGCGGCTAGGCCACAGTGCGCTAAAATCCCACACAAGTGGACGAGCTCACCCACATCTCCGCGCGGGTCCCCACCGCCGATGTCGAGGCGCTGGCCGTCCTCGCGAAGCAGCGCGACAGGTCCTTCTCAGCCGAGCTTCGCTTGGCCCTCGCGGATCGAGTGGCCGGGGCCCAGAAAGACGACGACCCGCCATGCCCGGCGGGCCGCGCCGAAGACTCGCCGGACGGGGCGAGCCGTGTCCCAGCGTAACGCCAACCTCACCCGTGCCGAGGCCGGAGCGCCGGCTCGGGCGCCGCCTCAGCGATGCGGACTGGACCGCCGTTCAGCGCTGGCATGCGCCCCAGCCCGCGACCGCTTCGCGCGCCGCGCAGGGCGCTCGGATGCATGCTGCCAACGCGGGCGTCATCGAACGGCAGGGCGGCGACAGCGCGCCCTTCCGTCGCCGTGCTCGGCACGCTCGCTGGCGCGCCGTCAGGTTGCACGTCACGGCGCGGGCTGTCCGAGCGCGGGCGCGCCCCCGCACGTCGCGCCCGCGCTCACGGGCCCGTCGGGCCCCCCACCGCGGTTCGACGCGCGGCAGCCCCGGCGGCGACGGAGAACCCCCAGGCGGCGAACCTGAGCCACCCGGTGCGCTCGCCGTAGCGCGGGCGAGCGCCCTGGCCGAGCGCCTGGGTCGCGCCGAGATACGGCTGGACGAGCAGGGACTCGCGCGTCTGCGCGACATCGGCTTGGGCGGGCGCAGGCTCGACCAGGCGTTACAGGTACTCGTCAACGACGGCCGCGCGGAGATCGTCCGCTGGGGCCCCATCGTCTGCCTGCGGCTGCGGGAGAAGGGCGAGTGAGCGCCGCCGTCGAGGGCCTGACCGATCTCTTCGGCGAGCTACCGGCGGGTCTGCGCGTCGCCACCTGGCAGAAGAAGGACAAGCGCTCCGTCTACCTGAGCGACTTCGAGGAGGCCGCTCGGTTCGAGGGCGCGCAGGACGTGTACGTCAGCGCCGCGCTCGTCGCCGTCGAGAGCGCCGAGCGCATCGGCTCACGCGGGCGCCCGAAGGCCCGCGACGCGGCTGCGATCCCAGGCGTGTGGGCGGACGTCGACGTGAACGGGACACCGGACGGCGGGGGCGGCGTGAAGACGGGCGTGGCGCCGGACCGCGAGGCCGCGCTTGAGCTCGCATTCGCCGTGCTCGAGCCGACGCTGCTCGTCAACAGCGGCTACGGCGTGCAGGCGTGGTGGCTGTTCGAGGAGCCCTGGGTGTTCGGCAGCGACGAGGAGCGCGAGCGCGCGGCGCAGATCGTCCGGGGCTTCCATGCCGTGCTGCGCGAGCGCGCCACGTTCGGCCTCGACGCGACGCACGACCTCGCCCGCCTCATGCGCCTGGCCGGGACCTCCAACGGCAAGGGCGAGGAGCCGGTCCCCGTCGAGCGCGAGGAGCACGACGGACCTCGCTACGACCTCGAAGCGCTGGCGCGCGTCGCCCAGGACGCGGCGCCGAGTCGGTCGTCGGCGAAGGTGGCGGTCAGCGTCGACTTCCCGGCGTTGAAGTTCGAGGCGCTGCGGGAGAACTCGCGCGAGTTCGCGCGGACGTGGGACCACGAGCGAGCCGAGCATCCGGAGTGGTCGGACAGCGAGCACGACCTGTCGCTGGCGAGCCAGGCCGCGCACGTCGGCTGGACCGACGAGGAGCTCGCCGCCTTGATCCGCGAGCACCGGCAGTCCCGCAACGGCGCGGGGGACGGGAAGGCGCTGCGCCAGGACTACCTCGAACGCACGGTGGCGAAGGCGAGGGAGGGCGTCAGCCCGGGTACCGAACAGAGCCCGCCGGTGACCTACGACGTGTCGACGGGGAAGCCTCTCGCGGCGCTCGAGCACCTCTCCAGGCTCCTCGGCGGCGTGCAGGTCCGCCGCCTCGTGTGGCGGCGCTCCAAGCGCTCAGCGCACGTCTTCACGGTGCTCGACCCATGCACGGGCGAGGAGCGCGAGGCGAAGACCGTCTACGACGTGCTCGTGCTGAGCAACGTCCAGGCCGCGCTCCACGCGGTCACGGGCAAGGCGTGCGAGGCGCCGCGCCGGAACAGCGAGAAGTGGCGGGCTATCCAGGACGCGATCACCGCCGCGGCGGAGGTGGTCGAGGTCGGCGACGAGGAAGCCGAGGAGTGGCGCTTTCGCCTCGGGAGGTACCTGCGCGACCGCGTGAGCATGGCCCCCCAGGAGGCGGCGAAGTTCGGCGAGCCCTTCGAGCGCGACGGGCGGACCTACGTCAGCCGCCCCGTCTTCCAGGAGCACCTCCGGATGACCGCCCGGATGCGGGCGGAGACGAGCGAGGTCACCGATGGACTGCACGCGCTCGGCTTCGAGCCGGACCACGGGCAGAACTACCTCAAGGACGACGGCAAGCGCGGCAACAGGTCGTACTGGGCGTCGCCGCCGGGGTGGACGCCGTGAGCGCTGCACGGCAGCACGGAGGATCCCGCGGCTCGCCGTGCAGTTGCCGTGCAGGCGAGGGCGCTCGGATTCGGCGGCCCATAGCGGTTTCCGCTGGCGCGCTGGCGGGCCTGCACGGCGAACGCCCCTATCTACTGGGAGAAAACACCCTCTTTTTGCGCCGTTCCGCCGTTCTGCCGTGCAGAGGGGGCGCGAGCCCGCTTCCTAGAGCGGAATCCGCTGCACGGCACCTGCACGGCAAGCCGAGGGCTGCCGTGCAGGAGGTCGAGAGAACCCCGAACAGTTGGCTGGTCCACGACGCCGACCGTGGCCCATCGAATAGAGGCAGAACGGGAGGGCGACCGTGACCCCGCCGACGCCCGCCCCGCCCCGCTCGACTCGAAGCTCGGGTACATCGAAAGGTGCCGTGCCCCGTCTCGCGCTCACCCGCGCTGAGGCCGCGGCCAGTCTCGGCGTGTCCGAGGACTACTTCGACCGGCACGTCGCCCCCACGCTGCCCATGTGCCGGCTCGGGCGCCGCTGCCTCGTGCCCGTGGCCGCACTCGAGAAGTGGCTCGCCCAGAACGCGACGAGGGTGCTCGGATGACGCCGGTTTCGGAAACCGGCGACGCCTTCGGACTCCGCTCCACGAGCGAGATCGCGGGCCCGCGTGAAAGGCTCGTGAAAGCGTGAGCCCGCCCGAGCGCTATGGCCGCGGCCAGCACCCGAACAGCCGGAAGCAGCTACAGCCCGGCGCGGGCCAGTGGCGGCCGGGCCAGACGAGCCCGAACCTGCGACACGGCTTGCGCTCGGAGAACCCTGGCCCGCTGATCCTCGCTGGCCCCGCCAAGGAGATCGAGGCCGCGCTCGGCGACGCCGTGCCGCGCGGGCCGGACGGCGAGCCCACGCCGCGGTTCCGCGCGGCGATACAGGCGGTGGCGCTGTTGGCCGTGCAGGTCGAGCGATGCCGTCTCTACCTGGCCCAGCACGACACCGTCGACTCACGCGGACGGTGGCGAGCGGAGAACGACGCGCTCGACCGCAAGCTCACGAACTACCTCGCCGCCCTGCGCGAGTTGGGCGCGACGCCGGCCAGCTTCGCGCGCCTGCGCCTGAGCGTCGAGCACGTCGAGGACTTGGCCCTGCGCCGCGCGGCCGACCTCGAGGAGGCCGACCGCGACCTCGAGGAGGACGCACCGTGAAGCGAACCGACCGCGACCGCATCTTCGAGAGCCTGGGCGCCTTCGCCGGCGTGATCGGCTGGCCGCTGACGACCTGGCAGGCCGACGCCCTGTCCGTCCACGCGAGGGAGCAGCGCGAGACGGCGGTCCTCGGCCCACGCCGCTCGGGCAAGAGCCGGGGCGCCGCGATCCTCGCGCTGTGGTGGTGCTTCCGCACGCCCGGGGCCTCGGTGCTCGTCATCTCCTCGACCGAGGAGGCGGCGAAGCGCCTGGTCCGCTTCGCGGCGAGGATCGCGTCGGGGAGCTCGCTGCTGCGGGCGAGCATGACCGGCGAGCAGTCGCAGCAGCTCAGCTTCTCGAACGGCTCGACGCTCAGGAGCACCGCCGCGACCGACGCCGCTGTCCGCGGCTGGACCGCGAGCCTCGTGATCGCCGACGAGTCGGCGTTGATCGGCGACGACATCCTGCAGGGCGCCGCGCGACCGATCATCGCGTCGGAGGCCGAGGGGCGCTTCCTCATGATCTCCTCGGCGCTCACGGCGGGCGGCGCCTTCTACGACAGCATCGTCCGAGGAGAGACGGGCTCCCCGCACACCGCCAGCTTCCGGTGGGGGCTCGCCGACTGCGAGTGGATCAGCCCCACCGAGATCGAGGCCGCGCGGGCGTCGATGTCGGACCTGCTGTTCCGCAGCCAGTATCTCGGAGAGTTCGTCGGCGCGTCGGACAGCCTCATCTCGCGCGAGCGCCTGGAGGCGGTGCTGGTCGACTACTCGCAGACGCCGCTGGCCGAGCTCCGGGGCCCGGCGAGGCTCGCTGCTGGTTGGGACTGGGGGTACAGCTCGGACAGGACCTGCTTCACGACCGTGGGGCGCCTGCCGATCCCCGGCGAGCGCGTCTTCGGTGTGGTCAGCTCCACGGCCTGGCCGTCGGGCTTCTCGAACCCGGAGGCCATCGAGGAAGTGGTCACGTGTCCCGGGCACTTCGCCTGGATGGTCAGCGAGTCGAACGGCCTCGGAGGACCGTACTCGGACGCCCTCTTCAAGCGCGTGATGGAGCGACCACTCGAGCAGGGCGGCGGCACGAGGCGCCAGCGCCTCATCGTGGTCGAGGACCGCGGCGATCCGTTCCGCGATCCGCCGACCCGCCCGCGCGGGCTCTACCCGCAGGGGCAGGGCTTCGTGACGTTGAAGCAGAAACTCTTCACTACCTCCGCGTCGAAGGCGGCGGCCTACAGCGCGCTGCGGCTGCTGATCGAGCAGCGCCGCTTCTTCCTCCCGCGCTCGGCGGAGCCGCTGATCCGGGAGTTGCTCACTCTCAGGATCGACGTCACCGCGCAGGGCAACGAGCGCATCGCGGCGAGCGCCGGGCACGACGACGCGACGGACTCCCTCGTCGCGTCGCTGCGGCCCTACACGGTCCAAGGCGAGCAGGGCTGGCGCGTGCGCCTCGCCGAGCTCGCGGAGCCGGGGCGCGCGCTGCCCGAGGCGATGCTGCCGCCCGGTGTCTCGGCGCTGCCGACCGTGCCGGGGCCGGGCGGACTGGCCGTGCCGCAGCGGCCGATCTGGCAGTCGATCAGCGGGCCCGAGATCACGCTGCCCTCGGGATTCGATCCGAACCGCCGGCCCGAGTCGCCTCGCATCACCGAGGCGCGCGAGGCCGTCCGAGCAGCAATGACAGGCAGTCAACGAAGGAGGTAGATGAATGGCCCGAGATGCCCTTGAACCAGGCGTGGAAGGGACCTTCCCCAACTGGCCGCGGCGACCAGACGGCTCGCCCGACCCGGAGCGCATGCCGACCGGCACCCGACGCCAGCGGACGCCGGACGGCCGCGTGGTCGTGATCGACGAGACGCCGCGGCACCCCGTCGACGATCCGCTGGGGCGCGCCGGGCAGCCGATCGTCGTGCCGACCCTGCCACCACAAGGAGGAACCCCGTGAACGACCCGACCCCCAAGACCATCGAGCTGCCGGTGTCCGAGCATCTTCATGGATGTCCAATGCCGACCGACCGCGTGGAGAGCTACGAGCTCACCCGCTCGGACGGCGTGACCGTGCAGGTCGTCCGCTGCGTTCAGTGCGGCGGGCACAGCGTCGACTTCAACCCCAGGGAGGACCACCATGCCTGATCTCGATGCACAGATCCGCGAGAAGGAGGCCGAGCTCGCCGAGCTTCGTGGCCAGCGACCTCGCCCGCTGACGCTCGCAGAGATTCGATCGATGTCGAAAGAGGAAGTCGACCGGGAGTGGGAGCGCGTGCGGTCGTCCCTCGCGGCCGAGCCCCGCGACGAGAAGATCAGTCGCGAGAGCGCGCGGGCGCACCTCGAGCGCGGCTTCGCGGACTCGGACCCGAAGGCACAGCGCGAGGCTCGCCAGGAAGGCCGCGGCCCGCGCAGCGGCCTGGAGGGGAGCGACGATGAAGGCCACTGAGCAGCTCCAGCGGCTCGAGGAGGCCGTTGCCAGCGCGACCGCCCGCGAGGGCCAGGTCGTCGCCGAGGGCTCGCGGGCGTCCCGGGCGCTCAGCGCCGCGGAGGGCGACCTGGAGATGTTCCACCAGGCCGTGGGCGCCGGCGAGCCCGAGGACCCGGGCGAGGAGGAGCGACTGCGCCTCGCCGTCCGCGACGCTCGCGAGCGCGGGGAGCCGGGCGTCTGGCAGGCGAAGCTCTCGGGCGCCGAGCAGGCGCGCGTGGCGGCTGAGCAGGAGCGCGACGCCTTCGGCCGAGCGAACTTCTCGGAGATAGCCGGTGAGCAGGCCCCCAAGGACCGGCCGGTGGCCGAGCGGTTGCAAGCCGCATGGGACGAGCTCACGGCGGCTGAGGCGGCCTACGCGGAGCGGGTGCGGGCGTGGACACGCATCGTGCCGTTCGGTGACCTCACGGCCGCCGACGTGCCACCGGTGCCGACGTCGGGCGGCGATCAGAACGTCGTGCGCAGTCGCTTCGCGGCAGGCGTCGAGCCGCCGACGCCTCGGCCGCTCCGGCGGGCGCTCGAGGAGCAGGCCGCATGACTAGCGCCGCGGCGCGGTCGGGGCGGGTGCTGGAGACCATGGGGGCACCCGCCCTGAGCGCGCCGCGAGCGTGCCTGTGGTGCGGAGGCGCGCTGGTGCAGCGCCGGGCAGGCGCCCGCTTCTGCGGCGCCTCCTGCCGCCGAGAGCACAACCGCGTCTCGCGGCTCCTGAGCGGCCAGCGCGACGGGAGGTACGCGAACCTCGCCGCCTACGACGAAAGGGCTAGGAAGCGTGCACAACGGGCTCCGGAACCCGTAAGATCGACCGCGACAACAGAAACGGCCGGGCGGCGCGCAAACGCCCCCGGCCCGGACACGGAGGAGTAGCTCCATGTCGCAACGGAACCCTAGTCGGCACACGGGCGTCTACAAGCGCCACGGTCGCGCCTGCGAGGGCGGGACGTGCTCCTGCCCGTACCTGTCCACCGTGTACAGCGCACGCGAGCACAAGCTCCTGCGCAAGCAGTTTCCAACGCTCGCCGCCGCGAAGCGCTGGCGCCGCGACGCGCAGACCGCCGTCGAGAACGGCACCATGCGCGCGCCGACCACCACGACTGTCCGGCAGGCCGCGGACGTGTGGTTGGCCGGCGCGGAGGACGGGTCGATCCGCACGCGCTCGGGCGACCGGTACAAGCCGTCCGCGCTGCGCGGGTACCGGCGCTCGCTCACCCTGCACGTCCTCCCCGTGCTCGGGGACGCCCGCCTGAGCGAAGTGCGGCTGGTCGACGTGCAGGACCTGGCCGAGCGCCTGCTCGCGCAACCCATGGACCCCTCGACGCTCCGCAACGCGCTCATGCCGCTCCGCGCGATCTACCGCCGGGCGGTGGGCCGCGGACACGTCGCCGTGAATCCGACGCACGGCGTCTCGCTCCCGGCCGTACGAGGCAAGCGCGACCGGGTGGCCGCCCCCGAGGAGGCCGCAGCGCTGCTGGCCGCCCTGCCCGAGGAGGACCGGGCGCTCTGGGCGACGGCGATGTACGCCGGGCTCCGCCGCGGCGAGCTCCTCGGCCTCGACTGGCAGGACCTCGACCTCGAGAAGGGCGTCCTACGGGTCTCGCGGTCCTGGGACGTTCAGGCGGGCCTCGTTGACCCGAAGTCGGCCGCGGGCACGCGCACGGTGCCCGTCGTGCGGCAGCTCGGGGCCCTCCTCCGGGAGCACCGGCTCCGGCAGGGGCGCCCCGAGAGCGGCTTCGTGTTCCCGGGCAGGAGGCCGGACCGGCCATTCAACACGCGGTCAGTCGACCGGCGCGCGCAGGCCGCGTGGACCGAGGCCGAGCTCACCCGGATCACCCTGCACGAGTGCCGACACACCTTCGCCTCGGCGATGATCGCGGCCGGCGTGAACGCCAAGGCGCTCGCGAGCTACATGGGCCACAGCTCCATCCAGATCACCTACGACCGGTACGGACACCTCATGCCCGGCAACGAGGCCGAGGCCGCGGGGCTGCTCGACGCCTACCTGGAGAGCAGCTACGGCGTCGCGGCAGCGGACTGACGCTTCGTGAGCTTCGTGAGCTCAACGAGCGCGCGCTGCGTGTTCTGTTCGAGGCGGTTCAAACCCCACTCGTCTCCTTCGATGAACTCCTGGTTCGGAGCGCGGGGCGTGCCGAGAATCAGTCGAAGCTGCCCGTAGGCAACCGCGACGAAGTCCCACTCCTTCAGCTCGTCGGGCTCGCCCGCGAGTAGGAGCCTCTGCTGATCCCACGCCTCAGTCGGCGGCGCACTCGTCCACCACCTCTTCCGAGCGAGCGAGCCCCGGAGAGCGGCGCGCAGTTCGTACAGCTCCGCTTCGATAAGACGCGCAGCGGCGAGCCGAGATCTTCCCCGGTCTTCCTCGCGCTGCTTGCGCTCGCGATCAGCTTTGCGGCCGTCGATCCAGACGTTGACCGCGCCGGTTACGGCGACGCCACCGAGGGCGGCCGCAGCGCCGATGATCCCCCCGATTACGACCGGCTCAGCCATCGTCTCGTGAAAGTCCTCGTGAAAGTCGTGCGCGGCTTCAGGCGGTTTTGAGCGGTCTTGAGCGGACGACCAGAGTGACACGCGGCGGGGACGGAAACCGCTCTAGGAGCGGGATTCCGCTCTGTAGAGCCAGCGGGGCACCCAGGACTCGAACCTGGAATCGCCGGTTTTGGAGACCGGTGCCTTAGCCAGTTTGGCCAGTGCCCCTCGCAAGCCGATTCTAGGGCTCGCTCGCCACGTACACTTGCCGATCA
>Ga0136610_1000621_pt1 | contig 10986 bp, 8 predicted proteins | sample AntDrymUQ1342206_2_FD_104804 | JGI IMG/M metagenome (GOLD analysis project Ga0136610, IMG submission 104804) | Polar desert sand microbial communities from Dry Valleys, Antarctica - metaG UQ134 (22.06) | ecosystem: Environmental > Terrestrial > Soil > Desert | place: Antarctica: Dry Valley...
TCTTGGGTCGTGTCCTCAGCCAGGACATGGTCGCCCAGGATGCGCAGGGAGAGAGTGAACACCTGCCGGTGGTAGCGGTCATAGATCTGGGCAAGCGCATCGGACTCGCCCGAGGCGAGCCGAGCAACCAGATCCGCGTCGTCGGCCGGTGACAGACCGGTACGACTCATAACGCTCATCCTCACACGTGTCATTCGCATCCGCCCGTGTGATCGGTTCGTTTCCCTTCCATCCTCGCGCCAACTCCGGCCCCGCCCCTAAGCTCTGGCCAGTGAGCGGGCACCGAAAACAACGGAAAGTTCGTGGCTATCGGCTCGTTCTGGGCGGTGTCGCCACGCTCGCGGTCACCGCCTTCGTCGTCAATCTCGTACTCTCGCCGGACCACCTGCAGGCCCCCGACGAGCTGGCAGCCGACACCTCCACGCAACTGACTTCGCCGCTTCCATCGACATCGTCGACGCCGACCCCTCCCGCTGCGCCCTCGGTGACTCTGGCCTTCGCCGGCGATGTCCACTTCACCGGCCGCACCCAGGACCTGCTCGACGATCCGGCAGCCGCATTCGGCCCTATCTCTGCTGCGCTTTCGGCAGCCGACATCGCGATGGTCAATCTGGAGACGGCGATCACTGAGCGCGGCGTCGAGGAGCCCAAGCAGTTCCACTTCAGGGCACCGACGGCCTCCCTGGACGCGCTGGCCGCGGCCGGCATCGACGTCGCCTCGCTGGCCAACAACCATGCCGTGGACTACGGACGGCTCGGGCTCGACGACACCCTCGCCGCGGTCACGGCTGGACCGATCTCGGTAGTCGGGATCGGAGCCGATGCGGCCACCGCCTACGCGCCGTACCGCACCGTCGTCCGCGGGGTCGGCATCTCGATCTTCGGAGCCAGTCAGATTCCTGACCGGACCTATCAACGGTGGACGGCAACCGACGACTCCCCCGGCATCGCCTCCACCGCCGACCAGGACCGACTGATCGCCGGCGTACGGGAGGCTGGCGGCGCCGGTGACGTCGTCGTTGTCTACCTGCATTGGGGCATCGAGGGCGACGAGTGCCCCACCCAGGACATGCAAGACCTGGCGACCGAACTCGCGACAGCGGGGGCCGACGCCATCGTGGGTGCTCACGCTCACCTGCTGCTTGGTGCCGGCTACCTCGACCAGCCAGGTATCGGCGCGTACGTGTCATATGGACTAGGGAACTTCCTCTGGTGGCGCCCACAGGCGTTCTCCGATGACACCGGAGTCCTCACCCTCACCGTGCAGAACGGCGCGGTGATCAGCTCGGATTTCACTCCGGCCGTGATCGATGACACCGGCCGGCCGCAGCCGGTCATGGGTCCCCAGGCAGTGGCCCAGGTCGCCGCCTTCGAGCAGTTGCGCGGCTGCGCCGGCTTGGTGCCCACCCCCTTCGTTTGAGTGCTTGCCCGCGCGTCGGTACAGTCCACGGAGCACGAATACGCGGACGTGGCTCAGTTGGTAGAGCATCACCTTGCCAAGGTGAGGGTCGCGGGTTCGAATCCCGTCGTCCGCTCGGCAGAGCATCCTTCCAGGCACCAAGAGCACGGTGGAGTGGCCGAGAGGCGAGGCAACGGCCTGCAAAGCCGTCTACACGGGTTCAAATCCCGTCTCCACCTCGATGGGCGGTTGGCGCAGCGGTAGCGCGCTTCCCTGACACGGAAGAGGTCACAGGTTCGATCCCTGTACCGCCCACCACACAAACCCGCAGATCAGCACGGAGCCTGACCTTGAACCCACACAACAGGAGCCACTGATGCTAGGACGGGTTCGTGCGACGGGGGCACGTCCGGGTACGATGTCATCCTCGGGTCGGCACCGACGATCTGAACGGCGGCCCGAGTCAGGACAGCTGTACCGGTGGAGAAGCGACTGTCTGCGAGGCCTGAGCCGATCCCAGCCGCCGCGCTGATCAGCCGTCTGTCGACTGGCCGGTCGCCGACCGGCAACCTCACAACGAGGTCGCCTCGGTCCCGGTTGGCTACGAACAGCAAGCGGATCGTCTGGTTCTTGAACTCATGACCGAACTCACTCGCCGCCAGCTGCTCCGAAGAGCAGCCTACGTCGCACCGATCCTCGTCATCACCGCCGGCGGAGTCGCCTACCGCCAAGGTCGCACTTTCGATCCTGTTCCTCCCATGCCGCCGCGGGCCGTGTTCGACTCCTACGGAATCAACACACACTTCTCCTACCTGGGAGACACAGCGACGTGGGCCAACACTGACGCCGCCGTGGATTGGCTCCAAGAGCTCGGGGTAGGCGCTGTCCGGCAATTCCTACCGAGCACCAGGCCGGGGCGGGCTGCGGTGAAGAAGGGGATGGACGCCCTCGGTGTCCGCTGGTGCTGCCCGATACTCACCCTAGGCGACTTCACCAGCCTTGACGCTGCTCGCGCGGTGGTAAGCGAGCGACTGGACTGGTTGCAGGCCAACACCGACCTTGCCCTGTTGGATTCGTTGCCGGGACCGAATGAGCCCAACTCCGAAGGTAAGGACATCGCGCAGTGGGCGACATTGACCCGGTGGGCGCAGCAAGCGCTCTACGAGGAGACACGTCGCCGATCAGCGTTCGACGATGTGTTGGTCCAGGGGCCGCCGCTGAACATGAAGGGCGGCCCGCGCGAGATCAGCCCGGACGTTCAGGCGCTGGGTGACCTGTCGCGGTGGCTCGACCGCGGCGACGCGCACATCTACCCCGGCGCCGGTGACCCTGAAGTCGCCGTCGACGAACGCCTAGCGCTGCTGCAGCCGATTCATCCCGGCAAGCCGGTCTGTGTCAGCGAGGGCGGGTACACCACATCCGCAGAACGTGGATACACCGGCGGCGCGGAGCTCGTCTCCGAGCAGGCCGCGGCACTCTACGCACCGAAGCAGATCCTCGTGCACGCGATCGCCGGCCGTGCTTTCTTCTCCTACGAAGCCCTAGACGAGGCACCGCCGTACAAGGACACGAGGGCCGTCCGCGAGGGCGGGTTCGGCCTGGTACGAACCCCAACCACCGATCCTTCCTCGTGGACCCCCAAGCCGGGCTTCGACGCGATCCGTCGCACGCTCTCCCTGCTCAAGGACGCGCCGGTGCTCATCTCCAGTCCCCTTACTGTCGACGTCATCGCCGCCACCGCCGATTTGCGAACCGCCCTATTTCAGCGCTCAGATGCGAAATGGCTCCTGGCCGTTTGGCGTGCCGTGGACCTCTACGAATGGGACCGAGTGACACTCAGCGGTCGGGCGCTGCTGGTGCAGCCAGAGCAGGTCACCGTCACCTTCGACGAACCGCGACCGGTCACTGTCTATCAGCCTTCACGCCAAGACACACCCACCTTGAGGTTCAACCGATCTACGTTCGCACTTTCGGTGGGCGGCGAACTACAGATCTGTGAGATCGGGTCCTGACGCCGAACACGGCCGCTTCCAAGCTGCGTTGGAGCCCTTCGCTCGTCGCCAGCCTGAACGCGACTAGCTCGCGGGACTGATCCGTTCCCGCCACACCTCGTCGACAGCACGCACGAGGTCCGCGGGGCTGCCGCCATTCGTGATCACCACATCGGCGACCGTGCGTCGTTGCTCGTCGGTGGCCTGCGTCGACATCCTCGCGCGTACCTGTTCCTCGGTCATCTGACGGTCGCGGACCAACCGCTGGACCCGCACGGCTTCCGGCGCCTCGACGACGATGATCAGGTCGAAGTCCTGCCGGTCCTGCACCGACTCCTCGACCAACAGCGGCACGTCGTACACGGTGACGTCGCGCGGCCCCCGCCCGGCCAGCAGTGACCTCATTCGCGCCGCGACCAAAGGATGCACGATCGCGTTGAGTCGCTGCCGGGCCTGCGGATCGTCGAACACCAGCTCCGCAAGCCGTGCCCTGTCCAGCCCTCCGTCTGCACCGAGGACCTCAGGGCCGAACTCGTCGACGATTCCGCGCAGACCCTCGGAGCCCGGACCCACCACCTCGCGAGCAAGCGTGTCAGCGTCGATGATCCGCGCACCATGCTCGGCCAGCAGGCCGGCCACGGCGCTCTTACCAGAACCGATCCCCCCGGTGAGCCCGACGAGCAGCGATTTGTCCACCCCGTCAGGCCTTGGGATCAGTCGGAATCCAATGCGCCGCCGGGACGCGCTCACCCTCGACCGGCGGTCCAGGCGGCGTGCCGTCGCCGAAGGGGCGATCGCTGAGCTGTTCACGCCCATGCGGCATCGACCAGTTCGACAGATCCGGCCCCGCCGGGACGATCTGCGTCGGATTGATGCCGGTGTGCACGACGTAGTAGTGCTCTTTGATGTGGACGAAGTCCGTCGTGTCGCCGAAGCCCGGCGTCTGGAACAGGTCCCGGGCGTAGGCCCACAGCACCGGCATCTCGGCGAGCTTGTTCCGATTGCACTTGAAGTGACCGTGATACACCGCATCGAAACGTGCAAGCGTCGTGAACAGCCGGATGTCGGCCTCGGTGATCGTCTCCCCCATCAGATACCGCCGATCCGTCAGGCGATCCGATAGCCAGTCCAGCCGGCTGAAGACCTTGGCATAGGCCTTCTCGTAGGCGTGCTGAGACGTGGCGAAGCCGGCCTCGTACACACCGTTGTTCAGATCTCGGCGGACGTCCTCGCTGACGTCGTCGATCTCGTCCCGCAGCGCATCCGGATAGAGCTCTGGAGCGCCGTCACGATAGAACGCACCCCACTCGGTGCCCAGATCGAGGGTCATCTGGCCGAAGTCGTTGGTGACCACGGCGCCGCTCGGGATGTCGACGATCGCCGGGACGGTGATCCCCTTCGGGTAGCCCGGAACGGCCTTCTCGTACGCGTCCTTGAGCCGCGGAATACCCAGCACCGGATCCACGCCCCCGGGGTCGAGGTCGAAGGTCCAGCTGTCTGCATCGTGCGTGGGGCCGGCAACGGCCATCGAGAGCACCGGCTCGAGGCCCATCAGCCGCCGGACGATGATCGCGCGATTGGCCCACGGGCAGGCCCTGGCCACGGCCAGCCGATAGCGACCGGCCGCGACCGGCCAACCGCCGCGACCATCGGCTGTGATCCGCGCCTCGATGTAGGAGGAGTCGCGGACGAATGCCCCGCTGTCGGAGTCCACCCCGCCCTGCTGTGCACCCGCCCGCGAGCCTGTCTTCGCCGTCTGTTCAGTCACGGTTGGAACGTACTCGGCGCGTCTTGCCCGGGCTCGGCGACTCGGGCACCTATCCTCCGCCCACAGGGTCATCTCGACCCGGTCGCTTCCCGACCGAAGAAGGGCACTTCATGGGCCGGCACAACTCCCGAGGCCGAACCGCCGGGCGGCATCGCCTGGCCCGGTCCGGCGGGATTCGCTGCTACCAGATACAGGCTGTCGCCCGATACCGGCGCGTCCATCACCTTCCGGCCCGGCGATCACAGCGGCATTCCTGGGCGTTCCTGGCCCGCAATGGCGGTACGCCGCGTCCTGCCTTCGCACTCATCCTGTCCCTCTAGCCAGCAGCCACAGATCACGACGTCCGCGTGGCAGTCGTCGACGCCTCCGGGGTCGTCGAAACGGGCACCCCGCCGTTGATGGCCGACATGGCCAGACTGGCCAACGCCTGCGCAAGCTGATCATCGGCGACCAGACCTGGTGCCAGCGTGATCGCGTAGTTGCGATCCTCGACGGCAACGACCAGCGTTGCCTCGGCCACGCTGACGATCAGTACCCCCGCATAGTCGCCGACCGGCACGTCTTGGGTGCGGTTGCCGGCGTTGCGGCCCTGGCTCACGACGGTGTCGACGCGATCGATGGCGGACTCTATGGAGTCATAGGTGAACACCGACGCCTGCAGGAGCGGTGCGCTCGAGGTGCCGTCCGCGTTCGGGATGACGCCGTAGGAACAGGTGACTCGCCCGGTGCGACCGATGCCGGGCTCGGGCACTCCGACCAGGTAGTTCGTCGTACCGGTGATCCGTACGCCAAGTCCCGCGTCGATCGCATCCAAGCTCAGGAGCGCGGAGCAGTTCTCCGGCAGGACGAACGCAGCAGGCGTTGTCGTCTGTACCGCAGTCGCGCTGGATTGGCCGGTCGATCCGGGGTCAGGGCCGGTCGAGCCGCCGGACTCCGCATCCGCGCCGCAGCCGACCAAGACCAGGCCGGCCACGGCAAGTGCGGCCGCGGCGCGCAGGATCAGCCCCCGGCGAGCTTCTCGCGCAGCGCCGCGAGGGCCTCGTCACTGGCCAGCGTGCCGCCCCCGTTGGTGGAGGGCTCGGCCGGAGCCGCCCCGTCGCTGGAGTAGCTGGTGTCGGGCGCTGCAGCAGCGTCGGCATCGGCGGCCTTGGCGTCGTCGACCTGCTTGCGGTGGGCCTCGTAGCGCTGTTGGGCCTCGGCATACTGCCGCTCCCACTCCTGGCGCTGGGTGTCGAAGCCTTCCTTCCACTCCCCGGTGGCGGGGTCGAAGCCTTCCGGATAGATGTAGTCACCGGCCTCGTCGTAGCTGGCTGCCATCCCGTAGGCGGAGGGATCGAAGTTGGTGGCCTCACCGATCGTGCCCTCGTTGGCCTGCTTGAGCGATAGTGAGATCCGCCGGCGCTCGAGATCGATGTCGATGACCTTCACCAGGATGTCATCGCCGACCTGGACCACCTGCTCGGGGATCTCGACGTGCCGCTCGGCGAGTTCGGAGATGTGCACCAGTCCCTCGATGCCCTCGTCGACTCGTACGAAGGCCCCGAACGGCACCAGCTTGGTGACCTTGCCGGGCACAACCTGCCCGATCTGGTGCGTCCGAGCGAACTGGCGCCATGGATCTTCCTGGGTTGCCTTGAGCGACAACGACACCCGCTCGCGGTCAAGATCTATGTCGAGGACCTCCACGGTGACGTCCTGACCGACCTCGACGACCTCGCTCGGGTGGTCGATGTGCTTCCAGGACAGCTCGGAGACGTGTACGAGACCGTCTACGCCGCCGAGGTCGACGAATGCACCGAAGTTGACGATCGAGGACACCTGACCGGTGCGCACCTGGCCCTTGGCCAGCTTGTTCAGGAACTCGCTGCGCACCTCGGACTGGGTCTGCTCAAGCCACTGCCGACGGGACAGCACGACGTTGTTGCGGTTCTTGTCCAGCTCGATGATCTTCGCCTCGAGCTCGCGGCCGACGTAGGGCTGCAGGTCGCGGACCCGGCGCATCTCCACCAGCGACGCCGGCAGGAACCCCCGCAGCCCGATGTCCAAGATGAGGCCACCCTTGACGACCTCGATGACCGTGCCGGTGACGACCTCATCGGCTTCCTTCTTGGCCTCGATCGTGCCCCAGGCGCGCTCGTACTGCGCCCGCTTCTTGGACAGGATCAGCCGTCCCTCTTTGTCCTCTTTCTGCAGGACCAGCGCTTCGACCTCGTCGCCGACCGAGACGACCTCATTGGGGTCGACGTCGTGCTTGATGGACAGCTCACGAGAGGGGATGACGCCCTCGGTCTTGTACCCGATGTCGAGCAGGACCTCGTCCCGATCGACCTTGACGATGATCCCTTCGACGATGTCCCCGTCGTTGAAATACTTGATCGTCGCGTCGATGGCGGCCATGAAGTCTTCGGCGGAGCCGATGTCGTTGATGGCGATCTGAGGCCGAGCAGTCGTGGTGGGGGCGGTCATGAGGTAGGCGAACTCCGGACAGGCGTCGAGGGCGGATGGAAAGCAGAGATAGGGAACGCTGGACAGCAAGCCGGACAGCACACGGCCGCAGCGCTCTTCCATCGTACCGGTTGGATGCGCATGGGCGCAGAGCGGTCGTCGGGGTGCCTGCGATGCTCGCGCAGATGAACCTGCCCCTCGATTCCGACGGCTATCCACGGGCCGACGATGTCGCGCGGGGTGCCGCCGGTGCCGAGGCGACCCGATCGGCCAACCGCCGCTGGTGGAACTCCGCAGCTCCGGCCTATCTCACCGAGCACGGTCAGGACCTGGGCGTGGTCGACTTCCTCTGGTGCCCCGAGGGGCTGCGCGAATCCGAAGCCCGGCTGCTCGGGGACGTGGCCGGTCGCCGAGTCCTCGAAGTGGGGTGTGGTTCGGCGCCCTGCGCCCGTTGGCTGGTCTCTCAGGCCGCTGATCCGGTGGGTATGGATCTGTCCGAGGGAATGCTGACCGAGGCCGCCGTACGCGCTTCGCAGACCGGCATCCACCTGCCCCTGGTGCAGGGCGATGCGACGGCGTTGCCCTTCGCCGCACGGAGTTTCGACGTCGCCTGCAGTGCCTTCGGCGGCTTCCCGTTCGTGGCCGACGCGGGTACGGCGCTGGCCGAGGTGGCTAGGGTGCTGCGGCCGGCCGGCAGGTTCGTGTTCTCGGTGACCCATCCCTTCCATTGGGTATTTCCCGACGATCCCGATCCGGCGCAGCTGCGGGTGACCGGTTCCTACTTCGATCGCCGCCCGTACCTGGAACTCGACGAGCAGGGTCGGCCGATGTACGTCGAGCACCATCGCACGATGGGTGACTGGATTCGGCTGCTCGTCGGCGCAGGTTTTGTCTTAGACGACGTCGTCGAACCGGTGTGGCAGCCCGGACGCGACGTGGTGTGGGGGTACTGGTCAGCCGACCGGGCGGCGTTGGTGCCCGGCACCGCCATCTTCTGCGCGACCCTGCCGCCCGCCTGACCCGGCAGCGAATCAGGGGCGCCGCGGGTCAATGTGCAGCGGCGTCCCAACTGGCGCCGAACCCGACCGAAACCTCCAACGGAACCGACAGCTCGGCCGCTGCGCCCATCTGCGCACACACCAAGGACTGCACGGTGTCCTGCTCACCGGGCGCGATCTCCAGAACCAATTCGTCGTGGACCTGCAACAGCATGCGGGACTGCAAACCCGCCTCGGTCAGCGCCGAGTCGACGCCGAGCATTGCCACCTTGATGATGTCGGCAGCCGAGCCCTGGATCGGTGCGTTGAGGGCCATGCGTTCAGCCATCTCCCGGCGCTGCCGGTTGTCGCTGGTCAGGTCGGGCAGGTAACGGCGGCGACCGAAGATCGTCTCGGTGTAGCCGGTCATCCGCGCCTGGTCGACGACATCGTGCAGGTAGTCCCGCACTCCACCGAAGCGTTCGAAATATGCCTCCATGTGCGCCCGCGCCTCCTCCGGGGTGATCCGGAGTTGCTGAGACAGTCCGTAGGCCGACAACCCGTAGGCCAAGCCGTAGCTCATCGCCTTGATCCGGCGGCGCATCTCGGGGTCCACCGCAGCTACTGGGATGGCGAAAGCCCGGGAGGCGACGAACGAGTGCAGGTCTTCTCCGGACTCGAAGGCCTCGATCAGGCCTGCGTCCTCGGACAGGTGCGCCATGATCCGCATCTCGATCTGGCTGTAGTCCGCAGTCATCAACGATTCATACCCACGACCCACCACGAAGGTCCGCCGGATCCGGCGTCCCTCGGCCGTACGAATCGGGATGTTCTGCAGGTTGGGATCGGCCGAGGACAACCGCCCGGTGGCCGCGACGGTCTGCTGGAAGGTGGTGTGGATCCGCCCCACCGCGTCCACCATCGGGATCAGCCCATCGATCACCGTCCGCAGCCGCGTCACGTCCCGGTGGCGCATCAGGTGTTCGAGGAAGGGGTGCCCGGTCTGCTCCAGCAACGTGGTCAATGACTCGGCGTCGGTGGTGTAGCCGGTCTTGATCCGCTTGGTCTTGGGCAATCCGAGGTCGTCGAAGAGCACGATCTGCAACTGCTTGGGTGACCCGAGGTTGATCTGTTGTCCGATCACGGCATAGGCATCCTGGGCAGCATCGGCCACTGCGTCGGCGAACTCGCGCTGCAGCGCAGTCAGCTGGTCGAGATCGATCGCGATGCCGGCCGCCTCCATGCGGGCCAGCACCCGCGCCAGCGGTAGCTCCATCTCGGTCAGGAGCCGGCTGCCGCCCCGCCCGGCCAGCCAGCCCCCCAATGACGTGGCCAGCTCCGAGACCGCCATCGCCGTACGCACGCCCTGTTCGGCGCGCTCGGTCTCGGCAGCCTCTTGGCCACCGTCCAGGGTCAGCTGACCAGTATCACCTGCAGCCGGTGTCAGATCGCGCTTGAGATACCGCATCACCAAGTCGGTCAGATCGAAGGAGCGCTGCCCCGGCATCGCGACATACGCGGCCAGGATCGTGTCGGTGCTGATGCCGGCGAGTTCCAGGCCATGCGCCCAGGCGGCCAGCAGCGGACCTTTGAGGTCGTGAATCGCCTTGCCGGCCAGCGGGTCTGACAACCACTGTGCCAGAGAGTTCTCGTCCTCGGCGGTCAAGTCATCGAGCTGGATCCACGTGCCCCGACCGGCCACAGTGGACAGTGCCAGCGCCTCGAGGTTCCCGGTACCGCGACCCCACGTGCCGTAGGCCGCGATGCCCGTCGGGTGCGGACCGTGGCCGTGTTCGGCCAGCCACTGGTCCAGCCCGCCCGGAGCGATCTCGTCGACCGTGACCTCGAACCCACCCTCGGTCGATGGCTCGTCGGCACTGAGATCGGTGAACAGCCGATCGCGCAGGACCCGGAACTGCAAATTGTCGAAGAGCTGGTGGACCTGCTCGCGATCCCAGCTGGTCCACCGCAGATCCTCGGGGCGCTGACTCAGCGGCACGTCTTGGACCAGTTTGGTGAGCTGACTGTTCTGCAGCACGGAGCCAAGGTGGTCACGCAGCGCGTCACCGGCCTTTCCCTTGACCTCGTCGACCCGATCGACCAGCGCCTGCAGGCTGCCGAACTCCCGGATCCACTTGGCCGCGGTCTTCTCCCCCACGCCGGGAATACCCGGCAGGTTGTCCGAGGGATCCCCGCGTAGGGCGGCGAAATCCGGATACTGCGCGGGCGTGAGCCCGTACTTCGCCTCGACCTCGGCCGGGTCGAAGCGGGTCATGCCAGTGACCCCTCGGTGCGGGTAGAGGACCGTCACCAGCGGGTTGACCAGTTGTAGGGCATCGCGGTCCCCGGTGCAGATCAGAACCTGCATCCCCACCTCGGTCGCCTCGGTGGCCAGCGTGGCGATCA
>Ga0136610_1000626_pt1 | contig 10957 bp, 10 predicted proteins | sample AntDrymUQ1342206_2_FD_104804 | JGI IMG/M metagenome (GOLD analysis project Ga0136610, IMG submission 104804) | Polar desert sand microbial communities from Dry Valleys, Antarctica - metaG UQ134 (22.06) | ecosystem: Environmental > Terrestrial > Soil > Desert | place: Antarctica: Dry Valley...
CGCCGCCGCCGCGTCGGTGAGCCACGCGAGGTGATGCTGCATGTGCGCGTCGAGCGCGAACAGCGCCGTCAGCGCGCCACTGGCCTCGGCGAGCATGACCGCGGCCTCGTCGGCTGGGATCGTGAAGCGACGCGCCTCCATGGGCGTGGACCGTAACGAATCCGATCAGGGTGCCGACCGCCCGGCGGTGCTCGTGTCTGAACGGGCCGGTCGCCGAGCCGGATGGCGATCAGGCGCGCGATCACGAGCGCGGCGACGGTCGAGCCCACCATGAGCACCGGTGTTTGCCAGGTCCAGTGCAGTGCGACTACGAGGGGGACCGCCACGACCCACAGCACGGTCAGCGCGGTCAGCGCGATCCAGGCGGCGACCGTCAGCCCGGTCGCGCGTGTGATCGGCGGCGGCGCAGTCCGAAGTCGTCGGCGGTCGGTCTGCTGTGCATGTAGGCCAGCAGCAGCACCTGGCGAGCTGGGGCCTCAACGGGCGCCGCGGCGAGCGACCGCGCCGTAGGCATAGCAGAGGCCGACGAGCAGCGAGGTTGCGGCGAACGCGATCTGCGCGCCGTCGCCCTCGTACACGGCGTCGATGCCTCCGAAGAGCGTCCCGCGGAGGATGAAGATGCCCGCGATGGCCGCCACGCCAGTCCGCAGCAGCGGCAGGCGACGCACAGCTCCTGCAGCCGAGAGCCCGTAGAGCCCGAACACGACGAAGGCGGCGGCGGTGAAGAGCGTGACGATGTAGGGCAGCGCGGCGCCCTGCGCGGCGAGCTCACGCATCTCGTGCTCGATCCCGACCGCGCGGAAGAAGCTCCACGCCCAGATCAGGCCGATGACATGGCCGGCGGCGATCACGAGGTTCGCGCGCCCCCCGAGCCTGAAGGCGCGCGCCGCGCGCAGCTTCGCCCGCCCGGCAGCCGTCGTCTTGGTGGCGGTCGTCATTGCGCCGATCCTCGATGCGGTGGTTGCGGGTGTGATCATCGGGTCTCCTATCGATGGGTGAGGGACGAGGTGAAAGCTGGCACGCGACGGGTCGGCTGCGGCGATCCGTCGAGGTGGCGAGTGCGCCACGCCGTGAACGCGAAGCTCAGTCCGAGCACGACGAAACCGGTGTAGACAGAGATGTAGATCGCCGGTGTGAGCAGCGGGAAGGGGTCGCCCGCGACGGCTTGGACACTGGTCTCGCCAAGCCGCAGGAGCCCGAAGGGGGCCATGATCGCGAAGCCCAGCCAGGCCAGCGATGCGCACAGGCGCCGGGGCAGGCGCCGGCCCCACGGTTGCACCAGCGAGAGCAGGATGGCGCTGGCCAACAGAGCGAGTAGCACGGTGCCCCAGAGCGCGACGATCGGCCCTCCCATCGAGTGCAGGAAGTCCTCCCAGACCACCGGGTCGGCGGTCACGCCGACGGTGCTGCCAAGTGCCCATGCGGTCTTCAGGGCGGCGTACCCTGCGGCGGCGGCGCACCCGAGGCGCGCCGCGGTGACTGCTTGCTGGCGAGGTGTCGATGTCATGGTCGTCACTCTCGCGGCGACGGACGGCCCGTTCGTCCCCTGTCCGAGCGATCCGTGTCACTCCTACGAGGGATTCGCGAGCCCGTAGGCGTGTGTCACGATCGCGGCATGCCGCGAGCGCGTGAACTGCTGGCCATCCCCGTGCGCAGGTCGACGTGGCAGCGCTTCGTGTATCTGGGGATCGGCGTGGCGCTGGTTGCGCCGTTCGGGACGCTCGCCGGGTTCGTCGCGCCGGTGCTGGAGGGCGGCCTGGGAGTGTCCGCGGCGTGGACGGTGGCGAGCGTTCTGTGCTTCGGCCCGCTGGCCATCGCCACGGGAATGCTGGCGTCCGTGCGCGATCTGGAGATCGCCGCGGTGCGCCGGCTGCTGGGCGTCGAGCTCGCTGACGCCGCGGCGCTCGACGCGCAGATCTCGTGGTCGACGCGCTGGCGCTCGGCGGCGTGGTTCGTCGCGCACCTCGTCGCGGGCGGCGTGATCGGCGCCCTGACGCTCGTCCTTCCCCCGGCGGCCGTGTCCGCCTGCCTGGCGCCGTTCGCTTCTGGAGACGTCCAGCTGGGTCAGCTCGACGCGACGGTGCCCGGCGGTCCCGCGAGCGCGTGGCTCGTGCCCCTCGCCCTGTTGTCACCGCTCGCGCTCATCTACCTCGCCGCGGCGGCGAGCGCGCTGCTGGCGCGCATCGCGCCACGCCTGCTCGGCCCTTCGCCGGCCGAACGCCTCGCCGCCTCGCAGCGCCACGCCACGCGTCTTGCCGAGCGCAACCGCCTCGCGCGCGAGTTGCACGACTCCGTCGGCCACGCGCTGAGCATCGTTACCGTGCAGGCCGGCGCTGCCGGACGCGTGCTCGACCACGATCCCGTGTTCGTCCGCGAGGCCCTGACGAACATCGAGACATCGGCGCGCAGCGGGCTGCGCGATCTCGACCACGTCCTCGGCCTGTTGCGCGACGATGCGCAGTCGCGCGCGCCGACGCCCACCCTGGCCGACCTGCCCCGGCTCGTCGACAGCACCCGCTCGGCCGGCATCGACGTCACCACCGAGCTGACGGGCCGCATCGACGAGGTGCCCCAGGCCGTCTCGCGTGAGGCCTACCGGATCGTCCAGGAGAGCCTGACCAACGCCGCGCGTCATGCGGGCCGCGCGCCGGTGAGCCTGAGCCTCAACGTCGGCGCAGACGAGCTCGAGCTCGAGCTGACGAACCCCCTCGGCGAGCCCCGTCCGCGGCGCGCGGGCGGCGGCCGCGGACTGAGCGGCATTCAAGAGCGCGTCACCGGCCTCCGCGGCCAGGTGTCCGCCGGACCCGACGCGGGAGTTTGGCGCGTCTCCGTGCGACTGCCGCTGCATCCGACGCCATGAGCCTCGGCGTCCTGCTCGTCGACGACGAGCCGCTGATCCGCAGCGGCCTGCGCGCGATCATCAACGCCGAACCCGATCTCGCCGTGATCGGCGAGGCCGAGGATGGAGCCGCCGTCACACCGCTGGTGCGCCGTCTGCGTCCCGACGTCGTGCTGATGGACGTGCGCATGCCCGTCGTCGACGGGATCGAGGCCACCCGCCGCCTGCTCGCCAACGTCGACGACCCTCCGCGCGTCCTCGTCCTGACCACCTTCGAGAACGACGACTACGTGTTCGATGCACTGCGCGCCGGGGCTGCGGGATTCCTGCTCAAGCGCGCCCGCCCAGACGAGGTCGTGCGTGCGATCCGGATCCTGGCCGCCGGCGACTCGTTGCTGTTTCCCGCCGCGATCCGCGAGCTGGCGGCGCGCCACGCGCCTGCCGGGGCACACGGCGACGGCCTCCGAGGCGCAGGGCTCACCGACCGCGAAGCCGAGGTGCTGCGCCTGATCGCGCAAGGGCTGTCCAATGCGGAGATCGCCGCACGTCTCGTCGTCAGCCTCGAGACCGTCAAGACCCACGTCGCCCACGTGCTCACCAAGCTCGACGCTCGAGACCGCACCCAAGCGGTCATCCGCGCCTACCAGACGGGGTTCATCGCCCCAGGCTGACGCGCACCCTGGCCGTTGCGCGCACCGCCGCGATGCTCGCCCTGACGTCGATCTGCGTCCGCCCGCGGCGCACGGACCGGGCGAGGCTGCGCCGGGTCGCAGCGGTCATCGTCAGGGACGTCCGCAGCGGCCGGCCACCGGTTGCCGTGAGCCTCGAGGTCTGCAGCCTGACGTTCACCTGGCGGCCGCGAGACCGCAGCCGGCCGCTGAGGGTCAGGCGGCCGGAGAGGTTGGTGGTGACCTGACGGATGCTCAAGCGGCGCGTTCCGACGCTGCGCTGCGGCGTCGTCACGCGCAGCCTGACGAAGGCCGGGCATCCGTCGCTCGTGCGGTGCGCCGCGCTCGGGCAGCGGTCGGCGATGGCGGTGACGCCGTCGCGGTCGGAATCGCCGTTCGGCGCCACGATCAGCGCAGGGGGACCCACCGGCGCCGTTATGACGGGACACCCGTCGGCGGTCGCCGCAGCCGCGTCGGGGCAGCGGTCGTCGACGTCGATCAGCGAGTCGCCGTCGCGGTTGCCGGCGACGCATGCGCTCGCCGTGCCGTCGACGAGCCGCGACACCTCGCCGGAGAGCTGCACGACGTGGATCCGCCCGCAGGCATCCTCGCCGAAGGCCACGAGGGTGAAGTCCTGCACGTCGATTCCCGTCGACGCGTCGCCGGTTCCGCTGCTGGGCACGATCGAGCGGATCTCGCCGACGCAGAAGTCGGCGTACACGTAGCGTCCCGCGAGCGTTGGCAGCCCGGGGTCGCGGACGACCTGGCCGCCGGTGATCGACTGGCATCCGGCCCGGTCGTACTGGAAGACGGGAGGGACGTGGCCGGGCGGCTCGCACGGCGGGACGGTGCCGTCGTTTGGCAGCGTGCCCTCGTAGCACTTCCAGCCGAAGTTCGCCCCGCGTGCGCGGGTTGCGGAGAAGTTGACCTCCTCGGCGTCGTCCTGGCCGACGTCGCCGAGCAGCAGGTCGCCGGTCGTGCGGTCGAACGAGAAGCGAAACGGGTTGCGCAGACCGTAGGCGTAGATCTCCCCGCGCGCGTCCGTGCGCCCCACGAACGGGTTGTCCGCGGGAATCGCGTAGCCGCCGCCGGCACCGGGCGCGATCCGCAGCAGCTTGCCGAGCAGGGCCGTGCTCTGCTCGTCCGCGGTGCCCGGACGGATCAGCGTCTGGCCGTTGGCATCGGGGTCGTCGCCGCCACCGCCGTCGCCGGTCGAGATGTAGAGGAAGCCGTCCGGCCCCACCTGCAGGTCGCCGCCGTTGTGGTTGCCACGTGCGCTGTGCTCGATCCTCAGGACCAGCGAGCGTGTCGGCAGGGCGACGTCCGGATCGGATGAGCGCTGCCAGAGGTCCACGCGGATGTCGCCGCCGGCATCGGTGGAGTAGGTGTAGAAGCGGCCCGTCGCGGTGTAGTCGGCGGCGAACGCCAGCGACAGCAGCCCCCGCTCGCCGTCGGTCGACAGCTGCGCAGGGGGAATAGTGAGAAACGGCGTTGCCTGCACGACCCCGTTCTTGACGAGGCGGATCGCTCCTCCGCGCTCGACGACGAATAGCCGGGACGCGTCGGCGGGCGGTGCCTTGACATGGATCGGCGCGGTGAACGTCCCCACGGGCTCGAGCGTGAGCGCCCCGGCGCTTGCGGGAAGCAGGAGGGCGACGAGGATTCCCAGCAATACGCGCATCGCGATCACTGTAGTCCCGCATCGCGGTCCGAGGACCCGCTACGCCGACGCGTCGGGCTGGGCGCATAACGTTCGCCTCGTGCATCTGGAGCTATGGACCGACGGGGCGTGCTCGGGCAACCCGGGACCGGGTGGGTGGGCGGCGATCCTCGTCGCACGTAACCCCGACGGCAGCGTCGCCAGGCAGCTCGAGCTGTCGGGAGGCGATCGCGCCACGACGAACAACCGCATGGAGCTGCAGGCGGTCATCGAGGGATTGCGGGCATTGCGGCGCGCGTCCACCGTGACCGTTCACATCGACTCCAGCTACGTCATGGACGCGATCACCAAGCGCTGGTACGACGGCTGGATGGCACGCGGCTGGAAGACGGCGGCCAAGCAGCCCGTCAAGAATCGCGAGCAGTGGGAGACGCTGCTCGCCCTGCTGGAAGGGCACGCCGTCGCGTGGAGGAAGGTCAAGGGCCACGCCGGCGTCGAGCTGAACGAGCGCTGCGATCAGCTTGCCGTCGCTGCGTGCCGCGCCGTGCGCTGAGCGCCGCGCCTCAGCGCCGCTCGAGAACCGCAAGCAGGTACGGGCTCGTGGCACCGGCGTCGATCGCGCCGTCGCGCAGCGCCGCGATCACGTCCTCGCGCAGCCGCTCCCAGTCAGCGGGCTCGAGCTGTGAGCGGGCGGCGATCCACATCGGATGCAGGCGCTCCCAGCGATCCCAGAACTCCTCGGGAGTCGAGCGCTCGTGTACGAGCTGACGCTCGCTGATCTCGGCGGCGCCGTATGGCCCGAGCAGCGTCTTGAGCACCGACGGGTCGCCCCACTCCAGCGGCGCCCCGTCCTCGTCCGGCGGGCGCTTGCGGGCAAGTGCCTGGCGCATCAGCGACACGGCCGCGAACATCGGCCCGCGCGGCGGCCAGGTGGTGATGACGACCCGTCCCTGAGGCCGGACCACGCGTGCGATCTCCGCCGCCGCCTGCTCCGCCGGGCGGGCGAAGATCACGCCGAAGACCGACACCGCCGCGTCGAAGCGCCCATCGTCGAACGGCAGCTCCGCCGCATCGCCCCGCACGAACTCGGCGCCCGGCACACGTCGCCGCGCGACCTCCAGCAGTCGCCGCGAGCCATCGAGCCCCGTCACGATCGCGCCGGCGTCATGCGCCACGAGCGCGGCGTTGCCGGTCCCGCAGGCGACGTCGAGCACGCGCTCGCCGCCGGTCAGGCCGAGTGCCTCGACCGCGACGTCGGACACCGGCGCGAGGAGCTCCGCCGTGTCCTCGTAGCTGCCAACACCCCATGCGTCCACGGCTCGAAGTATCGCGTCATGCGCTCAGCTCGGCGCGCAGCGCGATCGACGAATCGCGGAGCGAGCGAGCGAGCTCGTCGGCGAGCTCGGAGGCGCCATCGACGCCGCCGGCACGCGCCAGCTCCTCCAACCGGCCCGCGAGCCTCGCCGTGTGCGACGCGCCGAGACTGGCCGCTGCACCCTTGAGTGCATCTGCCGCGGTCGCGAGTGATGCCGCGTCTCCCTCGCTCGCCGCGGTGCAGATCTCCGCTGCGCGCTCACCGGCTTCGTCCTCGAACGCGTCGAGCACCGCGGCCAGCGTCGACGGTGACACGATCGCTCGCAGCTCTGCGATCACCGCCCCGTCCAGCAAGCCGTCAGGACCCGGCTCGTCGGGGCCCGAAACCGGGTCTGCGGTCTTTGGGAGGTCGATCGGCGCCCAGCGGGCCAGGATGGCGTCGAGAGCCTCGCCGCGCAGCGGCTTGCTGAGGTAGTCGTCCATGCCCGCGGCCAGGCACTTCTCCCGATCGGCCGTCATCGCGTGGGCTGTCATGGCGATGATCGGCGTGTGTCGTTCTGCGCCCTCGCGGCGCCGGATCTCGGCCGTCGCCTCGTACCCGTCCATCGTCGGCATCTGGCAATCCATCAGCACGGCGGCGCATCGCGTCCGGTCGAGCAGGTCGACAGCCTCACGGCCGTTGGCGGCGACGTGCACGCGGTAGCCGCGCTTCTCCAAATTGAGCACCACGATCGTCTGATTGACGGCGTTGTCCTCGGCCACGAGGATGCTCAAGCGCCCGTTCTCCTGCGCGCCCGCAGTCGAGGTGGCCGGCGTTCCTTCATCCGGGGTGTCTCGGGCAGGCTGATTGAGACCTTCGTGGCCGTCGCTGCCGCCGAGGCTGTGAGCTTGCGTGCGGTCGGGTCCCATGACCGTGACGATGCTGTCGAGAAGATGCGAGCGGCGCACCGGCTTGGTCAGCGATAGGGCGATCCCCTCCTCCGGCGCCTGATCCATGCCGACCGATGAGAGCAGCAGCAACCGCATCGAGTCGAGCGCGGGATCGGACCTGATCGTGCGCGCCAGTTCGACGCCGTCCATCTGGGGCATCTGGAAGTCGAGGATCGCCAGATCGGGGGAGGCGGTCGCCGATCGCAGGAGCTCGAGGGCGTCGGCCGCGCCGACGGCGCTCTGTGGCTGCATCCCCAGCATCGCAGGTAGCTCTCCAGGATCTCGCGGTTGGTGGCGTTGTCGTCCACGACGAGCACCCGCAGGCCCGCGACCGACGGGCGCAGTTGCGGCTCGGCCGGCCTGGCGGCGCCCGCCCCGAAGCGGACGAAGAACCAGAACGTGCTGCCCTCCCCAGGCGTGCTCTGGGCGCCGATCTCGCCCTGCATGAGCTCGACGAGCTGCCTCGAGATGGTCAGCCCGAGTCCGGTGCCGCCGTAGGGTCGAGTCGTCGACGCGTCGGCCTGGGCGAAGGACTCGAACAATCGGTCGATCTCGGAGGGTGCGATCCCGATGCCCGTGTCCTTGACCTCGAAGCGCAGGACGGTCGACTCGCCGGTCTTCTCGATGCACGCGACGCGGACGAGCACCTCGCCCCGCTCGGTGAACTTGATCGCGTTGGACACCAGGTTCGTCAGCACCTGGCGCAGGCGCACCTGGTCGCCGTGGACGAGCTCCGGTACGTCGGGCTCGATCAGCACCGCGAGCTCGAGGCCCTTGCTCTGCGCACGAGCCCCGAGCAGCTCGGCGACCTCCTCGATCACCGCGTGCACGTTGAGATCGGATTCGTCGAGCTCGAGCTTGCCCGCCTCGATCTTCGAGAAGTCGAGGATGTCGTTGATGATCGTCAGCAGGCCCTCGGCCGACGAGCGCACCGTCTCGGCGTACGAGCGCTGCCGATCGTCCAGGCGGGTGTCGAGCAGCAGCTCGGTCATCCCGATCACGCCGTTCATCGGCGTGCGGATCTCGTGGCTCATGTTGGCCAGGAAGTCGGACTTCATCCGCGAGGCGTGCAGCGCCTCGTCGCGGGCTCGCTGGCGCTGGCACAGCGCGATGTCGAGCAGCCATATCCCGCAGAGCAGGATGAGGGCCAGGCCGGCGCTGATCGGCAACACCGCCGATCGCAGCTTGGCGACGCCGGCGAACGCCTTCTCGGTCGGGATCTCAGCGATGACCGTCCAGCCGATGCCGATGACGGGCGTGTACGCCGAGAGCAGCGTCTCGCCCGCGCGCGTGACCTCGGCGATGCCCGTGCGGCCGCGGAGCGCCGCGGCGACACGCGGATCCGCACGACGGATGGCGAGCCCGGAAGAACCTCCTCCCTCGGCCGCGAGCGCGACGCCGCGCTGGTCGGTGACCGTCAGGTCCACGCCCGACCGCTTCGCGAACCCCTCGGCAAAGGCTTCGATCTGGTCGACGCGGTAGGCGGCCACGAGGATTGCCTTCGTGTCACCCACGGCGCCCGAGCGGCTTACGCGGCGAACGGGCGTTGCCACGGCGACGACGTTTTCGTGGCCGGTCGCCTGCGTCTCATAGGCCTCCGAGACATACGCCCGTCCGCTGGCCCGCACCCCTCGGTACCAGTCGCGGAAGCGGAAGTCGCGGCCCACGATCGCGGGTGTGGGTGGCACGATGTCGATCAGGCGCCCGTTGTTTCGAGCGATGAAGGTCGTTCCAATTCCTCGGCGCACGCGCTGCAGCTGACTCAGGTGAAGCCGGATGCTCGCCATGTCCCTCGCACGCCCGTCGTGGGTGAGGCTGTCCACGAGCGTCGGACGGTGTGCGTATGACTCGACGATCTCGCGCAGCCCCGCCATCTCGCGTTCGATATAGGCGGCGCTGAGATCGGCCTCCGCCTGCAGGCTGGCCTTCTCGCGATCGCGGAGCACGTCGGTGGAGATGCTCAGCGAGAAGTAGGCGAGCAGAGCCAGCGGCCCCAACGTCAGGACGGCGAACACGACTCGCAGGCGGGAGCGCGAGATCGTGTTCAGCCGAGCGATCATCGCGTGCGCGACTAATGGTGCGATCGCATGCGCCGCACAAGCTCCAACGCCGCTTCGCGATCCTCGACCTCGAGCTTGCGCACGGCCTTCGCAGCCTGGGCCCGCACCTCGGCCTCGCCGACCCCGAGCCGCAGTGCCACGCTCTTGGTCGACAGCCGGCGCGCGAGCAGGTCGAGCACTTCCCACTCACCATCGGAGAGGGCAGCCCCACGACCCTCCGCGGCGCCGGCACGTCGCACGTGCACGACCTCCTCGTTCATGAGCTCGCGGACGGCGCGCTTGGAGAACGGCCGCTCACCGTCGGCCGCGGAACCGCACTGCGTCGGCCAGGGCATGCAGCTGGGCGTCCTTGAGGATGTAGCCCCATGCTCCCTCCCGCAGCGCGCTCAACACGTCCTCGCCCGCCCCCGAGGAGCTCAACATCAGAATCGCCGTCCCGGGGAGGTGCTGTGAGATCTCGCGCGCGGCGCGGATGCCGCCGCCCCTGGGCATCATCACGTCGAGCACGCAGACGTCGGGCCGCTCCTCGATGGCCCGCTCGACGGCGCTGCGACAGTCGGCCGCCTCGGCGCACACCTCGAAGCCGGCGCGCTCGAGCGCCGCCCGGACCCCGAAGAGCGTGACCGCGCTGTCGTCAGCGATCAGCACGCGCACGGTGCCGGCTGGTCCCTCCATCGCGGAAGACGCTATAGCAACGGACCCGGCGGGGCGGGGACTATTGCCTTGATGCCCGGCGTCCCTTGTCGAGCTCCAGCGGCGCCCGTACGATCAGCCACGCGAGTCATCCGGCGAGAGGGAAGTGACCCGGTCGTGGCACGACGGACAGAGGAGACTGCGGCGCCCCACCAGCCCGCCGGGGCGGCGCCCGCCTTCGATCTCGCAAGCGAGCACCCGCTACGCGTCCTCGTCGCCGAGGATTCGCATGTGAACCAGATCGTGGTGCGCGCGCATCTCGAGCGTGTCGGCTATCACCCGGACCTCGTCGGAGACGGTGCGGAGGCGATCGAGGCCGTGCTGCGTCAGCCCTACGACCTCGTGCTGATGGACTCCCACATGCCGGGTGTCGACGGGATCACGGCCACCCGCGAGATCCTTGCGCGCCTGGCGCCCGAGCGCCGGCCCGCGATTCGTGAGCCTCAGCGCGGACCTCGGCGAAGCCGATCAGCGCGCAGCGCGCGAGGCTGGGTGGTGGCTCGCCTGGCCAAGCCGCTGGTCGCCGAGCGGCTCGTCGAGGTCCTGCGTTCGGTGCGCCCGCTGGTCGGCGACTCGCGCGCACACGTCAAGCCGAGTGCGGGGCCGACCGAGGAGGCCGTCACCCGCGTCGACCTGGAACTGCTCGGTGGCTACGACGAAGGTCAGCAGGCGCAGCTCGCCCAGCTGTTTCTTGCCGAAGCGCGCGAGAACCTGACCGAGATCGTCGCCGCCGCCGCTCGCGACGATGGCGCCGCGTTCGCGCAGGCCGCCCACCGCTTCCTGAGCGCGACGC
>Ga0136610_1000628_pt1 | contig 10945 bp, 7 predicted proteins | sample AntDrymUQ1342206_2_FD_104804 | JGI IMG/M metagenome (GOLD analysis project Ga0136610, IMG submission 104804) | Polar desert sand microbial communities from Dry Valleys, Antarctica - metaG UQ134 (22.06) | ecosystem: Environmental > Terrestrial > Soil > Desert | place: Antarctica: Dry Valley...
CCGTGGCTCCAGCGTCCAGTCCGGTATCGCCGGGCTGGCCGGCCTCGCCAACGGCACCACCACCAGCCCGGCGACGACCTCGCCCGCGGCGACGACGCCGGCCACGACGGCACCCACGGGGTCCGACAGCCCGAGCCCGACCACATCGGCAACCACGCCATCGCCTGCGGACGACCCGACCGGTGAGGCCGCGGCCGCGGCTGCCTACGCCGAGCTCGACTGCACCGATCCGGCGAACTTGCAGGGCGGCAACTCCGACGACCCGGCCAAGGCACTGGCCACCTGCGACGCGGCCGGCGGTACGAAGTACCTGCTCGCGCCCGCCACCGTCCTCGGTACGGATGTCACAGACGCGTTCGCCGGGTTGCCGCAGACCGGCGTCGGTGACTGGCAGGTCAACCTCGAGTTCAACGGCGACGGTGCCGACTCGTTCGGCGCGATGACCCAGGAGCTCGTCGTCGCGCCGCCTCCGACGAACCAGTTCGCGATCGTCCTCGACGGCCTGGTCCAGTCCGCCCCGCGCGTGATCAACGCGATCCTCGACGGTCGGGCCCAGATCACCGGCGACTTCACGCAGTCCGAGGCCAGCGAGCTCGCCAACGTGCTGAAGTACGGTGCGCTGCCGCTGCGCTTCGAGACCAGCGACGTCACGGACGTGACGGCGACGCTGGGTCGCGACAGCCTTCGCGCCGGCCTCATCGCCGGCCTCATCGGCCTCGCCCTCGTCCTGGTGTACGCGACGGTCTACTACCGCGCGCTCGGCAGCGTGATCGTCGGCAGCCTCGGAATCGCCGCGCTGATCACCTACATCGCCGTCGTGCTGCTCTCGGAATGGATCGGGTTCACGCTCACGCTCGCCGGCATCGCGGGCCTCATCGTCGCGATTGGCATCACCGCGGACTCGTTCATCATCTACTTCGAACGTATCCGCGACGAGATCCGCGAGGGCCGTACGTTGCGGGCCGCGATCGAGCACGGCTGGCTTCGGGCCCGGCGGACGATCATCGCCGCCGACGTCGTCTCCCTGCTGTCCTCGGTCGTGCTCTACATCGTGTCGATCGGCAACGTCCGTGGCTTCGCGTTTGCTCTCGGTCTCTCGACGGCCGTCGACCTCGTGGTCGTCTTCCTGTTCACCAAGCCGCTCATGACCTGGTTCGGCAAGCGCCAGTTCTTCGGGGAGGGCAGCCGGTGGTCCGGCCTGTCCGGTGATCGTCTCGGCGGGCGCAACCGGCCCGGCGGGACGCCGGGACCGTCGTCGACCAGGGCCGCGCGCCTGGCGCGGACCGCAGAGGAGGCCTGATGTCCCGCTTCGGCAACCTCGGCGCGAGGCTCTACAAGGGTGAGGTCTCCTACGACTTCATCGGCAAGGTCAGGACCTGGTACGCGGTGTCGGCAGTGCTGCTCCTGATCTCCCTCGGCGCGCTGCTCTTCCGCGGCCTGGACTTCGGCATCGAGTTCCAGGGTGGAGCGGTGTTCATCGCCGATGCACCGGGCGGCACCGTCGCCCAGGCCCGCGATGCGGTGCTGGGCGCCGGCGTGGACGCGATCGGTGAGGCGACCGTCACGAAGCTCGGCGGTGACAGCATCCGGGTCGAGACCCTGGCACTGGACCTGCCGGAGTCCACCGTCGTCCGCGAGGCGCTCGCCGATGCCCTGGGCATCGCACCCGGCGAGGTCCAGCGGCAGCTCGTCGGCCCCTCGTGGGGCGGGGAGATCACCAACAAGGCGCTGACCGGTCTGGCCGTGTTCATCGTCCTGGTCTCGATCTACCTGGCCATGACATTCGAGTGGAAGATGGCGCTGGCCGCGATCGTGGCCCTCGTCCACGACGTGACGATCACCGCGGGCATCTATGCGCTCGTCGGTTTCGAGGTGACGCCGGCGACGGTGGTCGGCCTCCTGACGATCTTGGGCTACTCGCTGTACGACACGGTCGTGGTGTTCGACAAGGTCCGGGAGAACACCCGCAACATCCTCGGCAGCAACCGGTGGACGTTCGCGCAGGCTGCCAACCTGGCGGTGAACCAGACCCTGGTCCGGTCGATCAACACCTCGATCGTCGCACTCCTCCCGGTGCTCGGGCTGCTGGTCGGAGGGGTGTTCCTGGTCGGAGCCGGCGCCCTCAACGACCTCGCGCTGGTCCTGCTGGTCGGCATGGCGGTCGGCGCGTACTCCTCGATCTTCATCGCCACGCCGTTGCTCGTGCAGCTCAAGGAGCGTGAGCCTGCCATCCGCGCGCAAAAGGCTCGGGTGGAGGCTCGGCAGGCCTTGGTCAGCCCGGCGGCCGGCGCGACGGTGACCGGCCGGGAGCTGCCCGGAGCCGCGGGTGCGGCCCCGGTCATCTCGCGCACCCGGAACGTCGTGGCGGTCGGTCAGCGCCAGCAGCCCAAGAAGGTGTCCCGGGAGCGGCGGACGACCCCGCCGCCGAAGAAGCGCCCGTGAGCGGGTCCACCGTCGCCGATCGGGTGGCAGAGCTCGTCCGGGACGTTCCTGACTACCCGCGCCCGGGGATCCTCTTCAAGGACATCACCCCGGTGCTGGCCGACGGCGCGGTGCTCGCGGCCGTGGTCGACGAGCTCGCCGCGCACGCGCAGACGATCGGGCCGGTCGACACCGTGGCCGGCATCGAGGCGCGCGGGTTCATCCTCGGTGCGGCCATCGCGTGCGCGCTCGGCGTCGGGTTCGTCCCGATCCGCAAGCAGGGCAAGCTGCCCTGGCGCACGATCACCGCGTCGTACGCGCTGGAGTACGGCGAGGCGGTGGTCGAGATCCACGAGGACGCGTTCCGTCCCGGCGCGCGGGTGCTCGTCATCGACGACGTCCTCGCGACCGGTGGGACCGCAGCTGCCTCGCTCGACCTCGTCACCCGCGGTGGCGCGACGCCGGTCGGTTTCGCAGTGCTCGTCGAGCTCGGCTTCCTCGAAGGCCGGTCCCGCCTCGCCGGTCACGACGTGCACGCACTTCTCGTCGCCTGAGGCTGCCGCCCCGGCCGTGGTGCTCGAGCTGTGCTGTGGTGCTCGAGGAGCAGGGACTTCGTTGATCACCGTCGGGGGGTCCCGGCCCGGTGGTCCCGGTTAGACTGGGGTTCCTGCTGATGCACGAGGAGTCCCACCGTGCCGGAAGACGCTCGGACCGCGGTCCGCGGCACGACCGATGTCGCCGCGAGTGGCGACGTCGCGCCTGGCCGCGCCCACGGCGAGCCGGCCGAGGGACAACGGACCGCACCTGACAGCGGACCGGATCAACCGCCGCGTCCCGCGTCCCGGCGCCCCGCCGGGTCCATGCCCGACCTCGACCACGTGCTGCCGTCGCGCTCGGCCGGCGTACGGGTCAAGGCTCGACTGGCGCGGATCGGGGCGCAGAAGGTCTCGATCCACCCGGTGCTCGAACCGCTCCTGCGGACCGTCCGGGACAACCACCCGAAGAGCGACACACGCGAGATCGAGCGCGCGTACGTAGTGGCGGAGCGCTGCCACCGGGAGCAGAAGCGCAAGAGCGGTGACCCGTACATCCTGCACCCGGTCGCAGTCGCCACGATCCTGGCCGAGCTGGGCATGACGGCACCGACGCTGTGCGCCGCGCTCCTGCACGACACGGTCGAGGACACGTCGTACACGCTCCACGCGCTGGCCCGGGAGTTCGGCGACGAGGTGGCGGCGCTGGTCGACGGCGTGACCAAGCTCGACAAGGTCAAGTACGGCCAGGCCACCCAGGCCGAGACCGTGCGCAAGATGGTCGTCGCGATGGCCCGGGACATCCGGGTGCTCGTGATCAAGCTGGCCGATCGGCTGCACAACATGCGCACGCTGCAGTACGTCTCGCCGGCGAGCGCGGAGCGGACCTCGCGGGAGACGCTCGAGATCTATGCTCCGCTGGCCCACCGGCTCGGCATGAACACGCTCAAGTGGGAGCTCGAGGACCTCGCGTTCACGACGCTCTACCCAAAGCGGTACGAGGAGATCGTCAAGCTCGTCGCCGAGCGGGCACCCAAGCGGGACGAGTACCTCGCCACCGTCACCGAGCAGGTCCAGCACGACCTGCGCGTCGCCAAGATCAAGGCGACCGTGAGCGGCCGTCCGAAGCACTACTACTCGATCTACCAGAAGATGATCGTGCGCGGGCGCGAGTTCGACGACATCTACGACCTGGTCGGGGTCCGCATCCTGGTCGACTCGTTGCGCGACTGCTACGCCGTGGTCGGCGCGATCCACGCCCGGTGGAACCCAATCGCGGGGCGGTTCAAGGACTACATCGCGATGCCGAAGTTCAACCTCTACCAGTCGCTGCACACGTCGGTGATCGGTCCGGACGGCAAGCCGGTGGAGCTGCAGATCCGCACCCGCGGCATGCACCGCCGGGCCGAGTACGGCATCGCGGCGCACTGGAAGTACAAGGAGTCCGCGGTCCTGGCCAAGGCGCCGCAGGTCGACGGCCAGGACAGCGGTTCGACCGAGATGGCGTGGCTCCGCCAGCTCGTGGACTGGCAGAAGGAGACCTCGGACCCGAGCGAGTTCCTGGACTCGCTCCGCTTCGACCTGTCTACCTCCGAGGTGTACGTCTTCACCCCTCGCGGCGACGTGATCCCGCTGCCGTCGGGGTCGACCTCGGTCGACTTCGCCTACGCGGTGCACACCGAGGTGGGCCACACCTGCATCGGGGCCCGGGTCAACGGCCGGCTCGTCCCCTTGGAGTCGGCGCTGGGCACCGGCGACGTCGTCGAGGTCTTCACCTCGAAGTCGCCGGGGGCCGGACCGAGCCGCGACTGGCTCATGTTCGTCCAGAGCCCGCGCGCCCGGAACAAGATCCGTCAGTGGTTCTCGAAGGAGCGCCGCGAGGAGGCGATCGAGCGGGGCAAGGAGGCGCTCGCGCGTCAGATGCGCAAGCAGGGCCTGCCGATCCAGCGCCTGCTCGGTGGGGACAACCTCGTCCGGCTCGCGATGGAGCTCCGGTACGCCGACGTCGCCGGGCTGTACGCCGCGGTGGGCGAGGCGCACGTCTCGGCGGCGAGCATCATCGAGAAGCTGGTCCGCGCCCTCGGTGGCGCCGAGGGCGCGACCGAGGACCTCGCCGAGGTCGCGACGCCCACCCTCGACCGGTCCGCGCGCCGGGTCGAGGGCGACCCCGGGGTCGTGGTCAAGGGCGTGACCGACATCTGGGTCAAGCTCTCGCGCTGCTGCACCCCGGTGCCCGGGGACACGATCCTGGGCTTCGTCACCCGCGGGCACGGCGTCAGCGTCCATCGCACCGACTGCGTCAACGTCGGCACGCTCGCTAGCCAGCCGGACCGGATGGTCGAGGTCGAGTGGGCGCCGACGGCCTCGTCGGTGTTCCTCGTCGCCATCCAGGTCGAGGCGCTGGACCGTGCGCGGCTGCTCTCCGACGTGACCCGGGTGCTGTCGGACCAGCACGTGAACATCCTGTCCGCCAGCGTCGTGACGTCGCGCGACCGGGTCGCCCGGAGCCGATTCATGTTCGAGATGGGCGACCCCAAGCACCTCGGCCACGTGCTCAAGGCGGTCCGCGGCGTGCCCGGCGTGTACGACGTCGCCCGGGTCACCAGCACCCGGGGCGACGACCAGAGCTAGCGACGGAAGTCGGCGAGGGTTCGCTCGGCCTCGGCGAGCCAGCCGCGCCTGGCGTCGAGCGACTCCTGCGCTGAGGCGGCAGCTTTCGCGTCGCCGCGCTCCGCCGCCTGGACCACCTGCTGCTCGAGCTGGGCGACGGACGCCTCGAGCTGGCTGACCGTCGCCTCGGCGCGGGCCAGCGCTTCCGGGCTCGTGCGCTTCCACTCGGCCTGGTCCCCGGCGCGAACCGCCTCCTCGACCTGGCGCAGCCCGCTCTCCAGCCGGGCGACCACGCCCCGGGGCACGTTCCCGATCGCGAGCCAACGCTCCTGGATGCCGCGGAGTGTTGCCTTGGCTGCCGCCAGGTCAGTGATCGGGAGCAGCCGCTCGGCCTCGGCGAGCAGCGCATCCTTCTGCTGCTGGTGCTCGACCTCGGTTCGGTCGCGCTCCGCAAAGACTTTCGAGCGGGACTCGAAGAACGAGTCCTGAGCGGTGCGGAAGCGACGCCAGAGCGTCTCCTCGTCCGTACGCGGGGCTGGCCCGGCGGCCTTCCAGTCGGTCATGAGCGCGCGGAGCCGCGCGGCCGTCGGCGCCCAGTCGGTCGATCCGCTCAGCGCCTCAGCCTCCGCCAGGATCTTCTCCTTGCGCTGCTTCGCGTCCTCGCGCTCGCCCGCCTGCTCGGCGAAGTGGCTCCGCCGGCGACGGGTGTAGGTGGTCCGTGCGGTGGAGAACCGGTGCCAGAGGGCGTCGTCGGTCTTACGCTCGAGCCGGGGCAGCGCCTTCCACCGGTCGAGCAGAGCACGCAACCGATCGGCACCGCTTCGCCAGTCCTCGCCCTCGGCGAGCGACTCCGCCTCGACTGCGATCGCCTGCTTCTCGACGCGGCCCGCCTCCTGTGCCTTGGCCCGCTCAGCCCTACGTGCGGCCCGATGCTCGCTGATCACCGCGTCGAGAACGTCGAGCCGAGCCGTGAGTGCGGCGAGGTCACCGACGGCCTGAGCCTCGTCGACGTGCGAGCGGGTATGGGTGACCGCGGTCGCGGCCTCGTCGGGGCGAGCCACGCCGGCGCGCACCCGCCGCTCGAGCAGCTCCACCTCGACGACCAGCGCGTCGAAGCGCCGCCCGTAGAACGTCAGGGCGTCGGCCGGTTCACCTTCTGGCCACGACCCGACCGGTCGCTCGCCGTCGGCCGTCCGGACGTAGACCGTGCCGTCCTCGGCCACCCGACCCCACTGCGCCGGGTCGGACTGCAGCGGCGCCTCGATGACCGGTTCGACGCTCGGCGGGAGGAGCGTCGGCTTCGGTTTCGGCGCGGCCGGACGAGCCGATGGCGAAGGTCGGGCCGGCGGCCGCGGGACCGGTCGCGGGCTCGGCGCTGGGACCACCGACGGCTCGGCCGGCGGTGGGAGCGCCGGCGACGGCTCGGTGGGAGCTGGCTCGACGGTCCCTGGCTCGGAGACGGGGTTCGGGTCGCCGACGACCTGCTCCTCGGCCGGCACGACCGGGTCGGCGGGACTGGGCGGCCCGGTCACAACGCGGACTCGGTCTCGACACCGGTGATGGTCACCGCCGTGGCCGGCGCACCGTCGGTCCCGCCATCCGCGACGCCGGCCGCCGCGATCGCGTCGAGTGACTCGAGCCCGGCGGTGATCGTTCCGAACACGGTGTAGTCGGGGGGGAGCTGCGAGTCGCCGTACACGAGGAAGAACTGGCTGCCGTTCGTCCCTGGGCCGGCGTTCGCCATCGCCACCGTGCCCCGGTCGTACGTGAGGTTCGGCGTGGTCTCGTCGTCGTACTCGTAGCCGGGTCCGCCGCTCCCGGTGCCGGTCGGGTCACCGCACTGGAGGACGGCGAGGCCGCCGGTGGTCAGGCGGTGGCAGGTGGTGCCGTCGTAGAAGGCGCCGTCGGCCAGAGCGAGGAAGGACTGCACCGTGCACGGAGCGGCGGCAGGGTCGAGCTCGATCTCGACCACGCCCTGGTCGGTCGTGATCGTGGCGCTCGCGCTCGCGAGCTCCGGGGCGAGGCCGTCCGGCGGAGGCGTGATCGGTTTCGCCGCTTCGCCAGCTGGACGGTACTGGCAGGTGCCGGCTGGCCCGCCCGTGGTCTCCTCGGGCGACGCCGAGGTCGACGGGGTCGCCCCGGACGAGGTGGTCGGGGTGGAGCCAGCCGTCGGTGGCGCGTCGTCGTCGCCGAGTGACAGGTAGGTGATCGCACCAACGACGAGCAGCACGCCCACGGCCGCCGCGACGACTGCCAGGACCTGGCGGCGCTTCGCGTCTGACTCGCGCTTGGCCTGCTGACGGGCCAGCTTCGCCCGCGCGAGCTCACGCCGTCGCTGCTCCTTGCTGACCAACGCATTCCTCCTTGGGCGGCACGACCAGGCCCGGTCGGGCCTCGCAGATCCCGCGACAGTCTAGGGCGGGCGGCGCAGTCGACCTGGCGGCCGAGCGCGCCGCTGGCGGCGCCAACGGACTCGGCGCCCGCGGCTGCCAGCGGCTCCAGCGCGCCGGTACGCTCGCCGTACGGATGTCAGCCGTCTCGCGGCACCCGACCGGTACGGAGCTGGTCGGCCAGGACGTCCGGCCCGCGCGGAAGGATGGTCGACCATGCTCGTCGTCGGGTTCCCAGCCGCCGCCTTCGGGACCAACTGCTTCGTGCTCGCGCCGGCCGCCGGAGAGGCATGCCTCGTGGTGGACCCTGGCATCGGCGTGGCCGGCCGGCTCGACGCGGTGCTGCGCGAGCACCGACTCCAGCCGGTTGCGGTCCTCCTCACCCACGGGCACCTCGACCACACGTTCTCCGTCGCGCCCGTCTGCAATGCCCGCGGCATCAGCGCGTACGTGCATCCCGCGGACGAGGCCATGCTGGCCGACCCGATGCTCGGGATCTCTCCGGAGGCGGTCGCGATGGTTGAGGCCAGCGGGCTGGTCTACACCGCACCCGACGACGTCGTCCCTCTCGACGACACGACGGCGATGACGCTCGCCGGTCTGACCATCACGGTCGACCACGCACCGGGCCACACCCCGGGATCGGTGCTGTTCCGCCTGCCCGACGTGCCTGACGGCAGCCGCGACCAGGCCGGCTCGGGCACGATCCTGTCCGGCGATGTGCTCTTCGCCGGCTCGATCGGCCGTACGGACCTGCCCGGTGGGGACACCGCCGCGATGATGCGCTCGCTCGCCGCCAAGATCCTCCCCCTCGACGACGCGATCCTGGTGCTGCCCGGCCATGGCCCGGCCACCACGATCGGGCGCGAGCGGGCCACCAACCCGTACCTGCACGAGGCCCAGCACGCCCTCGGGCGCGTCGCCGGCGGCAGCACCGCTCGGGACGGCTCGCGGTGAAGCGCGCGGTGTTCCAGAGCGGCTTCCCGGAGTACCTGCCGAGCCAGCGGGTGGTCGAGCTCGGCGTGCTGGACTCCCTGCGTCGTACGTTCGAGCTGCACGGGTTCGCCTCGGTCGAGACGAGCTCGGCCGAGGCGCTGGAGCGGCTGCTCCAGAAGGGCGAGACCGACAAGGAGGTGTACGTGCTTCGCCGGCTGCAGGCCGACGCCGCCGACGAGCCCGGGACCGAGCCCGGCCGGGAGCGCAGCGGCCTCGGCCTGCACTTCGACCTCACGGTGCCGCTCGCGCGGTACGTCGTGGACAACGCGGGCCAGCTCGAGTTCCCGTTCCGGCGCTACCAGATCCAGAAGTGCTGGCGAGGGGAGCGGCCGCAGGAGGGTCGCTACCGGGAGTTCACCCAGGCCGACATCGACGTCGTCGGCAAGGACACGCTGTCGTTCGAGGCCGATGTGGAGATCGCTGCCGTGATGGCCGAGGCGTTGTCCGCCCTGCCGGTACCGCCGCTGCGGCTGCAGGTGAACAACCGGCGACTCATGGAGGGGTTCTTCCTGGGAGTCGGTGCTCCCGACACCGCTGCTGCGATGCGCGCGGTCGACCGGCTGGACAAGGTGGACCCCGGCGAGGTCCGGCGAGCGCTCGTGGACGAGGCCGGTCTGGCCGCAGCCGCGGCCGATCGTTGCCTCGCCCTGGCCGCGATCGCGACGACCGACATGTCGTTCGTCGAGGCGGTCCAGGATCTGGGGGTCGAGCACCCGCTGCTGGACCAGGGCCTGGCCGAGCTGGTCTCCGTGGTGCAGGCCGCGCACGAGGTCGCCACCGAGCGGGTCCAGGTGGTCGCCGACCTGCGGATCGCGCGCGGGCTGGACTACTACACGGGCACGGTCTTCGAGACCCGCATGCTGGGCTGGGAGCGGATCGGCTCGGTCTGCTCCGGCGGCCGGTACGACTCGCTCGCCACCGACGGCCGGACGACGTACCCCGGTGTCGGGATCTCGCTCGGCGTGACCCGACTGCTCGCACCACTGCTCAGCGCGGGCCGGCTCGACGGCAGCCGATCGGTCCCGTCGGCAGTCCTCGTGGCTCTCCCTGACGAGGCCTCGCGCCGGTCGTGCCGCACCGTCGCCCAGCAGCTTCGCCACCGCGGGGTCCCGACGGAGGTCGCACCGGAGCCGACGAAGTACGGGCGCCAGATCCGCCATGCCGAGCGGCGCGGCATCCCCTACGTCTGGTTCCCGCAGGAGGACGGCTCGCACGAGGTGCGCGACATCCGCTCCGGTGAGCAGCACCGGGCCGACCCCGCGACCTGGTCGCCGCCCGACGTCGATCTGAGTCCCACGATCGTCCACGAGGAGCCGACCGCGTGATCCGTACCCATGAGGCCGGCGCGCTTGGCGCCGAGCCGGCCGGCATGACCGTCACGCTCGCCGGTTGGGTGGCTCGCCGCCGCGACCACGGCGGCGTTGCGTTCCTCGACCTGCGGGACGCCTCCGGCGTCGTCCAGGTCGTCGTGCGCGACGAGGAGGCAGCGCACGGGCTGCGCAACGAGCAGTGCCTGCGGGTCGACGGCACGGTGGCGGCCCGACCGGCCGGAAACGAGAACCCGAACCTCCCGACCGGCGGCATCGAGGTCATCGCGTCGAGCGTCGAGGTGCTCAGCGACGCCGCCCCGCTGCCGTTCCCGGTCGAGGACCAGCACGCCGGTGGCGTGAACGAGGAGTCCCGGCTGCGTCACCGCTACCTCGACCTGCGTCGCGACGTCGCGCAGCGGGCGCTGCGGCTGCGGTCGGAGGCCAACCGGATCGCGCGGGAGGTCATGGCAGCGCACCGGTTCGTCGAGGTCGAGACGCCGTACCTCACCCGGTCCACACCGGAAGGCGCGCGCGACTTCGTGGTCCCCGTACGCCTGCAACCAGGCACCTGGTACGCGCTGCCGCAGTCCCCGCAGCTGTTCAAGCAGCTGCTCATGGTGGCCGGCCTCGAGCGGTACTACCAGATCGCCAGGTGCTTCCGGGACGAGGACTTCCGGGCGGACCG
>Ga0136610_1000630_pt1 | contig 10921 bp, 12 predicted proteins | sample AntDrymUQ1342206_2_FD_104804 | JGI IMG/M metagenome (GOLD analysis project Ga0136610, IMG submission 104804) | Polar desert sand microbial communities from Dry Valleys, Antarctica - metaG UQ134 (22.06) | ecosystem: Environmental > Terrestrial > Soil > Desert | place: Antarctica: Dry Valley...
ATGCCCTGGGCGAGCACGACCCGGCGGATGTCGCGGCGGTCACCGCCATTCGCGGCCAGGAGCCCCAGCTCGCGGACCTGCCGACGCGCGCCGACCGCGAACGCCGTGCCAGCCAGCAGGACCACCTCGAGCAGGCCGAACCCGACCACGAGCCCGATCGCAGCCAGCGTGTCCAGCGATGCCCCGGTCGCCTGGGTGAGCGTGGTCTGGTACCGGTCCGGGTGGAGGATGCCGTCGCGCGGGAGGAACACGACCCCCTCGGCCGCCAGGCTGCGCCAGAGCGCGCCCGGATCGGCGGTGGCGGGCAGGTCGACCAGCCATCGCGTCGCCGTCCAGGTGAGGTTCTCCGCATTCACCAGGTCAGCGCCGAGGCCAGCCTCGGCGTACACGGTGCGGCAGGCCAGGCAGTCGGCGTCGACGGCGATTCCCGTCACGGTCACGGTGCGCTCCTCGCCCACCTGGAGCGAGTCGCCGAGGGCGAGGCCCAGGTGCGCGGCGAGGGCCTCCGACACGGCCACCTCGTCGGGTGCGGCCGGCGCCTGACCGCTGTCGAGTCCGTACCGCGACGGTGCGAGCCGGCTGTCGAGGGCGTCGACGAGCAACGACGTCTGCACGAGTCGGCCGTCGGACTCGACCGTCGTCAGGTCCTCGCCCGGGAGCGGTGAGAGCGACGTTCCCGGTGGGAGCAGCGCTGACACGTCGACGGCGAGCGGGTCCCGTTCGGCGGTGTCGTCGAGCGGGATCCAACCCCCGCCGCCGTCGGCGTAGAACCGCACGTCCGGTGGCTCGATCGCGCCGCTGCTGGTGACCTGGACGAGCGCGTCGGTAGTTCCGAGGAACCGGTCGGCCCGCTCGTCCGCGGTGAGCTCGCCGGTCCGGGCCAGCACGGCGATCATCGCCATCGCGAGCACGGGCAGCGCGACCAGCGCCGTCACGAGAACGGTCCGTCCGCGGTGTCGCCGCGCGGTCCGCCAGGCCAGCCGGAGCGCGGGCACCCAGGCCCGGCCGGGTCGGCGCTCGCGCCCGGCCGGTCGCTCGTCGGTCACTGCTCGGCCCCGAGACCGAGCAGGGACTCCACCCGTGCCGGCGGCCCGGTCTCGTCGACGATCACGCCGTCTCGCAGGAAGATCACGCGGTCGGCCCACGCGGCGTGCCGAGCCTCGTGGGTGACGAGCACGCCGCCCGCCCCGGCGTCACACCGCGCCCGGAGCAGTCGGAGGACGGCCTCGCCGGTCGTCGAGTCCAGCGCACCGGTCGGCTCGTCGGCGAGCACGAGCCGGCGGTCGCCGATCAGGGCGCGGGCGATCGCCACGCGTTGCTGCTGACCGCCGGACATGTCCTCGGGGAACCGGTCCGCGAGGTCGTGCAGGTCGACCTCGGCCAGGGCGCGGACCGCCTCGCGTCGCGCCCGCCGGGCGCTCATGCCGTCGAGCTCGCGGGGGAGCGCGACGTTCTCCGCCGCCGTCAGGGCCGGGATGAGGTTGAAGTCCTGGAAGACGTACCCGACCTGCCTGCGGCGAACAGCTGCGAGCTCGGACCGGGACAGGGTTCCGAGGTCGCGGCCCTCGACCAGCACCGCGCCCTCGCTCGGTTCGTCCAGCCCACCGGCCAGGGTGAGCAGCGTCGACTTGCCGGACCCGGACGGACCCATGATGGCCACCAGCTCGCCCGCCCAGACCTGGATCGACACTCCGCGCAGGGCATGGACGGCGTTGGCGCCCCCGCCGTGGACCCGGGTGACCTCGCGCAGCTCGAGCACGAGGTCCGTTCCGCCGGTCGTCATCGCCGCACCGAGGTCTGCTCGGCGGCGGCGGGCTGGCGCGCGACGGTCCGGGCCGGCGACGGCCGGTCCGCGAACCGGGCGAGGCGGCTCTCGCAGTGGTCGAGCCAGCGGATCTCCGCCTCCGCCTGGAAGACCAGCGAGTCGAGAACCAGGAGCCAGGCCAGGTCGCCGGACTCGTCGGCCCGCACCTTGAGGCGCGTGTAGTCCTGGAGCGTCCGTACGGTCGACGTCCGTTGTGTCCGGACCACGTCGTGAACGTCCACACCGGGCACCGTGAGCGCGAGCGCGAGCTTGATCGCGAGCTCGTCGCGGGGCGGGGCGCCGCGGGCGACCGGCGTGTGGAACCAGCCGGTGACCTCGGCCCGACCAGCCGGGGTGAGTGCGTAGCGCCGGTGCCCGTCGTCGTCGTCACCGCTCTCGACCGGCACGACGAGCCCGTCACGCTCCAGCCGGCCGAGCGTCGTGTACACCTGCCCGATGTTGAGCGGCCAGGTGGCGCCCGTACGCGCCTCGAACTCCGCGCGGAGCTGGTAGCCGTACATCGCGCCGTCCTCGAGCAGGGCGAGGAGACCGTTTCTGATGCTCATGGATACCGAGTATGCACGGCATGCTAGCGGTTGTCCATACCCGGTATGCAGCCGGGATGGACGCGTCCTCGCGAGTCTCAGCGGACCCGGAGCACGACCTTCCCGACGTGCTGGCTCGCTTCGACGACGCGGTGCGCCGCGGCGGCCGCGGTGAGCGGCAGGACCCGGTCGACGACGGGCCGCACGGCTCCGGACTCGACCAGCGGCCAGACGTGCTCGCGTACGGAGGCGACGATGGCTGCCTTCTCCGCCCGCGGCCGGCCACGGAGTGACGTGGCGATCACCGCGCCGCGCTTGGCGAGCAGGGCGCCGATGTCGAGCTCGGCCTTGCTCCCGCCCTGCAACCCGATGATCACGAGCCGTCCGTTCGGGGCGAGCACCTCGATGTTGCGGGCCAGGTACTTGGCGCCCATGTTGTCGAGCACGACGTCGGCGACCAGGCGCTCGCGCCGCATCACCTCGACGAAGTCCTCGTCCTTGTAGTTGATCATCACGTCGGCGCCGAGCTCGCGGCAGCGACCGAGCTTGGCGGCGCTGCCTGCCGTGCAGACCACCCGGGCGCCGGTGTGGTGGGCGAGCTGGATCGCCATCGTTCCGATACCGCTGGCGCCGCCGTGGATCAGGAACGTCTCGCTCGGGCGGAGGCCGCCCACCATGAACACGTTCGACCACACCGTGCACGCGACCTCTGGCAGTGCGGCCGCCGTGACAAGGTCCACGCCCGAAGGCACCGGCAGGAGCTGGCCTACCGGCACGGAGACGAGTTCTGCATAGCCGCCGCCGGCCAGCAGCGCGCACACCTCGTCGCCGATGGTCCAGGCCTCGACCCCGTCGCCGAGCCCGACGATCCGGCCGGAGCACTCGAGACCCGGCCAGGTCGGCTCGCCGGGCGGGGCGTCGTAGCGCCCGATGCGCTGCATCAGGTCGGCCCGGTTGACCGCCGTGGCGGCGACCTCGACCAGCACCTCGCCCTCGCCGGCCACCGGGTCGGGCACCTCGCCCCAGACCAGCTGGTCCGGCCCGCCCGGCTCATTGATGGTGATCGCCTGCATACCCGGACGCTATCTGCGGGCTCCTGCCGCACCTCCCCCGGCCCGAATGACCAGAGATCATCACCGACGACCCAGCGCAGCCGTGCCCTACCCTCGACTTGGCCAGGAGGGCTCGCATAGTGGACGAGTGCGGCGGTCTTGAAAACCGCTGAGGCGGCAACCCCGTCTCCGTGGGTTCGAATCCCACGCCCTCCGCTGATGTCGCTATTCATTGCGCCAGCAGCGCGTCGGCGACGCACGCGTCAACGCTTGATGCGATCCGTCTCGTACGCCCACATCGCGAGCTCGACGCGGTTTCGGGCGCCGAGCTTGGCCATGAGCCTGGCGAGGTGGCTCTTCACAGTGCTGAGGCTGATGTAGAGGTCGTCGGCGATCTCGGCGTTGGTTCGACCCTGCGCGACCTTGATCAGGACATCCTCCTCTCGACCGGTGAGCGGTTCGATGGGCTGAGGCTGTGGCCGCCCGATGCGTGTGTCCGAGAAGGCCGCGAGGAGTCGGGCTGTGACGCTGGGGGCGATCAGAGCGTCACCGTTGGCGGCGGCGTGGATCGCCTGGACCAAGAGGTCGGGTCCGGCGTCTTTGAGCAGGAAGCCCCTGGCCCCAGCTTTGAGGGCGGCGTGCACATATTCGTCGAGGTCGAAGGTGGTGATGATCACGATGGCCATCGGGTCGTCGACGTCCGGCCCGGCGAGCTGGCGGGTGGCCTCGATGCCGTCCATCTCCGGCATGCGGATGTCGAACAGGCAAACATCGGGTCGTAGTCGTTGGGCGAGCGCGACCGCTTCGCGACCGTCGGCGGCCTCACCGATCACCTCAATGCCGGGCTGGGCGTCGAGGATCATCCTGAGCCCGGTACGGATGAGATGCTGATCATCGGCGATGATCACGCGGATCGTCATGTTCGTGTGCCACCTCTGGGCAGCACGGCCGTGACGGTCCATCCGCGGTCCGGGCTCGGTCCAGCCTCGAGGGTGCCGCCGAGGAGCGTGGCTCGCTCGGTCATCCCGACGAGCCCGTAGCCCGTCGAGGAGCCGGCGTCGAACGGGCTAAAGTCGCCGTCGTCGCGGACCGTGAGGCGAACGCAGCCGTCGTCGCCGGCAACCTGCACGTCGATGCGGGATGCGTGGCGCGCGTGTCGTATGGCGTTCGTGATCGATTCCTGTGCGAGCCGGTAGATCGCCGCCTCAACCGCTGGCCGCAGATCCTCGAGGTCACCCGACAATTCGACCTCGACCCGCGGTTTCTCGCCGGCCAGGGACGCGAGCCGCTCGATGTCGGCCACACCTCGCTGCGGTGCACGGTCCGGCTCCCCGCCCGTACGAAGGGCGCCGACCATGATGCGCAACTCAGCGAGAGTGCGGGATGCCTCCCCTTCGATGACTTCGAGTGCGTCCATCGCAGCCCCGGGGTGGGAGGCGGCGACGACTCGACCAGCCTGCGCGCGAATCGCGATCGCTGAGACATGGTGCGCGACGGAGTCGTGTAGCTCGCGGGCCAGCTGCTCACGTTCGCGGAGTTTCACCTGATCCCGCTCACGGTTCCGGGCAGAGGTCCAATAGCGGACCGAGGCGCCAAGCGTGGCGGGAAACAGCAGGAACATGCCTCCGATCACTGCTTCGACAATCCCGGTGAAGTCCTCGGCGACGACTAGGCCCAGGACAATGGCGGTCGAAATGAATACCAGCCCGATTCCAATTTCCCGGCCGGCTCCCCAGCGGACGAGCGAATAGGGCAGCAGGACCACGAAGATCATGGTGTCGAGCCCCACCGGTTCCGCGCCCGCGACAAGGACCGCGATGTCGAGTGCGACCACGGCGCCGAAAGTCACGGCCACCACTGCGAGCGGATGCGTGCGTCGCCACAGCAGCGTCCATGCCAGTGCCACTGCAAGGACAAGCGCGACCGGTCTCCACTCCACCTGCTCGCGGAGCAGGCCCTCCAGGAGGGCCGTCAGCACCAGCACGGCGACCAGCACCCAGTCCCGCCACACCCGGGTGGGCGGGTGCGGGGCCCGCGGTTCAGCCCACAGCGATCGCACGGCGTTTCTCAGCACGACTCCCACAGTAGAGAACCTGAGTGCGCGGCGCGTCAGCCGATAGTACGGGCGACGGGCCGGCCGAAAGTCCAACGCGCATCCGACCAATTTGCCGATGTGTCGGCCGAGGAGCCCTTGCGATGCTGTGACGAGATTCAAACTGTCAGCCGGCCCGAGTCGGTCACGGTTCTTCAGGAAATTGACCAGGGTCGCCGAGTCCGGGAGGAACAACAATGTCGCAGGTCTTGTATCGATTGGGGGTGTTCGCAGCCCGCCGTCCATGGGTCGTCATCGGGGCATGGCTTGTGGTGTCTGTCGTCGTGATCACGGCGGCTGCAGGCTTCGGACGGCAGCTCGAGGCCGAAGGACCGGTGCCGGGGCTCGACTCCCAGGAAGCCACGACCTGCTCACGTCAGCCGGGTCGGGCCGAGCCGGACTGACCGCACAAGTCGTCATGACGCCGCTCGACCATGACGTGACGTTCTTCGACTCAGCCGAAGCGCGCGCCGCGTTGGCCGAGGCTCAGGCAGGCGTCGCTGCACTGCCAAACGTGCTTGGCACCAGCGACCCGACTGGCGCGCTGGCCGCGGGACCTGATGCGGCGGTGGCGAGTCGAGCAGTTTCGGCCGACGGCCGAATCGCCGTGATCCACGTCCAGTACCCAGTGATCGAGGAGTTGAACGCCGGCGACCTGACGAACCTCAAAGCATTCGGTGCAGAGGCTCGAACGGGTTCACCACTGCAGATCGAGATGAACGGTGACCTGTTCACCTCGTTTGAGGAGGCGCCGTCAGGACCGAGTGAGCTGATCGGTCTGATCGCCGCGGTCGTGATCCTGCTCCTGGCGTTTGGATCACTCGTCGCCGCCGGCCTTCCTCTTGGGATGGCCATCTTCGGCCTCGCCCTCGGTATCAGCTCGATGTCGCTCATCACCTACCTGGTCGACATTCCCGCCTTCGCTCCCCAGATGGCCAGCATGATCGGCCTTGGCGTGGGCATCGACTACGCCTTGTTCGTCGTCACTCGGCACCGCGAGCATCTCAGCCGCGGCATGACCATCGAAGAATCGATCGGGCGCGCGGTCGCCACTGCCGGCAAGGCGGTGGTCTTCGCCGGCGCCACCGTCGTCATCGCCATCCTCGGTCTGGCCGTCGCCGGCGTTCCGTTCATGACCGCAGCCGGCATCGCGACTTCAGTCATCGTCGTGATCATGGTGGTTGCGTCGGTCACCCTGCTTCCGGCTTTCCTGGGATTGGCCGGTCATCGGATCAACCGTCGCGCCCGCCGCCGCACTGCGGCAACCGATGCAACCGCGATAAGTGCGGCTTGGCAGCGCTGGGGTCAGCACGTGACCAGGCATGCGTGGGGGTACGCCGTCGGGGTCAGCGCGATCCTCCTCGCGCTGGCTGCGCCAGTGCTCGATCTTCGGATGGGCTCACCCGACGAAGGCACGTTGCCGCAGACTCGCACCGAACGTCAGGCCTACGACCTGGTCGCCGCGGGCTTCGGTCCCGGCATCAACGGCTCACTGGTGATCGCAGTGGACATCTCGCAGGATCCGACCGTCGTCGAACCGCTACGTCGCGCCATCCGGGCCGACGACGGAATCGCCGCCGTTGCGGCACCGGAGATCGACACCGCGGCCGGTGTGGCAACGCTGCTGGCGTTCCCCACCACGGCGCCTCAGGACGCTGCCACGCTGGACACGATCGAACGCCTTCGTACGGAGGTCTTCCCGTCAACGCTGGGCGAGAGCCCGGCTCGAGCACACGTGGGCGGCCAGACAGCGACCCTCGCTGACATCGGCGACCGGGTGAACGATCGATTGCCCCTGTTCATCGCCGCTGTCATCCTCCTGTCGTTCCTGCTGCTCACGCTCGTGTTCCGATCGATCGTCGTCCCGCTGAAGGCCGCACTGTTGAACCTCCTCAGCATTGGTGCCGCGTATGGCGTGCTGGTCATGGTGTTCCAGTGGGGCTGGGGAATGAGTCTGATCGGCCTGGAGTCGACCGTGCCGATGAACCCGTTCATCCCGATGTTCATGTTCGCTGTCCTCTTCGGCCTCTCCATGGACTACGAGGTGTTCCTGCTCTCGCGGGTGCGAGAGGCGTATCTCGCCTCGGGCGACAACGGCACCTCTGTCATCCACGGCATCGCGAGCACCGCTCGGGTGATCACATCGGCCGCGCTGATCATGATCTCGGTGTTCCTCGGCTTCGTCCTCGGCGACGACCCAGCCCTCAAGATGGTCGGATTCGGCCTGGCCACAGCCATCTTCATCGACGCAACCATCGTGCGGATGGTCCTGGTCCCAGCGACCATGACGCTGATTGGCGATGCCAACTGGTGGATGCCCGGCTGGCTCGAACGCCTCCTACCGACCATCGACATCGAGCGGGCAGCCGTCCCGCAGCCCGAGCCCAAAGCCGACGTCGTCGCTGCCCGGTGAAGGAACGACTGCGCGTATCGGTGTGAAAGCCATCCCACGAGCTCCGCTTCGCTGGGAGGTCAGGCCCGGTCCAGATCGAGCAACACGAGTAGTGCCTCGTCGATCTCCGCGAGGGCACGTACCGACAGGTAATCGACCTGCTCGCCGAGCCGAGCGCTGGGATCGATCGCAACAAGTGCGTCGCACAAGGCTAAGGTCGCTACTCCGCCGACCTCGATCTGAGGACGAAACCCGGCTTCCTGAGCCCGCGTGCTCGTGGGAACAACCAGCCACTGGCTGAGATGGGCGTACCTCGTCGCCAGCACGATCACGGCGAACCGCTCTCCCGCTTGCTCGTGGCCGCGTGCATCGCGCGGCCGGCGCAAGCGATAGACCTCTCCTCTCACTCGCCGAGCACCTCACGCAGTGCCGCTGCCACCTCAGCCCTGTCCTTTGGATCGGCAGCGATCCGACGTGCGTCGGCCTCGTATTGCCGTCGCTTGCGTTCGCGGTCGAGAGCTCGAAGGCCCGCGTTGATGACCTCGTCGGTCGACGTCCCGTCGCGTTCGGCGAGGGCTTTCAACGCTGATCTGGTGGACGTCTGGACTCGTACCGTCGTCGTCGCCACGAACCTAAGTCTACATCTTGTCTACACCACCTGCGCCGTGGCGACTTGTCCCGTCACAGGTGTGAAAGCCATCCCACAAGGTCCGCTCTTGTGATGTCTCAGGACATCGGCGACAGGCTGAACCCGTCCTGACCCACGACACCACGCCCTCCGCTCAGCCGGAGCGGGTCGCTCGTTCGAACCCGTCACGAGCTCGGAACCGACCCGCTCCACCTGCCAGGTCAGTCACGAGAGGTCCTGGTGGCCCCGCTGAGCAGCCGCTCGGCCAAGATCAACAACCGGTGTCAGAGCAGCATCGCTCGGCGCCGTGATTCACGGGGCTAGTGTCCGAGGCGCGTGGCATGTTCAATGGGAGCGGGTTCGAGCTGGGACGGCTGTGTGCCTTGGAGGTGGAGCGTGAGCGACCGCGACGACTTCCTGGCCTGGGTCGGGTCTCGTCTAAGGGACGCGGAGATCGCGCTGCACAATGGAGACGCCGCGCCCCGGCTCGCAATCTGGTCCCGCCGCGATCCTGTCACTGTTCTGGGCGCCTGGGAGTCGGCCAGTGGCCAGGAGGCAGTGCGAGATCTCTTCGCTCAGCTGAAGGCCACCTTCTCGGACTGCACGTCGTACTCACACGAGATCGTCGCCGCCGACCTGATCGGGGACATGGCCTACACCGTCGGTTATGAACACACGCAGGCCTCTGTCAACGGAGAGCCTCGGAAGTACACCCTTCGCGCGACCCAGGTCTACCGCCGCGAGGACGGGGAGTGGAAGGTCGCCCACCGGCACGCGGACACTCTGCCAGACGCCGAACAGCCCTAGCGCAGCGCTCTCTGCGAATTCCTCGTGCCCGCTCGTGCGGCGCGAGGTTCGCATCGCTACGACTGCCGTTGGGAGTGCGGTCACGCACCCCGCCAACTTCTTGATCCTCGCGACGCCGGGAGGGCGGCGGGTCCAGAATGGGCGGAAGTGCCTCGCGTCGGGCCGGGCAACCAGTTCATTGGGGCCAGGACGTCCAGGGAGGGCCGATGAACAGGCTGGCACCTGGCACTCGCCGCGTCGATTCTCGCCCTCGCCGCGTGCTCTTCGGGCGGCAGCACCGCCCCTTCGGCGAGCCCTGGCGCGACCACTTCGACGACCACCGCGCCGGTGAGCACGCCTGGGTATCCCGACTCGATCGTGGTGCTCGGACACTCCGGCTCGCTCGGGGGTGGCTCAGATCCGATGAACCTCTCGCGCGACGCGCGCGAGAACTCCTGGGCGACCGGCACCAACCCGACTGTGAACAGCGTCTACCTGCGCGTGCTGGCGAGGAACCCGGCCGTCGTGGGTCACAACGTCAACCTCGCGAAGGGCGGCTCTGGGGTCGACGACCTGCTGCGTCAGGCCGAGGGGGCGGTCGAGCTCGATCCGCTTCCTGAGCGCGTCCTGATCCAGACGATCGACAACGACATCCGGTGCGATGGCACAGATCCGCAGAACTACGAGCCGTTCGGGGCGACGCTGGACAGCGCTCTCGACATCATCGAGGCCGGAGCGCCGGACGCCAAGATCTTCTTCGTCAGCCAATGGGGGACGGTGTCGAGCTACATGAACACCTTCGCGGGCTCCGCGGCCGTCGTCAGTGCCAACTCCGGCGACTATCCCTGCGCCACGTTCGACGAATCCGGTGCCCCCAAGCCGGACGGCATTGCCTACCTGCAGGACGTTATCGATCAATACTTCGCCGTGATCGTCGCGAGGTGCGAGGAACGCGCCAACTGCTTCACCGACGAGAGCGCGTCGCGGGCGATGGCCGTCGAACCGGACTTCTTAAGTCCAGACTACAACCATCTCTCGATCGCAGGACACAGGGAATACGCAGCCACCGTGTGGCCCGCGCTGACCGGCCAAGGTGTGATCCCCTCCTGAGCCGCGCCGATCCCCGCTGCCCTCCGTGATGATCAAGCAACCTTCGTCGCCCCCAGCTAACCCTTCGCGATGATCAAGCAATCTCCGCTCTCCTGCCTTGTTTGTGGATCTGTTGATCATGTTCATGAGTTCGTCGACTCGTACCGAACGGGCGCGCGGAGTGCCCGGGTCGAATCCGAGCGCTGGAGATCCTTCCCGTACGACGAGCTCATCGCTCGCGACAAGGCGAATCTCGACCTCAGCTGGCTCAAGGACGAGTCACTTGAGGACATGGACAACCTGCCGTCACCCGACGTGATCGCCCGCGAGATCGTCGAGGACCTCACCGCCGCCCTCGCCGAGTTCGAGGCGGTTGCCGCCGCGCTCGAGGTCCAGCTCCCGCGGAGAGCAGAGCCATGATGGTCGGTGAGCTCGTCTTGGACTGATGCCCCGGGCGAGGCCGGCGCAGCGCCAGAGATGCTACGAGTCTCTAACATTTCGAGGCCGGTCGTTGACGTCAGCACGCGCCCACC
>Ga0136610_1000632_pt1 | contig 10920 bp, 8 predicted proteins | sample AntDrymUQ1342206_2_FD_104804 | JGI IMG/M metagenome (GOLD analysis project Ga0136610, IMG submission 104804) | Polar desert sand microbial communities from Dry Valleys, Antarctica - metaG UQ134 (22.06) | ecosystem: Environmental > Terrestrial > Soil > Desert | place: Antarctica: Dry Valley...
GCCTTGCGCGCGGCGGGCCCGCCGGTCCGGGCGGTCCACCTCCAACACTGACACGCCCGCCTGGCGCAGATGCCGGGTGAGGCCAGCGCCGTAAGAGCTGGTGCCTTCCACCCCGACCCGCGACAGCTCACCGAACCCCCGCAGCCACACCACCAGGGCCGGCCCCGTAGCCCGCCGCGCGGCGGTTGGGGAGGTGAGCGAGTGCGGGTGTGGCATCGCGTGCGGGACGCGGACCGATAGGTGGCCGGTACCGTCGAGCGGCCCGCCCCGCAGTGCACCGGACGCCGAAGGACAATGCAGAACGTCTGACCTGCGTAGAAGCGATGCAGGCCGCAGGTCTGACACGGCCCGGGGATGCTTGGGGGTCAAGGCAGGTGAGAGCTGACAGGCGGCATGTCGCCGAGATGATGGAAGTTACACTTCGCCGTCATGGCCCGAACGCTCGCGAACGAGCAGGCGCAATTGCTGGCGGCATGGGGCGAAACTCGGCGACTGCTGGCGCAAGTGTCGCCATTGTCGTGTAGTCGGCTCATCTCCGGGGAGGCGCCTCGTGTGCAAACCGACAACTAGCTGTCAATCGCTAGCACTGGTAGGTGGTCCAGAATGAATGCGTCGAACTACATTGCGATTGTCGCTGCCGCCATCGCATTAGCAACTCTCTGGAAGAGCATTACTGAGTACATCAGGCAAGGCTCCACAAAACGCGCTGAACAGTTTATTGAGATGAGGAGTCGCTTGCGCGGGAACCCCCGCTTCGTCAATCTTTGCGAACTGTTAGAAACCGACAGCCCTGCACTCCGGACGGTACCCCTGCTCGACAAGGACAACTTTATTGGATTCTTTGAAGAACTGACCTTGCTGTGGAACTCTATGGTGTTCAACGACGAGATCGTCTACTACATGTTCGGATACTATGCGTTACGATGTCACAAGAGTGAAAATTTCTGGAGCGACCTCAATAGGAATCAGATACAATGGGCACATTTCAATGACTTCGTAAAGCGATTGGAGGATATTGAGAGTAGTTATAAGCCGTCGAGGAGGCGCTTCCATCTCTAGGTGGCAGGCGGGGGAGCAGCAGCCGGATGCCCGCCGCTTGTAACCAGATCACTGCGGGCGCCCGATACGCTCTGAGACGGGCAGGGACGAACGCGCTGCTCAGAAGCCATACAACGGCACAGGATGGGCAGCGGCCGAGCGATCGCATTCGCGTTCACACCGAAGGGCTCGCCCTCGCTGGGGAGGGCTATCGCCCCGGCACCGTCGCCCGCACTCGCCTGGCAGCCGCGAAGCAGCAGGACGCGGGTGTCGCCGTACTCGTTCCAAAACGAGCGCACCGGGCAGGTCATGTCGGGGCTGTCGTTCCGGGCGGTCGGGCTGACACCGGTGCAGTCGGCGAGGAAGCCCGTACGCGAGTCACGTCCGGTGCCTGACAACCAGTCAGCGGCGTGATGGGCGCCGCTGGGCAGGGGCGCCGGGGGCTGTGGCTGACCGACCATGGCGCGGCGTGTGAGGAGTGACGTTGCGTCGACTCGCCCGTCGCTACCAGCACCTGACCGGCGAGATCAAGTACGCCGACACCGAGCTGCACGACCTCGTCGCCACCGCCGCCCCAGGAATGACCACGCTCGTCCACGGTACGGCGGGAATAACCCTTTCCGAATTCGAGATCGAGGCCGCCATCGCGGAAATTGAGCGGTATGTGGCTCTCGCGCAAGATTTCCCGTAGGCAAGCACAGCCTCAGCCTGCCCGCCAGTGCCATCGCGGAGACCTGCCCGCTCGGCGAGGGCGTGTCATTCTTTCACAGCGTGGGTAGCCGACCTTGAACAGCGAGATCAAGGGGTGGCCACCGGAGGGATAGTGGCGGCGTCACAATGGGTTTGCTAAAATCGACGCATACCTTAGTTGATTTAGGTGTACCCGGAGGTTTAACGCAATAATGCGAGAATCTAAAAGTGAGACGACTGGCGACACTGGTGCGTTGGAGGTTGAAGCAAATTTCAGTCGAATTGGTTGGGGGCCGGTCCCAAACACTCGCCGTGACCTGGGAACGGATCTCTTTGTCCAGGCGCGTGATGCGCGAAGGTTTGACCTAGGACTATTCTTGGGCGTGCAGGTAAAGACTGGTGATTCATACTTCTCTAAGCCTGAAACTGCCGCAGATCGTGAACCGTCTGGATGGTGGTATTACGAGGAACATGTTGAGCACTTCGACGACTGGGTCACCCACGGTTTGCCACATCTTCTCGTGTTGCACGACCTGAAATCGCACATGTCCTACTGGGTGCATGTCGAGCCAAAGGAAGTAATCATCACAGGGGAAGGTGCGAAGATCCTTGTCCCGAGCGATCAGCGTATTGACGAGGATAACCTTGAAGCACTTGTCAAAGTCGCGGCTACACAACGAAAAAGGATCGATTATGAGGGAAGCGCATGGCGCGCGAGTGCCACTGCGGTACCTCCTGCTCGGCGATTGCGCCATGCACTCATTGCACCGCGCCTAATTGCTCCACATCGCAACGCAGGCTTCTCAAGGCCAGTGTCGCCCGAGGAGGCAATAGCTTTACTGGTGCAGTGCCGGGTTCGAGATGTTGAAGAGTTTAGCAGGAGGCATCGCAAAGTACCGGATATCGAAAAGGCTGCTTCTTCGCAGGATTGGCGTTGGAGGTTCTTTTCCGCATTGGCGGCAGCGGTGCTCAATGGGGACTTGACGAAGATTGACACCTGCCTCAGCGAGGCCAAGCAGCATAACCGTCGGGCAGCTGCCGCAGTGGCAAAGGCGTGTTGGTTAATAGAGGGTGAACAGTACGACGAAGTTATAGAGTTGCTAGGAAATTTCGGTGACCGCGCAGGCCCTATTGACCATGCTTGGATACTAGTTCAACTAGCTCGCGCGCAATCAGAGATTGGGCGCATCGATGAGGCTCGGAGCAACGCGGTAAGCGTGCTTCAAAGCCTCACTGGAAGTATTGAAGATGTTACTGCTTCGGCAATTCGTGCGGCCGCTTCTTCGCTGCTTTACTATACCGCTGATATCCGGAATGAGAACCTTGCTGATGCCGTTACTGCAGGCGATACAGCCGTTTCATGGTGGAGGACTCAATCTCTCTCTTGGGGACTATCGGTTGCGCTAGATCGGGTTTTTCGGAAGGAAATGCACGACACATCGAAACGATACGGATTCGATGAAGTAGCCCATAATAGAATTCTCTCGTCGGTGTTTACAAGTTCGTTCTCTGGTGAGCAAGGCGCCTGGATTAATGGAGTGCGATTGCTTTCGTACAACACTCTCGCTACTGGCCATGGAGGGGAGCACAAAACTGCCGAAGTGCTTGATGATCTACGCCGAACTGGAGCTCGGGCAGAGCTCTCGTTGGCAACGAAGTACCTCTGGAGTTGGGGGCCGGTTGTGGCGATCCAGTTGGCGCTACAGAACGTTGTTAATCGATTGTGGAACCACACATCAGCCAGCGCCACCCTTGCTCTAATTCAGCATGGCGGAGATGTAATTCAGGAAGATCAGGCTGATACGCTCTGTGCTCGCCTAATTACTATACTGGAAGACTCACAGCCATTTGTCGAGCGAGTAAACCCAACCTTTTCGGTCCCTGACTTTGTACTCGACGCTCTAGCGGGTGTTACCGAGGCGTGTGGTGACGCGCAGCACTTGGCATTGGCCCGGTTTGTGACGGATCTGCCTGATGTCCGAGATACTGCTATCGCTATGAGTGTTACACGAATAGTCAGAAGACTCCGATCACGGAGGATCGATGGTGAACTAGCCCAACAGCTTCTTGACGCGGCCTTGCGACAGAGCGATAAGGCACTTTCGGCGGCAATGCTAGGAGCCGCATCAGTAGCTAGCGATGCTGCAAAGCGGAGGCTCCTGGAACATGTTCGCCGGGGTGATTGGGACGCGTTGGACGCATTCGGGGATATCAGGCGTCTCACGTCTGACGACGCCCGACTGCTGGCTGCAAAAGATGCAGAACAGCTTCATAGAATTATGGCTGAGGCTGAGTCTGGAACATTTACTAAGTGGTTGCACGACTCGGCGCTTTCGATGGCCATCATCGGAGCGTGGTTCCCCCATACCATCGATTGGGAACTTCTCGCTGTGTTCTTACGGCATCCGCTAGTTTCAGGCGAGCAGAAGCGCTCATGCTGTATTGCGTTGGCTCACCATGCGACTCACCTTCCTGATGCCGTCAGGGGTCTCTTAGCCGAGCTAGCTCCAAGCATCAACGATTCGCCAATTGACGACTTCTTGGGCGAACCGCTAGGCGGAGCTGGAGTATACCTCAGTGCAGCTGTTGGTGCCCTTGATGAATCCGTGCTGTCGAAACGTGTCGCTGCATTACTAACATCATCGGCGGAGAGGCGGGCGGATGCCGCAATGATAGTCGGTCACATGAATAGGCCCGATCTCATTCCCACCTCCGCCGGATTGCTGGGAGACGGTGACCCACGAGTTCGGCTAGCAGCAGCTACTAGCATGGCGGTTCATATGACGAAGTCTGGAGATGATACACTGCCGCTAGCTGTTGAGTGCCTGCATCACATCATTCAAGGTCCCGGAACGGGACTGGCTTTACGGGTTGTCAACGCCTTTTACGGTGGAGAGCATGCTAGCTCGGAAGTCGCGAGGCAACTCCTCACCATATTGACTTCGCATACCTCAGCACTGGTACGTGTTCGTGCAGTTGAAGCATTGCAGTCCAGCAATCAGTAATAACTTGCCAATTGGTGGTCGAGGCACCTAAGGACCTGGCAGCAAAAGGAGTTTCTGGAATCTCGACGAGCACCGTGTTGGCCCCCGGCCGCCACCTCGGGCTGGGTACGAAGTCGGCCACAACGCGCCCGATCAGAGCTCCTTGCAGCGCGCCGAAGCGCCGCGATACCGTGGTTTGGCTGAAGCCTCCTAAAGTTGTGGTAGAGATTCTCGGAGTGAGTCGGTCTCGGTGTTCGAACGGCCGAAGAAGTAGTACCGCGAGGCTCATTCAGCAATCCGAAAGCCACGGCCATGCACGCTCTGTACGAGCCGCTGTGGAGCCGGCGAAGACGAGCATCGTATCGATAAGCTGAAGTACGTACTACCCGTAGTATGCGCGCTTCGTACTGCCGTTACCCCCCGCCCGTGCGGTACGCCGCCAACCGCTCATCCAGCTCGCAGACGGGGTTGGTGCGCTCCCACGGGCCAAGTGATCCGCGCAAGCTGTTGATGCGCTCCACAATGCGCCGTGAGCGGCCAACGGCTGTGTGTTGGGCAACATTTCCGATAAGGCTGGTAGCTTCAGCGATTTCTGCCTGCTGGATGCGCGCCTCCGCGCGGAACAGCTGCCGGAAGGCATTGTTGTGCACGTGTACCGGGTCAACCAGGGCCAGTGACTTGTCCAGCGCGCTCATCGCCGCTTCGGGTTGCTGGAGTTTGAGCCCACATTCTCCCACAGTACGCCAGTAGCAGGACTCGTCATAGAAGTACCACCAGGGGGAATGTGGCTCGTCTGGGTGCACCGCTTGCAGAGCGGCATATTCTTCATCAAGTTTCTCCCGGAATTTGTCCGGCTGGTTGTCGGCCGCGTAGGCTTTTACGGCGACCTCAGCGGCATAGGCCCGAGCCAGCGGACTGTGCGTTTGGGCGGCCCAGGTGGCGGCAGCCACGGCGTGGTCGATGCCGACGCGGGGTTTGCCCTGCCACGTGGCGAGCTGGCTCATGGCGCACAAGATGTAGGTCACCAGCTCGACGTTCTGGGCCTCGTGGGCGGCACTGCGGGCATCATCATAGTAGCGCTGGGCGCTCTGGTAGTCGCCTGTATTGAAGCACAGCCAGCCCAGGAGCTGGGTCAGCTCGGCGTAGACGGATATTGCCCGCTGCTGAAACGGAGCGGACGCTGCCTTGGCCAGCTGCTGTGCAACCTGTCGATGCCCCATGGTGCTGTGCAGCGTGAGCTGCGGACCAAGCACGTTATCTTGTCGGCGAAGATTGTTGACCATGCCCTCACAGTAGCGCAGGGTTGGTTCGTCAAAGTCCGAAGAGTTTTGTATTGCATGCGTCACATGATTTTGTTCGTCCGGATCGAGTACTTCAAACAATGAACCCGTAGCGGCAGCCGCGAACGCCGCACTCAGCCTGCAGATCAGCTCGCGACGGCTCACAAACGGATTGAGCCGCTGCATCCACACCACAATCACCTGCGTCAATTCGGTAAAACTAACTTCTTGTAGTTGCTGTACGAGCGGAGCGGCTCCCTGCACCAGAAGCTTGCTCCAATCGTCCTGAGCCGACGCTCCTGCTCCCCTATCAAGTGTACGCCCGTCAGAAAGTGCCAACCGTTCCTTGTCCACAGTCGGCTTGGTGGAGCCGGCCGTGTCCAGGTGGCGGAAGTTGGGCAGATCGGCGAGCAGATCGCTCACCGCGCATTCGTACAGCTCCGCCAGTTTGCTCAGGTTGTCGAAGGACGGGGCATGGCCGGTACTGCCCGGCCATGACTCCCAATACGAGAAGTTCTTAAAGGTCTTCAGTTCATCGGGCCAGCGTTTGTTCCACTCATCAGCCGCCCGGCGCTGGCTCCAGCTATGGGCGTAGCGGAACGCCGCCCGGGCGTTGAGCCGGTAGTCCTGCCTGAGCGCTTCGGCCACCTCGACCCAGGAAGAGCCCGAGGAGCGGAGTGAGCACACTAGCTGCTCGCGCTGCTGCTTCTGGCTGCGTGCTCCACCCATAGCGGCTTCCTTGGACGTTCCTACGGTCACACTCCCCGAGGTCGGCTGAGACCGCACCCCGGCAGAGGGGACGTTACCCGCTGCGCCGGGCCTGCCCAACCGTGCGCGGAAGTTCCCCACGGGGTCGGAATATCCAGGGCAAATGGTGATCTCAAAACTGATTATTGCTCGGGATGGGCTACTACCAGGGCGAGGGGCACTGTGCTTCCAAGGCCCCAGGGCCGGGAGGTACGAGGTCACCGGGAGTGCGGCAAGGGCACGGCGCCTGGCCGGTTCTCTTCACGTCGGTCCACCCCTGAACGTGAGGGAATGCTGCTAGTAGGCACCGGCTTCGGAAGCCGCGCTGTCCCTTGGTGATGCTCGCCCCGGTCCTGGGTGCCGCCCATTGGATGAGCACAGGCTTGGGGGCACCCCGTCTATGTCTGCAGCAGGTGAGCAGGCGTCACGGCCGTTTGTGTGGTTCCCGCTGGCTGGACAGCGGCATGCCATTGATCGGCGGGATCGGCATGTGCCGTTGGGGGAACCGATGCGATGTTTGTGTAGTGCTACGCCTCCACGGGGAGCCGAGGACAAACCGGAATGGCTGTGGCCGACCTGTGAGCGGTGTTGGGAGGAGGCTTGTCGGATTGTGGGGGTGGAGAGACGAGTGTGAACTTAGGAGCGAACTCCATGTCTCTTCATAATCCCCAAGAAGCGAATAGTTTTTTATAGACTGAAGGTCAAAAGCACGTCAGTCGGTATCTGTACATTTTTCATCAATTGATGCGCTGAAAGCTGGCCTGTTCCGCTATCATACAGTACTTGCGTTGAGTTCCATAGTGCTGCGCTTCGGCGGCGGTAGGGAGTGGTGAGTTACGTTGGAGGCAGAGACCCAAGAGTTACTCCGGTTGATGAGAAGCCGTCCTGAGACGGGGCGACATGTTCAAAAGACTAATCATATAGTGCCTATCTTTTGTGTTTAATTCGATGCGATACTCGTTCGAGGCGTAAACCTGCTTCAGAACTATCTGGCGGAACGTAGTCCCTTAACAATTCCCATAGGTCGTTGTTCCGATTGTCCTGAACGAGCTCGTTGAGTATATTTGTAGCCTTGGTCAATTCGTCTGCTTCCACATAGAATTCAATAACGACAAACTTGTACCAATAATCTCTACCTTTCTTTATAAGGCTAGTTAAGTGGTCTTCGACAAATTCCCGATGGTCCAGACGCCATAGCGGAAGTAGACCGACCAGTCTTGCGTCAAATTCCAAGTACTTGTCGTACTCATCCTTAAGTAGGCGCTCCGCAAGGTTCGGGTGTTCCGAGACAAGAATATCGAGGAGTTTAACGTAATCCGCATCAAAACTATAGGTAGTTTCATCTAATTTGGGGTCGTAGCGCTTGTTACCATGCCGTCGATCCCTATGGACCTTCATATAGAAGTCTACGTACTCCCGCATAGTCTCAGCATCTAAAGAGAGACCATACGTCACCAATTTGTGAAGTATTTGATACCAAGCAATGTCTTCAATTTTCCTTTGATATTGATGGTATTCCTTTTTGCAGAAGGCTAAGTAGTGTCTAAATAGTTGAGAAGCATTATTCTTAGTAGCCCAACTAAAGATGCGGAAGATTAGGTACTGCTCCTCCCCTTTGTATAGCATAATGTCTAATTCTTCACAATAAGACCCACTCAAATCTGCACCCTGAGGAAGTCCAGCAATCGGCGCTGCTAGATACTCAGCTACTGTTTGATGAATGAATGTGAGGTGAGAGCCTTGCCGAGTTATGAGTCCAGTGTCAACTAGAATGTTCTCGAGTTGGCGCTCCCACTGTTGGACATATGGAACCTTGCCTAGTTCCCGCACTACCCACTCATTCGCAATGATTACGAAGCTGCGGTCATCATCTTCATATTCGAAATATTTGCGCCATCGGTATGCAACATAGCTACATATATCTTGCCGCCGTTGATATAACTGCTCGGCGAAATCATCGCCGTCAGGCCCCACGTCCTCGAAAATTTCCCTTATGCGTCTTCTCGCTTTCACGCGTGCCTGGCGGTCAAACAAAAGAGATGTTACAAAGCTTTCATATATCTGAGGGATCGTGGCCGGGAGCCGAAGACTGTTCTTGCAGTAAGTGCTGAGTGCGAGCGTTGCAAGCAGTGGAATCTTGATAGCCTCACCAATGCCTAAATCGTTCGCTTTTTCAAGAAACCCTCCTGTCATAGTGTCCGAGATACCCGACTCATGCGCGGTCGGAATACTGATCCGGAGCCAGGAAGATGCGAACACGCCGAGCTGTTTCTCATCGAAGCCTGTTACTTCATAACGGCCGACATTTATAGAGTTGAGTGGATTGAGCGCACTGTCGTCAAGTCGGCGAGTGAGAAATACAAATCTAAATCTTCTGACATCTGCTTGATCAGTAAGATGGCCACTTAGCTGCCGTATCAACCGCGTACGATTACTCGTATCAACAATCTCATCAATGCCGTCGATAAAAACTATCCAGCCCTCAACTCCGGGACAATCCACAGAAAATATGGTTTCTTGTACCGTATGCATAAGGCTTACGCCCAGGCGACAATTTAAGGCTGATGCAATCGCATTGTGTAAAGAGCTGGAATGTGTGATCAACGGAGCCGGTACGTACACCGGGACCCAGACATTCTCTTCCACAACCCCACCGCTATCTAGTATCCGCATACTGGTACGTGCTACCGTCTGGACAGCTAAAGTGGACTTACCCGCACCCGCGTCGCCTATAATTAAAAGGTGGCGGTGGCGAACGAGAGCGAAATCCATAGAAGTTTTACCATCAGAAGACGTACCGTATGGCTTGAGTGAAAGTGGGACGTAAACATCTTTCAGTTCTGGTCTGGTGGAATCGTCCGGCCAGTATGGAAGGTTGCGGGCAGCAGCAATTTGGGCACGGAGTAAATCAAGGATGATGCCATCAACAGCGCCTTGAGCAGCTGTCTGCGGTTCATCAGACGTATATTTCTGAATAGACGGTACTTCATCACCGCTGGAGCCTGAGAAATCGGCAAGACCAAGCTTCGCCACAATAGACTGCGTCATCTCTTTGTCGTTGAGAATGTTGACGAGCGCCTCACGGAAGCTCGTAAGGCTGTCGTCCTCGTAGCTGCTCCCGCTATGATCTCTTCGTCTGTAGGGTGAGGCACTAACATGTGCGTAGTGCCAACTCGCAGCTATTTTAAGCCTCTCTACTCTTGAGCTCTTACGAGCTTTTCTTTTATTAGGAGGATTTTCTTCATACTCTTTTCGGTACTCAGTCACCAATCCCATCAGCGCTGCGGCCGACATTACTTCGCTAGCAGTGATATGTTTATCGTTATCCATATAGTCTGCCCATGCCTGGGACTCTACCACCCTCATCACTTTTTCCAACACCGAAGGGCGATTATCGCATGAGATTTTTGTGCCACCGATTGTTTCTGGCAGTAGCGATAACAGCACGGAACACCGTGCAAGCTCTTTCTTCCAAACCATGTGCACAACATTAGTTAGCCGAAACAAATCGGCGTCCCTCGGGTCAGCGGGCGCCGGACGTGAACGTGACATCCTACTTACTCCTACCTCGGTCCGACTGCAAGAGTTTACATGCTGAACAGAAAGTTTGCAAGAATTGGAGTGTGTGGTTAAATATAGAGTAGTAGTAATTAAACTTAAGTGAGGAGGCGATGGAACAAACTGGGCCCATAGCAGATGCCCGCGAGGCGTTTGAAAAATTCATATCGATCTATCTGCATTCAGAAGATGACTCGTTGCTCCAAGAGTGGCTAAGAGATTGGCTGTTATTCGGCAATGGCGTGGAGTATACCGGCCGAAACTATGAAACATACCTGCGTGTTGCCTTAGACATTGCTGACGCAACTATGCGGGGAGAAATCAGCTTCGACTACTGCGGCACTGAGAACATAGATGCTTTTCCTCGTACGATACGGGCGATACATGACCCTGACGGGCTTGGAGCACACTACGCCGACCGGGCCGAGTACGAGGTCGCGGTATGCCGATGGGAGCACCAGGGCAGAGGTATCTTAACTGAGGATAATCAGACACCACCTCCCCCGCGACCAGTGTAGCTCCTCGAAGGCTTCAAGCTTCGTCGGTTTGGCGTCACAATGGCGTCACAACCAAGTCAGTTTGTTTAGCTTGCGTGGCTTTAGACTGGTCTCGGGAGCGCTCCC
>Ga0136610_1000635_pt1 | contig 10907 bp, 9 predicted proteins | sample AntDrymUQ1342206_2_FD_104804 | JGI IMG/M metagenome (GOLD analysis project Ga0136610, IMG submission 104804) | Polar desert sand microbial communities from Dry Valleys, Antarctica - metaG UQ134 (22.06) | ecosystem: Environmental > Terrestrial > Soil > Desert | place: Antarctica: Dry Valley...
ACCGCCATGCGGTCGGCGCCCGATGCCGGCATGGAGGAGTACCTCGCCGCCATCGCGGTGACCCGCGTCGTGATGGGCCCGCGGATGCGCGTGCAGGCGCCGCCCAACCTCGTCGACCTCGCCGAGACAGCGCTGCTGCTGCGCGCCGGCGTCGACGACTGGGGCGGCGTGTCTCCGCTGACCCCCAACCACGTCAACCCGGAGCGTCCCTGGCCCCAGGTCGAGGCGCTCGCCGACATGACGGCGCAGTCCGGGTTCCTGCTGCGCGAGCGGCTGACCGCCCACCCGCCGTACCTGGCCGAGCCGTGGCTCGACCCCCGGCTGCGCCCGCACGTCTCCGCGCTGCGCGCACCCGACGGCCTGGCCGACGAGACCGCGCGTGTCGTCGGGCGTCCGTGGCAGGAGCCGGACGCGGCGCTGACGACGGCCGGGCGCGCCGACCTGCACGAGCAGATCGACCGCACCGGCCGCGCGACGGACCGTCGCGGTGACTTCGCCGACGTATACGGCGACTGGGTCGCGGTGGGTGAGCACGCCGCCCGCACCGGCGTCCCGCAGCGCACCGACACCGACGTCGCCGCTGCGTTGCGCGTGGCGACCGACCGCCCTGGCGAGCTCAACCAGGTTCAGGCGCTCGCGCTGCTGACCGCCGACGGGTCCGACCTGGACGCGGTGTGCCGTCTCGCCGACGACGTGCGGCGCGACACCGTCGGCGACGACGTGACGTACGTCGTGAACCGGAACATCAACTTCACCAACGTCTGCTACACCGGCTGCCGCTTCTGTGCCTTCGCTCAGCGGCGCACGGACGCCGACGCGTACTCGCTGTCGCTCGAAGAGGTCGGCCGGCGCGCAGCGGAGGCCTGGGACGTCGGCGCCACCGAGGTCTGCATGCAGGGCGGCATCGACCCGCAGCTGCCGGGCAGCGCGTACCTCGACCTGGCGCGCGCGGTGAAGGCGGCGGCACCCGGGCTGCACCTGCACGCGTACAGCCCGATGGAGGTCGTCAACGGAGCGGCGCGCATGTCGCTGTCCATCGAGGAGTTCCTGCGCGCCGCGCGTGAGGCTGGCGTCGACAGCCTGCCGGGGACGGCCGCCGAGATCCTCGACGACGACGTGCGATGGGTGCTCACCAAAGGAAAGCTGCCGACCGCGCAGTGGGTCGAGGTCGTGACGACCGCGCATCGGCTCGGCATCCCGACGACGAGCACGATGATGTACGGCCACGTCGACACCCCCGCGCACTGGGCGGCGCACCTGCTGCTGCTGCGCGACCTGCAGGACCGCTCCGGCGGCTTCACCGAGTTCGTCCCGTTGCCGTTCGTGCACACGTCTGCGCCGCTCTACCTCGCCGGTGTCGCACGGCCCGGACCGACCGCCCGCGACAACCGCGCCGTGCACGCCGTCGCCCGGCTGGTGCTGCACGGCCGGATCGACCACGTGCAGTGCTCGTGGGTGAAGCTCGGCCCCGAGCAGTGCCAGGTCGTGCTCGCCGGCGGCGTGGACGACCTGGGCGGGACCCTCATGGAGGAGACGATCAGCCGAATGGCCGGATCTCAGTACGGGAGTCGACGCTCCGTCGAGGAGCTCGAGCAGATGGTCGTGGCCGCCGGCCGGACGCCGCGGCAGCGCAGGACCACCTACACCGAGGTGCCGCCCGAGCGGTGGCAGGCGGCACGCCGCGCCTCGGCGCCCAGGTCGGCGCTGCAGCTGCTCCCGTGAGGGCCGCGAGCCACTCGGTGCCGGGGCAGAGCCCGGCCGGACCTGGTGAGCGGGTGGCGGCCGAGCCCACCCGCCACGACCCCCAGCAACGCCCCCACCGTGAGCCCCAGCAACGTGGGGCTCGTGGTCAGCAAGTCTTCGGCCGACAGTCCTACGTCGGGCACGGTCCTTGGCGGGGTTGCGAGCGATGATGCCTTCGCGGACTGCCTCGTCGAGGACAAGCACGGGTCCGAGACGGTGTTCTTGACCGTGGAGCGGCCGTGTTTGGTCTCCCACTCGTCGATCATGCGGTCGACCAACCCGGCGCTCATCATGGTCACGGGGGGCTCACCAGCCCGCGTGTGCCGGCGGGCCGGGTGTCGCTCGGAAGACCTTCTGCCGGGATACAGACCCACGTGCTCGCAGCAACAATCCAGAGGCACCCGAAGACCCCGCGCCATACACCTCTGCGGGCTCTTCCGCACCAGTGTGTCCCGACGTCGCCGAGCGACCCCCCGATTCTCATCCCCCAGCGCAGCGGACGAAGTCCGCAAGCCTTCACACCTCTTGCATCTCGTTCGGTGGCGGGCTCTATCTGCATCCGGCGCATCAATCCCACGGGGCTCGGGGCCACTCGTCTGGCTCAACGACGTCTGACTTTGCCGATGCGTGAGCAATACCGGATCTGCCGATGAGCGGAGGTGAATAATCGATCGAGCGGTTGAACGGGTTTCGCGTAGGGTGCCCGGCATGGTGACGGACGCGCTGAGCGAGACCCTGGACAACGGCGAAAGTTGCTTGATCGTCACCGGCGCGCCCGCCGCGGGCAAGTCGACGGTGTCCCAACTAGTCGCAGAGGGACTGGCCCGCTCGGCACGACTCAGCGGCGACTTCGTTCACGAACTGATCGTCAGTGGCTTCGTCTCGGGCCTTGGTGAGCCGCCCGACGAAGCCGCTCACCAAGTTCGGCTCACCAGGAAGAACCTTTGCGCGCTCGCGGCCAACTTCGCCGATGCACGCTTCACACCCATCCTCGACACTCTCATCCCCGATCGCGAGGGACTCGACTACTACCTGGAGGCACTGAGGCCTCGGCGAGTCCTGCTGGTCGTCCTCATGCCGAGCATCGAAGTGCACCACTACCGCAACACCATCCGCGAGGCGGAGGAGCAGTTCTTCTTCAACGACTACGAGACCTTGACGGCGGCAATGCACAACGGTTTCGGAACCGTGGGCTGGTGGTTCGACACCTCAGCCCTCACGCCCGACGAGACTGCTACGCAGATCATCGCCAACGCCGCCACGCTCGCTCGGAACGGCTTCAAGTCCCGACCATCACCGCCCCACCGACCCAAGACTCAACGCCCGCAAACGGACTCATCTGCCGCAGACAGCGACGGTCCGAACTGCCGATGTCAGCGCGTGCCCGCCGGCTTGCTGACAGGTTTGGAGGCCGGTGACCCGTAGTCAGCACGGGCCAGGCTGATGCGGCAAGGGCCGCCATCCGAGCGTGGCCTCGGTTCCTCGTACGCCATCGTCGACGCGTCGTCAGTTGAGTCTGGTCACGCCGGGAGCCGCGGGTGCGGGTCGTGCTCGTGCTCGGGATCGCCCGCGAAGACCTTCTCGTACAGGTCGTAGACGAACCATGCCTTCGCGTTGTTGTAACGCATTGCGTCGGTGAATCCGCGGGCGGCGACCTCGCGCTTCAGCTCGGCGTACCGGTCGCGATCCTCGGGGTGGGTGCACAGCCAGTCGCGAAACATCCGGTGCCGCTGGGGCTCACGCGCGCCTGGTGAGAAGACGTGCAGGTTGGTGGTCGGCTCCAGCTTCCGGGAAGGCGGTGCTCCTCCCAGTCAGGTTCGCGGACTCTCAGCACGAAGCCCGCCGCCTCGAGGTCGGGCAGCCAGGCGTCCTCGTCCGCGGAGTCGGCGACGGTGAGGTCGACGTCGATCATCGGCTTCGCCCACAACCCGGGCACGGACGTCGAGCCGACGTGCTCGATCGCGAGCACGCGGTCCCCCAACGCGGCGAGGACCCGGTCGTATGCGGCGGCGTACCACTGCGGCCACGCAGGGTCGGGGGCGACGACCTCGACCGGCGCTGGCACCCAGACGCCCAGCACAGCCCGAGCGGCATTGATGTCCTCCTGAGACGGCGTCTCGAACGGGTTCCAGAGCGGATGAGCATGCATGCGTTGACCCTATTGCGACGCTCGATTCCCGTCGTGCCCAGCCGAACGGTGCCGTCGGATCTCCCCCCGCGTCCCACTTCAACATGTCGCGTTGCCGGATGTGTGCCAGGGTCCTTCGACACTCCGTAACGCACTGATCTGCCGCGAGCCGCGGGGTCGTACCAATGGGCGTGCGGGCGCGTGAGTTCGGGATTCACCCCGGCTCCGGCGAGCCGACCGCGGACGACCTGCTGTTCCACAGCCGCAACCACACCCCGCACTCCTTCCGCCGGACAGTCGCGGACTGCGCTCGACCGGGGCAGAAGGAGCGAACTGCTCGGCCACCCCTTTGGGTTGTACGGCCCATGCGTGGACGTCTGGGAGCCGCGGTTCTGGAGGACGAGATTGCGCGTGCTTGGCCGGGACGGTCGTGCGGACGCCTTTCCGCGGCGGACCCCGTTCCTACCCGGATCACGCATGAGTCTGTCGACGGTGCAAGACGCCAGTGCGGTTCATTTCTGATATGGCTCCGACACAACCTTCTGACCGACTCCGGGCGTCAGGTCAGCAGAAGGGGGTGGTGTCAGATGATGGACACCGTGACGAGTAGCGCGGACGGGTGCACATTCGAGGAGTACGCGGGCATCGCCTGGCCATCGCTATACCGCTACGCCTACCTCCTCGCCGGCAACCACGCCGACGCGGAGGACATTGCTCAGCAGACCTTGGTGAACGCGTATCGGTCCTGGTCCCGGGTCAAGGGCTCGGACTCGCCGGCGGCTTATCTGTGTCGGATGCTAACCAACACCTACGTGTCGCAGCGGCGTCCGAAGGGCCGACGGCTCGAGCTGCTCACGGACGCGCCCCCCGAGCCAGGTCACGCGCGGGTCGGCGGCCCCGAGGAACGGATGGCGCTGTGGCCGCACGTGAAGTCGCTGCCGCCGCGCCAGCGCGCAGTGATCGTGCTGCGCTACTACGAGGACCTGAGCGAACAGGAGATCGCGGACGTGCTCGGCTGCTCGAGAGGGAACGTGAAATCGACCGCACACCACGCCCTCAAGGCGTTGCGAGCCGCGCTCGGCTCGGACGGCTCGGACGGAAGGGAGAACTGACATGTCCGTTGACATCGAAGAGGCCTTGGGTCGAGAGCTGCGCGAGGTGGCCGACGGCCTGCATATCCCGGCCATGCCGCCGTTGGAGCAGGAGACTCCCCGTGCCCAACGGCACTGGCAGCCGCTGCTGGTTGCTGCCGCAGTCGTTTTGATCGTCGCCGGAGCGGTCGCGGTGGTGGCGATTCCGCGGGACGGTCAGGAGCTGGGGCCGGCGCCGCCGTCGCCCAGCCGGACCGAGTCGGAGCCGTCGCCGCCGTCGCCGAGCCGGACCGAGTCGGAGCCGTCGCCCAGCCGGACCGAGCCGGTCGTCACGATCCCGACCACCGCGCCGACAGTCCCGTACGTGCTCGAGCAGCGCTTGTACGTCGACGGCGAGCAGGTGCCTGGAACCTGGTGGTCGGTGGACGGCGGCGACGCCGGGTGGCTAGCGCAACGCACGGACTACACCTGGTGGTGGGGCCGAGGAACGGAGACGAACGAGATGACCGGGAGCTACGACGTCCCACCGGTCATCTCACCGAACGGGAGGTACGTCGCCGAGGTCCGCATCGACAACGGTGAGGGCGTGGTGACCGGCTTCGACACCGGGCCCGGCGGTGAGGGGCTGGGTAGCGTCCCCGTCGACCTCGGCGACCCCCAAGACGGCAGCGCCGTCTTCATCCGGGCCGTCACCAACGACGGCAAGGTGATCGCCCAGGGTACGAACACCCGCCTGCTGTGGCTGCCGCTGGCCGGCAACGGCACCGTCGACCTGACCGTGACCGCACCGGGTCAGCTGATCTTGGGCAGCACCGCGGCCGGCCTGGTCGTGAACGACGAGGCAGGCGGCATCGAGCCCGCCGAAGGCGAGCCCTACCTGGCGAAGATCTCCGATGACGGCGAGCTGACCAGGATCGGCGCGGTCCCGCCCCACGACTTCGTCGTGGTCAGCCCGGGTGCCGTGTGGCTGGCATGGACGCCCGCCGGGAGCACGGGCGGCGAGGTCACCTCGATCCCCAAGCTCGAGGCGCAGACCGTCGACCGCACCCAGCAGGCCACGCTGACCGCCCCGGACGGCTGGGGCTTCAGAGTACGGGCGTGGGTATGGGAGGACGACGACTACCTGGTCTCCCCGGTGGTAAGCGACCGCGACGGCGGCGAGCGGATGGCGCGGTGCAGCGCCCAGACTGCTCGCTGTGTGCTGATCAACACGCCCTGAGCCCACCGCAACCACGTGAGCTGACAGGCTCGGCCGACCTCCCTGGTCGGCCGGGGCCTGGTCGTCCAGCTGTGCGCGACCCGCGCCGCCTACTCATGGGGTGGGTTCCACGTGCCTGACTTACCACGATGAGGCACCTGAAGCATCGACAGGGGAGACCGTAGGTGAAAGCGAATCGGTCAGGCCGAATTGGCCGCATCGCTCTCACGGGGCGGGTTGCCACTCCCGAGGGTCTCCAGGATGCGTAGGCGGGCTGGCCAGCGTCTTGTGCCACCACCCCACATCTCGCCAACAGCCTTGCTTGTAACCGACGTCTCGGAACACCCCGACGGTGCGATATCCCATCGCCTCGTGCAAGGCGACACTGGCGTCGTTCGGCAAGGCGATCCCGGCGAAAAGCGACACGTAGCCCAGGTCGCGGACCTCGTTGATCAGCCGCTCGTAGAGCAGCCGCCCGAGGCCCTGGCCTCGGTAGTGCGGGTCGACGTAGACGGAGCTGTCGGCCGACCAGCGGTACGCCGGTCGCTGCCGATGGGCTGATGCGTAGGCGTAGCCGGCAACGTGATTCCTCACGTCGGCAACGAGCCAGGGCCGCCGCGGACTGGCGAGCATCCGCCGGATGATCTCCGGTGCGTCCGGTGGTGACTCCTCGAACGACATGGCCGTATCGGTCACCATCGGTGCATAGATGGCTTGCATCGCTTCCACGTCAGCGAGGGTCGCTGCGCGGATGAGGACTTCACGTGTCATGGACCTCATCATCCGGGAGTCACGGAGCGAGGTGCCCGCCCGGAGAGCAGCTCGCTGCGCCGAGTCGTGCGTGGTGCCACTGTGACTCAGCTCGAAGTGCGGCATCCCGGTTCGTCGTAGTCGGCGTGTGCGTCACGCCACGTGGGCAACCAGTGACTAAGGTGGCGCCCATAGTTTTCCTCGTCGGCTGGGGAAGGCTTCAGGCCCCATTCGACGTCCACGCGCGTCGGGTGGGGCCGCTCGCTTCGCAGCCCAGTGCAGATCGGTCGGCAATAGGCGGATGCGAAACTCGTCGTCTGCTGGCGGTGCCTCACACGGCCTGTCGCTGGGTGGTCTCGCCGAAGTACCAGTCACGAGCCGCGACCGCCGTGTCGGGGTAGTCGGAGAACAGCCCGTCGATGCCGAGGTCGAAGAACGCGTCGTACTCACTGAACGCGTCGCCCTTGGCGTTGGGGTCGGAGCCGACTCGGAAGTCGGCCGGCAGGAACTGGTTCTCGTCCCGGAACGTGAACAGGTGCACGAGTAGCCCCACGTGGTGTGCGCGAGACACGACAGGGCTCGGGTCGAGGAGGAAGCCGTTCGCGTCGCGTGGGATCACCACGTCCTTGTTCGGTCCGATGCCATCGGCATACGTCGCGATGTCGCGTAGCCCGGCCGGCTTCACCAGGTCGGCGTAGGTGCGGGGGTCACCGGCGGCCACCAGGTCGTACGGCGCTCCGCTCGAGTTGATCAGCTGGATCAGCGGCAGCCTCGTCATGCCGTCGAGCCGTCGCAGGTTGCCGGTCTCGAACGACTGGATGAACACCTTGCTCCCCGGACGAGCGAGCTCTGCCTGGCGCAGGTCCCGCATCATCCGGCGCTCCAGCGGCAGCCGGATCGAGCGGAAGTACGTCGGGTGCTTCGTCTCGGGATAAACCCCGATCCGGTGCCCCTCCCTGATCGACTGCCGTTTGACGAGCGTGAGCACCTGGTCGAACGTCGGGACCCGGAAACGTCCGTCGTAGCGGGTGTTGTCCGGGCGCACGTCGGGGAGCCGCTCGACCGCGCGCAGAGTCTTGAGCTCTGCCAAGGTGAAGTCCTCGGTGAAGAAGCCCGTGACTGACACGCCGTCGATCGTCTTCGTCGTACGCCGTCCCGCGAACTCGGGGTGGTCTGCGACGTCGGTCGTGCCGCTGATCTCGTTCTCGTGACGAGCCACGAGCACGCCGTCCTTCGTGGCGACGAGGTCGGGCTCGATGTAGTCGGCGCCGAGCTGGATCGCCAGCTTGTACGACGCGAGCGTGTGCTCGGGTCGGTAGCCGGGGGCGCCACGGTGGCCGATCACGATGGGCGTCCTGCCGGACAGGGTGCGAGCAGCCGTGGACCGATCGGGGGACGAGGCTCGTGCCGTCTGCGTGACAGTGGCTTCGCCGGCATTCGCGGCTGAGGGCGCGGCGAGCGGGCTGAGGGCGGTGGCGCTGGCGACGAGGCCGATCCCGAAGGTGGCTAGGCGGCGACGTGGGCGGTTGAGGCGGAGTGGGTGCATGATGACGAGGCTGCCTTCCTTGGGTGCCTGAGGTGCCACCCGACAGTAGCGCGCGGATGTACGGACGGAAAGTCCTGGGTGCGTCTAGCTGACGAGCTTCGCCCAGGTGTTCAACCCGACGATGCCGTCGGCCGTGAGACCGTTGGCGCTCTGGAACGACACCACCGCCGACTTCGTACCGCTGCCGAACGCTCCGTCCACCGTGACGCTGTAGCCCTTAGCGCGCAACGCGTTCTGGGCGCCCCGCACCGCGTCGCCGCTCGACCCCTGCGACACCGTGGCGACGAGCTTCTCCCAGGTCTGGGTGCCGACGACGCCGTCGGCGGTGAGGCCGTTGGCGCTCTGGAACGACACGACCGCCGACTTCGTACCGCTGCCAAAGGCCCCGTCGACGGTGACCGAACGACCCCGATAGCGGAGCAGGTACTGCAGGGAGGTGACGCGGAACCCGGAGCTGCCTTGCTGCAGAGTCGGCCAAGACCTTCCTGCTGGCGGAGGCGTCGTACCGCCGAGCTTCGCCGCGACGGCACTGCGAAGCGAGGGGAGCTGGGCGTAGAACGCGTCACCCGGACACTGCGTGGCCAGGAAGTCGCGGTGGCCGTACAACGCCGATGACGAGATGGAGTACGTCTGGCACAGGTACGCGCACAGGTCGACGAGTTTGTTCCACTGCACGGACGGGGGAGTGGTCGACGTGTACGTGCCTTCGTTCTCGATGCCCAAGGCGTACGAGTTCTGGCCGGTGCAGTGAGCTCCCAGCACGAACGTCGATCCGCCGGACAGGGTTTCGAGAGTGCGATGGCGTCCCTCCGTGACGTAGCCGCCACGGCTGACCGTGTAGTGCTGTCCGGTGTCGATCCACCCATTGTTGAAGTGGGACTGCTGGATGCTGCGTGACAGCGAGAACGCGTGCGCCTGGGAGTAGTCGGTGGAGTTGGCCGTGGCCGTGTGGTGGATCAGGATCTTGGTCGGCCGGTAGTTGTTGATGCTGATCGTCCCGCGGGCGTCCTGGGCGCCCCAGGTGGCGCAGCTCGAGATCGTGGGTCGTGCCACGGCTGCCAGCGCCTGTCGTGCGCCGAGCAGATCAAGTCCGCCGAACGCGGCGACTGCGCTGATCGACACCCCGGCCCGGAGCAGGCCTCTGCGTGTCAGTGCCGGCACGAAGGTGGTCTCGGATGAGGAGTCGGAGAGGAGGGGAGACGGCGTTGAGAAGTGACGGTTGTCGGTCATGATGTGCGAGCTCCTGACGAGGTGGGTGCGTTCCATCGCCGGCACGGTGACTGCTGGTCACCGGTCCATGGTCGGATCCTTGCACGACCGGGGGTCGCATGGGAGGACACGCCGTCGCCGCGACCCGCGGGACTTCGCCGGCCACCTCCCGCAGGGAGATGTTCGCTAACCTGCCGGCGGGACTCTCCCGTGGACCTCACCGAGGGTGATCCGGGTGCCACCCGGTCCCGGAGCCCAGCCGCTGAGCGTGACCACGTCGCCGTCCTCGAGGAAGCCACGCGTCGTACCGTCGTCGAGGGTGACCGGCGCGGTGCCGTTCCAGGTCCGCTCCAGCAGGCTGCCGTACGTCGCCGGGTCGACCCCGCTCACGGTGCCCGACGCGAACAGGTCCCCGGTACGCAGACTGGCGCCGTTGACCGTCAGGTGAGCGAGCATCTGCGCGGGCGACCAGTACATGTCCCGGAACTCCGGTGAGCTGACGAGGGTGCCGTTGAGGCGGACCTCGAGGTGGAGGTCGAGTCCGAAGACGTCTCGCTCCGCATCGCCTCGCAGGTAGGGGAGGACGACGGGGTCCTGGCCGGGCAACGGCAGCTCCGCCTCGGCGAGGGCCTCGAACGGGACCACCCACGCGGAGATGCTCGTCGCGAACGACTTCCCGAGGAAGGGTCCCAGCGGGACGTACTCCCAGGCCTGGATGTCGCGCGCGCTCCAGTCGTTGAGCAGCACCACTCCGAAGAGGTGGCTCCGGGCGTCGCCGACCGACACCGACGACCCGAGCTCGGTCGAGCCACCGACGACGAAGCCCACCTCGCACTCGATGTCGAGCTTCGTCGACGGCCCGAAGGTAGGAACCCCGTCGGGTCCGGGTCGTCGCTGGCCGGTCGGACGTACGACGTCTGTGCCACTGACCACGACCGTCCCGGCCCGACCGTGGTAGCCGATCGGTAGGTGCTTCCAGCTCGGCGGTAGGTCGGGGGAGTCAGGTCTGAAGATCCTGCCCACGTTCGAGGCGTGTGACTCGCTCGCGTAGAAGTCGACGTAGTCGGCCACCTCGAACGGCAGCTGCAACGCGACGGAGTCGAGGTAGACGAGGTGCGCCTCGACGAGCTTGCGGAACGTCGCGTCGTCGAACAGCTCCCTCACCCAGGCACGCACCTCCCGGCACCGCCGCGGGCCCAGCTGCATCAGGCCGTTGAGCGACGCTCGGGCGAAGACTGCGGC
>Ga0136610_1000636_pt1 | contig 10899 bp, 9 predicted proteins | sample AntDrymUQ1342206_2_FD_104804 | JGI IMG/M metagenome (GOLD analysis project Ga0136610, IMG submission 104804) | Polar desert sand microbial communities from Dry Valleys, Antarctica - metaG UQ134 (22.06) | ecosystem: Environmental > Terrestrial > Soil > Desert | place: Antarctica: Dry Valley...
ATCGACGGAGCCAAGATCCCAGGCGGCTCCGGGCTCCAGGTCGACGCGGCCGGGGCGCTCCCGATTCCACCCGTGCCGGCCCCGTTCGTGACGGCCGGAAGCAGGCCGTTCACGGTCACCTTGACCGAGCAGGGCAACCCGGCGAGCACGGTTTCGGCGACGGCCAAGAGCACGGCGCTCGGCGTCACCGTCGACCCGAGCTCGGCGGCGCCCTCGGCGAAGGTCCGCTTCGAGGGGCTCGGCTTCACCGCGGATGGGCCGATCTACGCCCACTACCTCCGCAGGGGAAAGCTGCGCAAGACGGTGCGGATGGCACGCGCGCCGATCGACTGCGGCGGCTTCAGCACGCGCAGGCGCCAGATCCCGATCAAGGATCCGCACCTGGGCCGGTGGATCGTGCAGTTCGACCAGTCCAAGAAGCTCGTCGACCCGACGGCGGCGGCCATCGTCTACGTGCGGCTCGGGATCCGGGTCAGGCTGGTACCGCGCTAGGCGCGAGCGCGAAGGTGAGCTCGCCCTCGTCGGCGTCGACGAGGATGCGGTCGCCGGTGCTGAAGTCGCCCTGCAGCAGTCCCAGCGCCAGCCGGTCGACCAGGCGCTTCTGGATCACGCGCTTGAGCGGACGGGCGCCGTAGGTCGGGTCGTAGCCCATGTCGCCCAGCAGCACGCGCGCGTCGTCGCTCAGCTCCACCATCACGCCGCGCTCGGAGACGCGCGCGATCAGCAGCGCGACCTGCAGGTCGACGATCTGACCGAGCTGCTCGCGCGAGAGCGGGTCGAACTCCACGATGTCGTCCAGGCGGTTGACGAACTCCGGCTTGAAGTGCGCTTCGACGCCCTCACGGCCGCCCGGGATGTTCGAGGTCATGATCAGAACCGCGTTCTTGAAGTCGACGGTGCGGCCGTGCCCGTCCGTGAGCCGGCCGTCGTCCATCACCGCGAGCAACAGGTTGAAGACGTCCGCGTGGGCCTTCTCGATCTCGTCCAGCAGCACGACGGAGTACGGGCGGCGGCGGACGGCCTCGGTCAGCTGCCCGCCCTCCTCGTAGCCCACGTAGCCGGGGGGCGCGCCGACGAGCCGCGCGACCGAGTGCTTCTCCATGTACTCCGACATGTCGATCCGCACCATCGCGTCCTGGGAGTCGAACATGAACTCGGCCAGCGCCCGCGCCAGCTCGGTCTTGCCGACGCCGGTGGGGCCGAGAAACAGGAACGTGCCGATCGGGCGGTCGGGGTCCTGGAGTCCGGCACGCGAGCGGCGCAGCGCGCTGGAGACCGCGACGACGGCCTCGTCCTGGCCGATGACGCGCTGGTGCAGACGCGCCTCCATGTGGATCAGCTTCTCGACCTCGCCCTCGAGCATGCGGCTCACCGGTATGCCGGTCCACTTGGCGACGATGTCGGCGATCTCGTCGGCGTCGACGCGCTCTGAGAGGTAGACGGGCGGCTCGACCTCGGCGTCGTCGGCGCGCGCCTCCGCCTCGGCGAGCTGCTGCTCGAGGTCGGGGATCTCGCCGTGGCGCAGCTGGGCTGCTTGTCCGTAGTCGAGCTCGCGCTCGGCGCGGTCGAGCTCGACGCGCGCGGCATCGAGCCGCTCGCGCAGCTTGCCGTGACCTTCGGCCTGGGCCTTCTCGCGCTCCCATTGGGCCTTCATGCCCGCGAACTGCTCGCGCAGGTCGGCCAGCTCGCGCTCGATCCGGTCGCGCCGCTCGACCGCGGTCTCGTCGCGCTCGACGGCCACCAGCTCGATCTCGAGCTGCTTGATCCGGCGTCCGACCTCGTCGATCTCGGTCGGCATCGAGGTGATCTCGATCGAGACGCGTGACGCGGCCTCGTCGACGAGGTCGATCGCCTTGTCGGGCAGGAAGCGGTCGGCGATGTAGCGGTCCGAGAGCGTCGCGGCCGCGATCAGCGCCGCGTCGGTGATCGTCACCTTGTGGTGCGCCTCATAGCGCTCCTTGAGCCCGCGCAGGATCGCGATCGTCGCCTCGACGCTCGGCTCCTCGACGGTCACGGGCTGGAAGCGGCGCTCGAGCGCGGCGTCCTTCTCGATGTGCTTGCGGTACTCGTCGAGCGTCGTCGCGCCAACGCAGCGAAGCTCGCCGCGGGCGAGCATCGGCTTGAGCAGGTTGGCCGCGTCCACCGCTCCCTCGGCGGCGCCCGCGCCCACCAGCGTGTGCATCTCGTCGATGAAGAGGATCACCGTGCCCTCGGCGTCCGAGACCTCCTTGAGGACCGCCTTGAGGCGATCCTCGAACTCGCCGCGGTACTTCGCCCCGGCGATCAGCGCACCGACGTCGAGCGCCATCACGCGCCTCCCTTTCAGCGACTCGGGCACGTCGCCCGAGACGACTCGCTGGGCGAGCCCCTCGACGATCGCCGTCTTGCCGACGCCCGGCTCGCCGATCAGCACCGGGTTGTTCTTGGTGCGGCGCGACAGGACCTGGATCACGCGGCGGATCTCGTCGTCGCGGCCGATGACCGGATCGAGCTTGCCCTGCTCGGCAGCCCTGGTCAGGTCGCGGGCGAACTTCTCGAGCGCCTGGTACTTGTCCTCGGGGTTCTGGTCGGTGACGCGGTGGGGCCCGCGCACCTGGACGACGGCATCGGCGATCTGGTCGCGCGTCGCGCCCACGTCGACCTTGGGATCGGTCGCGAGGCCGAGCAGCGCATGCTCGGTGGAGACGTACTCGTCGCCGAACGAGCGGGCCTCGTCATCGGCGCGGTTGAGCGCCTGGATCGTGGGCGCATCGAGCACAGGCGCCTGCGTGGCCTCGCCGCGCACGGTTGCGAGGCCGTCGAGCGTCGCGTTCGTCCGCCGGCGGACGCCCTGGACGTCGACTCCGGCGCGGTCGAGCACAGGAACGACGATGCCGCCCTCCTGCTCAAGCAGGGCGGCGAGCAGGTGGTGGGGCGTGACCTGGGGATTCGCCCGCGCCCCGGCCAGTCGCTGCGCGGCGGCGAGGGCCTCCTGGGACTTGACGGTGAATCGATCGGCTTGCATGCGGCTCCAGTCTTACCCGCTAAGAAGATCTAAGTGTTAATGTAGCAAGTCTACCGAAGCCGTCGCTAGCGGCGCGGCTGGCGCGTCGGGCGTGGCACGGGCACGAGCGCCATGCCGGGCGCCTCGTAGCGCACGAGCTCGCGCTTCATCGAGCGGCGCAGGCTCGCGAGCTCCTGCTCGAGCTCGGACTGGACGAGCGCGGCCTGGTGCTCGAGCGCCCGCATCTGCCGGCCCATGCGCTCGATCTCGAGCTCGAGCTCGAAGACCCGCTCGACCCCCGCGAGGTTCATGCCGAGCTGGGTCGTCAGCTCCTGGATCCGTCGCAGCCGCTCGACGTCGCTCTCCGAGTAGAGGCGCGTGTTCCCGGCCGAGCGCTTCGGCGCGACGAGCCCGCGCGCCTCGTAGATGCGCAACGTCTGCGGGTGCATCCCGGCGAGCTCGGCCGCGACCGAGATCATGTAGACGCCGCGTGTGCGATCGCTCACGGCTTCTTGCCGTTGTCGGCGAACAGGCGCTCACGCGGGTTGCCGTCGAGCGTCTCCGCGAGGTCCTCGAGGGCGGCGCGCTGGCGCTTGTTGAGCGAGCGCGGCACGTCGATCGTGAGGCGGTAGTGGAGATCGCCACGGCCGTTCTTGCCGAGCCGAGGCGGGCCCTCACCGCGCAGCCGCTGAAGGCTGCCGTGCTGGGTGCCGGCGGGGACCTTGATGCGCTTGATCCCGTCGAGCGTCGGCACCTCGACGGTGGCGCCGCGCATCGCCTCGACGACCGAGATCGGCACATCCATCTCGAGGTTGTCGTCCTTGCGCCGAAAGAGCGGCGACTCGGTCACGCGCGTGATCACGTAGAGGTCACCCGTCGGGCCGCCGCGCCTGCCGGGCTCGCCCTTCCCCGCGAGCCGCACGCGCGAGCCGTCGCGGACGCCGGCGGGGATGTTGACGCGGTAGCGCTTGACCTGGCGCGTCGCGCCGCTCCCCGAGCAGGTCGGGCACGGGTCGGTGATCTGGGTGCCGGTGCCGCCGCACAGCGAGCACGGCTGCGAGATCGAGAACAGCCCCTGGCCCTGCGACTCGATGCCGCGGCCCTGGCAGCGCGGGCAGACCGTCGGCTGGGTGCCCGGGCGGGCGCCGGTGCCGAGACACGTCGGACAGGGCGCCGAGAGCGACACGCTGACGGGTACCTGAGCGCCCTGCATCGCCTGCTCGAATGACACGTGCACCTCGGTCTCGAGGTCGCGGCCGCGCTCTGGGCGCGGGCGCGGGCCACCCCCGGCGGAGCCGCCGGCGCCACCGAAGAGGTCGGACAGGATGTCGCCGATGCCGCCGAACCCGGGGCCGGTCCCGGCGCCCGTACCGGCGCCGGCGCCCCCGCCGCGACGGTAGGCGTTGGGGTCGAAGCCCTGGCCGAAGATCCCGCCGCCCGAGTCGTACTGCTTGCGCTTGTCCGTATCGGACAGGATCGAGTACGCCTCCTGGACCTCCTTGAAGCGGTCCTCGGCCGAGGCGTTGTCGGGGTTGCGGTCGGGGTGGTACTCGCGGGCGAGCTTGCGGTAGGCCTTCTTGATGTCCTCGTCGGAGGCCTTGCGCTCGACCCCGAGCGTCTTGTATGGGTCCTTGACGGCGGCCATTGCTACCCCTACGCCGAGACGACGACCCGTGCGGGCCGGATGACCGCCCCGCCGAGGGCGTAGCCCTTCTCGACCACCTCGACCACGAGCCCTGGCTGCGCACCGTCGGCCGGCGCGGTCGAGATCGCTTCGTGCACCGTCGGGTCGAAGCGCTCGCCGCGCGGCTCGATCGGCTGGGCGCCGGCGCGGCGGAGCACGCCGAGCAACTCGGCGTGCACGAGGCCCACGCCTCCGGCGAGCGCCCCGTCGGCTGGACCCGCGGAGGCCAGCGCCCGCTCGAGGTTGTCGACCACGGGCAGCAGGTCGCGCAGCAGCCCGGTCTTCGCCCGCGCGCTCGCCGCGGCGATGTCGCGCGCCGCGCGCTTGCGGTAGTTGTCGAAGTCGGCCTGGGTGCGCTGTGCGATCGCCAGGTACTCGTCGCGCTGCTGCTCGGGGGTGGGCGCGGGCGACACCTCCGGCTCCGCGGCCGGCTCGGGCTCGGAGCCCTCGACGACATCGGGTGGGGACGCGGGGGAGTCCTGCGGCGCGGCGGCGGCGGGCTCACCCACGCCCGCCGCCTCGCGCTCCGCGTCCTTCGCTGCTAGGACCTGGTCCTCTGGGCGCCCCATTTAGCGGGTCTCCCCGTCCACGACCTCGGCGTCCACGACCTCCTCCTCGGAGCCGGCGCCGTCGCTCGAGGCGCCGTTGCCGGCCCCCTCGCTCGACTGCGCCTGCGAGGCGGCCGCGTACATCTGCTCGGAGACGCGATGGAACGCCTGCTGCATCGAGGCGGTCTTCGACCGGATCTCCTCGACGTCGTTCGAGTCGAGCGACTCGCGCAGCGTCTTGATCGCCTCCTGGATCTCGGTCCTCGAGCCCTCGTCGACCGAGTCGCCGAGCTCCGAGAGCTGCTTCTCCGCCTGGTAGGCGGCGTTCTCGCCGGCGTTGCGGGCCTCCACCAGCTCGCGCTGGAGGCGGTCCTCCTCGGCGTGGGTCTCGGCGTCGCGGACCATGCGGTTGACCTCGTCCTCGGCGAGGCCCGAGCCCGCCTTGATCTCGATCTTCTGCTCGATGCCCGTGCCGAGATCCTTGGCCGACACGTTGACGATGCCGTTCGCGTCGATGTCGAAGGTGACCTCGACCTGCGGCACGCCGCGCGGGGCCGGCGGGATCCCGGTGAGCTGGAACTTGCCGAGCGACTTGTTGTTGAGGGCCATCTCGCGCTCGCCCTGGAGCACGTGGATCTCGACGCTCGGCTGGTTGTCCTCGGCGGTCGAGAAGACCTCCGAGCGACGGGTCGGGATCGTGGTGTTGCGCTCGATCAGCTTCGTCATGACGCCGCCCTTGGTCTCGATGCCGAGCGTGAGCGGGGTCACGTCGAGCAGCAGCACGTCCTTGACGTCACCGGCCAGCACGCCGGCCTGGATCGCGGCGCCGACGGCGACGACCTCGTCGGGGTTGACGCCCCGGTGCGGGTCCTTGCCGGTCAGCTCCTTGACCTTCTCCTGCACGGCGGGCATGCGCGTCATGCCGCCGACGAGCACGATGTGGTCGATCTGGTCACCGGTCACGCCGGCGTCCGACATCGACTGCTTGACGGGGCCGACCGTGCGGTCGAGCAGGTCGGAGACGAGGTCGACGAGCTTGGCGCGCGAGAGGCGCGTGTCGAGGTGCTTCGGCCCCGACTGGTCGGCCGTGATGAACGGCAGGTTGATCTGCGTCTCCTGCGTCGTCGAGAGCTCGACCTTGGCCTTCTCGGCGGCCTCGTAGAGACGCTGAAGGGCCATCTTGTCCTGCGCCAGGTCGATCCCCTGGGAGGCGCGGAACTCCTTCACGAGCGAGTCGACGATCGCCTTGTCGAAGTTGTCGCCGCCGAGGTGGTTGTCGCCGGCGGTCGACTTGACCTCGAACACGCCGTCGCCGATCTCGAGCACCGACACGTCGAAGGTGCCGCCGCCGAGGTCGAACACGAGGATGCGCTGGTCGGCGCCCTCCTTGTCGAGCCCATAGGCGAGCGAGGCCGCGGTCGGCTCGTTGATGATGCGCTTGACCTCGAGCCCGGCGATGCGCCCGGCGTCGCGCGTGGCCTGGCGCTGGTCGTCGTTGAAGTACGCGGGGACGGTGATGACCGCCGAGTCGACCGCCTCGCCGAGGTAGGCCTCGGCGTCGGTCTTCAGCTTCTGGAGGATCATGGCGCTGATCTCGGGCGGCGAGTACTCCTTGCCGCCGGCGCTCACGCGCGCGTCGCCGTTCGAGCCGCGTACGACCTGGAACGGGACCATCGTCTCCTCCTCCTTGACCTCACCCTCCTTGCGCCCCATGAAGCGCTTGATCGAGAAGACGGTGTTCTCGGGGTTGGTGACGGCCTGGCGCTTGGCGACGGTGCCCACCAGACGCTCGCCACCCTGCGTGAACGCGACGACGGACGGCGTCGTGCGCGCGCCCTCGGCGTTCTCGATCACGTTCGGCTCGCCGCCGTCGAGGATCGCCATGCACGAGTTGGTCGTGCCCAGATCGATTCCGATCGTCTTTGCCATGTGAGTCTGCCCTTCCTTCGATTACTGGGTCAGATGAGAAGAAATCTGAGTGAGAGTATGGCAGATCACTTTCGTCGCCTTGCTCCGGGCACGGAGGTCATCCCTCCGGCAGCGGGCGCGCCGGGCGCAGCCGCGGCACGAGCTCGACCGCCACGATCGCGGTCATGATCAGCGCCGCACCGAGCCACCCGAGCGCGCCGAGGCGATCGCCCGCGAGCAGGTATCCGAATAGGCCCGCGAAGGCCGGCTCCGAGGCGAGGATCAGCGCGGTGCGCGCCGGGGGCGCGTGCTGCTGCGCGTAGGTCTGGACGAAGAAGCCGAGCGCGCTCGCGACGAGCGAGGTGACGAGCAGGGCGGACCAAACGGTCGCCCCGCGCGGGATCTCGAGCTGGCCGAGGAGTGCCGCGGCGCCGAGGCAGAAGAGCCCGGTAACCGCCAGCTGGACGGCGAGCAGCGCGCCGATGTCGTGCCCGCGCACGGCGCGATCGGTGACCAGGATGTGGGCGGCGAACGAGATCGCGCACAGCAGCACGAGACCGTCGCCGCGAGCGTTGAGCCCGGCCGAGCCGGACAGCAGGTAGAGGCCGACCGCCGCCAACAGGGCTGCCGCCCAGGCGATCGGCTCAATCCGCTGGGAGAGCAGCACGGCGCCGAGGAGCGGCGTGAGGACGACCATCAGCCCGGTGATGAACCCGGCGTTGGACGCGGTCGTCGCCTCGAGGCCGAGCGTCTGAAACACGTACCCGGCGGTGAGGAAGGCGCCCATCAGGACGCCCGCGCGCCAGCCTGCCGCATCGAGGCGAGCGAGCCCGCGCCTGAACACCACCGCCACGATCAGCGCCGCCGGCAGGAAGCGGTAGGCGAGGAAGGCCATCGTCGGCAGCTCCGCGACCGCGTCCTTGACCATCACGAACGTGAGGCCCCAGACCGCGGCGATCCCGACCAGCCCGAGCTCGGCGGCGCGCTCCCGGCTCACTTGGACGCCGCCGCTGTGCGCCGCTGTCCTTCCGGGCAAAGGTCGAGCAGCGGGCATTCCCCGCAGCGCGGCGCCCGTGCGTTGCAGGTGCGCCGGCCGTGGCGGATCAGGCTCACGTGGAGCTCGTAGGCATCCTCTGGGTCCGCCAGCGCGAGCAGCTCGTCGTGGGCCTCGTCGAATGGCGCCCCCGGGCGGAACAGGCCGAGGCGGGTGCCGACGCGGTACACGTGGGTGTCGACCGGGATGTCCGGCAGCCCGTAGGAGAAGAGCAGCACGCAGGCGGCCGTCTTTCGGCCCACCCCCGGCAGCGCGCACAGGAAGGAGCGCCCGTCCTCGACCGGTGCCGTCTCGAGCCAGGCGAGATCGTCGCCGTCGAGCGCGCGCAGGATCGCCTGGATGCGGCCGGCCTTGATGCGGGAGATGCCGCCGGGCCGGATCGCCTCCTCGACCTCGTCGAGCGGCGCCTCACGCACCTCCCCCCAGGCGGGGAAGCGCTCGCGCAGGCGCGCGTAGGCGACGTCGCGGTTGCGGTCGTTGGTGTTCTGCGACAAGACCGTCAGCACCAGCTCGTCGAGCGGCGCCCCGTGGGGCGCGAGCTCGGGCCGCCCGTAAGCGGCGCGCAGCCGGTCGCGGATCGCCGTGACGCGCAGGCGCTCGGGCCGTCTCCAGGCTTTGCGGAGCTTCGTGGCACGGGCCATCGCGGCGCAGACGTTAGGAGCGCGTCGCCTGCGACCCTTCGCGGCGTGAGCGAGCATCGTCAGGCCGTCGGCGGGCTGCCCCTCTTCTGGCGCGGGGAGCCGGCGCAGACGGCGGTGCCGGTGCTCTACGTCCACGGCGTGCCCACGGACGGCGACGACTTCAAGCCGTTCCTCGCCCGCACGGGTGGGATCGCGCCCGACCTGCCGGGATTCGGGCGCTCCGGCAAGCCGGCCGAGTTCGACTACTCGATCGAGGGCTACGCCGACTACCTCGCCGTCTTCCTGAACCACGTCGACGTCGAGCGCTGCTCGCTCGTCGTGCACGACTGGGGCGGCGCGGCGCTCGCGCTCGCACAGCGCGAGCCGGAGCGGGTCGAGCGCCTCGTGATAATCGACGCCGTGCCGCTGCTGCCCGGCTACGCGCCCCACCGGCTCGCGCGGCTGTGGGCGCGGCCCGGCGTCGGCGAGCTGCTGATGGGGCTGACGACGCGGCGGAGCGCCAGCTTGCTCTCGCGCGGCGCGATGGCCGGGCGGCGCCCGATGGAGCCGGCGCTCGCCGAGCGGGCCTGGCGGCACTTCGACCACGGAACCCAGCGCGCGATCCTCAAGCTCTACCGCTCGACCGACCCCGACGGGCTCGCTCGAGCGGGAATGCGACTGGGTGAGCTGCGCTGCCCGGCGCTCGTGCTGTGGGGCGCCGAGGACCCCTACGTGCCGGCGTCGTTCGCGCACGCCTACGCAGGCGCGCTGGGAGGCGAGGTGCGCGTCGAAGTGCTCGAGCGCGCGAGCCACTGGCCGTGGATCGACCGCCCCGAGGCCGTCGACCTGGTGGCCGGCTTCCTGCTCGCCTGACGCTCGAGGGGACACGCCAGGAGATCGAAGCAACGACCTCGTCGTCGTGGCGGCCGCAGCCGCTCGGCGCAGCCGGCGGCGACCGAGAGCCCGCTTCACGGAGCTTCTGGGCGCTGCGCTGGATAACGTGGTCGGTCGTGTCCCCCTCAGCCCCTCGCCGGTGAGTCCGGCTCCCGAGCAGCGCGGGCGCAGGCCACGCCGCGCGGCGCCCGACGGGAGGGCACCCCGCGGCGAGCCTTGGAGCGCAGCCGAGATGCGCACGCTCGCGCGCGACCGCCTGATCCAGTCGCGCCTGACGCCGAACGCGATCTCGATGACCGGGCTCGTGCTCAACCTCGCGGCCGCGCTACTGGTGACCCAGCGCATGTTCGTGCTCGCGGGGCTCGCCTTCATCGTCGGATCGGTGATGGACACGCTCGACGGGCGCTACTCGCGGATGTCGGGCAAGGGGACGCCATTCGGCGCCTTTCTCGACTCGACAGTCGATCGCGTCGAGGAGGGCATCGTGCTGACGGCGGTCGCCGCCTACTTCTCCTCGCAGGGCGACGACGCGGCGGTGGCCGCGGTGGTGCTGACCGTGCTCGGCTCGCTGATGGTGAGCTACACCCGCGCGCGCGCCGAGGCGCTCGGGGTGGAATGCAAGGTCGGGCTCGCGACCCGGCCGGTGCGGGTCGTGATCCTCTCGATCGGACTGCTGTTCGCGACCCCTGTCTCGCTGCTGCCCTTCGGCCTGCTCGAGCCGGCGATCTATGTGATGGCCGCGCTGACGCTCTTCACGATGGTGCAGCGCGTGCTGCACGTACGCCGTCAGCTGATGCGCGCGCCCGTGCTCTAGCGCGCGGCGCAGGACGTCCGTCGCCGGCCCGACCCGCGCGGCGCGAGGCAGGCATCGAGGCGCCTCGGGGCGAGACCGCGACGGATCGTGAAGCGGGTGTACTTGCCGATCCGGCTCGGGCTCGTGACGAACACCTGGATCCGCGCGCCGGCGCGCAGCGGGCGCTGCAGGCGCGTGAAGCGCACGCGGCCCGTGCGGGCGGCGCGAGCGCGCACCGTCGCACTCGAGGCGCGCCGCGGACAGCCGCGGCCGCTGCACAGCGCGAGCACACGTGCCCCGCCCGGGGCGCGCACGGAGAGGACGCGGATGCTCGCGCCGGCGCGCGTCAGGCGCCCGGCGATGCGAACGATCGGGAACGGCCGCAGCAGCCGCTGGCGAGCGCGCGGCGCCGGCG
>Ga0136610_1000639_pt1 | contig 10894 bp, 11 predicted proteins | sample AntDrymUQ1342206_2_FD_104804 | JGI IMG/M metagenome (GOLD analysis project Ga0136610, IMG submission 104804) | Polar desert sand microbial communities from Dry Valleys, Antarctica - metaG UQ134 (22.06) | ecosystem: Environmental > Terrestrial > Soil > Desert | place: Antarctica: Dry Valley...
CACCGAGGTCACCTTCGACGGCTACGTGGCGCCGAGCTTCCTCGAGACCGCCGGCGCGAAGGAGGTCGGCGTCGAGGTCTTCTCGCTCTCGAAGGGCTGGAACATGACCGGCTGGCGCACGGGCGCGATCGTCGGCAACGCGCAGGCCGTCGAGGCCTACTGGCGCCTGAAGACCAACATCGACTCCGGCATGTTCGAGGCCGTGTAGCTCGCCGCCGTCGCGGCGCTCGACGACGAAGGCGACTTCGGAGCCGAGATGAGCGCCGTCTACGAGCGCCGCCGAGACATCGTCTGCGACACGCTCGAGGCGATCGGCGTCGAGGTGACCCGCCCGCTGGGGACGATCTACGTGTGGGCGCCCGTGCCCGCCGGGCACACGTCGGCCTCGTACTGCGAGCTCGTGCTGGAGGAGTCCGGTGTCGTCGTCTCGCCGGGCTCCTCCTACGGGCCGAGCGGCGAGGGCTTCTTCCGGATCTCGTTGACGCTGCCCGACGAGCGGCTGACCGAGGCGCTCGAGCGGCTTCGATCAAGTCTCGGCGGATAGGCGTGCATTACTGCGGAGTCACCGCGGCGGGAGGGTTCCTGCAGCTCTGCTCGTTGCAGGAGCTGCGACTCGCCGAGCCGCCGGTGCGCCTCGCGACGACCTTCTACGAGCCCGGCTCCGCGGAGCAGGTGAGCGCGCAGCTGGCGCTGCTCGACTCGGTGGTGGTGGCGATCGCGGCGCCCGCGCTCACATCGGCGAACGGGCAGCGGGCGCGCGCCTGCGACGAGGAGCTGCGCAAGCGCGGCGTCGCGCCTGCGCCGGTCTCGGAGCCCGCCGGGCGGCTCTTCGATGCGCTGTCGGGGCTCGGGCTGTTCGTCCCGAGCCGGCCCGGTGCCACGGGCGCGCTCACCGGTCCCGTGCCCGAGGCGGCGTTTCGCACGGCGGCGGTGCTCGAGACGAACGTCGACGCGGTGTTCGCGGCCCTTCAGGGTCGGCGAATGCCCGCGAGGCGTCATCCGCTCGGCATCCTGCGCCGGATCGAGGAGCTCGCCGACGACCACGTCGAGGACGAAGGCGGCGACCTCTGGCACCGGCGGATCGAGGAGATCGAGGCAGCGGCGGCGGCGCTCGCGGCGCACCGCTACGCCGTCGGCCACGCGTCCTGGATCGGCGACCCGGAGGAGGGCGTCGTCGTGCTCCCCGGCGCCCGCGCCCCCGCGCGTTTCTCAGCCACCGGCGTGATGCCGCCCGTCGAGCGTGCCTCGTTGCCCGGCGACGCCTGATGGCGCTTCGCCCCGGCCTACACTGAGGCCAATGGACAAAGGCCGACACGGCCGCACCGCGCCGACGCCGACGCGTGCAGACGGCGTCCACAACCCGCGCGCCCGCCAGCGTGCGTTCGCGATCGCCGCCGGCCCGGAGGACGCCGAGCTGTCGGAGCTTGGCGAGCTGCTGCGCACGGCGGGGGTCGCCGTCGCGGGCGAGATGCACCAGCGCCGGGCGCGACCCGACCCCGACCGCTACTTCGGGCGCGGGAAGCTCGCCGAGCTCAAGGAGGCCGTGCGCGCGGCCGACGCCAACCTCGTCGCCTGCGACGACGAGCTGCTTCCGCGCCAGGAGCGCAACCTCGAGCAGGAGGTGGGGGTGCCGGTGATCGACCGCACGGCGATCATCCTCGACATCTTCGCCGATCACGCGAACTCGGCCGAGGGCAAGCTGCAGGTCGAGCTCGCGCAGCTTCAGTACAACCTTGCCCGCATGCGGGGGCTGTGGAGCCACCTCGAGCGCCTCGGCGGCGGCGTCGGGACGAGGGGCCCCGGCGAGACGCAGATCGAGACCGATCGGCGCCTCGCCCGCGACCGGATCTCGGCGCTCAAGCGCCGGCTCGACGAGACCAAGGCCACGCGCGCGATCATGCGCCAGGAACGCGAGCGGGCGGCGCTTCCGACGATCGCGCTGGCGGGGTACACGAACGCCGGCAAGTCTTCGCTCCTGAACGCGCTCACCGGCGCGAGCGCGGGCGTGCGCGACCGCCTGTTCCACACCCTCGACCCGACCACGCGCACGCTCGACATCGCCGGGCGCACATATCTGCTGACGGACACCGTCGGCTTCATCCGCAAGCTGCCGCACCAGCTCGTGGACGCGTTTGCGGCGACGCTCGAGGAGGCGCTCCGGGCCGACCTGATCGTGCACGTGGCGGACGCGAGCGCGCCCGAGGAAGAGCTCGCGGAGATGCTTAGCGCGGTCGACGACGTGCTGGAGGAGACCGGCGCCTCCGAGCGCCCGCGCCTGCTCGTGCTCAACAAGATCGACCTGCTGGACGGCGAGCGACGGCGAGAGCTCACCTTTCGCCACTCCGACGCCGTTCACGTCGCGGCGACGAGCGGGGAGGGCCTCGACGACCTTTGCGCGGCGATCGAGTGGCGCTTCGAGAGCACGCTCGAGGCGATGGACCTGCTGCTTCCCTACGCCGACGGCGGCAGCCTGTCCGAGCTGCACGAGCTCGTCGGCGAGGTGGAGCGCGAGGACACGGCCGAGGGCGTGCGCGTGAGGGCGCGCGTGCCGGTCGGCGCGGTGCCGCGCTTCGCGCGCTTCTCGGTGAACGGCGCCGGCGGCGCCGGACCGGACCCGCTCGGCGAGTGACGCTGCGCTTCGCGCGCCTGAGCGACACCGCCCGCGCGCCGAGTCGAGCTCACCCGGACGACGCCGCGCTCGACCTCCACGCCGATGGGGAGCACCTGCTCGGGCCGGGCGAGCGGGCCGGCGTCGGCACCGGCATCGCCGTCGCGCTGTCGCCCGGTCACGCCGGCCTCGTGCTGCCGCGCTCGGGCCTCGCGGAGCGCCACGGGCTCGCGCTAGTCAACGCGCCCGGCTTGATCGATCCCGGCTACCGCGGCGAGCTGCGCGTCCTGCTGCTGAACACCGACCCGCGCGAGGCCTTCGCCGTCGCCGTCGGCGACCGCATCGCGCAGCTGCTCGTGGTCGCCTTCGTCCGGGCGCAGCCCACCGAGGCGTCGGTGCTCGAGGAGACCGCGCGCGGGACCGGTGGCTTCGGCTCGAGCGGCCGCTAGGCCACTCCGGCGTCAGCGGTCACCGGCGCGATCGACTCGGTGCCCTCGTCCCAGCGCCAACGGACGGCGCGCCCGGTCAGGTGCACGCCCCCGATCCAGCGGTCGACGCCGTTGAGCCCGACGTGGTCCTCTATCCGTCGAGCACCCGTCTCCCTGCGGCTGTCAGGCGAAGGCGCGTGTTCGCGTCGACCGGGGCGGCCGGCTCGGCCTCGAGCACCGAAGTCGATCTCGACGATCGGCTGGTAGAGCGACTGCACCATTGACTGCCCGAGCACCTGCTCGAGCGCGACCTCTTCGAGGGCCGCAATCAGGGTGGCCGAAGGGGCTCCTGAGATCCGCGCGGCCGAAGCGCTCGGGGGCGCCGCCGTCGCTGCCTTGGTGTTCACTTGGAGCCTCCTTGCCCGAGTTGCGCTGCTCGACCGTTGTTCGCGCCGCGAGCGGCGCGCGTGCAACGTCCATCGGCCCGGACCGCGGTGGCCTTTACGGCTCGAGCGCAGCACTGGACGGACGTTCGGGCCGCGCATAATCAGCCGCCGGCGCTATCGGCGCCCTGAGGCGATAGATTCCCGAGCCCGCCCATTGCGGCGGTTGCGGCTACCGAGGGGGGACCGAGGCTTGAGCATTGCCCAGCTTGTCGACGAGTTCAAGAGCGTGTCGGGCAAGGAGCACGTCGTCACGCACCCCGACGCGATGAAGACCTACGAGTCCGACGGCCTGCTGCACTTCCACGTGAGCCCCGGGGCGGTCGTGCTGCCAGGCACGGCGGCGGAGGTCTCACAGATCGTCCAGGCCTGCCACTCCGAGGGCATCCCATTCGTCGCCCGCGGCTCGGGCTCCGGCCTCTCGGGCGGCGCGCTGCCCGTCGAGGGCGGAGTCCTGATCGTGCTCTCGCGCATGCGGCGGATCCTCGAGGTCGACCTCGAGAACCAGCGCGTGGTCGTCGAGCCCGGCGTGACCAACACCGAGGTCGGCAAGGCGGTCGCGCCGAGCCACTACTACCCGCCCGACCCCTCGAGCCAGATCGTCTGCTCGATCGGCGGCAACGTCGCGGAGAACTCAGGGGGCGCCCACTGCTTCAAGTACGGCTTCACGACCAACTACGTCAGCGGCCTCGAGCTCGTGCTCTCCGACGGCCAGATCGTGCAGGTCGGCGGTAAGGAGCTCGACCAGCCGGGCTACGACCTGCTCGGGGCCTTCGTCGGCTCCGAGGGCACGCTCGGGATCGCCACCAAGGTGTGGCTGCGGATCATTCCCGCGCCCGAGACCCAGCGCACGCTCGTCGCCTTCTTCGACGGCACCGACGACGCCGGCCAGACCGTGTCGGACATCGTCTCCGCCGGCGTCGTGCCCGGGGCGATCGAGATGATGGACAACCTCACGATCCAGGCCTGTGAGCAGGCAACCCACGTCGGCTATCCGACCGACGCCGGCGCCGCCCTCACGGTCGAGCTCGACGGCTCCGAGAAGGAGGTCGAGGCTCGCTTCGACGACATCTCGACGATCTGCGAGCGAAACGGCGCCGGCGAGATCCGCGTGGCCAAGGACGCGGCCGAGCGCGAGCTGATGTGGAAGGCGCGCAAGGCCGCCTTCGCGGCGATGGGTCGCGTGGCGCCGAACTACTTCGTCCAGGACGGGGTGATCCCCCGCACGCAGCTCGCGCCCGTGCTGGCGCGGATCGCCGAGATGGCCGACGAGGCCGGGCTGCGGGTCGCGAACGTCTTCCACGCCGGCGACGGCAACCTGCACCCGCTGATCGCCTACGACTCGGCGAAGCCGGGCGACGTGGAGCGTGCCGAGGAGCTATCGACCAAGATCCTTGACGCGTGCCTCGACGCCGGCGGCTCGATCACCGGCGAGCATGGCGTCGGGGTCGACAAGAAGAAGCACATGCCGAAGCAGTTCGAGGAGGCCGACCTCGCGGCCTTCCAGCGCCTGCGCTGCGCCTTCGACCCGGAGGGGCTCGCCAATCCGGGCAAGCTGATGCCGACGCCGCGCCTCTGCGGCGAGGTGCCGGGCGAGTACCGCCAGCATCCGCTCGAGGCGGCCGGCCTGGCCGAGCGCTTCTAGCGATGGCCACGGCGAGCGCCCAGCGCGAGGCCCCGACGAGCCAGGCCGAGGCGGCCGAGATCATGCGCAGAGCCGGCGAGGCGGGCTCGCGCGTGCGCCCGGTCGGCGGCGCCACCAAGCTCGCCTGGGGGCGGGCCACAGCGGAGCCGGACGTCGAGCTCGCGACCTCCGGGCTGCGGCGGGTGATCGAGTACAACGAGGGCGACCTGACGGTGATCGTCGAGCCCGGGATGCCGCTCGCCGAGGCGCAGGCCGAGTTCGAGCGCAACGGGCAGATGCTGGCGCTCGACCCGCCGCTCGGGGAGGACACCGGCGCCACCATCGGCGGCGTGATCGCGACCGGCGACTCGGGGCCGCTGCGCCACCGCTACAACGCCGCGCGCGACCTGATAATCGGCATCCGTGTGGCGCTCTCCGACGGGTCGGTCGCGAACGCCGGCGGCAAGGTGATCAAGAACGTCGCGGGCTACGACCTCGCCAAGCTGTTCACCGGGTCGTTCGGCACGCTCGGGCTGATCGTCGAGGTCTCGATGCGCCTGCACCCGCGACCCGAGCACACCGCGACGCTCGTCGGCGCCACGAGCGATCCCGACCAGCTCGCCCGGGCGGCGTCTGCGATCGCGCACGCGCGGATTGAGCTGACCTCGCTCGACGTGGGCTGGCACAAGGGCGACGGGCGCCTGCTCGCGCGCTTCGGCGGCGCAGCGGCCGGAGAGCTCGCGAGCGAGGTGCGAGAGGGGTTCGAGCAGACCGGGCTCGACGTGTCGCTCGAGGAGGACGACGCCGCGGTATGGGGCGAGCAGCGCCTCGGACAGCGCTCGGTGACGGGAACGGTGGTGAAGGTCTCCGCACTCCAGGGCGACCTGCGGCGCGTCCTCGCAGCCGCCGAGCGACAGCGAGCGGCGGTGGTCGGCCGCGTGGCGGCGGGCCTCTCCTGGCTGAAGCTCGAGGACCGCTCGCCGACCGACGCCGCGGCCGCCGTCGGCGAGATCCGGCGCGAGCTCGCCCCGCTCTCCGGCGTAGTCCTCGACGCGCCGCGTGAGCTGCGCGAGAGCCTCGATCCGTGGGGCGTCGAGCCCGACGCTCAGCTCGCGCTGATGCGCCGCGTCAAGCAGCGCTTCGACCCGCAGGGGATCTGCAACCCCGGCGTCTTCGTGGGAGGGATCTGATGGCGACCGAGCAGACCTTCGAGGGCATGGGCCCGGCCGGCCCTCCCGATCCAGGCGGGGGAGACGAGCTCAGGCCCGGGCGCGGGGCCTACGACGAGATCCGCCCACCGCCGATCGAGCTGATCGACGACTGCGTCCACTGCGGCTTCTGCCTTCCCACCTGCCCGACCTACACGCTCTGGAACGAGGAGATGGACTCGCCGCGGGGGCGGATCGTGATCATGAAGTCGGGGCACGAGGAGGGCAAGGAGCTGACGGCCACGATGGTCAAGCACGTCGACCAGTGCCTCGGCTGCATGGCCTGTGTGACCGCCTGTCCCTCCGGGGTCCAGTACGACAAGCTGCTGATCGACACGCGTGCGCAGATCGAGCGCAACTACCCGCGCTCGATGCAGGAGAAGGCGGTCCGCCGGCTGCTGTTCGAGACCTTTCCACACCCTGGGCGGATCCGCGCGTTGGCACCTGGGCTGCGCCTCTACAAGCGCCTGGGGCTCGACCGCGTCGTCGAGCGAAGCGGCATGCTGAGCATGTTCCCGCGCCTGAAGATGCTCGAGCAGCTGGCTCCAGACGTCGCGCTCAGAGACTCCTTCAAGCGCCTTCCCGCCCACGTGCCGGCGCGCGACGGCAATCCACGCGCGCGCATCGGCGTGCTCCAGGGCTGCGTGCAGCGCGTCTACTTCGGCGACGTCAACGTCGCCACCGCGCGTGTCTTGCACGCCGAGGGCTTCGAGCTCGAGATCCCCTCGGCGCCACGCTGCTGCGGCTCGCTGATGCAGCACACGGGCTTCGACGAGCCGGCGATCGAGCTCGCCAAGGAGACGATCGTGGCCTTCGAGGGCTGCGACCTCGTCGCGGTCAACGCCGCCGGCTGCGGCTCGGGCATGAAGGACTACCCGCACATCTTCCGCGACGACCCCGAATGGTCGGAGCGCGCGCAGGCCTTCGCCGCCAAGGTGCGCGACGTGAGTGAGCTGCTGACGGAGTTCGAGCCGATCGCGAAGCGCCACCCCGTCAACATGAGGCTCGCCTACCACGACGCCTGTCACCTGGCACACGCGCAGCAGGTGCGCAGCCAGCCGCGCAAGCTGCTCGGCGACATCCCTGGGCTCGAGGTGCTCGAGCCGGCGGAATGGGAGATCTGCTGCGGCTCGGCCGGCGTCTACAACATCATCAATCCCGAGCCGGCGGCGGAGCTCGGCCGGCGCAAGGCCGCGAACCTGCTCGCCACGAACGCCGAGGCGATCGCCGCGGCCAACCCGGGCTGCACGCTGCAGATCTCGGCGACGCTCGAGGAGATGGGGCGGCCGCTGCCGACCTTCCATCCGATCGAGCTGCTCGACATGTCGATCTCGGGGGGCGCGAGCGACCCGCTCGGCCTCGCGCGCTAGCTTCTTACCACTAGCATCAGTAATCCAGCTAGCGGTCGGGGAGGCTTACTGAATGACGATCGGCGAGGTCGAAGGCGTGGAGATCCACGGCATGAGCGAGGACCGCTTCGACGAAGTCCTGACGCCCGCGGCGCTCGAGTTCGTGGCGGGGCTCCAGCGACGCTTCAACGGCGCCCGCATCGAGCTGCTGAGGCGGCGCCGCGAGCGCGAGGCCGAGCTCGAGTCGGGCAAGCTGCCGGACTTCCTGCCCGATACGCGCGACGTGCGCGAGGGCGACTGGCGCGTGGCGCCCGTGCCCGCGGACATGCAGCGCCGCTGGGTCGAGATCACCGGGCCGACCGACCGCAAGATGGTCATCAACGCGCTCAACTCGGGCGCCGACGGCTACATGAGCGACTTCGAGGACGCCAACTCGCCGACCTGGAGCAACATGGTGCGAGGCCAGGTGAACCTGATCGACGCGATCGAGCGCACGATCGAGTTCGAGGACGACGCCGGTGTCCGGCGTCTCAACGAGCGGACGGCTACGCTGCTCGTGCGCCCGCGCGGTTGGCACCTGCTCGAGAAGCACGTGCTGGTCGACGGCGAGCCGATCGCGGGCGCGCTGTTCGACTTCGGCCTCTTCTTCTTCCACAACGCCAAGCGCCTGATCGAGAAGGGCTCGGGCCCCTACTTCTACCTGCCGAAGATGGAGTCGCACCTCGAGGCGCGGCTGTGGAACGACGTCTTCGTCCACGCACAGGAAGCGCTCGGCGTCCCGCAGGGGACGATCAAGGCGACGGTGCTGGTCGAGACGATCCTGGCGGCGTTCGAGATGGACGAGATCCTCTACGAGCTGCGCGACCACTCGGCAGGCCTGAACGCCGGCCGCTGGGACTACATCTTCTCGGCGATCAAAAAGTTCCGCGACGATCCGGGCTTCCTGACCCCCGACCGCTCGGCGATCACGATGACCGTGCCGTTCATGCGCGCCTACACGCTGCTGCTCGTGAAGACCTGCCATCGCCGCGGCGCGCACGCGATGGGTGGCATGTCGGCGTTCATACCCTCGCGCAAGGATCCGGAGGTCAACGAACGCGCCTTCGAGGCGGTCCGGGCCGACAAGGAGCGCGAGGCCACGGACGGCTTCGACGGCACCTGGGTCGCCCACCCCGACTCCGTCGCGACCGCCCGCGGGGAGTTCGAGAAGGTCCTCGGCGAGCGCGCGCACCAGATCGACAAGGGGCGCGAGGACGTCGAGGTCGCCGCGGCCGACCTGCTCGCCGTCGGCGCCACACCCGGCGAGGTGACCGAGAAGGGCCTGCGCTCGAACGTCAACGTCGGCATCCAGTACATCTCCTCGTGGCTGCGAGGGAACGGCGCGGCCCCGATCTCCAACCTGATGGAGGACGCGGCGACGGCCGAGATCGCGCGCTCGCAGGTCTGGCAGTGGATCCGCCACGACGTTCGCCTCGCGGACGGCCAGCAGGTCACGCCGGAGCTCGTGCGCCGCGTCGAGGCCGAGGAGATCGCGAAGATCCGCGAGCAGGTGGGGGAGGAGTTCTTCGCGACCAGCCGCGCGGACGAGTCGAAGGGGCTGTTCGAGCAGGTGGCGCTGTCGGGGGATCGCTATATCGAGTTCCTGACGATCCCCGCCTACGACCACATCGACTGACGCCGGACGATGCGGCTCTACCGCATCCCGTTCTCCACCAACGTCGAGCGGGTGTCGCTCGCGCTGGGGCACAAGGGGCTCGAGGTCGAGTGGGTCGAGGTCGATCCCGCCGACCGGTCCGGGGTGGTCGAGCTGAGCGGCCAGCCGCTCGTGCCGGTGCTCGAGGACGGCGGGCGAGCGATCGCGGACTCGAGCACGATCCTGCTCTACCTCGAGGGGCGAAATCCCGAGCGGCCGCTGTTTCCGTCCGATCCGGCACGGCGGGCGGAGATGGGTGTCTTCATCGACTGGTTCGACCGCGTCTGGAAGGTACCGCCGAACGAGATCGACGCCGAGCTGAGGCGGCCAGAGCCCGACCGCGGCCGCGTCGGCGCGCTCGGGGCGCAGATGGTCGGCTGGCTCGAGGTCTTCGAGGCGATGCTCGCCGGACGCGCCTACCTGATGGGCGACGAGCTGTCGGCGGCCGACTGCACCGCCTTCCCGTTCCTCAAGTATGCCGTGCTCGATGTCGACCCCGCCGACGCCGACCAATTCCATGCCGTGCTGGCTGCGCACCTCAGGCCGGCTGACGAGCATCCCCGGCTCGCGGACTGGATCGAGCGCGTCGACGCCCGCCCGCGGGCCCCCGACGCGATTCGCTAGGGTGCCCGGCTCGTGAGGCCCGACGCCGCAACCCTCAGGCTCGCCGTACTGCCGCGCGCCGGCCTGCTCACCGACGCCGTGCTCGTGCTCGGCGGCGCGGTCTTCGTCGCCGCCGCGGCGCAAATCGTGATCCCGCTGCCCTTCACGCCCGTGCCGATCAGCGGGGTGACGTTCGCCGTGCTGCTCGTCGGCGCCTCCTACGGGGCCGCGCGCGGCGGCATCACGCTCGCGTTCTACCTGCTGCTGGGGCTGCTCGGCGCGTCCGTCTTCGCCCCGGGCGAGACCCAGGGGCTCGCCCGCATCCTCGGTCCGACCGGCGGCTACCTGCTGTCCTATCCGCTCGTCGCCTGGCTGACCGGCCGGCTCGCCGAGCGCCGCTGGGACCGGCGCTTCAGGTCGGCCGCGCTCGCGATGCTGGCCGGCTCTGCGCTCATCTACGCGATCGGGCTGCCCTGGCTCGCCGTCGCGCTCGGCACCGGGTTGCGCGAGACGCTCGCGCTCGGCCTGCTGCCCTTCATCCCCGGCGATCTGCTCAAGCTCGCGCTCGCGGGCGCAGCGCTGCCGGGTGCGTGGCGACTCGTGCGCGGCGCTTCCGAGTAGCGACCTTCGTCTTGCAGGCCGGAACGGTTCAGGCCATCTTCCTGGCCGGGGCGGCCCGTGCCGAGCCGCGCCCCGTGCGCGAGGCCCGCGCCGTTCCAGGCCGGGGCCTTGAGGGCGACCGCTACTTCCTCGGGACCGGCACATTCACCAGCTGGAAGGGCAAGAGCGAGGGTGAGGCGCTCACGCTGGTCGAAGCCGAGGCGCTCGAGGCGGTGGCTTGCGAGGCCGGGATCGACCTCGCCGCGGGCGCGAGCCGGCGCAACATCGTCACGCACGGGATCGGCCTGAACGACCTGGTCGGCAAGCGTTTCCGCGTC
>Ga0136610_1000643_pt1 | contig 10885 bp, 8 predicted proteins | sample AntDrymUQ1342206_2_FD_104804 | JGI IMG/M metagenome (GOLD analysis project Ga0136610, IMG submission 104804) | Polar desert sand microbial communities from Dry Valleys, Antarctica - metaG UQ134 (22.06) | ecosystem: Environmental > Terrestrial > Soil > Desert | place: Antarctica: Dry Valley...
AGCGGTGCGGTGAACCCGGCTGTCTCCAGCGCGGCCAGCACCGCCGGCCAGTCGAGGTGACCGGTGCCCGGCTCGAGCCGGTTGGAGTCGCTGACCTGGACGTGCTGGAGCCAGGCACCGACCGCCAGCAACGACTCCGCCAGGTCGGTCTCCTCGATGTTCATGTGGTACGTGTCGGCGCAGACTCCCATCGCGGGCGACCCGACCGCCTGGCAGATCTCGACGGCCTGGCCGAGCGTGTTGATCATGTGGTCCTCATAGCGGTTCAGCGGCTCGAGGCAGATGCGGACGCCCTCGGCGCGCGCGTGCTCGGCGAGCTCGCCGAAACCCTCGACGAGCACCCGGCGGTCCTCCTCGGACGAGCGCGGTGGCTCGAACGGTGGCAGGCGACGGCTGAACATCCCGTACGACGCCGGCGTCACCGCCAGCGCGCCACCGGCAGCCGCGATCGTGGTCAGCTGCTGCTTCATCTGGATGATCGCGTCAAGGCGGAGGTCCGCGTCGAACGCGCCGACGAAGTGCGCCATGTCGACGCAGACACTCGTCATGATCACTCCGTCCGCCCGGGCGCGACTCAGCTCGGGCAGGCGGGCGAGGAACGCGCCGGAACCCTTGCCCCGTAGCTCGATCGCGTCGAACCCGGCGGCGAGCGCCGCCTCCCACTTCTCCTGCAACCGCAGACCCGGCAACAGCTGCTCCTGGCAGGCCAACCGGAGCGGCAAGGTCATGATCCGCTCTCGGACGACGGCCCATCGGTGAAGTCCAGGACGACCTGGAGCGCGTCGGCGGGCTGCTCGTCGAGCATGAGGTAGGCGTCGGCGACCTGCGCCGCCGGGATCACGTGCGAGATCAACGGCGCGACGTCGAGCTTGCCGTTCGCGATCATCCCGACGAACGTCCGTTCGAGCCGCAGCACGTCCCAGCGTGCGCGCAACGGAGTCGGCACGGCGCCGATCTGGGACGCGACGATCCGTACCCGGTTGTGGTGGAACTCCTCGCCGAGGCGAAGCCCGACGCCCTCGCCCTGGTAGAACCCGGCAGCCACGACCGTGCCATCGACCCCGGCCGACCGGATCGCCTCGTGCAGCGCACGGTACGAGCCGGACAGCTCGACGCACACGTCCGGACGACGACCATGGGCGGCGTCCCGGACCGCATCGGCCACCCCTCGCGGGTCCAGTGCCGACACCGCAGCCGCGCCCATGGCCCGGGCGACCTCGAGCCGCCGGTCGAGGGCGTCCACGGCCACCACGTCGACACCGCCGAGGACGGCGAGCCGGGTCGCGAGCAGGCCGATCACGCCCTGCCCGAAGACAGCGGCGACCTCACCGAGCTTGAGATCACCGGCCAGCACCGCGTTCAGCGCGATTGCGCCGACCCGGGCGAACACGGCCTGGATCGGTGTCACCGGCCCCGGAAGCCACCGCGCGGCGGTGCGGTCCAGCGGGACGACCGCGTCGCTGCGGTGCCCCCACGCCCCCCACACGAGCGATCCGACCTCCAGCGGCCGCAGACCCTCGTCCTCGGGACCGCCGTACGGCTCGACCTCGACGACCTCGCCGACCTCGGAGTAGCCCCAGCCGATCACCGGGTACGTGAACGTCGCCGCGTCGTCCTCGAACCGGTGCAGCAGCGGGTCCCAGCGCTTGGCCAGGTAGGGGTTGGAGCCGCGGTACGCCGTGAGCTCGGTGCCGGCCGACAAGCCCGAGTAGAGCGTGCGCACTCGCGCGCTCCCTCGCCGCATCTCCTCCGGTGCGATCTCGGCGAGCCGAACGGCGCCTGGAGCAGTGAACTCGACGACCTGCTGCGTGCCGACCCCGCTCACGAGACCCCGCCGCCCGACGCGGCAACCATCGGCGTCGCACTGACCGGGTGCTGGCCGGCGAGGCGACCGTCCACGGCCTCGGCCGAGAAGACCTCCTCGATCACCAGCCGGGCTGCCCCGACCACGCCGGCACGATCACCCAGCGGGCTGGTGAGGACCTGCAGGTCCCGGATCGCGAACGGCTGGGCCCGCTGGTGCAGCCGTTCCCGCAGGCCACCCATGAAGTGTTCCTGCGCGCGGACCAGGTCGCCGCCGACCACCAGCACCGCGGGGTTGAGCAGCGAGACCGCGGTCGCCAGCACGTCGCCGAGGAGCAGACCAGCGTCGCGGATGAGCTCGATCGCCTCGAACTCGCCGGCTTGTGCGAGGTCTGCCACGTCACGGCTCGTGTCGACCGGCCAGCCCCGCTCGCGCAGGCTGCGGGCGAGCGCACCGCCGCTCGCCGACGCCGCGAGACAACCGCGGGCGCCGCACGCGCACGCTGGTCCCGACTCGCTGTCGGAGATGCGGACGTGGCCGATGTCGCCGGAGCCGCCGTTCGCGCCACGCACCAGTCGACCATCGACCACCATCCCGGCGCCGATCCCCGTCGCGACCTTGACGAACAGCAGCGACGGGCATTCGGGGAACGAGACGTGGAACTCGCCCAGCGCCATGATGTTCGCGTCGTTCTCCACGAAGCCGGCGACACCGAACGCCTGCTCGAGCCGCTCACGTACGGGGTAGTCGTGCCACCCCGGCATGATCGTCGGCCGGATCGGGCGGCCGGCGTTGAAGTCCACCGGTCCGGGGACGCCGACTCCCAGGCCGACGACCCGGTCCCGGCCGAACCCGGTCTCGTCGACCAGGCCACGCCACTGGGTCTCGAGCCAGCCCAGGACGGCGCTCGGACCATCGCTGATGCGCAGCTGCTGGGCCACCTCGCCGAGCGTGCGCCCGGCCAGGTCGCAGAGCGCGGCCCGGGCGTGCGTTGCGCCCAGGTCGGCGGCGAGGACCACGCCGTGGGTCTCGTCGAACGCGAGCAGGTTCGACGGGCGCCCGCGCGAACCGCTCTCGACGCCGACCTCGCGGACGTAGCCGAGAGACACCAGCCGGTCGAGGCGGGCCGCGACGGTCGAGCGGGAGAGCCCGGTGGTGTCCAGCAGCTCTCGCCGCGTGCGGGCTCGACCGGTACGGATGAGGTGGAGCAGGTGCCCGGCGGCGGACTGGGCGGCCGGGAGCGTGCCGGCGGCCCGTTCAGTCATCACTGCCCCGTTCGTGCTGAGATCGGTGCTGGTCGGTCGCGCTGATCAGGCGACCAATCAGCCCTTCTCGGCTCCAGCGGTCAGGCCCTCGGTGAGCAGCCGCTCGCTGGCGAAGAAGATCACGATGATCGGCACCGTCACGATCACCGAACCCGCCATCAGGACGGTGGCCGGGACCTCGATGCTGCCGGCGAGCTGCGACAGCCCGAGCGAGACGGTCCACCGGTCGCGTGCATCGATCAGGAACAGCAGCGCGAACAGGAACTCGTTCCACGCGATCATGAAGACGAACAACGCGTTCGCCATGATCGCCGGCAACGCGAGCGGCAGGCTGATCCGGCGCATGATCCCCAGCCGGCTGGCGCCGTCGATCGCCGCCGCCTCCTCGAGGCTCACCGGGATGGTGTCGAAGTAGTTCCGGAGCATGTAGATCGACACCGCGACGATCTGCGACACGTACACGATCAACAGGCCGATCAGCGATCCGCGGAGCCCGATCCTCGTGAAGAACACGAACAGCGGGACCGCCAGCAGGATGCTCGGGAACAGGTACACGGCGAGGAACAGCCCGCTGACCTGCCGTCGGCCGAAGAACTGCAGGCGGCTCACGGCGTACGCACCGGGGATGGCGACCAGAAGGGTCAGGACGACCGTTCCGAACGCCACGATCGCGCTGTTGCGCATGAACTGGATGAAGCCCTGCCCGCCCTCGGCGGCACTGGCCAGCACGCTTCGGTAGCTGTCCAGGATGATCTCGGATGGCCCGACCCAGAGCGCACCGGGGTCCTGCACGACCTGGTCCAGCGGCCGCAGCGACAGCAGGACGCTGTAGTAGAACGGGAAGATCGCGATCACGAGCAGGAACGCGATCACCAGCCAGCGGAGCACGCCGAAGACTCGCGTCTCCACCGCGTCGCGAGTCCAGGTGCGCCGCGGCGGTCCCGGATCGGCCGTCGGCGGACGCCGGCGCTCGACATCGGTCTGGGTCGCCATCACGCCTGCTCCTCCCTCGTCGCGAATCGCTTCAGGTAGAGCCCGACCAGCACCGCCAGGATCGCCGCGAGCACGAGCGCCTGAGCGGCGGCGGCGCCGATGTCACCGCGCGACACGAGCGCGTTGAAGACCCGGACGCTGACCACCTCGGTGCCGGCGCCACCGCCGGTGAGGAGGTAGATGTCGTCGAAGCTGTTGAACGTCCAGATGAAGCGCAGCACCGACAGCACGGCGATCGTGGGCAGCAGCTGCGGCAGGACGATGTAGCGGAAGCGTTGCGTAAGCGTGGCGCCGTCCACCTTGGCGGCCTCCTCGAGGGTGGCCGGGGCGGCCTGCAGCCGGGCGGTGAGGAAGAGGAACGCGAACGGGAACGATCGCCACGCCTCGAACGCGATCACCGTCAGCAGGGCCGTCGGCACGCTGAAGCTGAGCCCGAGGATCGACACCTCGCCGCTGACCTGGCTGAGGAACGCGATCGGGTCGTCCCAGCCGAGGAGCCTCTGGCCCCAGTAGTTCACGACGCCGAACTGCGGGCTGAGCATCGTGCTCCACGCGTACGTGACAGCGACGACTGGAGCGACGTACGGGAGCAGCATCGCCGCGCGGACGAACGTGCGGCCACGGAACGCCTTGCGAAGCGCGAGCGCGGCGACCAGGCCCAACCCGATCGCAGAGCCCGTGCCGAGCACCGAGTAGATCAAGGTCGTCCACAGTGACGTCCAGAATCCCTCGGAGGTGAAGATGCCGCGGAAGTTGTCGATCGTGTAGCTGCCGAAGATCCCGGCCGAGCTGAGGTTGAGCAGCCGGATCTGCTGGAACGCGAGCGACACCGTCCAGATGATGGGGAGCACGACCATGACCACGACGATCACGAGCGTCGGCGAGATCAGGCTGAGCCCGGCCCGCGCCTCGCTGCGGGCCAGGCTGCCGCGGGCTCGGCCGCCCTGGACCGACTGAGGGATCGGCTCGGTCGTCGGCGGGGGCGGAGGAGGTGCGCCGCTGACGTCGGCGCGCTCGCTCACTGAAGGGAGTCCTGGATGACGCGGAGCGCCTCGGCGGCCTGCTCGGCGGCGGCCTGCGCGTCGCTGCCACCCCCGGTCAGCGCGCCAATGGCTTGCGGCACCGGCAGCTCGCCGAGCGAGGCACCGACCAGGTCACCTTGTCCCTGGGTGATGCCCCAACGGGAGAACGTGTCCGCGCCGCTCTGCAGGATGTCGATGACCTCCTGCGGGTAGAAGTCCGACAGCGGGGCCGACGTGTCGACGCCCACGTCGAGCCCCTGCCAGGCCTCGACGTACTCCGTCGGGTTGTCCGCGGTGCCGTTGCGCACCGGGAACTTGCCCTCCGGGGCGATCGCGATCCAGTCCACGTAGCCGTCGGAGAGCATGTACTCGATGAACTGCTGGGACGGCTCGGTCGCGGCGGTCGCGGTGATCGCCCAGGACGAGACCTCGCCGAACTGGGCCGGTTCGTCTCCGGACGGGCCCTGCAGTCCAGCGACCACAGCGGTGTTCGCGGCCAGGAACTCAGGGTCGTCCACGCACTCCGGGCAGCTCGGCAGCGCGTCGTTGCGCAGCCCGGCCAGCTCGTCGAGCAGGAACGTCGACCAGATCGCCATCGCGGCCTGGCCGGCGAAGTACCCGGCCCGAACCGTGTCGACGTCCTGGGTGCCCGCGACCGAGAAGTTCCCGATCAGCTCCTGGTAGAACTCGAACGCCTCGACGCACTGGTCGCTGGCGATCACGATCTCGCCGGACTCGTCCACGAGCTCGCAGCCGTTGGCCAGGGCGAGGTGCTCGAAGGTCTGCTGGGTGAACGCGTCACCGGGCGTGGTCGCACCGACGAACCCGGCGACGTCGTCGCTGTCGAGCGCCTCGGCGGCGGCGAGGATGTCCTCGTACGTCTCCGGCGCGTCGAGCCCGGCCGCCTCGAACAGATCGGTGCGGTAGTAGAGCAGCTGCGACCAGGCATCCGTCGGCACCGAGAGCTGTTCCTCGCCGTCACGGGTCAGCTCGAGCGAGCGCTCGGAGAACGTGTCGGCGCCGAGTGCCTCGATCACCGCCGCGGTCGCCTCGGTGTTCAGCAGCTCGTTCGCGGCGAGGGTGCGGACGGCGGCCAGCGGCTGCGAGCCGACGACGTCGGGAAGGTCGCCGGCGGCGGCCGCAGAGGTCAGCACCTGGTTGAACTGGTCCTCCTCCACGCCGACCAGCTCGACCTCGATCCCGGTCTCCGCGGTAAAGGCAGCGACGATCTCCTCGGTCGCAGCGACCCGGTCGGGGATGGTGTCGCCGGTCCACACCACGATCGAACTGGCGTCACCGCTGTCCCCCTCGTCGGCACCACCGCCGCCGCTGTCGCCGCCGTCGCCGCATGCGGCGAGGGCGAGCAGCGCGATCAGTGCCGTTCCGGTGGCCGCGGGCCGTGTCAGGTTGCGCATCGCAGAGCTCCTCGTCGCCAGGCAGGGCCGATTGTCGTGGTCGCGTCAGCGGCCTCGTCCGAGAGCCTCGCCCATGCTCTGCGTCGTGTCCAGGGTTTATGCCGAATCGTTAGGCAGAACTTGCATGGTTGACAGGCAGAACGCATCCCGGTTCAATCGGGCGTCCACGTACGCCGGTCCAGCGACCCGCGTGCGCTCGCCTGACCCGAGAGGCGGTCGCCATCCGCGACGCGACTGCCCCCAGCATCTCCCCAGACCGGGTCCGGGGGGCGACCCGCGGCGTGTGGGATGCGCACGAGCTGACCGCGCGGGCGGCGTACGTGCTGCGGGGCAACAGCGCGGGTGGCATGACTCGAGCCGCGCCGGACCTCTACCCGCACCAGTGGAGCTGGGACGCCGCGTTCGTGGCCGTCGGGCTGGCCCACGTCGACGTACCGCGGGCGTGCCTCGAGATGGACACGCTCCTCGCCGGTCAGTGGCGGACCGGGATGGTGCCCCACATCGTGTTCGACCCGACCGAGACCGCGTACTTCCCGGGTCCCGACCGGTGGGAATGTGAGGTCTCCGCCGACGCTCCGACCGCGCCGCGCACCAGCGGCATCTGCCAGCCACCGGTGCATGCCCTTGCCGTCGAGCGGATGCTCGAGGTCGCCGGTCACCGCGGCGGGGCCGACCAGGCCACGCTCGACGCATGGTTGCCCGCGGTCTACCCGCGGCTGCTGGCGTGGCACCGCTATCTCGTCCGGCATCGCGATCCCGAGGGCACCGGCCTGCTCGCGATCTACCACGGGTGGGAGAGCGGGATGGACAACTCCCCGCGCTGGGACGACGCGTACGCGCGGGTCCTGGTCGGGCCGGAGCTGCCGCCTTACACCCGCCGCGACACGACGGTGCTCCCCGATCTGTCGCAGCGGCCGACCCAGCAGGAGTACGACCGCTACCTCTGGATCGTCGAGGAGCTGAAGCTTGCCTCGTACGACGACACGTTGATCCGGAAGTCGGTGAGCTTCCACACGACCGACGTCTTCATGTCGGCGATCTTCGCGGTCGCCAACGACGCGCTGGCGCTGCTCGCCGAGCGCGTGGGAGCCGGCGAGGCCGCCGAGCTGCGCGCCTGCGCGGAGCGCTTCCGGCGCGGGGTGGCGGCAAGCGTCGATGCCGAGACCGGCTTCGCGGTCGACACCGATCTACGCACCGGCGCTTCGATGCCGAGCGAGACGATCGCCGGTTTCGCTCCGCTGCTCTGCGGCGGCCTCGGTGCCGACGCGGAGGACCGGCTCGCCGACCTGCTCGTGTCCGAGGCGTGGACCGGCCACCCGAAGCTGCGCCACGCCGTGCTGCCGACGACCAGCCCCGCCTCCCCCGCGTTCCGGCCCCGGACGTACTGGCGTGGACCGAGCTGGCCGGTGATGAACTGGTTCTTCGCCTGGATGCTGCAGCGCCGCGGTGCGACAGCGCTCGCCGGGCCGCTGCGTGCGGCGTCCATCGCCCAGCTCGGCGACGGTGCCCTGGCGGAGTACTACGAGCCGCTCACCGGCGCGCCGCTCGGCAGCCTCGACCAGTCGTGGACCGCTGCCGCCGCGCTCGATCTGCTGATCGCCCCCGACTGGCCGATCTGACTGTCCCCGTCACCGTTGCCACCGGATCATGCACGCAGGGCGAGGCCGGAGCGCCGCGTCTGCGCGATCGTGGCCGACCCCAGAACCGTGTCGCCGTCGCTGCTGTACAGGACGACCGCCTGGCCGGCGGCGATGCCCAGCTGCGGTTCGACGAGGCGTATGCGCAGCGCGTCGCGGTCGACGGTCACGTCGGCGCGCGTGACCATCCCGTGCGCGCGCACCTGGACCGCGCAGGTGAACCCTGCGTCGACGTCGACCGGTGGTCCGTTCCACACCGGACGGATCGCGACGATCTCGTGGACCTCGAGCTCCTCGCGTGCCCCGACGGTGATCGTGCGGTCGACCGGCGAGATCGACAGGACGTACCGGGGCTGCCCGTCGGGGGCCGGAACGCCGAGACGCAGCCCGCGGCGCTGGCCGACCGTGAAGCCGAACGTACCGTCGTGGGAACCGACCACGGCGCCGCCAGTGTCGACAAGATCGCCGGGAAGCGAGCCGAGGCGCTCGCGCAGGAAACCGGCCGTGTCACTGTCGGCGATGAAGCAGATGTCGTGGCTGTCCGGCTTCTCGGCGACCGCGAGGCCCCGGCGCGCAGCCTCCTCCCGGACCTCGCCCTTCGTGGACGCGCCGAGCGGGAAGATCGCGTGGGCGAGCTGATCGCGGGTGAGCACCGCGAGGACGTACGACTGGTCCTTGAGCGGGTCGACGCTGCGGCGCAGCAGGCCGCTGTCGAGCCGCGCGTGGTGCCCGGTGACCACCGCGTCGAAGCCCAGAGCGCGCGCGCGATCCAGCACCGCGGAGAACTTGATCTTCTCGTTGCAGCGCAGGCACGGGTTCGGCGTACGGCCCGCGGCGTACTCCGCCACGAAGTTGTCGACGACGTCCTCGCGGAACCGCACGGCGAGGTCCCAGACGTAGTACGGGATGCCGATCACGTCGGCTGCCCGGCGGGCGTCACGGGCGTCCTCGAGCGTGCAGCACCCGCGAGCGCCGGTACGGAACGACTTCGGGTTCTGAGCCAGGGCAAGGTGGACGCCAGTGACGTCGTGGCCGGCGTCGACGGCGCGAGCAGCGGCGACCGCCGAGTCCACCCCGCCCGACATCGCGACGAGGACCCTCATCGGTGTCGGCTCGCCTCCACCGACACGCGAGCGTTGCGAGCCCGCTCGACCGCCGGGCCGATCGCCGCCACCGCAGCCGCGACATCCGCGTCGGACGACGTATGCCCGAGGGAGAAGCGCAAGCTGGACCGGGACAGCTCGGCGTCCAGCCCCATCGCAAGAAGGACGTGGCTCGGCTGCGCCACCCCTGCCGAGCAGGCCGAGCCGGTCGAGCAGGCGATGCCCTTCGCGTCGAGCAGCATGAGCAGCGCGTCGCCCTCGCAACCGGGGAACGCGAAGTGTGCGTTGGCCGGCAGCCGCCGGTGGGGCTCCGGGCCGGGGTCGCCGTTGAGCACCACATCCGGGACGGCTGCGGTCACGCCGGCGACCAGGTCGTCGCGCAGTCCGGCCAGGCGCTTGGACTGGACCTCGCGCTGCGCCGCCGCGATCTCGCCGGCGACGGCGAACCCGGCGATCGCGGGTGCGTCCAGGGTGCCGGAGCGGACGTCACGCTCCTGCCCGCCGCCGTGCACGATCGGCTCGACCGTCACGTCACGACCGACGAGCAGGGCACCCACGCCGAGCGGGCCGCCGATCTTGTGGGCGCTGACCGCCATCGTGGCAAGGCCGCTGGCACCGAAGTCGACCTCGAGCTGGGCGGCCGCCTGCACGGCGTCGGAGTGCACCGGGATCCCGTACGGGCCGGCGACCGCCGCGACCTCACGGATGGGCTGGACGGTTCCGACCTCGTTGTTCGCCCACATCACGGCGACCAGGGCCACCGACTCGGGGTCCCGCTCGATCGCGCTCTCCAACGCCTCCAGGTCGATCCGGCCGAGGCGGTCGACGGGCAGCCACTCGACCAGCGCGCCCTGGTTGGCACCGAGCCAGGCGACCGGGTCGAGGACGGCGTGGTGCTCGACGGCGCTGGCCAGCACGCGTACGCGGCGCGGGTCGGCCGTCCGGCGGGCCCAGTAGAGCCCCTTCACCGCGAGGTTGTCCGCCTCGGTGCCACCGCCGGTGAACACGATCTCGCTCGGTCGCGCACCGAGGGCACGCCCCAGCTGCTCCCGCGCCTCCTCGACCGTGCGCCGGGCGGCCCGGCCCGCCGCGTGCAGTGAGGACGGGTTGCCAAGGTCGCGCAGGTGTGCCGACATCACCTCGAGCGCCTCGGGCAGCATCGGGGTGGTCGCGGCGTGATCCAGGTAGTGGGGCATGTCCGCTCCAGCGTAGATCGCGCCATCCGAACCCGCGGCGCGTCCAGGCTTCACCCCTTGCGGCGGTTGATCTCCGCGACCAGGGCGGCCAGGACCTGGTGGAGGTCACCGACCACGCCGAAGTCAGCCATCTCGAAGATCGGCGCCTCGCCGTCCTTGTTGATCGCGATGATCGTCTTGGACGTCTGCATGCCGGCGCGGTGCTGGATCGCGCCCGAGATGCCGGCCGCCACGTAGAGCTGCGGTGACACCGTCTTGCCGGTCTGGCCGACCTGCGACGCGTGCGGGTACCACCCCGAGTCCACCGCCGCACGCGACGCACCGACCGCGCCACCGAGCGCGTCCGCGAGTTCCTCGACGACCCGGAACCCCTCCGGCCCACCGACGCCGCGACCGCCGGACACGACGACGGATGCCTCGGAGAGGTCAGGACGTCCGGTCTGCTTGCGC
>Ga0136610_1000646_pt1 | contig 10869 bp, 7 predicted proteins | sample AntDrymUQ1342206_2_FD_104804 | JGI IMG/M metagenome (GOLD analysis project Ga0136610, IMG submission 104804) | Polar desert sand microbial communities from Dry Valleys, Antarctica - metaG UQ134 (22.06) | ecosystem: Environmental > Terrestrial > Soil > Desert | place: Antarctica: Dry Valley...
GAACGCGGTCATGGTGATCATCAAGGTCGCGGTGCTGACACTTTTCGTCATAATCGCATTCACGGCCTTCTCAGGCGAGAACTTCGCGCCTTTCGCGCCCTTCGGGGCCGCTGGCATCGGCGTGGCCGCATCCTCGATCTTCTTCACCTTTATCGGCCTCGATGCTGTCTCGACGGCGGGCGAGGAGGTTCACAACCCCAGACGAACGCTCCCTCTGGCGATCATTCTCGCGACCATCATCGTGACCACAGTCTACATTCTCGTGGCCATCGCCGGGATCGGAGCGCAACAGTACAGGGCGTTCGAGGGCCAGGAGGCAGGCCTTGCGGTAATCCTGCGCAACATCACAGGCTCTGCCTGGCCGGCTGCCGTGCTATCGGCCGGCGCGGTCATCTCGATCTTTAGCGTGACGCTCGTGACGCTCTACGGGCAGACGCGCATCCTCTTCGCGATGGGGCGCGACGGGATGCTCCCCGAGGTCTTCCACCGGCTCAACCCGACCACCCTCGTCCCTGTGCGCAACACCATAATCGTCTGCATCTTCGTCGGGGCGCTCGCCGGGTTCGTGCCGCTCGGCGTGCTCATAGACCTGACGAGCATGGGAACCCTGGTCGCCTTCACCGTGGTGTCGATCGGCGTGATGATCCTGCGCCGCACCCAACCGGACTTGCCTCGGGGTTTCAGGGTCCCAGGCTATCCGGTCACGCCCGTACTCAGCGCGGGCTTCGCCCTCTACATCATCTCCCAGCTGCCCAACTCCACGTTCGCTTTGTTTGCGGTCTGGCTCGGATTCGCGGCCATCATCTACTTCACCTACAGCGCAAGACACTCGCGGCTGGCCAGGGGAGAGGCGGTCGCCACGGAGGATCCACAATGAACTACCTCGTCGGCTTGACTGCCGACCGGGGGGGAAGGGACGCGCTCGCCCTCGGCAGGATGCTGGCTCGCAGCGGCGACGTTACACTTACCGTGTGCATCGTCCTCCCCGAGGTGTGGGGCCACCCTTCTCTGGCGCGCGTGGATGCGGAATACGCCGCATTCCTCGACAGGCACGCCGAAGACACGATCGCCGAGGCGCGCGAGTTCGTCGGTGATGCCGTGCGGGCGGAGTACGTGTCCGCCTCAGCCCGCACGGCGACCGAGGGGCTCATCACCACAGCTGCGGACACGAACGCAGACTTGATCGTCCTCGGCTCCGCGCGGCACGGACCCTTCGGCCGCTTTGCGGTCGGCAGCGTTACCAACGAGATGCTCCACACGGCCCCGGTGCCCGTGGTGCTCACCCCCAGGGGATACAGCCCTTCTTCCGACGCGCGGCTACGCCGCGTCACCTGCGCGTTCGCCGGGTCGACGCGCTCGCGCACAGCCTTCGACGCCACGGCGCAACTGAGCGGGCGGCACGGCGTGCCGCTGCGGCTCACCACCCTCGTCGTCAGGGATAGGCAGATGTATCCCTCGCAAGTCGGCTACGATGCGGAGCGCCTCGTCGCCGAACAGTGGCGCGCGCAGGCGGCGGAGGCGCAGAACAGAGCACTGGCCACGCTGCATGACGACGTCACGGTGGAGGCCGGCGTCGCCAGCGGCCGCAACTGGGAGGACACGCTGGACTCGCTACCGTGGGAGGAAGGCGAAGTACTCGTGGTCGGGTCGAGCCGGCTCGGACCCGTAGCAAGAGTCTTCCTCGGCTCGAACTCGACGAAGATCGTCCGTAGCTCGCCGGTGCCTGTCGTCGTGATACCCCGCGGCGCTGACGTGCACCTCGCCGAGGACGCTCCTACCGCCCTGAGCCCCGATCCGGCCCTGTAAGGCGCGGTCTTCTGTAGACCCCGAAGGGCGACGGCTTCTGTTCGAGTCTGGGGTATAAGGGCAGGTGATCTCGCTCCCTGGCAGGGGCGTACCTGCAAAGAGGGTACCATTGGAGCGTGATCAAACTCCTGCTCACCGCGTTCGCCCTCGGGTTGGCCAGCCTCGACATCACGGGGACACTGCTCGCCGTCGGAGCCCTGGCTGGTGGGGCGCGCCTTCGCGCCCTTCTGGCTTTCGGATGTTTCTGCATCCTCGGCACCGTCGCCTTCGGTACGGCCCTCTCGCTCATAGTAGGTCCGCGAATCGAAGGCATCGACTGGGGCATGCTTCTTCCCCACAATCCCACGGAAGATCGGCTGGCGGCGTTCGTAGATATCGTCCTTGGAGTGGGACTGCTGATCTGGGGCGTCGTGCGAATTCTGAGGCCGGACTCGGGTCCGCCGAAGCCAAGCACCCCGCGCGGCCTCGGCTTGATCTCTCTCGCCGGAACGGGGATGATCTTCGCGTTCGCGGCGATCGCCGACCCTACCTTCGTCTCGCTCGTGGTGATCGCCGGACGAGCGGAGCACTACTGGTCTGTGGTAGCAGCCCATTCGATGTGGACGCTGGTTAGCCACACCCCGCTGGTCCTGGTGCTCGCTTTCGCGCTGATCGGCGAAAACGAGCGAATCGTGACCTGGGTCCGAACTCTTTGGGCAAGAATAAGCCCGTTGATGGTGCGTCTGGTAACGGGTGTCGTCTTGCTTGTGGGGACGTTCCTACTGCTCGATGCTCTGTGGTGGTTCGCAACGGGTGAGTTCTTGGTACCGGTGTGAGAGTGTTGGTGCAAAGATAGACAGCGGAGCAACGCTGCAAGCATCGCTCCTCTTTGCCATAGAAGTGACCATCCTGTACGCCGCTGGCTCCAGCTTGATGGGCCGCCTGATGAGGATTTCGGGGTTTGCGGGAAGCGGGCATGTCCTGGGGCGTATGGCCTTCTACCTCCTGGTGTTCCCGGGTGTGATCCTTCACGAAAGCGCCCACTACCTGGCGTGCCTCCTCACGCGTACCAGGGTCGCCCGCTTCGCACCATTCTCGCCAGGCAGATCGGACGATGGACGTCTCGTCCTGGGTTACGTCCGTCACGAACGTCGCGCCTTCCCCATTGGGGCGATCATCGGGCTCGCGCCGATAATCTTGAACCCCATGGGAATCCTGGCAGTCACCGCGTTCCTCACGCCCCTCACATTTCAAGATGCAGTCAACCCATCGGTTGGGGTCCTGGCAAATGGAATATTCGCGAGCGGGTTTGTATCCGATACCCCGGTGCTGGCCACTATCTGGGCGTACCTGTCTCTGAGCTTCGCGCTTGGAAGCGTACCCAGCCGGGAAGACCTTGCGAGTCTACCGATGCTCCTACTGGTCTTCGGAGGCGGGATCCTCCTGGTTGGTCTTCTAAGAATAGGCTCCGAGAGGGTTTTCGCCTCAGCGATCCACGACCTCTCCGCGCTGGCGGCAGGACTCTACGCCCTGCCGGCTACGGTCGCCGCAGTCGCCACCCTGACGGTGGAGCTTGCAGGACGGGCGGTTCGGCGCTGAAGCCGGATCGAGGGTCTCTCATCGATAACTCTCTGCCTCGGTGGCAGTCGCCATGAGGCGGCAAATAGCCCATAATCCTCCTTGTCGGAAGGAGCGCCGGGTGGGCCAGAGTCAATGACACAGCTTCCAACAGGCACAGTAACGTTCCTGTTCACCGACGTAGAGGGCTCTACGAGACTATGGGAACGCGACCCCGAAGCCATGTCCAAGGCTCTCTCTCGCCACGACGATCTGCTACGAAACGTTGTCGAGGCCTATGGTGGGGTCGTCTTCAAGACTGTGGGCGACGCCTTCTGCGCCGCCTTCTCGACGGCCCCGGAAGCCGTCGAAACGGCTCTTGAGGCCCAGAAGTCCTTACTCTCTGAGGCGTGGGAAGAGGCTGGACCTCTGAGGGTCAGGATGGCCTTATGCGCTGGAACTGCGGAGGAGCGGGGCGGGGATTACTTCGGCGCTCCCTTGAACCGGGTGGCCAGGCTGCTCTCGGCCGGACACGGTGGGCAAGTACTTCTCTCGCACTCTACCCATGAGTTGGTGCGCGAGAAGTTACCGCCCGGGGCTGGACTTAGGGACCTGGGGGTGAGGCGCCTGAAGGACCTCTTCGGGTCCGAGCATGTCTTTCAGCTAACTGCTCCCGATCTGCCCTCTACCTTCCCGCCGCTTGAGACCCTGGACGCGCGCCTGAACAACCTTCCCATCCAGCCCACGCCACTCCTCGGGCGCGAACGCGAGGTGGCGGAGATCTCGGATCTGCTGAGGAGTGAAGGCGTACGCTTGCTCACCCTTACGGGCACCGGGGGGACGGGAAAGACACGCCTTGCGCTGCAGTCGGCCGCCGAGCTGATCGACGAGTTCGAAGACGGGGTGTTTTTCGTGGCGTTGGCCCCGATAAGCGACCCCGAGCTGGTAGCGTCCACCGTGGCGGAGGCTTTGTCGGTGAGTGAGACCGTGGGGCGGGCCCTCGAGGAGGACTTGAGGGAGTTCTTGAGCAACAAGGAGTTGCTCATTGTCCTGGACAACTTCGAACAGGTGGTCGACGCCGCTCCGCTTGTGGGGGAGTTGCTCTCGGTCTGCCCCGGCCTCGAGGTACTGGTGACCAGCCGTACTCTACTCCGAGTCTACGGCGAGCACGAGTACGGGGTAAGACCGCTCGAACTGGCGGACCCAAGACACCTACCGCCGATCGAGACACTGAGACAGTACGAGGCGATCAGACTCTTCACAGAGCGTGCCCACGCCGCGAAGGCCGATTTCTCCTTGACGAACGAGAATGCTCCTGCGGTCGCCGAGATCTGCGCCCGTCTCGACGGGTTGCCTCTGGCAATAGAGCTCGCCGCGGCGAGGACAAAGCTGCTCTCGCCCCAGGCGATATGTTCCAGGCTCAGCAATCCCTTGAAGTTCCTAACGGGTGGGGCCCGCGATCTCCCAGAGAGACAAAGGACCTTGAGGGGCGCGATCGCATGGAGTCACGCTCTGCTCAGCGCAGGCGAGCAGGCACTCTTCGCGAGACTCTCGGTTTTCGCTGGTGGGTGTGCTCTGGAAGCCGTGGAGGCCATATGTGACGCTGAGGCCGACTTGCCCGTCGATGTCCTCGAGGGCCTCTCCTCGCTCCTGGACAAGAGCCTCCTGCGGCAGGAAGAAGAGGCGGGGGGTGAACCGCGCTTCGTGATGCTCGAGACTCTCCGTGAGTACGCCCGGGAAAGGCTGGAGGTCCGTGGCAATGCCGAGGAGACAAGCAGGCTGCACGCCGAGTACTTCCTCGCCCTGGCAGAGCAGGGCGAATCGAAGCTGCGACAACCGGATGAAGCGACGTGGCTAGAACGTCTCGACGTAGAGCACGACAATATGAGGGCGGCTCTCTCCTGGACACTAGAGTCAGAGGAGGCCGAACTGGGGCTGCGATTGGCAGGAACGTTGTGGCGGTTCTGGTATGCGAGGGGATACTACGGCGAGGGTAGGAGATGGCTCGAGGAAGCACTGGCCAAGGACGGACGCGCCTCAGCGGTGCGGGCAAAGGCGTTGGAGGCGGTGGGCTGGCTCGCGGACGATCAAGGCGACATAGATCGGGCGGTGGCTGCGGCCGAGGAAGGTCTACGTGTTAGTGCGAGAGTAGAGATCGAGAGCCGTGTTACGGCCTCCTTCCTACGCATGTTGGGGTCGGCGGCTTATGTGCGCGGAGATCACGACCAGGCGGCACAACTCTATGAAGAAAGCCTCACGCTCAGCCGGGAAGCGGGGGACGAGCGGAGTGTTGCATCATCCCTACTACGACTGGGCAACGTGTCGAGCGACCGAGGGAATCACGGGGAAGCGAACGAGTTCTATGAAGAGGGGTTGGCCCTATCCCGGAAGTTGGACGACAAGGCACTGCTCGCCTCCGCTTTGATCAGTGTGGGCGCAGAGTTCTTGCTCCAGGGCGATCACGAGCCAGGGGCCATGCTAAACGAGGAGGCCGCAGAGTTGTACCGGGAACGGGGGAATAGAGGTGGCCTCCAATACGCCCTCGATAACCTGGGATGGGCAGCACTAATGCGCGGTGACCAACAACAGGCTGAAATCCTGCACCGAGAGAGCCTCGCGCTGAGCCGGCAACTGGGCGACAAGCTTGTCGCCGCGGAGGCTTTGGATGGGCTGGCGTGTTCTGCCAGCGGAGATGCGGAACGGGTGGCCAGGCTCTTCGGCGCCGCCGAGGCCCTGCGGGAGGCGGTAGGCTACCGGCAAGAGCCAAGAGAGCACGCACTGCGGGAGCCTTGCTTGGCGGCCGTCCGCCCACGGCTAACAGAGGCAAGGTGGGATGCTGTGTGGGCTGAAGGGAGGGGGCTGGGTTTCGAGGAGGCTATTGCGTACGCACTGGAGAAACCTCGGACGGCTGACGGACTGTGAACTCGAGGTCCTCACACTCGGCGGACGCGATGATGCCCTCCACAGGCGGCAAGCACTACGGTCCGCGTCGGAGAACGCCTGAGCCTACAGCCTTCGTTTCCACGAGCCTCGAGGCTTTCCGATCTTCGGAGTGGCGGTGATGGCCACGTAGCAACCGCCTCCGGTATACTTCAGGTCCTGTCCTGATGAGTGGCCGGAAAGACTGTACGCTGGAGCCTTCGAAGACGGATCCTAACAGCCAACCGAACGGTGACCTTCACGGCGAAGTAAATCCCACGCATGCTAACGGGCCGCCGGGGGAAGACGACCGATGGTTGCGCGAATTCGCCGAAAACTCCACGGAGCCTATGAAGGTCGTCACCGAACGCAAGGAGGCCGAAGATCGCATCCGCAGCCAGTTGAGGGAATTGGCTCTCCTGCACCGGGTTCGCTCCGCCGTGGCGCACGAGCTGGAGGTGCCTGGCGTCCTCTCCAGTGTGGTGGAGGCGGTAGCCGAGACCTACGAGAACACCCGGCTGGGCGCTTATCTGCTCGAGGGCGAGGAACTGGTGCTCCAGCACCAGGTCGGATACCAGGAGGAGATCGGACGGACTACCCTGTCGGAGGGCCTCTTTGGGCGTGCCGCCAGCACCGGACGTCCCGTGCTTGTGGAGGACGCGAGCCCCGGCTCTGTGGGGGCCATGGAGGGTGTGACCTCCGAGATCTGCATCCCGCTCTTCGATGGGGACGAGGCCGTGGGCTTCCTCAGCGCCCAGAGCGTGGGCGGGGCGAAGCTGACGCAAAACGACCTGAGGGTGCTTGTGGCCGTGTGCGAGCTCCTGGGCGTGGCCGTTAGCCGGGCCCGCCTCTGCGCCCGGTTACGCCACAGCGAGGGACGCTACCGTGCCCTTACCCGGAACTCCTCGGACCTCGTCACGCTGATGGAGGCCACCGGCATCGTTCGCTACGAGAGCCCCGCCATAGAGTGGATGCTCGGCTACTCCTCGGAGGAACTCATTGGGAAGAACGCCTTCGACTACCTGCACCCCGACGACCGGCAGTGGGTGGAGACGGCCTTCGCAGAGGTCGTGAAGGATCCGGGGCGAGTACCTTCGGCCGAGTACCGCTTTCGCCACAAAGACGGCTCCTGGCGCTGGCTGGAGTCGGTTGGCACGAACCTGACCGAGGAGCCGGGCGTAGGCGCATACGTGATCAACTCTAGGGACGTCACGAGGCGCAAGGAGGCCGAAGAGCGTCTGAGGGGGGCTGAGAAGCGCTACCGTACCCTGGTGGAACAGATACCTGCCGTCACCTACATAGACCCGGTAGACGCCCCTGACACGTCGCTCTACACCAGCCCCCATATAGAGCGGATGCTCGGATACACCCCCGAGGAGTGGCAGACCAAAAAGCTATGGCCCGAGTGCCTGCACCCCGACGATCGGGAGAGGATACTGGCCGCCGACAAGCGCTTCGAGGCGGGGGGCGGGGAGCCCTTCAGCGAAGAGTACCGTCTACTGGCCAAAGACGGGTCGGTGGTGTGGGTCCGCGAGGAGGCGGTGCTGGTAAAGGACGAAGCCGGCGAACCCCTCTACTGGCAAGGGGTCTTCTACGACCTTTCCGAGCGCAAGGCCCTGGAGGAGCGGCTCGAGCATCGGGCCTTCCACGACTACCTGACCGACCTCCCGAACCGCCAGCTCTTCGTCGACCGCCTGAGGCAGGCCCTTGATCGCACCAGGCGCAGGACGGATCTCAAGGTGGCTGTACTGTTCACGGACCTCGACGAGTTCAAGATCATAAACGATTCATTGGGCCACGAGGCGGGGGACTTGCTCCTCACGCTGGTCGCCCAGCGCCTCGGGCGCTGCCTGCGGCCGGAGGATAGCCTGGCTCGCTTCGGAGGCGACGAGTTCGTCGTGCTCATCGAGGACGTCGATGGCCCTGAAGTGGCAGTGCAGGTGGCCGAGAGGATCATCGAAGAACTCGCAAGACCGTTCCTTTTGGAGGACAGAGAGCTGTTCGCCTCATCCAGCATAGGCATCAGCCTGGGCGACGCAGGGACGAAGACGCCGGAGGACCTTCTCAGGGACGCAGATACGGCAATGTACAGGGCCAAGGAGGAGGGCGGGACCTACAGGGTGTTCGACCCGGATATGTACGCGCGAGCCAGGGGCCGCCTGGACCTGGAGGGCGACCTCAGACGGATGTTGGAGGCTCCACACGAGCAATTGTCCGTCTTCTACCAGCCGATGGTCTCGATACCCAAAGGCGCGATCGTGGGGATGGAGGCGCTGCTGAGGTGGGCCCATCCGGAGCGCGGCCTGCTCGCACCTTCGGGATTCATCTCCGAGGCCGAGCGAACGGGGCTCATAGTCCCGATGGGGCGGTGGGTGCTCGAAGGGGCCTGCCGGCGGGCCAGGGAGTGGCAGGAACGCCACCCCAGGGATGCCCCGCTGGCAATAGCCGTCAACCTCTCCGCCCGCCAGTTGCGCTACCCCGAGCTCGTTGGCGAGGTGGAGTATGCCTTACGGCAGGCTGCTCTGGACCCGGGGAACCTTACCCTGGAGATCACAGAGAGCGTCCTGGTGGAGGAGAGGGAATCGAGCGCGGGGACGCTCCGGCGCCTCAAGGAGCTCGGGGTGCGGCTAGCCATAGACGATTTCGGGGTGGGATACTCCTCACTGTCGTACCTTGGGTACCTGCCCGTGGACCAGCTGAAGCTGGACCGCGTGCTCGTGGGGAATCTGGCCACGGATCACAAGAATCTGGCTATCGTGCGGGCGGTGGTCGATCTCGGGCATGTCCTGGGCATCGAGGTGGTCGCCGAGGGCGTGGAGACCCACGAGGAATTCGAGGAGCTTCGCAAGCTGGGATGCGACGTCGGGCAGGGCAGCTACTGGTGGGGTCCCCGCCTCCCCGGGGAGGCGGAGAAGCTTCTTGCATCGAACCTCGATCCCTTGCCCGACCGACGGCCCGGGTGACGCTTCCCGCCGCAGGAGGAGGTCAAAGGTGAGGGAGAACCGTCTGAGGAAGATCTGGCGCGAAGGCGGAACCGTTGTGAACGGGTGGCTGCACGTACCGAGCTCCTTCTCCGCCGAGGTGATGGCTCACGCGGGATGGGACAGCCTGACCATAGACATGCAGCACGGGCCCGTGGACTACGCAAGCCTCGTCCCGATGCTGCAGGCTATCTCGACGACGGACACCGTGCCCGTCGTCCGGGTGCCCTGGAATGATCCCGGTCTCATTATGCGTGTGCTCGACGCGGGGTGCTACGCTGTGATCTGCCCGATGATCAACACCCGTGAGGAAGCGGAGGCCTTCGTCGGCGCCTGCCGCTACCCCCCTGAGGGATACCGCAGCTACGGCCCATACAGGGCAACCCTCTACGGTGGAGAGGACTACACCGACCACGCGAACGAGACCGTCGTGACTATGGCCATGATCGAGACGCAAGGAGCACTGGACAACCTGGAGGAGATACTCAGCGTACAGGGCCTGGATGCGATCTTCGTCGGGCCCTCGGACCTTGGCCAGAGTCTCGGGCATGGACCGGGCATGGACCGCGGCGAACCAGAGGTGGTCGAGGCTATCGAAAGAATCCTGGCCGCCGGGCGAGAGCACGGTCTCACCACCGGTATCTTCACAGGCTCTCCCGAGTACGCCTCGCGCATGGCCCAGAAGGGTTTCCAGTTCGTCACCATCTCTTCTGACGCGCGGCTCATGGCCTCGGCGGCGGCCGGGGTCATAGCCGCCCTCAAAGGCGAGTAGGAGTATCATTGGGTAAGGGTGCCAGGTCCCCGAAGAATGCGCGGGCGTGAGAGGAGTGTCCTATGGCGGAGAGAGAGACGACGGTCGGTCCTGAAGAAGGGATCCACGGCCGGCCGGCAGCGCAGTTCATCAAGGCGGCGAAGAGGTTCTCCTCGCAGGTCGTTATCGTCAAGGGAGATCGGGAGGTAAATGCCAAGAGCGTCCTTAAGATAACCGGCCTTGCCAGAAAGGGCGAGAAGATCACCATCCGCGCGGAGGGCGAGGACGCCGAACAGGCCGTGGAGACCCTGGCAGAGCTCATCTCCGCGGACGAACACTAGATCTGGACGAAGCTCGTGAAGCTGACCGGCATAGGGGCGTCGGAAGGGGTGGCCGTCGGCCCTGCGTTCGTGCCGGCTACAGGCACGCCCGAGCCCGAAAGAAGGCGGATAACGCAGAGCGAGGTCGAGTCCGAGCTGCAAAGGTTCAGGGACGCTGTCCGGGCCGTGGCAGGCAGGCTTTCGGAGACCGGTGAAAGGCTCCGTGCTTCGGGAAGCGAGGAAGAAGCCTGCATCTTCGAGTTCCACGTTGAGATGGCGGAGGACCCCGAACTGGCCTCGGCCGTCGAGGAGCGTATAGGGACCCTGGAGAGTCCCGAAGCAGCGGTGCTCGCCGTCGGTGAGGAGTACGCCGCAGAGCTCGCGTCGAAGGATCAGTACATGGCCGCCAGGGCCGACGACGTGCGTGACGTGACGGGCCAGATCTCTGCCGAGCTGATGGGCCGTGGCGCATCAGCCTTCAAGACCCTGGAGACGCCCTCCGTCGTGTTGGCACGCAGCCTCGCGCCTTCGGATACGGCGCGCATCAAAGAGGGAA
>Ga0136610_1000647_pt1 | contig 10860 bp, 8 predicted proteins | sample AntDrymUQ1342206_2_FD_104804 | JGI IMG/M metagenome (GOLD analysis project Ga0136610, IMG submission 104804) | Polar desert sand microbial communities from Dry Valleys, Antarctica - metaG UQ134 (22.06) | ecosystem: Environmental > Terrestrial > Soil > Desert | place: Antarctica: Dry Valley...
ATCGAGCCACCGGTGAGCACCACCGACGCGAAGCCACGGGCAGCCTGGACGTCCACGATCCGGGTGACCAGACGGGCCGCCACGGCCTGGGCGACGGTCGCGTCATCGGCGTGCACGACGACGGTCGCGGTCACGCCGACCTCTCCGTCGGTGCGCATCCCTTGATGACGGTGGCGTACACGTCGTCCGGGTCGAGCCGGCGCAGCTCTTCGGCGAGCAGCTCCGCGGTCTCCCGCCGCCGCAGCGCCACGGGCCGGATCGGCCCACCGGGCAGGTCGAGCTGGGCCAGGATCCCGTCCGGCCGGGAGAGCACGACGTCGCCGGGCGCGATGTTCGGGCCGCCCGACGTCGTCATCTGCACGAGCGTGATGCCTGGTCCGCTCGACGCCCGACGGGTCACCTCGACGCCGAGCCGGCCGCCCAGCCAGCTGCCCAGGATCTCCGCGCTCGGGTTCGAGCGCTCCGCCTCGACGGTGGCCGCGGTGACCGTCGCGCCCGGCATCTGGTCCAACGCCGCCGCCAGCAGCGCGCGCCACGGGGTGAGCCGGGTCCACGCGAGGTCGGTGTCGCCGGGCTGGTAGGACACCGCCCGCTGGTGCAGTGCCCGGATCGGCTGCGAGCTGGCCGCGGAGTCGGTGATCCGGCGCTGGGCGAGGACGCCGAGCCGGTCCTCACCCGGGACCGGAGGCGCCTTCGACGGCCACCACACCGCGACCGGCGTGTCCGGGAGAAGCAGCGGCAGCACCACGGAGTCCGCGTGCTTGGCGAGCTCGCCGAAGAGCCGGAGCACGATGGTGTCACCGGGTCGGGAGTCGGCCACCCGGATCTCGGCGTCGAGCCGGGCCGGGCCGCGCCCGGGCCGGGTGATCACCACCAGCACCCGCGAGGGGTGCTCGCGGCCGGCATCGAGGGCTGAGCGCATCGCGTCGTAATGGGTCGCCTCGTCGACCACGACGACGAACGTGAGCACCATGCCGACCGCCTGGTTGCCGGCCGCGCGGCGCGCGTTGATGAGTGCGGAGCTCACCGCGCTTGCGCTGGTGTCGGTGAGATCGATGGTCGTCATGCGTGCTCCCGACAGGTCATGGTCGCCGCCACGTACGGCCATCGCGGGCGAGCATCTCGTCGGCGGAGGGCGGCCCCCAGGTGCCGGCGGCGTAGGTCTCCGGTGCTCCCAGCGTCTCCCAGTGCTCGATCACCGGGTCGAGGATCTGCCAGGACAGCTCGACCTCCTCGTGGCGCGGGAACAGCGGCGGATCGCCGAGCAGCACGTCGAGGATGAGCCGTTCGTAGGCCTCGGGGCTGGACTCGGTGAACGACTCGCCGTACGCGAAGTCCATGGTCACGTCCCGGACCTCCATCGCGGTCCCGGGCACCTTGGACCCGAAACGCACGGTGACTCCCTCGTCCGGCTGCACGCGGACCACGAGCGCGTTGGCGCCGAGCTCCTCTGTGGCCGTCGAGGTGAACGGCAGGTGCGGTGCCCGCTTGAACATGACCGCGATCTCGGTCACGCGGCGACCGAGACGCTTGCCGGTCCGCAGGTAGAACGGGACGCCGGCCCAGCGCCGGGTCTCGACGTCGACGCGCAGCGCGGCGAAGGTCTCGGTCGTCGACGTGCGGGTGATGCCCTCCTCCTGGAGGTAGCCAGGCACGTGGATGCCGCCCTGCCAGCCGGCGCCGTAGCGGCCCCGGGCAGAGTGCAGGTCCAGGTCGTCGGGCAGCGTCACCGCCGAAAGGATCTTCTGCTTCTCCGTGCGCAGCGCATGCGCCTCGAAGGAGACCGGCTCCTCCATCGCGGTGAGCGCGAGCAGCTGGAGCAGGTGGTTCTGGATGACGTCGCGGGCCGCACCGATGCCGTCGTAGTAGCCGGCCCGGCCCCCGATCCCGACGTCCTCGGCCATCGTGATCTGCACGTGGTCGACGTAGTTGGCGTTCCAGATCGGTTCGAAGAGCTGGTTGGCGAACCGCAGGGCGAGGATGTTCTGGACGGTCTCCTTGCCGAGGTAGTGGTCGATCCGGAACACCGAGCCGGTCGGGAACACCTCGTCGACGATGCGGTTGAGCTCCTGCGCGCTGGCGAGGTCGTGGCCGAACGGCTTCTCGATGACGACCCGTCGCCAGGCGCCGCCCTGGCTGTCGGCCAGCCCGTGCTCCTTGAGCTGCTGGACGACGTTCGGGAAGAACTTCGGCGGCACCGAGAGGTAGAACGCATGGTTGCCGCTCGTGCCGCGCGCGACGTCGAGCTCGGCGATCGTCTTACGCAGCGTGTCGAACGCGACGTCGTCGTCGAAGTCGCCCTGCACGAAGCGGAACCCTTCAGCGAGCTGCTTCCAGGTCTCCTCACGAAACGGAGTCCGCGCGTGCTCCTTCACCGACTCGTGCACGACCTGCGCGAAGTCCTGATCCGCCCAGTCGCGACGGGCGAACCCGACCAGCGCGAAACCCGGCGGAAGGAGCCCGCGGTTGGCCAGGTCGTACACCGCAGGCATCAGCTTCTTTCGGGACAGGTCACCGGTGACCCCGAAGATCACCAAGCCACATGGACCGGCGATGCGGGGGAGACGCCGGTCCTGCGGGTCGCGAAGCGGGTTCCCGGACGGCTCCTCGCTGTCCCGCCTCATCGCAGGACCTCGAGCAGCCGGGCCACCCCGCTGCGGCGGTCGGTGAGGTGCAGCCGAAGCACGGGTCGGTCGTGGTCGGCCAGCACGTTCGCGTCGCCGGCCGCCTGCGCGGCGATCAACCGCCCGAACGTGTACGGCCGGTCGGGCACCTCGACGTCCTCACCAGCATCCGCGGTGATCTGCAGGAACACCCCGAGCGGGGGACCGCCCTTGTGGAACTGACCGGTGGAGTGCAGGAAGCGCGGACCCCATCCGAACGTGGTGGGTCGTTCGGTCCGCAACGCGATGGTGCTCCTGACCGCCTCGAGCGCGACGTCGTCCCCGAGCCGGTCGAGGAAGGCCATGACCGCGACGTACCCGGTGGCCGTGAGCTGGCTCAGCAGTGCCTCGACGGCACCGGCGAGGTCCTCGACGCCGTCGAGGGCGAAGCCGACGGCGCGGATCTCGATGTCCCCGTCGACGAGGTCGGCCGGGGCCGGCGTGGGTTGGTCGTCGAGCAGCGCCCGGGCCGCGTTCTTCGCCTCCTCGACATCGGGCTGGTCGAACGGGTTGATCCCGAGGAGGCGTCCCGCCACGGCAGTCGCGGTCTCCCAGAGGATCATCTGGGCGCCGAGCGGGCCGGCGACGTGGACGTGCGTCGGCGGTGGCGGTGGCGGCTGCGTGGGGTCGGCCGCGACCCGGACCGTGAGGATGTCGCTCGCCGGCCAGCTGAGCTCAGGAGCGTCGGGCTCCACCACGACCGGGAGGACACCTGTTCCGTTCTTGCCGGTGGACTCGGCGATGAGCTGCTCGGCCCAGTCGCCGAACCCGGCCAGGCCGCCGTCGCGGTCGTCGATCGCGATCTTGTCGCGCAGCGGGTCGGTCCTGGCGAGCGCCGCCCCCAGCACGAGCGCCGGGTTCGTGGGCTCGTCCACGGCGAGGTCGGCCAGCACAGCGGCCGCCTCGTCGAGCAGGACGGTGACGTCGACGCCGGCGAGTGCGCACGGAACCAGGCCGAACGCCGTGAACGCGCTGTAGCGCCCGCCGACCTGCGGGTCGGCCAGGACCACGGCGCGGTAGCCCTCCGCGCGGGCCAGCTCCTCGAACGGCGATCCCGGGTCCGTGACCACGACGATCCGCGACGCCGCGTCGATGCCCGCGGCCTCGAACGCCGCGACGAACGCGCGGCGCTGGCTGTCGGTCTCGACGGTCGACCCGCTCTTGCTCGACACGACCACGATCGTGCGCTCCAGGTCGGTGCCCACCGCCGGTGCGACCATCGCGGGGTCCGTGCTGTCGAGGACGACCAGTGGACAGCCCGCTCCCGACGCGATCACCTCCGGCGCCAGCGACGAGCCGCCCATGCCGCAGAGCACCACCCGGTCGAGCCCGTCTGCGCGCGCCCCGGCGACGAGCCCGTCCAGCTCGGGCAGCAGCTCGCGGCTCCGCAGCGCCAGGTCGACCCAGCCGAGCCGGTTGGCGGCTTCAGCCTCGGCCTCGGCACCCCACAGGGTGGCGTCCTTGGCGGCGATGCGGGACGCCACCCGGTCATCGACCAGTGTTGCCACCACCGTCGGGACGTCCGCCGGGCCGTCGACCCGGACCGACAGCCCGGTCACCTCGGACCCGTCACGATGCCGCCTTCTGGGCGCCGTCGAGCGCCTCGGTCACGGTGGCGACGAGCTCGTCCCAGCTCTTCACGAACTTGTCCACGCCCTCACGCTCGAGCGTGGCGACGACGTCGTCGTAGTCGATCCCCAGATCAGCGAGGGCGGCCAGCACGGACCTGGCCTCGGCGTAGCTGCCCGTGACGGTGCCGCCAGAGATCTCGGCATGGTCGGCGACCGCGTCGAGGGTCGCCTCAGGCATGGTGTTCACGGTGTTCGGGGCGACGAGCTGCGTGACGTACATCGTGTCGTCGTACGCCGGATTCTTCACGCCGGTCGAGGCCCACAGAGGACGCTGGGCGCGGGCACCGCCGGCACGCAGCGCGGCGAAGCGGTCGGTGCCGAAGAACACCTCGTACGCCTGGTACGCAAGCTGCGCGTTGGCGATCGCCGCCTGCCCCATGAGCGCCTTGGCCTCGGCGGTGCCGATCGCCTCGAGTCGTTCGTCGACCTCGGTGTCCACCCGGGACACGAAGAACGACGCCACCGAGTGGATTTCCGACAGGTCGTGGCCGTTGGCCTGAGCCTGCTCCAGCCCGGTCACGTACGCGTCCATCACACCCTCGTAGCGCTCCAGAGCGAAGATCAGCGTGACGTTCACGCTGATCCCCGCGGCGATCGTCTTGGTGATCGCGTCGAGCCCGGGCTCGGTCGCCGGGATCTTGATCAGCACGTTCGGCCGGTCCACCGTCGTCCAGAGGTCCGCGGCCTGCCGGACGGTCTTGTCACCGTCGAAGGCAACGCTCGGCTCGACCTCGATCGACACCCGGCCGTCGACGCCGTCGGTGGCGTCAAAGGTCGATCGCATGACGTCGCAACCGTCGCGCACGTCGCTCGTGGTCAACGCGAACACCGCCTCGTGCACGCTGGCACCGCTGGCCGCGAGCTCACGCACCTGGGCGTCGTAGCGCTCGCCGTTGGACAGCGCCGAGGCAAAGATCGTCGGGTTGGTCGTGACCCCGACGACGTGACGTTCCTTGACGAGCTCGGCGAGGTTGCCGGTCGCGAGTCGCTCGCGGGACAGATCGTCCAGCCAGATCGACACCCCGGCGTCGGAGAGCTGCTCGAGTCGATCAACCATGGTGTTGTGTCCTCTCGGCGGTTCGGGGCCTGTGCTTGGCGCCAGTTCGGGTTCCATCAGGAGTCCCGTCCAGGTGTCTGGTCATCGAGTACCCACTGCTCTCACGTGCCTGCGGTCCGGTTGGCTCAGCGGTCGCCGGTGCCGCCGTCCTGCTCGGCCGCGCCGCCGGTCGGGGGAGCTGCGCCACCGGGGGCGTTGGTCGCGGCGATGCTCGCTCGTGCCGCCGCCGCGACGGCCCCGGCGGTGATCCCGAACTCCTGGTACAGCCTGGCGAAATCCGCGGATGCCCCGTAGTGCTCGAGCGACACCATGCCGCCGGCGTCGCCGACGAACTCCCGCCAGCCCTGGTTCACGCCGGCCTCCACCGAGACCCTGGCCCGCACACCGGGCGGCAGCACCTCGGCGCGGTACGCATCGTCCTGCTCGGCGAACCACTCCTGGCACGGCATCGACACGACCCGGGCCCGGATGCCCTCGGAGCCGAGCTGGTCGCGCGCGGCGACTGCGAGCTGGACCTCGGAACCGGTGCCGATGAGGATCACGTCGGGCTCCCCGCCGCCCTCGGCGTCGAGGAGGACGTACCCGCCTCGCGCCGCTTGGTCGGCGGTGGCGTAGCCGTCCGAGCCGCGCGGGAACGTCGGCACGTTCTGCCGGGTCAGGCAGAGCCCCGCGGGCCGGTCATGGTGCTCGAGGATCGTGCGCCACGCCACTGCAGTCTCGTTCGCGTCCGCCGGACGTACGACGTCGAGGCCGGGGATGGCGCGCAGCGATGCGAGGTGCTCGATCGGCTGGTGGGTCGGGCCGTCCTCGCCGAGACCGATCGAGTCGTGCGTCCACACGTAGGTGACCGGGAGCTGCATGATCGCGGCCAGCCGCACGGCCGGACGCATGTAGTCGCTGAACACCAGGAACGTGCCGCCGTACGGGCGGGTGCCGCCGTGCGCAGCGATGCCGTTGAGGATCGAGCCCATCGCATGCTCGCGGATCCCGAAGTGCATCACCCGGCCGTACCAGTCGCCAGGCCACTCGGCGGTGGCGGCCTTCGGCGGAAGGAAGCTCGGTTCGCCCTCCGGCGTCGTGTTGTTCGAGTCGGCAAGATCAGCGCTGCCCCCCCAGAGCTCGGGCAGCACCCCCGCGATCGCGTCGATCACTGCACCGGAGGCCTTGCGGGTCGCCATGTCCTTGCCCGGCTCGAACGTGGGCAGGGCGTCGGCCCAGCCGTCGGGGAGCCGGTGCTCGTCCATCCGGTCGAGCAGCGCGGCGCCCTCGGGGTTGGCCTCCCGCCAGGACGCGAACCCGGCCTCCCACTCCTTTCGCGCCGCCGCACCGCGCTCGCGCAGTCCGCGCACGTGGTCGAGCACCTCGTCGGCGACCTGGAACGTCTGGTCGGGGTCGAAGCCGAGGACCCGCTTCGTCGCCGCGACCTCCTCGGCACCGAGCGCCGTGCCGTGCGCCTTGCCGGTGTTCTGGGCGTTCGGCGCGGGCCAGGCGATGATCGTCCGGAGCGAGATGAACGACGGACGTTCGGTCTCCGCCCGCGCTTCAGCCAGCGCAGCGTGCAGCTCCTCGACATCCTCCCCGTACCGGGTCCCGCCGTTGGTCCAGTCGACGCGCTGGACGTGCCAGCCGTACGCCTCGTACCTCGCGGCCACGTCCTCGGACAGCGCGACCTCGGTGTCGCCCTCGATCGAGATCTGGTTCTGGTCGTAGACCACGACCAGGTTCCCGAGCTCCTGACGACCCGCGATCGAGCTGGCCTCGCCGGTCACGCCCTCCTGCATGTCGCCGTCGGAGGCGAGCACCCAGATCGTGTGGTCGAACGGGGACTCGCCGGTCGGCGCGTCCGGGTCGAGCAGACCTCGCTCGCGCCGTGCCGCCATCGCCATGCCGACGCCCATCGCCAGGCCCTGGCCGAGCGGGCCGGTGGTTGCCTCGACGCCTTCGGTATGGCGGTACTCCGGGTGCCCGGGCGTCTTGCTGCCCCACGTCCGCAGGGATCTGAGGTCGTCGAGCTCGAGCAGCCCGGCGAAGTAGAGCTGGATGTACTGGGTGAGGCTCGAGTGCCCGCAGGACAGCAGGAAGCGGTCCCGGCCCAGCCAGTGCGGGTCGGCCGGGTCGTAGCGCATGAGGCGCTGGTAGAGGAGGTACGCAGCCGGCGCGAGGCTCATCGCCGTGCCCGGATGACCGTTGCCGACCTTCTCCACGGCGTCCATCGCGAGAACGCGAATGGTGTCCACCGCACGCCGGTCGAGCTCGGTCCACTGGAGCGTGTCCGTCATGGCGGGGAGCTGTCCTTCCTGGCGTGGACCGGGCCGTCTGAGCCTACCCGCCGGAGCCTGGGCGACCGCCGCTACAGTGACCCGGTCGTCGCTTGTCCGTCCCCGTCCGCCAGCCGAAGGGCCGAGGTCACCGCGTGAGCGTTGTCGAGTCGGCACCGGCGACCGGCGCACTCCCGGCTGCATCCGGAGGCGCGCGCGCGGCGACGGCCAAGGTCGGGGCGTACGTCGCACTGACCAAGCCGCGGATCATCGAGCTGCTCCTCGTCACCACCGTGCCGGTCATGTTTTTGGCGTCCGGCGGGCGGCCAGCGCTCTGGCCGGTGGTCGCGACCCTCGTGGGAGGCACGCTCGCAGCGGCCAGCGCGAACGCGCTGAACTGCTACATCGACCGGGACATCGACGAGCTGATGCGCCGGACCCGGCGCCGGCCGCTGGCCGCACACACGGTCTCGCCCCGGGGAGCCGTGGTCTTCGGCGTCGCGCTCGGCGTCGCGGCGACGGTCTGGCTCGCGCTGCTGGTAAACCCGATCTCGGCCGGGCTCGCGCTGGCCGCCAACCTCTTCTACGTCTTCGTCTACTCGATGGTGCTCAAGCGCCGGACGGCGCAGAACGTGGTGTGGGGCGGGCTGGCCGGCTGCTTCCCGACCCTGATCGGCTGGACCGCCGTCACCGGTGAGCTCGCCTGGCCGCCAGTGGTGCTCTTCCTGGTGGTGTTCCTGTGGACACCACCGCACACCTGGGCGCTGGCCATGCGCTACCGCGAGGACTACGCCGTCGCGAACGTGCCGATGCTGCCAGTCGTCGCGTCCGAGCGGGTCGTCGTGCTCCAGATCACCCGCTACTGCTGGGCGACCGTCGTGGCGTCGCTGCTGCTCTGGCCGGTGGCCGGGACCGGTCTGGTCTACCCGATCACTGCAGTCGTCGTCGGAGTCGCGCTGCTCGCCGGGGCGCACCGCATGGTCGCCGCGGTGCAGCGAGGGGTCAGTGGGGTCGCGCTCGCTCCCATGCAGCTCTTCCACCTGTCGAACGTCTACCTCGCGATCCTGTTCGCTGCAGTCGCCATCGATCCGCTCCTGACCTGAGGTGTCAGCACGCGCCGGCCGGCTCTGGCCCGCGGTCCTCTGTGCGCTCGGCGGGATCACGCTGGCGGTCGGGCTCGCGCTGGCCTACCTCACGCGCGAAGACCCGTCGCCGGCCGTTGCCCTCGGTTCAGTCCTTCTCGGCAGCCTGCTGGTCCTCGCTGGATCCGTCTGGGCCGTACGGCGCGAGCGGGCTGACGACGACCTCGTCCGACCCGACGGGTCCGGGCGGCTCCCGCCTCCGGCGTGGTGGTACCCCGTCGGGGCGGCCGGGTCGGTCGATCTTGCGGCCGGCCCGGCGGTCAGCGGGTGGATCGGGCTCGGTGGCGCGGTCTTGGTCGCGGCGGCGGCGGTCGGAGCCGGTCGGGCGCTCGTCGCCCCCGCGACCGGGCCGGACCGCACCGTCGTCCGCGCCGCCCGCCGCCTGCGGGCTGTGGCCGGTCCGGCGCACACCGAACCTGCCGGCGGACTCGTCGGCGCGCTCGAGCCGGTCGGTCGCAGCGGCGTGCGCCTCGTGGCGGTCGGCCCGGACGGCCGGTGGGCCGACGTGATGCTCGGCACCGCTGACCGGGCTCGAGCCACGGCCGAGCTCGCCGGTGTCGAGCTGCACGAGCAGACCGACCCCGCCTTCTCCCGCCGCTTCAGCCCCCGACGGCCATCCGGTCCGGGGTAGCGGGAGCGGGCTCGAGCGGCCCGCGGTCGCGGACGGCGAACCGGACCAGGAGCAACGACACCCAGAACGCCACCGACCCGGCGATGTGCAGCAGCACGAGCCACGCAGGGACGCCGTTGAGGTACTGCAGGTAGCCGATCCCCCCTTGCGCCCCGATGACGATGACGAGGAACCACGTACGCCTGCGCAGGCGGTCGACGCCGGTCGGGCTCGGTGCCGGCTCGCGCCGGACCAGGACGATCAGGGCGAGGACGAGACCGAGGGTCGCCCACATCGCCACCGAGTGCAGCCGCGCGGCCACCTCGACCGTCCTGGTGCCGAGGAACCCGTAGCGCTGCGCGTCCTCGTCCCCTGCGTGCGGGCCGGCTCCGGTGACCACGGTCCCGGCAGCGAGCAGGAGGAATCCCGCGTACGGCAGCAGCGTCACCACGCGCGTGGTCAGCCGGCCGGTGACCCGCACCGGCGGTCGGTCGCCCTCGCCCGTCCGGACCACCAGCGCGACGCAGGCGACCAGGACCAGGGTCGAGAGCAGGTAGTGCGCGCCGACCGCGGCCGGGTGCAGCCCGGAAAGCACGGTCAGGCCACCGAGGGCGCCCTGGGCCAGGATGCCCAGTGGTTGGACGACGGCGAGCCGGGCCAGGTCCGGGCGCCGGTCACGCAGGTGGACGGCCGCGACGAGCACGAGGACGCCCACCGCGAGCAGCACGAACGTCAGCAGCCGGTTCCCGAACTCGATCGCCATCTGGGCCGGAGGGATCTCGGGGTCCGACACCGGCAGCAGCGATCCGGGAGTGCAGCGCGGCCAGCTCGGGCAGCCCAGCCCGGACTTGGTCAGGCGGACCAGCCCACCGCTCACCACGATGAAGCCGTTGGCGACGAGCCCGGCGACCGCCAGCCGCCGCATGCCGTCCGCGGATGGCCGGGTGAGCACGTCGGCACGGAGACGCAGGACACGGGTCGCCGCGAGCCAGGCGAGCCCGAGCGGTCGGCGTAGCGGCCGGTCGAGCCCGTCGCCGACCACTCGCGCGACCGCCAGGACGATGTCGACGACCCGGTCGGCCAGGCGCTGAGGAAGGTCGGTCTTCGTCGGCACGGCGCCAGCGTAGGCATTGCACCACCGCGCGGGGCAGCCGACGATGCGGCCAAGGCGCCGGACGTGACCGGCGCCACGCCACGACAACGGGGTATGGGGTTGAGTCTGTAGTCGAATAACGCGACAATGACGGAGTGAAAACCACCGTTGGGGAGCTCCGCTCCCCAACCACCCGCCACTCGACTCCCACCATCCACCCCGTGGCGAGCCGCGCACGGGTGTGCCGCGCCATGCTCGAGCTCGGTCCGTCGACCGTTGCCGCGATCGCCGAGCGACTCGAGCTCACGCCGTCCGCGGTCCGCAAGCACCTCGACGGGCTGCTGGCCGAGGGCGCCGTGATGGCGCGGATCGCCACCTCGCGAACGCCCCGCGGTCGCGGGCGCCC
>Ga0136610_1000648_pt1 | contig 10855 bp, 8 predicted proteins | sample AntDrymUQ1342206_2_FD_104804 | JGI IMG/M metagenome (GOLD analysis project Ga0136610, IMG submission 104804) | Polar desert sand microbial communities from Dry Valleys, Antarctica - metaG UQ134 (22.06) | ecosystem: Environmental > Terrestrial > Soil > Desert | place: Antarctica: Dry Valley...
GTCTCGGCGCTGCAGCCGGACTCGTCGTGGGTGGCCGCCGGACCAGACGGACCCGCTACCGTCCCGACCCGTGGGCGCTGCCCGAGTGGCTGGTGGTCGCCTCCGGGATCGGCTGCGCCGTGGCGTTCTTCGTCGTCGCCTCCCGTGACCCCGCGGCTGCGGTGCCGCCGTACCCGCTCGACATCCCTCAGGTGACGGTGCTAGCGCTCGTCGGAGCCCTGCTCGGCGCCCTCCCTGCCGTCCTCGCGCCACCGCCGCCCGACCGTCGAGCAGCCAGCGCCGTGAACGCCGAGCCGGCGACCGCTGCTGGCGAGGAGGTGGCGACATGATCGTCTTCGACCGGGTGAGCGTGACGTACGACGACGCGCCTGCACCGACTCTCGACACTGTCAGCTTCGTGCTGCCCGAGGGGGAGCTGTGCCTGGTGGCCGGCCCGACCGGGTCAGGCAAGTCGACCCTGCTCAAGTGCATCAACGGCCTCGTCCCCCACTTCACCGGCGGCACGATGGCGGGTCAGGCGGTGGTCGACGGACGCTCCACGCGCACCCACCACCCCCGCGACCTCGTCGACGTCGTCGGCTACGTCGGGCAGGACCCGGTGGCCGGCTTCGTCAGCGACTCCGTCGAGGACGAGCTCGCGTACGGCATGGAGTCGCTCGGCATCTCGCCGCCGACCATGCGCAAGCGGGTGGAGGAGACGCTCGACCTGCTCGGCCTGGCCGACGTCCGGCACCGGCCGCTGGCCACCCTCAGCGGTGGCCAGCAGCAACGGGTGGCCATCGGGTCGGTCCTGACGACTCATCCGCGCATCCTCGTGCTCGACGAGCCGACCAGCGCGCTCGACCCCCTGGCCGCCGAGGAGGTCCTCGCCACCATGCAACGGCTCGTGCACGACCTCGGGCTCACCGTCATACTCGCTGAGCACCGGCTGGAGCGGGTGGTGCAGTATGCCGACCAGATGCTGCTCGTGCCCGGAGGCGGACGACGAGTGCGGCTGGGCTCACCGGCCGACCTCATGCGTGACTCAGCCCTTGCCCCGCCTGTCGTCGAGCTGGGCCGAGCCGCCGGCTGGTCCCCGCTGCCGTTGTCGGTGCGGGACGCGCGCCGCCGCGCGGCCGGGCTGCGGGACGCGCTCGCTGGATGCGTGGCGCCCAGCCATGCTCCACTCGCAGCCGCCGGTCGCGAGCTCGCCAGCATCCGGGGGCTCGTTGTCACCTACGGGGCCACGCCCGCACTCCGAGACATGACCTGGCGGCTGGACGCCGGCGAGATCGTCGCCGTGATGGGACGCAACGGCGCCGGCAAGTCCACCCTCTTGAAGGCGATGGTCGGGCTGGTCAAGCCGTCCAGTGGCACCGTCAGGGCCGGTGAGCTCGACCCTGCACGAAGCCGGGCGTCGCAGCTGATCGCAGCCGTCGGCCTCGTGCCGCAGAATCCCAGTGACATCCTGTATGCCGACTCGGTCGGCAGCGAGTGCGTCCTCGCAGACGCCGATACCCACGTCAGCCCCGGTACGGCAGCGGGCCTGCTGGCCGAGCTGGCCCCCGACATCTCGAAAAGCTCCCACCCGGGCGACCTGTCCGAGGGACAGCGGCTGATCCTCGCACTGTGCATCGTCATGACGGCTGCTCCTCCACTGCTGCTGCTCGACGAGCCCACCCGAGGGCTCGACTACGGCGCCAAGCGCCGACTCGTCGAGGTGCTCCGGCGCCTGGTCGCATCGGGCCACGGTGTAGCGCTCGCCACCCACGACGTGGAGCTCGTCGCCGAGGTGGCATCCCGGGTCGTGGTGATGGCCGAGGGTGAGATCGTGGCAGACGGGCCGACGCCCGACATCTTGGCTACGTCTCCTGCGTTCGCTCCGCAGGTCGCCAAGATCCTGGCGCCGGCGGCCTGGCTCACTGTGCCGGACGTCGTCGCGGCGCTCGCGTCCAGGTCGGCGTCATGACGGCTGGCCGCACGTGTCGGGAGGACTCCGTGACGGCGTTGCCGCTCGTGACGGGAGAAGGCGTGCCGACCGCTGCACCTGTCGGGAGGACGCCGTGACGACCGCGGCGCCCCCCACCAGAGAGCTACCTCCGCTGCTGCGACTGCGGACTCGCTCCGCGGCAGTGCTCGCCATCGTGTCTGCCGTTGGTCTGGTGGCGTACGCCTGGCCGTTCGTGGTCAGTCCCGGCGCGGCGCTCGACACGTCGCACGGCGGTGACGCGCCGTGGTTCTTCGTCATACTGCTGCCCCTGCTGGCCGCGGTCGTCGTCGCCGAGCTGTCGTCGGGAGGCATGGACGCGAAGGCCGTCGCGATGCTCGGCATGCTTGCCGCGATCGGTGCGGCGCTGCGTGCGCTCGGCCCCGGCGCCGCCGGGCTGGAGCCGAGCTTCATCGTCATCGTGCTCGGTGCCCGCGTGTTCGGACGTGGCTTCGGGTTCGTCCTCGGCGCCCTGACCTTGTTCTCCGGGGCGATGATCACCGGTGGCGTCGGGCCCTGGCTGCCGTTCCAGATGTTCGCCGCCGGCTGGGTCGGCCTGTTCGCGGGCATGCTTCCGCGGTGGCGGGGCCGTCGCGAGATCGCGCTCCTGGCGGCGTACAGCATCGTGGCCGGGCTCGCCTACGGCATGCTCCTCAACCTCTGGTTCTGGCCGTTCGCCGCCTACGCGCCCGAGGTGACGTACGTCGCCGGTGACCCCGTCGCCGCCAACCTGCACCGCTACGCCGTCTTCTGGGCCACCACGTCCCTGGGGTGGGACGTGCCCCGAGGCATCCTCACGGCCACCGCGGTCGTGCTTGCGGGCAAGCCGGTGCTCGGGGCGCTGCGCCGGACAGCCCGTCGCGCCCACTTCACCTGACCCGATCCCCACCGCTCGCCCTGTCGTCGTCAGCCAGGCACGCGAGCACGCACGTCCACCGGGAAACCGGCAAGATGAAGTGCATGGACAGTGAGACCCGCAGCTACGACACCGGCCGTCGCGATATCGTTCTCGACCTGACCGCCGACGCCGAGGACTTCTCCCGCGGCAGAGGTGACGGCATACTGCATGTGTTCGTGCCGCACGCAACCGCTGGTCTGGCCATCGTAGAGACGGGCGCCGGAAGCGAGGACGACCTCCTCGCGGCGCTCGCGGACCTGCTCCCGGCTGACGATCGGTGGCGGCACCGGCACGGCAGCGAGGGCCACGGGCGATCCCACGTGGCGCCCGCGCTCGTGCCGCCGTACGCAACCATCCCCGTGCTCGACGGCGCGCTGGCCCTCGGCACCTGGCAGAGCTTGTGCCTCGTCGACCTCAACGCCGACAACACCCAGCGGACCGTTCGCTTCTCCTTCCTCCCTGGCTGACCACGCCGCCAGGACACGGCCGTCCGCCAGGACACGCCCGGGCCGGCGGGAACGATCCGACTCTCACGCTGCCCTGACCCTCTCAGCGTCGGATCTTGGTGGAGCTCAGGACGCGCGGACTCCGGGTGTGACGAACGGAGGCTTGGTCACCGTGAACGGCTCCCGGCGGCCCCGTACGTCGACGGACACCTGGTCGCCGTCGGAGGCAGACGCGTCGAGCAGCGCAAGGCCGACACCGGCCCGCCGCGTCGGCGAGAACGTCCCTGACGTGACCTCGCCGATCCTGACTCCGGCGGCATCCGACACCGCCATGTGTGGGCGAGGGATTCCGCGTCCGGCGGAGACGATGCCACGGAGGAGCCGAGACGGGCCGGCTTCCTTCTCGGCGCGCAGGGCATCGCTGCCCCAGAACGAGCTCTTCTTCCAGCCGACCGCCCAGCCGAACCGGGCCTGCACGGGGGTGATCGTCGCAGACAGGTCCTGCCCGTGCAGTGGATACCCCATCTCGGTCCGCAACGTGTCGCGCGCCCCCAGCCCCGCCGGCACGATCCCCTGCGCCGCTCCGGCGGTCAGGAGCGAGTCCCATACGGTGGTGGCGGCGCCGTCGGGTACGACGAGCTCGTAGCCGCGTTCGCCGGTGTAGCCGGTCCGGCATACGACCACCGGCGCTCCCGCGTGCTCGACCTCGACGAAGGACATGTAGTCGTGGCCGACCGGATAGCCCATGGCGCCGAGGGTCTCGTCGCTTGCTCTGCCCTGGACCGCCAGGACGGCGTACTCGTGGGAGAGATCGTCGACCTGCACTCCGTCAGGAGCAGACTCAGCGAGCAGGCGTACGACGGACGAGGCGTTCGCCGCGTTGGGGATCAAGAACACCTCGTCGGCCGAGCGCAGGTAGGCGATGAGGTCGTCGACGACTCCGCCGGCCGGGTTGCAGCACAGTGTGTACTGGGCCTGCCCTGGTGCCAGCCTGGCGAGGTCGTTGGTGAGACAGGCGTTCACGTACGCCGCCGCGCCCACCCCGCGGACGACCGCCTTGCCCAGATGGCTGACGTCGAAGACCCCCACGCCCCGACGAACGGCGTGGTGCTCCTTGACCGACCCGGTGTACTCAAGCGGCATCGACCAGCCGCCGAACTCCACCATCTTGGCGCCAAGGTCCACGTGTCGCTGGTGCAAGGGCGACGTGGACAGGTCGGCGGTGCTCTGGTCAGCCATCAAAGGCGAACCTATAACAAGGAGACCACCCGCCAAGAGATAGAGTCACCCGCTCAACCAGCCGACGACGACAAGGAACCCCTACGGTGCCCACCATCACCCTGAGCAAGTCCGCCGCGGCCAGCACCAAGGCCGACGCGCTCGTCATCGGAGTCCACGGCAGCGACAAGGGAGTCTCATCGGTCGCCGCGTCATCGACCGGCGTGGCCCGGGCCGCCCTCGGGAGGGACTTCCTCTCCACGTTGAACGACCTGGGCGTCTCCCCCGAGCCGGGCCAGGTCAGCAAGATCGCTGGAGGCGACACAGCGGCAGCGGTTGTCGTCGTGGCCGGCCTCGGCCCCGAGGGAGAGGTATCGCTCGAGGCGCTCCGCAGGGCCAGCGGCGCAGCTGCCCGGGCCGTCGCCGGAAAGCAGACCGTGGCCTACGCGTTGCCCGCGTCCACCGACGAGCAAGTCCGCGCCGTCAGCGAGGGCGCCCTGCTCGGCGCCTACGCCTTCGACCGCTATCTCGCCAAGAAGTCCGGCGCGGTGGGGGCCATCGTCGTCCTTACCGACCTGGCCCGTTCGAAGTCCGCCAAGCAGGCTGCGGCTGCCGCCGAGATCGTCGCCGAAGCGGTCAACCTCGCGCGCGACCTCGTCAATGTCCCCCCGAACGACCTCTACCCCGACTCCTTCGCGCAGCAGATGGTCGCCCGCGCCAAGCAGTCGAAGGTCACCGTCAAGGTGATGGACGACACAGAGCTGGAGGGCAAGGGCTACGGCGGCATCATGGGCGTCGGCAAGGGCTCGGGGCGGCCACCGCGACTGGTCACGCTCTCCTACAAGCCGCGACGTGCGCACACCCATCTGGCCCTTGTCGGCAAGGGGATCACGTTCGACTCGGGTGGCCTGTCGATCAAGCCGGCGATCGGCATGGTCACCATGAAGTGCGACATGGCCGGGGCAGCCGCCGTGGCGGCCGCCATCTTCGCGATCGCCGATCTCGAGCTCCCGATCCGGGTGACGGCATACACCTGCCTTGCCGAGAACATGCCGTCGGGCAACGCGACGCGACCCGGTGACGTCCTCACGATGTACGGCGGCAAGACGGTCGAGGTGCTCAACACGGACGCCGAGGGCCGCCTGGTGCTGGCAGACGGAATCACGACGGCGGCGGCGCAGGGCCCAGACCTGCTCGTCGACGTGGCAACGCTGACCGGTGCGTGTGTCGTCGCGCTCGGGGACAAGGTCTCCGGTGTCTTCAGCAACGACGCGGAGCTGCACGAGCGCCTGCCCGCGATCGCCGAGGCCGCTGGAGAGCTCATGTGGCCGATGCCGATCCCCGAGGACATCAAGGAGAAGCTCACGACGACGAAGATCGCCGATCTGAGCCAGCACAACCCCGAGCCGTGGGGTGGCGCGTCGTATGCCGCGGGGTTCCTTCGCGAGTTCGTGCCCGAAGGGCTCACGTGGGCGCACCTCGACATCGCCGGCCCGGCTTTCAACAACGGCGAAGCCGAGGGCTACACACCCAAGGGCGGCACCGGGGCGGCCGTGCGCACGTTGATCCAGCTTGCCACCGACCGCAGCCGATGAGCCGCTGGGCGCGCTTGCGTCAAGCCTTCTGGTTTCTGCCCGCCGTGCTGTGCGCTCTTGCCGCCGTCCTGGCCGAGACGTTGATCTTCCTTGACCAGCAGATCGGAGAGGTCGACCTGGGACCTTTCGGTGTCCTGATCACTCGGGTGGGTGAGTCCGGCAGCCGCGACCTGCTGGGGGCTGTCGCGGCCTCGATGCTCACGGTCGCATCCACCACGTTCTCGATCACCATCGCCGTGCTGGCGCTGTCGTCCTCGACGTACGGGCCTCGGCTGGTCCGGAACTTCATGGCCGACCGCGGCAACCAGTTCGTGCTCGGGATCTTCGTCGCAACGTTCCTCTACAGCCTGTTGGTGCTGCGCTCGATTCGGGTCCTCGACGACGGCAGCGGGGAGTATTTCGTCCCGCATCTGGCCACCAATGTGGCGGTGCTGCTTGCGGTTCTGGCCATCGGGGTCCTGGTCTATTTCATCCACCACATCAGCGATTCGGTGCAGGTCTGGACGCTGGCCCAACAGGTCCGGACAGATCTGATCGATACTGTCGACCGGCTCTACCCGGAGCAGAGCCGCGGGGAATCACCGGACGTCGAGGAGGCTGATGGGGCGGCGAAGGTCGCCACCCACCGGCTCGACACTGACGGTCTCTTATTGGCGGCACATGAGACCGGGTACGTCCAGAGTGTCGACCACGAGGAACTAATCGCTCTGGCTAGCTCGTACGACGTGGTGGTGTCACTGCGAGTCCGGCCCGGTCACCATCTAGCTGAAGGCGCCGTGCTGGCTGTCCTGTCGCCACCAGATCGGGTGGACGACACCCTGTTGAACCAGATTCGTAAGTCCATCCGGCTCGGCCGTGCCCGCAGCCCGCATGAGGACGTGGAGTTCTCAACCCTGGTGTTGGAGGAGATGGCCGTTCGGGCGCTTTCTCCCAGCACGAACGACCCGTACACAGCGATCAACGCACTCAACGACCTGTCAGCTGGTCTCATCCGGCTCGCCGGCCGCCGCTCACCGTCCGAGTCTCGGTACGACCAGCAAGGACACCTCCGGGTGGTGGCGCCGATCGTCACGCTGACCGACCTGCTGGACCAGGTGCTCGACGCCATGCGCCTGTACGCGATCGGCCATCCCAGCGTGCTGCATCGAACGCTCGAACTCGTCGAACAGGTCGGCGCCGCGAGCAAGGATCCTGGCGTGCGAGCCCGCATGGACACGCAGGTCCAAGGGCTCGTCGAGGCCTTCGTGTTGAGCTCACCTCAGGACTGCGACGCCGAGGAGCTGCGCCGGCATGCCGACCGGATCAGGGCCTCACTTGGCGGCTCCAACATCACCGACTCCGGTGACCGGTGACCTTGCGTCGATGAGAGCTCGTCGGCTCTCACTCCGGCGTTGCGTGTGAAAACGCGCAGGCCTAGCCCTTGTTGCGCTTGTTGTACTCGCGCATCCGGTCGGGGTAGCCGACCACCGCCGCGTCATAGCTCGGGATGCCGTTCTTGTTGGCAAAGGTGTGCGCCCAGTCGGCCGACGGCACCCGGCGTCGCGTCCACTCGCCGTCCTTCGCGACGAGCAGCATCGTCGTGTCGGTGACGGCGGTACGGGGCTCGATGAATCCCTCGATGCCGTTGCGCGACTCGATCCACTCCTTGAGGTAGGTCGCGTCGGCGGACTCCGCCGCGCGCAGTGTGCCCGGCTTGGACTTTCGCCGCCGTGGAAACGCCATCGACTGGTACCTCTCGTGTCTCGGGGGTCCAGTATCCCTCACCGACCCAACAACGGAAGGACGCGGCGCGAGGCGGCGCTTGGATCGTCACCTGCCTGGGCTGTCGTCCGCCGGTGGTGCAAGGATGACTGCGGTTGTTTCAGGTGGTCGAACCTCGACCTGTCGGGAGGCATCGGTGGCGGAGGTTGCGGGAAGTTTCGACATCGTCGTTCTCGGAGGTGGCAGCGGTGGGTACGCCTGCGCGCTGCGCGCCTCCCAGCTCGGACTCTCTGTTGCCCTCGTCGAACAGGACAAGGTGGGCGGCACCTGTCTGCACCGCGGCTGCATCCCGACCAAGGCGCTGCTGCATGCAGGTGAGGTGGCCGACGCCGTACGCGACTCCGAGCAGTTCGGGATCACAGCGTCGCTCAAGGGCGTGGACCTCGCTGGTGTCAACGCCTACAAGGACGGGGTCGTCACGCGCCTGTACAAGGGTCTTCAAGGACTCATCAAGAGCCGCGGCGTCACGGTCATCGACGGCCACGGCACGCTCGTCGCTGCCCATACGGTCGACGTGGACGGCGCCCGATACGAGGGCAGGCACGTCGTGTTGGCCTCGGGGTCCGTCACCAAGTCGCTGCCGGGTCTCGACATCGATGGCGAGCGGGTGCTCAGCAGCTGGGAGGCGATGCAGCTCGAGACGGTGCCGGGTCATGCCATCGTGCTCGGCGGCGGCGTCATCGGCGTGGAGTTCGCCTCAGCGTGGCGGTCGTTCGGTGCTGAGGTGACCATCATCGAGGCACTCCCCCGGCTCGTGGCTGCGGAGGACGCCGCCTGCTCGAGGCTCGTCGAGCGGGTGTTCCGCAAGCGTGGCATCGCCTTCAAGACCGGCACCTCGTTCGCGTCGGTCGACAAGACCGACGCGGGGGTGCGCGTGACCGTCGAGTCCGGCGACACGTACGCCGGAGACCTGCTTCTGGTGGCGGTGGGGCGCGGCCCCAACACTGCCGACCTCGGCTACGAGACGCAAGGCATCGAGATGGACCGTGGCTTCGTGCTCACCGACGAGCGGCTGCGGACCAATATGGACGGCGTGTACGCCGTGGGCGACATCGTGCCCGGGATGCAGCTAGCGCACCGCGGTTTCCAGCACGGCATCTTCGTCGCCGAGGACATCGCCGGCCTGCGACCTGCCCCGATCGACGAGGACGGCATACCCCGCGTCACCTACTCCGACCCCGAGGTGGCATCGGTCGGCCTGAGCGAGGACAAGGCGAAGGAGCGGTACGGCGACGACGCGATCGTGTCGCTGACCTACGACCTGAGTGGCAACGGGAAGAGCCAGATCCTCAAGACCCAGGGCTTCGTCAAGCTGGTGCGGCACCACGACGGGCCAGTGCTCGGGATCCACATGGCCGGAGCCCGGGTCGGTGAGCTCATCGGTGAGGCTCAGCTCATCTACAACTGGGAGGCGTTCCCCGAAGACGTCGCGCCACTTGTGCACATGCATCCGACCCAGACCGAGGCGTTGGGAGAAGCCCATCTCGCCTTGGCGGGCAAGCCCCTTCACGCGCACGCCTGAGCAATCATCGTAGGCTGAGGCCGCGCCTCTCAGACCTCTCCGCAACGCCCGACGAAGACAAGAGGAACTCGACCGACATGGCAACCGACGTAACCCTCCCGGCTCTCGGTGAAAGCGTCACCGAAGGCACCGTCACCCAGTGGCTGAAGTCGGTTGGCGAGGAGGTCGCCGTCGACGAGCCGCTGCTCGAGGTCTCGACGGACAAGGTCGACACCGAGATTCCTTCCCCTGTCGCCGGGACGCTGCTCGAGGTGAAGGTCGAGCAGGACGAGACAGTCGAGGTGGGAGCTGTGCTCGCCGTCATCGGGGACTCCGACGAGCCGGAAGGGTCACCGGCAGGCGGCGGCGAGTCCGAGCCGGCTGATGACGAGGCCAAGGGGGACGAGGCTACGTCGGGCGACGAGAGCGATGCAGGTGAAGCTGCGTCCGACCAGAAGGTCACAGCCGACGCTCAGTCGACCGGCCAGCACGATGGCGAGGAAGCGGAGCCGGAGCCCTCAGAGCCATCCGAGCCATCCGAGCAGTCCGCGCAGTCCGCGCAGCCGAGTGCGGAGCCCCATAGCGATGCGACCGACGAGGGCGCGAGCGAGACCCCACCGTCGGAGCAGGAGTCGGCTGCGAAGGCCGACGCGGCCCCCGCGTCCGGAGGAGCGTCCACCGACGTCAAGCTTCCAGCCCTGGGTGAGAGCGTCACCGAGGGAACTGTCACCCAGTGGCTCAAGTCGGTGGGTGACGAGGTCGCGGTCGACGAGCCCCTCCTCGAGGTCTCGACGGACAAGGTCGACACCGAGATCCCCTCCCCCGTCGCCGGAAGGCTGCAGGAGATCCTTGTCGAGACCGACGAGACCGTCGAGGTGGGCGGCGTACTCGCGCGCATCGGCACCGGGGACGCGTCCGCAGGTGTCGGGTCCCCCAGCGAGCAGTCCTCCGGTGACGCGCCAGCCGATGACACAAGCGCCGACTCAGACGGTGAGGCGTCGCCGCAACAGACACCGTCCGAGGGCGCTCCATCAGAGGGGGCTTCGCCCGCGGACGCTCCATCGGCGGACGCCCCGGACGCACCCGCAGCGGCCGCACCCGCAGCGGCGAAGACCGGTGACGCGAAGGAGCCCGGGTCGCCGTCACAGTCGCAGTCTGCCGCGGTTGGGAGTGGGGACGCGGACTCCAAGAGCTACGTGACACCGCTCGTCCGCAAGCTCGCGGCTCAGCACGGGGTCGAGCTGACGCGTGTGACGGGTACAGGTGTCGGCGGAAGGATCCGCAAGCAAGACGTGCTCGAGGCCGCCGAGAAGGCCAAGCAGGAGAGGGAGGAGGCAGCCGCTGCTCCGGCGAAGGAGTCCGCACCGGGAGCCTCCACTCCCACTCCAGCCGAGGCCAGCCCCCTGCGCGGTAAGACGGAGAAGCTCAGCAGGCTCCGAAAGGTGATCGCGGCTCGCATGGTCGAGTCAC
>Ga0136610_1000652_pt1 | contig 10845 bp, 18 predicted proteins | sample AntDrymUQ1342206_2_FD_104804 | JGI IMG/M metagenome (GOLD analysis project Ga0136610, IMG submission 104804) | Polar desert sand microbial communities from Dry Valleys, Antarctica - metaG UQ134 (22.06) | ecosystem: Environmental > Terrestrial > Soil > Desert | place: Antarctica: Dry Valley...
CAACGCAGACGATCGCGGCCGACGAGGATGCGCCGGCGCGCCGCGGCGGCCGCTCGTAGGTGGCGCTCGTCCTCGACACGGGTCCGATCGTCGCGCTGCTCGACGCGTCCGATCCCGAGCATCGACGCTGTGTGCGGGTCGTCGAGGAGGCCGGCGAGGACCTCGTGATCCCAGCGCCGGTCCTCGTCGAAGTCGACTACTGGCTGCACAAGCTCTACGGTGCGCGAGCGTGGCAGACCTTCGTCGAGGACATCGTCCGTGGCGCCTACCGCCTGCACCACCTTGACGAGCATCAGCTGCAGCGCGCCGCCGAGTTGGAGCAGACGTACGAATCGCTTGACCTTGGCCTCGTCGATGCCGCCGTCATCGTCACGTGTGAGACGCTCGCCGAGACGAAGGTCGCGACGCTCGACCGCCGCGACTTCTCCGTCGTTGCACCGCGTCATTGTCGGCGCCTCGCCATCCTGCCCGGATAGTCAGGCTCCGCCGCTGGCATCCGACAGCGCCGCACGACCGTCATGCCTCGGCCAGCGCGACGGTGGTCGCGTCTTGGGCTCGTCACCTCGGAGTCGGCGAGGTGCGGCACGGCGACGGTCTCGGCCGCGAGAACGCGCCGTACATCGCCGTCCTCCGGCTCAGCCCAGCAGCGCGCTGACGTCGACCGCAGGCGTGTCCGCGAGCAGCGGCTTGATCGACGCGCCGTCGGTGACGGTCGCGCGCTCTTCGTAGGCGCCGGTCAGCGGCCGGCGATGCACGTCGACCGTGCGAGCGGGCAGGTCGATGATCCAGTACTCGGGGACGCCGGCGGTGGCGTAGTCGCGTGCCTTCTCACGGTCGCGAGCATGCGAGGTCTGGGCGATCTCGACGACGAGCTGGGCAGTCGTTGGCAGCGTGCCGCGTGGCGTCGGGCTCACGAGCATGCGGTCGGGCAGCACGTAGCCGCCGGCGACGAGCAGCATGCTCTGAACGCGAACTCTCCACGTCTTGCCGGGGACGCTCGCGAAATGGTCGGTCAGCCATTCGAGCGCGTCCTCGTGCTCGGCTCCGATCGGCACCATGTCGACCAGCACCCCCTCGACGAGCTCGACCCGGTCGTTCTCGGCGAGCACGCCGGCCTCGACCATCCGCAAGACGTCCTCGACCGATAGGCGATGGACGGGCGCCGCGACCGAGATCATGTGGACAGCCTACCTCCGTGCCGCCCGGGTGCGCGGCCGCGTCCACCGGACTGAGGCTCGTCTCCCCGCGACTGTTGACGCGTACGCGTGGGCGGTGTGCGCGCAGATGTAGAGCGACGGCCTGTGGGCGCGCTGCGCGTGACCTGCGCGGGCGCTTGTAGCTGCTACGGTTTGGGCTATGTCGCTACATGGCCATGAGTACGAGGTAGGCGTCCGCGAGCTTCACGATCGCCTGAGCGAGCATCTCGAGCGCGTCCAGCAGGGTGCCGAGGTGCTGGTCACGCGCCGTGGCCGCCCGATCGCGCGGCTGTCGGCCGTCGATGGCGAGGGTCCCTTGGCCGATCTCGTGAGGCGGGGTCTCGTCACGCCGCCCAGCCGCGTGCGTCGCGCGCGTCGGCCGCTTGTGACGGCTCGCGGGTCGGTCTCCGATCTCATTGCCGAGCAGCGCAGCTGATTTTCTACTTCGACACCTCGGCGCTCGTCAAGCTCGTGATCGTCGAGGACGGCTCGGAGCTGGCAGTCGAGCTGTGGGACCACGGGTGCCCGGCCGTGTCGAGCGTCCTGTCCTATCCGGAGGGTCGCGCGGCGCTTGCCGCGGCGCGCCGCGGCGGACGTCTCACTGCCAACGCCTTCGGCCGTGCGCTCGAGCAGTTCGAGTCCTTGCACGGCGAGCTGTCGCTGATCGGAGTCGATGTACAGCTCGCACGCCATGCCGGACAGCTCGCGCAGGAGTTCGCGCTGCGCGGCTACGACGCTGTCCATCTCGCGAGCGCGCTCGCCGTCGGCGACGCCACGACGCTCATCAGCTGGGATCACGATCTCCGGCAGGCCGCCCTCCAATGCGAATGTGCGATCGCTCCCGTGGACTGATCGTTCAGCCGAGCAGCGCGCTGACGTCGACCGCGGGCGCGTCGGCGAGCAGCGGCCCGATCGACGCGCCGTCCGCGCCCACAACGGATTGCGCAACCGACGCAGCGCGCTAGCATTTTGCGACATGAAGACGCTTTATCTTCGCAACGTGCCGGATGACGTCAGCGAGCGTCTCGCGTCGCTTGCGGCTCGCGAGGGGCTCTCCGTCTCGTCATTTGCGCTGAGGGAGCTGACCGAGAGCTCACGGCGCGCAGACAACGCTGCGTTGCTGGGCGGGCTTCCAGATCTCGACGTGCCGGTCGCGGATGTGATCGCCGGCCTCGAGGCCGGACGCTCCGCGCGGTGATCGTCCTCGACGCATCTGCCGCCGTCCTTGCATTGCTCAACGATGGTGACGCCCGCCGGTCGCTTGCAATAGAGGTCGTCGTCGTGCCGCACCTCGCTGACTCTGAGGTGACGCATGCTCTGCGTGCACAGGTGCATCGCGGGCACATCGGCGCCGACGATGCCCGCATGGCGCTGGCTCGATGGATGCAACTGGGGCTGCGCCGGTTTGGGGTCGTCGGCCTGTTGGCCAGAGTGTGGGAACTGCGCGACAACCTCACCGCGTACGACGCCACGTACATCGCGCTGGCTGAGGCACTTTCGTGCGACCTGGTCACCGCTGACGCCCGGCTCGCCCAAGCTCCCGGCCCGACCTGCGCGATCACCGTGGTTCGGCGGTGATCGCCGCGGCTCAGCTGCCGTCGAGCCGCCCGACGATCTCCTCCGCGTAGCGCGCGTAGTGGTCGAGGTCGACACTTGTCGACGTCGACGCCGAGCTCCGAGCGCTCCTCGATCAGCTGCCGCAGTGGCACGCGCGTGTCCCACGCCCGCTGGGCGAGCTCCTGCACGACCCGGTAGGGCCTACCCCTGGCCTCGGTGCGGATGAGCCTCGTCGTCGCAGCTCAGCGCAGCGCTTGGATGCTGACGAGGTCGTCGATGATCGTGAGGTCGGCGACATCGGCGGTCAGCAGCGCGACGTCGTGGACGTTGGCGGTGGCGGCGATCGCGAGATCGATCGCGCGGCGGCGCGGTTGGCCACCGCGCTCGGCGACCGCGGCGGCTAGGCGTCCCCATTCGCGGGCGACCGGCGCGTCGACCGCGAGCGGCTCGAAGGTTGCTTCGATGACGCCGAGTCGCTGTGCGCGGCGTGCCCGTTCGTCTGCGTCCGCTGCGCGCAGTAGACCGAAGTGCAGTTCGGCGATGGAGGCGGCGCTGATCGCGCCCTCGAGCTCTCCGGGGTCCTGCGCGCCGATCAGCACGGACGTGTCAAGCAGCACGCGCTTCATGAAAAGGGATCGGCGAGGTTCGCCGGAAATCGCTCGAGGTCATCGTGCAGCGTCTGCGGAGCGGGCGTCTGAAAGACGCCGCGCAGCGCCGGGCCGCTGACCCAATGGCGCTTTGCGACCGGGCCGAGCCGCGCGACCGGGCGCCCGGCGACGGTGATCGTGAACTCCTCGCCGGCCTCCGCTTGGCGGAGCACGTCGGCGACGTTGTTGCGCAGCTCCTTTTGCTGAACGGTGCGCACGCCTCGACGGTAGCAGATCTGCTACCAGCCTTGTCGTGGTCGTCGCCCAGCGTGGCGACCTGACCGGCCCGTCGGTGGGAGCGAGCTTCAGTGCGACCCGCCGCGCGCACTGCTCGTGCGCCGCAGACGGCATGCCATGACACGGTTGCGTAACTGACGCAACTGGCGCAGAATTGGGAGATGGTTGGTAGCCTTCTCCCAATGCAGACATCGATCGACTCGGTTGGACGGATTGTCATTCCAAAGCCCTTGCGCGATGCTCTCGGTCTTAGGCCGGGGTCGACGGTGGACATCTCCCGCTACGGCGCTGGGCTCCAACTGCTTCCGACGGGGCGCACCGCGCGGTTGGTTGATGAAGCGGGTGTGCTCGTCGCCACCGGGGACACCTCTATCGACGACGATGTCGTCTTCGGACTGATCGACGCAGGACGTCGTTGACAGCGCTCGCGCTGGACACGAGCGTCGCGATTGCGTTGCTCGTGGCCACCCACCGAGCGCACGCCGCTGTCAGTCGCTGGTGCAATGGTCGGGAGGTCGCGCTCAGCGGACACGCGGTGGCAGAGACGTACTCCGTCCTCACGCGATTGCCGGGTGACCTGCGACTGGCGCCTGCCGACGCCGCGCGCCTGCTCGCCGAGCGGTTCGTCACGCCGTTGCTCATGGGCTCCGACGTCGCCGCGCGTCTGCCAGAGGTGCTCAGCCGCCTGGAAATCGCAGGCGGCGCCGTCTACGACGCGCTCGTGGCGCTCGCGGCGCTCGAGCATGGCGCGGACCTGGCCACGCGCGACGCCCGTGCCCGGCTCACCTACGAGACCGTCGGGGTGCGCGTCATCGTCGCCGAGTGATTCAACGCACCCGAGCAGTTCGCGCGGCGGCACGCGCGTGTCCCACGCGCGTTGCGCGAGCTCCCTGCGCCACGCGGTGGCTCGCCGCGCGTCATGCCGCCGGAGACCAGTGAGAGCAGCACGCGCTGCGAGCCCCATGCGTGTTACGCTGCGCTACATGGGCAACCCGGTGAGTCTGCGTCTTCCACAGACCACTGTCGAGCGCCTGCGCGCACGTGCCGCGCGCGCGCAGATGCCGCCACGCACGCTGGCGCAGCGCTACGTCGAGGAGGGGCTGCGAATGGACGAGCATCCGCTCGTCCGCTTCGTCGATGGTCCGGCGGGGCGTCGTGCTCGGCTTGGGGGGACGGGAAGCGATGTGTGGGAGGTCATCGCCGCGGTCAGAGACAACGACGGCGACGTCGCTGAGACCGCCGAGCACCTGCGCTTGGCGCTCGGACTCGTGCAGGCAGCCGTCGTCTACTACGGCGCATTCACGGCCGAGATCGACGACTGGGTCGACCGCAACGAGCGCGAAGCCGCCGACGCGCACGGCGCGTGGCTTGCCGGCCGAGCGGCATTGCGGCGTTGAGGCTGCTGCTCGACGAGATGCTCTCGCCGGTCATCGCCGAGCAGCTGCGTGCCCAGGGACGCGATGTGGAGGCGGTCAAGGGGCATCCGCTGCGCGAGGCGCTCGCCGATCACGACGTGATGGACCGCGCCCGCTCCGAGCGCCGAGCGCTTGTGACCGACAACCTCGTCGACTTCCGTCCGCTTCACCATGAGGCGATCGCTCCTGGCGGGCTTGGGCACTTCGGCATGATCTTCATGCCGGGCGGCTACCGCAGGACGAAAGCCGACGTGGGGCGCATCGTCGCTGCGCTGCAGGCCAAGCTCGACAAGTACCCGGGCGAGCTGGACTTGGCGAATGGCGAGACCTGGTTGTGAGTCCGGTTCGTCTCGCAGATCACCTAGCAGCGTTTGCTCGCGAACGCTCAGCCGTCGCCGTCGAGGCGCCCGACGATCTCCTCCGCGTAGCGCGCGTAGTGCACGCCGTGGGTGCGTCCGACGCAGATCGTGTCGACGTGCTCGCGCGCCCGGTCGCTCAGCACCGTGACGAGCTCGCGCGCGCCGCGCAGCACGACATCGCCGGCCGACTGCAGCTGCAACGCGAGCGCCGTGCTGCAGCCGGTCTTCCGGTACTCGCCAACCCGCGATGCGTGGGTGCTGCACGTCGTGGGGGAGCGCTATGGCCCGGTCCTGCGCAAACGCGGGGACCGGGACGACCGCGCGTAGCGCTCTATGCCGAGACGATCCGCAGGTTGATCGTGCGCGTGGCGATCTTCAGCTGCGCCTTGCCCGAAGCCCGGATGCGCTGAGCGATCGCGCTCGGCACGGTGAAGCGCAGCGAGCCCGAGGCGGGCTCACCCGGCTCAAGCGCCTTGCGGACCGCTCCCGCGGCCGCGTTGGCGCCGTCGTCGAGTGGCACGGCATCCGGACCCACGAGCAGCACGGGATCCTCGGGGCTCAGGGCGCGCCCGCGGCGGTTGGTCACGCGAACGCGCACGGTGACGAGCGTGCCGCCGTCGGCGCTCAGCGGCGCGATCTGCGCGGACAGGACCTCGACGCGCGGGACCAAGCCGCGCACCGGCGCGGCGGGCTCGATCGTCGTCGACGTCGGCTGGGTCTGTGTCTGAGTCGCCGTCGTCTGCGTCTGGGTCTCCGTCAGCGGCGCCACGGTCGGCGTGACGGCGGGAGCGACGGTGCTCGTCGCGGACGCGATCGGCGTGCTCGAGTCGTCGCCGCCGGTCAGCTCGGCGAGCGCGATGCCGATCAGTGCTCCGGCCAGACCGGCCGCCACGACGATCGCGATCAGCTTGCCAAAGCCGCGCAACAGCATCTGTGGATCGCGTCGCACGGGCAGGCAGTATGCCCACCTGGCGCGGATGCCGTGTCAGGCGCGCAGGACGCGCGGCGCCAGGTGCCCGGCGTTCTTCGCGTCGTCGAGTCCGACGCCCGCGACCGGCACGCCCGGCGGCATCTGCAGCACCGACAGGATCGCGTCCAGGCCGCCCATCGCCGACAGGCGGCTGGACAGCGGCACGCCGATGACCGGCGGGTCGGTGTGCGCGGCCGCCACGCCCGGCTGCGCCGCCGACAGCCCGGCGCCCGCGATGATCACCTGCAGCCCGCGCTTGCGCGCGTTGCGCCAGTACTCGCCGACGAGCTCGGGCTCGCGGTGGGCGGACATCACGCGCACCTCGTGATGCACGTCGGCCTCGCAGGACCTTCGCCGCGCCCTCCATGACGTCCATGTGCGCCTCGGTCACGGCTCCCGGTTCCGCGAGCTCCGCCGTGCGGCCAATCCCCAGCTCGTCCTCGGTCTCCGCCATAGCGTCACCGCTGAAGCTCAGGACACCTCTGTCGCCAGCTCCACGCCGATCGCAGGAAGCGCTCGCCGCACGCGAACGTCGAACGACGCGAGGCTCGCACCATGGCTCTGCGCCGTCGCGATGGCGAAACCATCGGCGAGGCTGATGTTCTGTCCCCGTACCGGGCCGCATCGCGTGCGATCGCAGGGGTAGGCGCGACGAGACGGATTCCCAGCGCCGTGAGCGCCTCGATCGCTGCGCGCATTGTGTCGTGGTTCTCGGCCGGTCTGACGAGCGTCTCCGCGTAGTTGACGAGCGACAGCAGCAGGTCCGTGCTGCGTCGATCCACGCTGTGACCGCGGCGGACGCACGGGCGTGGTGCGCATCGCGCCGATCGAGCGCCGCGATGACGACGTCGGTGGCGCGACGCGACCGCCGCCAAGGCGGCGTTCATCGCGGCGTTCGGGATCATCGAGCTCGATGCGATCTCAGGCTCCGGGCAGCGCCACCGGGAGACCGGCCGACTCGGCGGCATCCGCCAGTCGCCGGTCATAGCAGAAGACGACGCCCAGGCTGTCGCGGATGCTGATGGCGGTTGCCAGATGGATCGCGTCGAGCGACCGCAGGTCCGGCGCCTGCAGCCTGGCTGCCGCATGTAGCAGCCTGTCGTCCATCGGTAGCAGCGCGAGACCCGACAGCCCTGTGCGTGCACGGTCCGTGAACCGGGCTCCGTAGCGCGCGCATGCCCGCAGGCTCTCGACGATCAACAACCTGCTGGAGACTCGGGCAGACCAGCCCGACAGCGCGTCTCGAAGCGCCGCTGACTCAGGCTCACCGAGAACGAGCTTGACGTATGCCGACGTGTCGAGATAGGCGATCGCGCCCGAGGTCGAGAACCTGCTCAGAGCCGCTCCTCCCGCACCTCGTCAAGCACGATCGTGCTCGGCGGGCCCTGAGCGGGTGCGTCCGGTGGGGTGAGGGCGAGCAGCAGATCGCCGCGCGGGATGCTGGCGCCATGCTCGGCGATGAGATGGGCCAGCGGCGTCTCGTGGCCGGCAGACGGCGTCAGGCGCGCCACTTCTTCGCCGCGCTCGGTCACGATGAATCCCTCGCCTGCCTTCACGCGCGCCAGGTAGCGGCTGAGATTCTGGCGCAGCTCGCGAACCCCTACGACATTCGACATGTGCGTCACTGTAGCACCACGTCTGCCGGCGGCCCGAGGGGCCTCTCACAGCAGGGCGTTGCTTCCCGGAGGCGGCGTATGTGCTCGGCTCCGACGACGTCGCCGCGCGGGCCGCCTGACGCGGCCTGTCCAGCGGCATGGTAGGTTCAAGGCATCAGAGCAACCATTGACAAGGCAGGCCGCTTGGTCATTCCCAAGCCATTGAGAGATCGCGTCGGATTGAGGCCGGGCGTGGTCGACGTCAGCGTCGATGGTGCCGGGCTGCGCGTCGAGCCTCTCGCGATGGAGTCGCTCACCGAGCGCGAGGGCCGGTTGGTGATCCCGGTGTCGGGGACGGCGATCAGCGACGACGACGTGCGCGCACTTCGCGATGGCGACCAGCGCTAGGCGCGATCGAGACCTGCTCGTCGACACGAGCGTCGCTGTCGCACTCACGGTCGCCGACCACGACGGTCACGACGACACCTTCGAAGCGCTGAAAGGCAAGCGGCTCGGACTCGCCGGACACGCGGCATTTGAGACCTTCTCGGTCCTCACCCGGCTGCCTGCGCCCACCCGGCGCACGCCCGCAACCGTTGCACGGCTCCTGGCGACGAGCTTTCCGCATTCGAGGTTCCTGAGCGCCAAGGCAGCCGCGGAGCTCTGCGAGCGTCTCGACGCGATCGGCGTCGCCGGGGGCTCGGTCTACGACGCGCTGGTCGGTGCAACGGCGGCGGAGCACGGCCTCAAGCTCGCCAGTCGCGATCGCCGGGCGCTCGAGATCTATCGCGCGCTCGGTGTCGAGGTCGAGCTGCTGGTCTGAGCTACGCCCGCCGCACCGCAGGCAGCACGGCGTCAAGAACGTCGGCGGCGCGATGGGGACTGCCGCATCCAACGGCTGCGTGCGCATGACGAGCGACGCGATCATGTGGCTCGCGCAGCGCATCCAGGCCGGCGTGCCGCTCACCATCCTCTGAGCGCACCCTCGGCGTCAGGGAAACAGCGCTGCGAGCGCGCCGTGGGCCACTCGCAGCTGGGCGAGCGTCGCCGTGATGTGCACCTCGTCGCCCGCCGTGACGTCCAGCGCGTCGCCGCCCACGGTGCCGAGGACGTCGAGTGCCACGTGCTGGGCGAGTGAGTCCAGCGCCTCGCGCGGGCCGGATACGACGAAGCCCGCGCCCGGCGCCTCGCCGAACAGCGAGCGCTCGAGCTCGTCATTGGGGCCGAGCTCCAGTGACACGCCGATGTCGCCGGCCAGGCACGATTCGGCGACCGCGACGAGGAAGCCGCCCTCGGCGACGTCGTGCGCGCTGGACAGCGAGCCCGTGCGCACGGCGTCGCGAATCGCCGCCTGCGCGGCGCGCAACGCCGCGATGTCGACGGGCTCCAACCGCTCGGCCAGTGCGTCGCCGCGCAGCTTCGACAGCTCGGAGCCCGCGAGCCGCGGCGCGAACGGGCCGGCGAAGGCGACCGCGTCGCCGGCGCGCGCGAAGCCCGAACGGCCCGCGCGCGCGGCGCTTGGCAGCTCGCCGACCATGCCGACGACGGGCGTCGGGTAGATCGGGCCGCCGCCGCTTTCGTTGTACAAGGACACGTTGCCGCCGACGACGGGGACGTCGAGCGCCCGGCACGCGTCGGCCAGGCCGCGGATCGCCTCGGTCAGCTGCCAGGCGATGTGCGGCTTCTCGGGGTTGCCGAAGTTCAGGCAGTTCGTCAGGCCGAGCGGCTCGGCGCCCGTGCAGGCGAGGTTCGCGGCGCACTCGAGCACCGCCTCGACCGCGCCCGTGTACGGATCGCAGGCCACGCGGCGACCCGAGCCGTCGATCGACACCGCGATCGCGCCGCCCCCCGGCAGCGCCAGGACCGCGGCGTCGGCCTGCTCGGGCCGGCGCACGGTGCGCGACTGCACGATGCAGTCGTACTGCTCATACAGTGGCTTGCGCGAGGCGATGTTCGGCGACGCCAGCAGCGCGAGCAGAATCTCGCGCGGGTCGGTGACCCCTTCGGGAAGCGTCGCCAGCGGCGCGGGATAGAGCCCGGCTGCGGGCCGCTCCGGCGACAGGTCGTACAGCGGGCAGTCGTCGACAAGCGCCTCGACGGGCATCTCGCCGACGACGTCCTCGCCGTCGAGGACCCGCAGCACGCGCTCGGTGATGACCGTGCCGATGACCGTGCCGCCCACCTCCCACTTCGCGCAGACCTCGAGCACCTCGGCGACGCGCTGCGGTGACGCGACGCACAGCATCCGCTCCTGGGACTCGGAGATCATGATCTCCCACGGCGCCATCCCCGCCTCGCGCAGCGGCACGAGCGACACGTCGATGTCCAGGCCGACCTCGCCCTTGGACGCCATCTCGGCCGACGACGACGACAGCCCCGCGGCGCCGAGGTCCTGCAGCGCGACGAGCAGGCCGCGATCGAGCAGCTCCAGCGAGCACTCGAGCAGCTTCTTCTCGGCGAACGGATCGCCGACCTGGACGGTCGGGCGCTTGGCGGCGTCCTGGATGCCGAGCTCGGCCGACGCGAGCACAGACGCGCCGCCGATGCCGTCGCGGCCGGTCGATGCGCCGAACAGGATCAGCGCGTTGCCGACGCCCGCGGCCGCGCTGCGGATCAGCCCGTCCTCGCGCGCGATGCCAAGGGCCATCGCGTTGACGAGGCAGTTCTGCTCGTAGGGGCCCTCGAAGTAGACCTCGCCGCCGATCGTCGGCACGCCGATCGAGTTGCCGTAGTGGCCGATGCCCGCGACGGCGTGGTCGAGCAGGTAGCGCGTGCGCGCCGACGACGGCTCGCCGAAGCGCAGCGAGTCGAGGATCGCGATCGGGCGCGCGCCGATCGCGAAGATGTCGCGCAGGATGCCGCCGACCCC
>Ga0136610_1000653_pt1 | contig 10843 bp, 10 predicted proteins | sample AntDrymUQ1342206_2_FD_104804 | JGI IMG/M metagenome (GOLD analysis project Ga0136610, IMG submission 104804) | Polar desert sand microbial communities from Dry Valleys, Antarctica - metaG UQ134 (22.06) | ecosystem: Environmental > Terrestrial > Soil > Desert | place: Antarctica: Dry Valley...
CAGCTTCTCGACCACGTGCACGGGGATGCGGATCGTGCGCGCCTTGTCGGCGAGCGCGCGGGCGATCGCCTGGCGAATCCACCAGGTTGCGTAGGTGGAAAACTTGAAGCCCTTGCGGTAGTCGAACTTCTCCGCGGCGCGGACGAGGCCCAGCGTGCCCTCCTGGATCAGGTCGAGGAAGGGCAGTCCCTGGTTGCGGTAGTTCTTGGCGATCGAGACGACCAGGCGCAGGTTGGACTCGACCATCTTCTGCTTGGCGTCGAGGTCACCGCGCTCGATGGCCTTGGCGAGGGTGACCTCCTCCTGCGCGGTGAGCAGGCGGACCTTGCCGATGTCCTTGAGGAACAGCTGCAGGCTGTCCGTGGTCATGTCCGGCTTGAGATCGATCGTGGCCTTCTTGCGGCGGCCGCGCTTGTCGGGAGCGCGCTCCACCGCCGAGGCGGCGACCGTGGCGGGGTCGATCTCCTCGACCAGCTCGATCTCGGACTTCTCGAAGTGGGTGTGCAGGTCTTCGATATCGCCATCGTCGAGCTCAACCTCGGCGAGCGCGGTGGCGATCTCGGCATACGTGAGCACGCCGGCGGTCTGCCCCTTGGTGAGGAGCAGCTTGACCTCTTCGAGTTCTTGAAGCTCAGCGACAGACATTGATTTAGGCTTACCTCTAAGTGGCTACGGGCGCGGGTTCCGCGCCATTCAAACAGACGGTAACAACCATAGGGCTATCTCTTCCGAAGTCAACTGTGACAGCCCGCACTGTGGGTTGATTGGCGAGAACCCGCAGGACTCTTCTACCCGTTTGCCCCGGATTCGATACAGGGGCCGTTCACGAGCGCCATTCTCGCTCCCGCTCTAGACTCATCGGTTCATGAGCGACGACCCCGGATTGCTGGGAAACCTCCCCCGCTCGCGCCCTGGGACGCGGAGCGACAAGCGTGCGTCGGGCGCCGCCGCCAAGCCCGCGGGCGCGAATCCGAAGCCCTCGACGGCGAAGGCCCCAACCGCAAAGCCCAAGCCACGGCCGAAAGCCAAGCCAAGGCCAAAGGTCGCCAACCCCAAGCCGCGCCCCGCCCCTGAGAGCCAGACGGGCGACCCCGTGAGCGAGGTGCTGAAGGCCGCCGGCAGGCTCGCCGGGGCCGGAGCCAGGACCGCGAACGGCGTCACTCGCGAGATCCTGCGGCGCCTGCCGCGTCGGTAGGGCAACGTGCCGGCACCCGCGGGCGAGAGCCATCGCTCGCCCCCGCGAGTCGTGAAGGACTTCTTCCGGAAGGCCTTCGATGACAACCTCACCGGGCTCTCCGGGATGGTGGCCTACAACCTGCTGCTCTCGGTCTTCCCGCTGGCGCTGCTGGCCCTGTTCATCGCCGGTCGGGTGTTGCAGAGCGCGGAGCTCGAGCAGAGCATCCTCCAGGACCTCCGCGGACTGTTCCCCAACATCACCGACGCGACCCTCACCCGGGCGCTGGACCGCGTGCGCGGGTCCTCCACGGGAGTCGGGGTGGTGGCCCTGGTCGCCAGCATCTACATCGGCTCGTCCTTCTGGGGGGCGATGGACACCGCCTTCTGCCGCATCTACCACGTGCGCTGCCGCGGCTGGGTGGAGCAGAAGCGCTTCTCGCTGGCGATGCTCGTGGTGGTCCTGCTGTTCATGGCGGCCACCGTGGCGGTGCCCGCGATCCAGAGCGTCCTCGCCCGGGGAGCGGGAGACCTGCCCTTCGGCCTGGCCGAGGTGGACGGCCTGCTCTTCGCGGTGAGCCTGCTCCTGAGCCTGCTGCTCGTCTTCCTGGTGCTCTGCATCATCTACTGGGCGGTGCCCAACCGCCCGATGCCGTGGCGAGCGATCTGGCCCGGCGCGGTGGCCACCACGCTGGCGATCGGGATCGTGGACTACGGCTTCCCGCTCTACCTCTCGACCATCTCCACCGTCGGCGCCTTCACCACGATCTTCGTGTTCGTGCTGATCGTGCTCGTCTGGTTCTACATTCTCGCCTTCGTCATTCTCGGCGGCGCCGTGCTCAACGCGATGCGGTTCGAGCTCCACGAGACCGGCGAGCTGAGCCTCTAGCGCGTTCGCTCGACTCTGATCTCGGGGGCGGGCTCGGCCATGGCGAACGGCTCGCCCGCTGCCTTGGCGCGATACATCGCCTGATCGGCGGCGGCGAGGAGGTACTCCACGTCGTCCCCGTGCTCGGGGCATGCCACCACGCCCACGGCCACCTCCATTCCCGGCTCGCCGGGCGGCGCCGTCTCGGCCCTGACGGCCTCCATCAGGCGCCGGGCCAGGCTGGTCATGTCGGCGGCGCCCTGGTTGGGGGCCAGAACGCAGACCTCGTCGCCGCCCACGCGGGCGGCGGTGTCCACCGAGCGGATCGTGCGACGCACCGCGAGGGCCGCCTGCGAGAGCACACGGTCGCCCGCGGAGCGCCCGTGGGCGTCGTTCACCCGCGCGAGGCCGTTGATGTCCAGCACGAGCAGGGCGAAGCGATGCCCGTAACGCTTGTGCAGCGCAAGGGCGTGGCGGAGTGAGTCGTGGAGGTGGGCGACGTTGAAGAGACCCGTCAGGGAGTCGATCGTGGCGCGGGACGCCCGCTCATCGTCCTGGCGGGCCACGAGGCCCTCCACTCCGGCGGCCTGCAGTGCGGACACGGCCTCGGCCAGGCCCACGGCGATGCCGGCCAGCTCCTCGGCACCGAAATCGGCCGCTTCGTCACGCAGAGCGTGGAGGACCACTCCCTGTATCGCCCCCAGATCCCTAGTGATGTCCGCGGAAGAGCCATTTCGCAGCTCGGCCAGGCCTGCCACCCGTTCGGCCGCGCCCGCGGGCAGATCCGACGGGTGATCCGACGCCGCCGCGGCGAGCGCGTCGGCTATCACGGCGGGCAGCTGCGCGGCGATCCGATCGGTGGGAAGGTTGGCGATCTCATCGAGCGAGGAGCGCTCGATCAGACGCACCAGCCATGCCTTGGCGAGGACATCCCGATCGCGGGCGAGGCGGGCAAGGCGCCCCACGCTCGACGGCCGGGTGATCTCGTGAAGTTCGGTCATGGCATGGAGGGCCCGTGGGCAGAGCCGAGGCTACGGCCGCGCCCGGCCGGAACCGGGTGCGCTCGCGCGAAGGTCGCGGCCTGGGAACATCGCGGCGTGTCCGAGCCCATCCCCATCGCCGAGGCCCGGAGTCGCGTGCTGGAGTCGATCCGCCCGCTGGACGCGGAGGAGGTTGCCCTGAAGGACGCGCTCGGCAGGGTGCTGGCGGAAGATGTGGTCAGCGAGGCGGCCGTACCGCCGTTCGACAGCTCCGCGATGGACGGCTTCGCGTTGCCGCCGGGGGCCGGGGGGTCCCTCGAGGTGGCGGGCGAGTCGCGGGCGGGACGCCCGTGGACCGGCCGCCTGGAGGCGGGCATGGCCGTGCGGATCTCCACGGGAGCCGCGGTGCCGGACGGCACCGCGGCCGTGGTGGCGGTTGAGAACGTGACCGAGGGCCACGGCGTGGTCGAGGTGCCCCCCACGCCCGCCGGCGCCAACGTGAGGCTGCGGGGAGAGGACATCGAGCCCGGAAACCTCGTCCTGGAGCGCGGCGCCGAGCTGTCGCCCCCGGCGCTCGGGGTGCTGGCCAGCGTGGGCCGGTCCACGGCGCGCTGTGCGCGTCGCCCCGTGGTGGCCATCCTCGCCACCGGCGACGAGCTGACCGAGCCGGGCGAAGAGCTCGCGCCCGGTGCGATCTGGAGCTCCAATCCGCTCACGCTCGCCGGCCAGGTGGTGCGCGCCGGCGGGGTCGTAGAACGGACCCGGAGCGTGCCGGATGACGCCGAGGCCAGCCGCGCGGCCATCGGCGACGCTCTCGCCGGCGCGGACGTGGTCTGCGTGTCGGGCGGCGTCTCGGTTGGCCCCCACGATCACGTGAAGGGCGCGCTGCGCGACCTGGGTGTGAAGGAGTCCTTCTGGGGCGTGGCGCTGCGCCCGGGAAAGCCCACGTGGTTCGGGACCCTTGATGACCGGGATCGGCGCGTCCTCGCGTTCGGGCTCCCGGGCAACCCGGTGTCGGCGATGGTCACCTTCCGACTGTTCGCCATGCCTGCTCTGCGGGCGCTTCAGGGCGCCGACCCGGGCGCGGCGCGGGCCGAGGCGGTACTGGATGAGCCCGTGGCGCGCCACCCTCGCCGCGACCAGGCGGTGCGTTGCCGGCTCACCGCGGCGGCCGATGGCCTGCACGCCCGCCCCACGGGCAGGCAGGAGTCACACATGCTCACCTCGATGCTCGCCGCGGATGGGCTGGCACTGATCACCCTCGGAGAGGGCGAGGCGCCCGCCGGAGGGCGGGTGGAGGTGGAACTGCTGGGAGGAGTCCCGAGCGGACTATCGTCCCGTCCGTGAGGCAGCGCGACCCACGAAACGTTGTCGAACGCCGGCGCCGGGCACGGGCGCGCGTGCAGATCCTCGAGGTGCCCGAGTCCGAATCGTCGGCCGACGGCAGCGTGAGCACCCTCCAGAAGGCCGAGGTCACCCTGCCGCGCTCCGAGCTCGAGCGGATCTGGAGTCCCGAATACCTCGAGCGCCTGGCGCGCACCTACTGGCGCTTCTTGACCCGCGTCTCGCTCGGCCTGCTGCGGGTCCTGTACACCGAGGACGGGCGCGACATCGCCTTCATTGGCCGCCCTTTTGTACTGCTCACCTTCCACAAGCCCGACTACGACATCGGCGAGGACCACGGCACCGTCACCTGGCGCATCAAGCAGGGCCTGCTCGTGGCTCCCACCGGCCGCACCAAGGGCTACCTGCGCTTTACGGTGCGCCGGCCGCCGGCCGATGGCGAGGAGCACCACGGCGAGGACCTCATCATCGGCACGGTCACCTCCGAGGTGGCCAACTTCTACCCGCTGATCGCCGGCTGGGGCTGGTTCTCACGCGTGGGACGCCAGCTGTACCGGATAACCCAGCTGCGGATCCACATCGTCGTGACCCACGCCTTCCTGCGCTCGCTGGCGCGACTCGACCTGGCGCCGTCGGTTGTGGGCGCGCTGAAGGCCGCCGCCACCGAGGAGGTGGAGCAGGCCGACGAGAGCGAGTCGGTGACGCAGACTGCGCGCTAGCCGAGGTGTTCGCCTATTACTTCTCGCAGCTTGGCCCGGTCGTGGCGGGCGTGTACCCGCCGCACCGTGCCCGACCGCGAGCGCATCACCAGCGACTCCGTCGTGGCCCCCTCGGGGCCTTCGAACTGGACGCCGGCGAGCATGTCTCCCTCGGTCACGCCGGTGGCCGAGAAGAACACGTTGTCACCGGACACCAGGCGCTCGGTGTCGAGCACCTCGTCGAGGTCGTAGCCGGCGTCGATGGTGGCCTGGCGCTCGTCGTCGGTACTGGGCCACAGGCGTCCCACGATCTTGCCGCCGATGCAGCGGATTGCCGCAGCAGCCAGTACGCCCTCGGGCGTCCCGCCGATGCCCCACAGAAGATCGACGGGAGAGCCGGGCGTGACCGCCGAGAGCGCCGCCGACACGTCCCCGTGTGGGATCAGCCGGATGCGCGCGCCGGCCCCCCGAATCTCAGCGATCGCCTCCTCGTGGCGCGGGCGGTCGAGCATGACCACCACCACGTCGCCGATCGAGGTGCCCTTCGCCTCCGCCATCAGCGCCAGCGTCTCGGGCAGCGGGCGATCGATGTCGAGCAGGTCCGCCAGGTCGCGCGAGGTGGCCATCTTGAGCATGTAGAAGCACGGGCCCGGGTCGAACATCGCGCCGCGCTCGGCGAGGGCGATCGTGGCCAGCGCGTTCGGCATGCCGTTGGCGCACAGCTCGGTGCCCTCGAGCGGATCCACGGCGACGTCGACCTCGGGCTGTGAGCCGTCGCCGACGCGCTCGCCGTTGTAGAGCATCGGGGCCTCGTCCTTCTCACCCTCGCCGATCACCACCGTGCCATCCATGGAGACGTTGTCCAGCATCAGGCGCATTGCGTCCACGGCGGCGCCGTCGGCGGATTCCTTCTCGCCGCGGCCGATCCAGCGAGCCGCGGCCAGCGCCGCGTACTCGGTGGTGCGCACCAGCTCGAGCGCGAGGTTGCGATCCGGCCGGGCGCGGGAGGTGCCGCTCATCCGAGGCTAGACCACGCCCGGCGGCTTGCGGTCGGTCTGGTAGATCGCCTGGCGCAGGTAACCGCTTACCGCCATGCCGAAGCACGCCACCAGCCCCACGGCGTAGCCATAGGAGAGGGAGATGTCCACGCTCTCACCAGGCTTGCCGAGGATGATCCCGTTGCAGAGGATCAGCACGAAGGCGGTGATGCCCACGATCATCGTGACCTCGCCGGGCTTCCAGGTGAGGCTGTGCCCGCGGGCCACGATCCAGAGCAGGATGAAGGGTGCGCTGGCGGCCGCGACCATCAGCCATCGCAGGATCTTGAAGGTCTCCCACGCCGTGACCGTGTCACCGCCCTGGGCCATTCCCCCTCCCACGATCTGCAGTGTGGAGTTGGTGTTGGTCTCGCTGGTGCCGAACCACGGCAGGAACAGCGAGAACACGAGCAGGCCGGCAGCGAGGCAGCCGAAGAATTCGGCCGGCGTAAGCCGCGCGATGCTGATGAAACCGGTCGGCTCCGCCCTCGATGCCTCCACGCCGGAAACCTACACCGCACGCGCGATCGAGTAAACCGGCACCCGCGGGTTGCATTACGAACCTGTTGCCGTCGCGCCGAAACCGGTTCACGGACCGGCAGCCGGGGTAGGCTCGGGACAACCCGGCCTCGCCGCACGTGCGCCCTCAATCCCTGGAAACAATGCCCCCTGGAGGGGCTGACCCGCTGGCCGATCAATATCGCGCCGCTCTCGCCGTGGGGCGCGGGCGCACCCTCTGGCTCGTGGAGGCGGTGTCCGAGCACGACCTGAGCCGCCAGCACGACCGGCTGATGAGCCCGCTGGTGTGGGACCTGGGCCACATCGCCGCCTTCGAGGATCTCTGGCTGTGCCAGGGCGTGGGCGGGCTCAATCCGCTCCGCCCCGAGCTGGCCGACGTCTATGACGCGGCCGAGACGCCCAGGGCTGTCCGCGGCGACACACGACACCTCGCCCACCGCGAGGTCCAGGACTTCCTCCAGGACGTGCGGGCGCGCGCCCTGCAGGTGCTCGACAGCACCGACCTCTACGCGGAGGGGCGCGGCGTTCGCTCGGGCGGCTTCGCCTGGGAGATGGTGATCCAGCACGAGCACCAGCACAACGAGACGATGCTCCAGACGCTGACGCTGGCCGCCCCGGGCGTGTATTCGCCTTCGCGGCCTCAACTGCCGCCGGCCCCGTCGAAGCGCCCGCAGGAGATGGTGCGGGTGGAAGCGGGCCCGTTCGAGATGGGCGATCCCGGCGAGCTCTTCGCCTACGACAACGAGCGACCCCGCCACGCCGTGGACCTGCCGGCCTTCGAGATCGATGTCACACCTGTGACCAACGGCGACTTCGAGGCGTTCGTGGACGACGGTGGCTATGAGCGGGACGAGTTATGGACCGTGGAAGGCCTGCGCTGGCGCTTCTCGGGGGGCGCAAAGCGACCCCTCTATTGGACGACGACAGGAGGCGAGCGGCGATTCAACGCCACCGTGGAGCGCGACCCCGCCCTGCCGGTCATGCACGTGTCGTGGTTCGAGGCGAACGCCTTCGCGCGCTGGCGCGGGGCGCGCCTGCCCACCGAGGCGGAGTGGGAGAAGGCCGCGGCGCACGACCCCGCGACGGGCGAGTCCCGCCGCCTGCCCTGGGGCGACGGCGACGCCACGGCCGAGCGGGCAAACCTCGATCAGCTCGCCTTCGGCCCGGCCCCCGCAGGCTCGCTTCCAGCCGGGTCGTCAGCGCACGGGGTGCTGGGAATGATCGGCGACTGCTGGGAGTGGACCGCGAGCCCATTCTGCGGTTACCCGGGGTTCGAGCCGTACCCGTACCGCGAATACTCGGAGGTGTTCTTCGGCCAGGTCCACCGCGTGCTGCGTGGCTGCTCGTGGGCCACCCGCACGAGCCTGGCCCGCAACACGCAGCGCAATTGGGATCTCCCTGACCGGCGCCAGATATTCGCCGGCTTCCGGTGCGCACGGGACGCCCAATGAGCGCGGGAGCCACGATCCAGATCGACAACCGCCTGGAGGGGGCGGCGCCGGACACCCTCGCCGAGGACGTTCGCGCAGGGCTGAGCGCCAAGCGCAAGCGACTCGCGCCCAAGTACTTCTACGACGCCCGCGGGTCCGCGCTGTTCGACCGGATCACCTCAACACCCGAGTACTACCCCACCCGCTGCGAGCGCGCGATCCTGAACCGCCGCGCACCCGACCTCGTGGAGGGCATGCGGGAGCTGGTGGAGCTGGGCTCCGGCACGGCGTCCAAGACGCGCGCGCTGCTCTACGCGATGGCGGCCGCGGGAACACTCGACCGGTACGTCCCCTTCGACGTTGACGAGTCGGTGGTCAAGGCCAGCGCGGAGGAGCTGGCCGAGCTCTATCCGGGACTGGCGGTGCACGGCGTGGTCGGGGACTTCGAACTGCACCTGGGCGCCATACCCGAGGGCGAGCGGCGGCTGTTCGCCTTCCTTGGCGGAACGGTGGGCAACTTCGAGCCCGAGCAGCGAGCCCGCTTCCTCGCTGGGGTCCGCGGCCTGCTCACGCCCACCGACCGGCTGATCCTCGGCACCGACCTGGTGAAGGACACCGAGATGCTCGAGGCGGCCTACGACGACGCCGGCGGGGTGACCGCGGAGTTCAACCTCAACGTGCTCAGGGTGCTCAACTCAGAGCTGGGGGCGGACTTCGACCTGGACGCGTTCGAGCACGTGGCCGTGTTCGTCAAGGAGCACGAGCGGATCGAGATGCGACTGCGCTCGCTGCGCGCTCAGACGGTCTCGATCCCGGGCGCACAGATCACGGCCGAGTTCGCCGAGGGCGAGGAGATGCTCACCGAGATCAGCAGCAAGTTCACCCCACAGCGGATCGCCCAGGAGCTCACCGCGGCCGGGCTGACCCTGGAGGAGCTCATCACCGACGAGCAGGGACTGTTCGCGGTGAGCGTGGCCTCGCCGGCCTGACGGGCGCCACTAGAGTGCCGCCGCCATGGATCTGAACGGAACAGGCGCGATCGTGTCGGGCGGGGCCTCCGGGCTGGGCGAGGCAACCGCGAGGGCTCTGGCCCAGCGCGGGGCAAGGGTGGCCATCGCCGACGTGAACGACGAGAAGGCGGAGGCACTCTCGGGCGAGCTCGGCGACTCCGCGATAGCGGTCCATTGCGACGTGACCGCCGAAGAGGAAGTGAAGGCCGCGGTGGACGCCGCGGTGGAGGCGTTCGGCTCGATCCGCTTCGCCGTGGGCTGCGCGGGCGTGGGCTGGCCGGAGAAGATCGTCTCCAAAAAGGGCCCCCACCAGCTACTGCCCTTCGAGACCGTCGTCCGGGTGAACCTGATCGGGATGTTCAACTTCCTGCGCTTCTCCGCCGCCGCCATGAACGACAACGAGCCCGATGACGAAGGCGAGCGCGGCGCGGCCGTGATGACCGCGTCGATCGCCGCGTACGAGGGCCAGGTGGGCCAGGTGGCCTACTCGGCCTCCAAGGGAGGCATCGTGGGCATGACCCTCCCCGCCGCCCGCGACCTGGCCGGCCGCGGCGTGCGCGTGTGCACGATCGCGCCAGGCCTGTTTGACACCCCCCTGCTGGCCGCGCTACCCGAGGAGGCGCGCCAGGCCCTCGGGGCCACGATCCCCTTCCCACCCCGGCTGGGCATGCCCTCCGAGTACGCCCAGCTGGCGGTCCACATCGCCGAAAACACCATGCTCAACGGCGAGACGATCCGCCTGGACGGTGCGCTGCGGATGGCGCCGAAGTAACCCCAAGTAACGCTCGCGTAACCTTTACTCACCCCTCTCGACTCGCAAGGAGCCCCTCCAATGCCCGAAGCAGTGATCGTCGACGCCATCCGCACGCCCATCGGCCGCGCCTTCAAGGGCTCGATGGCCCAGTTGCGCCCCGACGAGACCGGCGCGTTCATCGTCGACCGCCTGCTCGAGCGAAACGAGGGCGTGGACCCTGCCCTGGTGGAGGAGGTCGTGGCCGGGTGCGGGCTGCCCCAGGGCAAGCAGGCGTTCAACATCGGCCGCGTGATCGCCCTTCTCTCGGAGAAGTTGCCGCAGCAGGTCAATGGCAGCACGGTGTCGCGCTACTGCGCGTCGGGGCTCGACGCCATCCGGATCGCGTCCAACAACGTGATTGCGGGCCAGGGGGATGTCTACATCGCGGCCGGCGTGGAGGCCGTCTCGCAGTACAACGAGCGCCAGGAGGCCGCCGGCGCGGCTGACCAGAACACCCATCTGCAGGGCAACGACGGCGAGCCCAACGTCTACATCCAGATGGGCGACACGGCCGTGAACGTGGCCAAGCGCTACGACGTGAGCCGGGAGGACATGGACAAATACGCCCAGCGCTCCCAGGAGCAGGCGGTCAAGGCCCAGGAGGACGGCTTCTTCGAGCGTGAGATCGCGCCGATCCCCGACCACGAGGGCAATCCGGTGGCCAAGGACGACGGTCCGCGCGCCAGCTCCTCCTACGAGAAGCTCTCACAGCTTCCCGAGGCCTTCGAGGGCGGCGGCGGCGTGACCGCCGGCAACTCGTGCCCGCTCAACGACGGGGCCGCCGCGGCGCTGATCATGTCTGCCGACAAGGCGTCGGAGCTGGGCCTGAAGCCGCGCGCGCGAATCATCACCGCCGCCACCGCCGCCAACGAGCCCGAGTACATGGGCGTGGCCCCGATCCCGGCGATCAAGAAGGCGCTCGAGCGGGCCGGGATGACGATCGGCGACGTGGACATCGTGGAGCTCAACGAGGCCTTCGCCGCCCAGGTGA
>Ga0136610_1000655_pt1 | contig 10839 bp, 8 predicted proteins | sample AntDrymUQ1342206_2_FD_104804 | JGI IMG/M metagenome (GOLD analysis project Ga0136610, IMG submission 104804) | Polar desert sand microbial communities from Dry Valleys, Antarctica - metaG UQ134 (22.06) | ecosystem: Environmental > Terrestrial > Soil > Desert | place: Antarctica: Dry Valley...
CGATCGCGGCGGCCGTGATCGCGCTCGGCTTCGGCGTGTTCAGCCGCCGTGCGCCGCGGATCGCCGAGCAACTCTGACGCGCACGTAGGTCAAGGCGCGACGATCCCGAGTCGCGGGAAGTAGGTCCGATAGCGGCCGCCGTCACGCGTGAGCAGCTCGTGTCCCTCGATCGGGCGGAAGGCGATCGGCGCGGGAGCCTGCCGTCGCCGCGGCAGCGCAGAACCGACAGTGACATCGTGTGCCGAAAGCGCTGAAACCGTTCATGCGGCCGGGCGCCGCGGAGGGTGGGGTGCTCGGGAGTGACGTGACGAAGCTGACCAGGGTCTCCCTCCGCCGGCGACTCGCCTACGTGCAGTTTGCTGCTGAGCGACCGGCGCCGGGCGGGCGACCGTAGCTGACCGAGCGCTTGCGACACTGCCGCTCTGGCCCGGAAGCAGGCGCCGCACGCCGAAGCGCCGACGCCGCTCCTTCTGCCTCGGAGCAGCAGCGCGCCCAGCGGATCGTCCGGCTGCTCGACGCGGGCGTGAGGCCGGGGCAGCAGGCGTCTGGACGGCTATGCGAAGCTGCGCCGGATGGACGACAAGATCAACCTGGCGAAGAAGCTCGACCTGCTGGACAAGTCCTTCAGGCCCGGCATCGTCGGCTACCTCAACGACTACAAGCTGATCGTGGTGAAGGTGCAGGGCGAGTTCACGTGGCACAAGCATGACGAGACGGACGACTTCTTCCTCGTCCTGCGTGGGCGCATGACGATTCAGCTTCGCGATCGCGACGTCGAGCTCGAGGAGGGAGAGCTGTTCGTGGTCCCTCGTGGGGTAGAGCATTGCCCGAAGGCCGACGAGGAGGCCCATGTGCTGCTGATCGAGCCGCGTGACACGATCAACACCGGTGACGCCGGCGGCGATCTCACGGTCGAGCCGCTCGAGCTCTGAGCTGAGCTGCTCGATTCGACAGCTGCCTACGCCCGCCGCTCGAGCGAGCACCAGCGCCGCACGCCGGCCGGCAGGCGATCGGCCCGCGAGCCCGCCGCCGCCCCGGCGGCGCGCACCGTCCAGTGCCGGACCGAGCGCGCGAGCTCGCGCGCCAGCACCGGCGGCGGGAGCTCGCCGGCGCGCACGCTGCGCAGGTCGGCGCGCACCTGGCTTTGCAGGGCCAGCAAGGTGCGCGCGGGGTCGAGCGGCTGCACCCAGCCATGCACCTCGTGCAGGCTCCTCCACTCGTCGAACGAGCGCCGGAACTGCGCCAGCGGTGTGTAGTCGTGCGAGTGGATCACGGCGGCCTCGGGCGCGAAGACCTTGGCGAAGCCCGCCTGCAGCATGTCGAGCGCGAGCGCCTGGTCCTCGGCGTAGGGCACGTCGCGGAACGGCGCCCGCTCCCACGCCCAGCGCGCGAGCGCCCCGTTCGCGCTCGTGAAGAACGTCGTCGCGTCCGGGCCGCTCGGCGTCGTGGTCCGGTCCAACCGGGGCGCGCCGTCGGGCGCGATCGAGGTGAACCAGTCGTAGAGCTCGCGCGCAACCGCGACCGGCGCGCCCGGGCGCGCCCGGTGCGGGCCGTACACGAGCGCGACGTCGTCGGCGAGCGCGAAGCCCGCGAGCAGCCGCGCGAGCCAGTGCGCGTCCACCGGGACGGCGTCCTGCGTGAGAAACGCGACGTGCGCGCCCGCCGCGCGCTCCACCAGGAAGTTGCGCGTGCCCCCGTGCGAGAAGCGCTCCACCGGCAGCACGGTCGCGCCGAACGACCGTGCGAGCTCCGCGGAGCCGTCCGTGGAATGCGTGTCGGCCACGAGCAGCTCGACATCGTGGTCCACGCGCTGCGCGCGGACCGCGGCGAGCACGTCGCGCAGCAGCGCGCCGCCGTTGCGCACCGGGATGGCGACGGTGACCGGCTCGGCCATGGCGCCGCGCGCCGCCCTACTGGCGGCGGCGCAGGCCGAGGATGGAGAGCAGGAACGAGGTGAAGAAGATCTGGATTCCGACGATCAGCAGCGTCGCGGCGAGCACCGCGAGCCGCTCCTCGGAGAGCTGGCCGAAGCCGCGCTCGATCCAGATGCCGACGATGACCGCGGCGACCACGAACCCGGCCAGCAGCGTCATGCCGCCGAGCATGAGCCCGTGCTCGAGCCGGAAGCGCGCACGCATCCGGTCGAACCACGGGTCCTTCTCGTTCATGAAGTACGTGCCGTACGCGTGGGCGCAGAGCCCGAGCGCCGCGACCTGGGTGCCGACGATCATCAGCAGCGCGCCGGCGACCATCGTGTGCAGGTCCCACGCGCGCCCCAGCACGTCGATCTGCAGCAGCGAGACGAGCGCGACGATCGTCCCGAACGCCAGCAGGATCGCGCCCGGGAGCATGAACAGGTGCGTCGGGCTGTGGACGAGCAGGAAGCGCAGGTGACGCCAGCCGTCGCGGAAGCTCGACAGCTTGCTCTCGCCGCCGCGTGGGTGGTACTGGATCGGGAACTCGCGGATGTCCAGCTTCTCCTTCGAGGCCCGGATCACCATCTCGGACGCGAACTCCATCCCGGTCGTGCGCAGGTCCAGCCGCGGCAGCACGTCGCGGCGCAGCGCGCGCATGCCGCAATGCGCGTCGTTCACGCCGGTGCGGAAGAAGACGTTGAGGATCCCCGTGAGGATCGGGTTGCCGACGTAGCGGTGCAGCCACGGCATCGCGCCCGGGTGGATGTTGTCCATCCGGTCGCCCATCACCAGCTCGGCACCGTCCTCGAGCTTCTCGACGAACCGCGGGATCTCGCGGAAGTCGTAGGTCTGGTCGGCGTCGCCCATGACGATGTAGCGCCCACGCGCGGCCGCGAAGCCCGCGAGGTACGCGCTGCCGTAGCCGCGCCGCGGCTCGCTCACGACGCGCGCGCCGGCCGCTCTGGCCAGCTCGGCGGAGCGGTCTTCGGAGGCGTTGTCGGCCACCACGACCTCGCCGGGAATGCCGGAGTCGTGCAGCGCGGCCAGCGCGGCGGCGACGCACGCCTCGATGTTCTCCTGCTCGTCGAGACACGGGATCACGACCGAGACGACGATCTCGTCGGGCTCGAGCGGCGCGGGCGCCGACGACGGTGAGATGGGCTGCAGCGTGCTCACGACTGAGGGAACGCGAGTGGCGCGAGAAGGTTGCGCCCGTGCAGCGCACTAGGGTAGCCGACCAGCTTGCGGATCTGCCTCGTCTACGACTGCCTGTTCCCATACACCGTCGGGGGCGCCGAGCGCTGGTACCGCAACCTCGCGCAAAGGCTGGCCGCCGAGGGGCACGATGTCACCTATCTCACGCTGCGCCAGTGGCCGCGCGCGCAGCGCGGGGTGCTGCCGGGCGTGCGGGTCGTCGCCGCCGGCCCGCGGATGGCGCTCTACCACGAGGCGGGCCAGCGCCGGATCGCGCCGCCGCTCGTCTTCGGCGCCGGCGTGCTGTGGCACCTGCTGCGCCACGGGCACCGCTACGACGTCGTGCACACCGCGTCGTTCCCGTACTTCTCGCTGCTCGCGGCCGCGCTGGTGCGGCCGTTGCGGCGCTTCCGCCTCGTCGTCGACTGGTTCGAGTTCTGGAGCGCCGACTACTGGCGCGAGTATCTCGGCGGCGCCCGCGGGCGCGTCGGCCACGCCGTCCAGGCGCTGTGCCTGCGCGTGCGCCAGCACGCCTTCGCATTCGCCGAGCTGACCGCGGGCCGGCTGCGCGCGCACGGGCTGCGCGGCGAGGTGACGGTGCTGCGCGGCCTCTACGTCGGGGCGCTCTCCCCGCCGGCGCCCGTGCCCGCGGAGCCGCTGGTCGTCTTCGCGGGCCGCCACATCCCCGAGAAGCGCGCGCCCGCCGTCGTACCGGCCGTCGGCCTGGCCCGCGCGACGCTGCCGGACCTGCGCGGCCGCGTGCTCGGCGACGGACCGGAGCGCCCGGCGGTGCTCGCCGCGATCGCCGAGCACGGGCTCGCGGACGTGGTCGAGGCCCCCGGCTTCGTCCCCACCGAGGACGTGGAGCGCGACCTCGCCCGGGCGCTGTGCCTCGTGCTGCCGTCGCGCCGCGAGGGCTACGGGCTCGTCGTCGTGGAGGCCGCCTCGCTCGGGACGCCGACCGTGCTGGTGCGCGATCCCGACAACGCCGCCACGGAGCTGATCGAGGACGGCGTCAACGGGTTCGTCGCGGCGAGCGCCTCGCCGGCGGACCTGGCCGACGCGATCGTGCGCGTGCACGCCGCGGGCGGCGGCCTGCGCGCCAGCACCGCGGCGTGGTTCGCCGAGCACGCCGCGGGCCTCTCCGTCGACGCCTCGCTCGACGCCGTGGCCGCGAGCTACGGCGCCGCGCCGCGCAGTGCGCGCTCGTAGGCGGCGAGCGTCAGCTCGGCAGTGCGCTCCCAGGTGAAGCGCGCCGCCCGGCGGCGTCCGGCCGCGCGCAGCCGCCCGGCCTCGGCGCGGTCGGTCAGCAGCGTCTCGATCGCTGCGGCGATCGACGCCGGCGCGCCGGGATCGAACAGCAGCGCGGCATCGCCCGCGACCTCGGGCAGCGACGACCGGTCCGAGCACGCGACGGGGATGCCGGCAGCCATCGCCTCGAGCACCGGCAACCCGAACCCCTCGTAGAAGGAGGGAAACACGAACGCATCGCTGATGGCGAGCAGGCCGGCCACGTCCTCGTCGCTCGTCCAGCCCAGCCAGCGCACGTCGCCGGCGACGCCGACCGCCGCGGCGTGGTCGCGCAGCTCCGCCTCGTGCGGCGTGGCATAGCCGGGCAGGACGAGCACCGGGCGGCGCTCGGACGGGATGCAGGCCAGCGCGTCGAGCAGCCCGCGCAGGTTCTTGTGCGGGCGCTTGGCCGACAGGGAGAGCACCAGCGGCCGGTCGCCGAGGGCGAGGCGCGCGCGCAGCTCGTGCGGGGGCGTCGGCACCGCCTCGGGCGGCCGGCCGAGGCCCAGCGGCACGACGTCGATCTTCTCCGCGGGCACGCGCAGCCGCTCGGTCAGGTCGCGCCGCGTCGAGGCCGAGTCGGCGATCACGCGCGTCGACCGGTGCGCCGCCAGCGGGACGAGCACGCGCATGCCGAGCCCGCGCAGGCCGAAGTGCGCGTCGGGGACCATGAGGTAGTTGAGGTCGTGGATCGTCGTGACGCGCACGAAGCGCCCGCGCGCCGGTGCGGTCGAGCCCAGCGAGTGCACGAGCGCGCAGCCCGCCCGGCGCGCCAGGCTGGGCAGCAGCTGCTGCTCGCCGCGGACCCATTCGACGCGTCGCGCAGCGGCGACCGGGACCACCACGGAGTCGATGCCGAAGTCCTCTCCAGCCGCCTCGGAGTTGACCAGGGCGGTGAAGCGCAGGCCGGGCGCCGCGTCACGCAGCGCCGGGATCAGCGCCCGCGCGGCGATCTCCATGCCGCCGGTCTGGCCGGGCACGAGGAATACGAGGTTCAAACCGACGTGCACGCCACTCCGTCAGCGGCGCCGCAGGAGAAGGCGCAACACGTTCTCCTCCCCCGGCTCGTCGACCGGCGCATCACGCATCGCGCGCCCGCCCAACACGAGCAGCCCCGGGCCCAGGAAGCGCCCGATCTCCCAGCTCTCGGGCACGACGCGCCGCAGCGCTCCGCGCGCCTCCTGGATGCCCTCCTTGCGCCACATCCCACGCTCGACGACCTCGAGGGCACCGCCCGCGAGCAGCCGGCCGTCGATCGTCCCCGCGTCGTAGTGGCGCTGGAAGAACAGCGGCCGACCGTCGTAGCGCCGGCCGTACAGATCGTGCTCGACGTGCTCCTCGCGATGCTCGCGGCCGTAGGGCACGGTCAGCGCGGCGATTGCGCCGGGCCGCAGGACGCGCGCGATCTCGGCTGCCGCTGCGATGTCGCCGTCGTCGGCGATGTGCTCGAGCACCGAGGCGCTGTAGAGCGCGTCGAAGCTCGCGTCCTCGTAGGGCAGGCGCGTCGCGTCCGCGACTTCGAGGCGGAGTCCGTCGTAGCGCCGCCGCGGGCCCGAAGCCGCTGCGGTGAGGCGGCGCCAGGAGTCGACCTCGTCCGGCCAGAGGTCGGTTGCGACGACCTGCTCGACCCGGCAGCGGTCGGCCAGCCAGCACGCCAGCAGCTTCGGGCTGGCGATGTCGAGCACGCGCCGGGGCCGAGCGCGGACGATCCGGGAAGCCACCCATGGCAGCTCCGCGACCCGATCGACGTCGAGCGGCATCCATACGCGCCACGCCGCCTCGCGCCGCGGGCCGCGGCGAACACCGCGCGCGCCGAGCGCGACGCTGTAGCGCGCGAGCATCGAAGCGGTGGGTTCATCGACGGGCACGGGCGCCACCGTACCGACCGTCACCGCGAGAGTCGGCGTCGGCTCGGCGCGGGGAGCGAGCGCGGTCCGCGCTCTACCATCCGCCGCTGCCATGGCCCTCTCGGTGGACGTCGTCATACCTGTCTTCAACCAATGGGAGCTGACCGACAGCTGCCTGCGCCACCTGGCCGCGCAGACACGTGAGCACCAGGCGATCGTCGGTGACAACGGGTCCACGGACGGCACCCGCGAGCACCTGCCGCGAGACTGGCCGGAGGTGCGCGTGCTGCGGACCGACGGCCCGGGCGCCTTCGCCGTCGTCTGCAACGCGGGCGCCGCCGCAGGTTCGGGGGACGTCATCGTGCTGCTCAACAACGACGTCGACTGCCGCCCGGACTTCCTCGAGCAGGTCGTGGCGCCGCTCGAGCGCGAACCCGCGCTCGGGTCGGTCGCCGCCCTGTGCACGAGGCCGGGCGGCCGGCAGATCGACTCGGTCGGCATCACCTGCGACACGACGCTCAGCCCGTTTGCCCGCTTGCAGGGACGGCCCGTGGCCGCCGCGGGCTCGGCGGCGCCGGTGCTGGCCGGCCCGGCCGGGACCGCCGGCGCCTACCGGCGCACCGCCTGGGAGCAGGCGGGCGGCCTCGACGAGGCCTTCGTCGCCTACCACGAGGATTTCGATCTCGCCCTCCGCCTACAGGCACTCGGCTGGGGAACCGTCGCGGCGCCGACCGCGGTCTGCACGCACGTCGGCTCGGCGAGCCATGGGTATCGCAGCTACGTGCAGCGCCGCCGCGGCGCCTTCGGACGCGGGTACGTCCTGCGCCGCTATGGACTGCTGCGCGGTCGCGCCGCACCACGCACGGCGCTGACCGAGACGATCGCGACCGTCGGCGACACGCTGAGCTCGCGCGACCTCGCGGCGGGGCGTGGACGGCTGGCGGGCTGGCGGGCGGCACGCGGGATGCCCACTCGCGCGCAGCCCCCGCAGGCCATCGACAGCTCGATCACGCTGCGCGACGCGATCGCCCTGCGACGCCGCGGCCCCGAGGGTCAGCTCGCCGTCATGAGTCCGGTCTCCTGCTCCATCTGCGAGACCCCGCTGGCCGAGCCGACGATCACCGCCCCCGATCGGCTGCACGGCACGCCGGGCCGCTTCGCGGTCGCAGTCTGCGGAAGCTGCGGCGCGGGGATCACGCTGCCGCCGGTGAGCGCGCCGCAGCTCGCCGCCTACTACCCCGAGGACTATGCGCCCTATCAGGGCCGGCCGCACCGTGTCCTCGGCGCGCTCTCGACCGGGATCCGGACCTGGCAGGGTCGGCGGGCGCGACAGACGGCGCCCGTCGACGCGGTCGTCGCGCTGCATCCGGGGCGCGCTGTCGACGTCGGCTGCGGGCGCGGCGACATCGCCTCGATGCTCGCCGTGCGCGGCTGGCGGATGACCGGCGTCGAGCCCTCCGGGGCGGCGTGCGCCGTCGCGCGGGAGCGCGGGGTCGAGGCACTGCAGGGCGTGCTGGCCGGCGTCGAGCTGGAGCGGGGCGCATACGACGCGGCGCTGTTTCGCCAGTCGCTCGAGCACACCGACGATCCGGTCGGCGACCTGCGCCGCATCCACGCCGCGTTGCGGCCGGACGGCGTCGTGGCGATCTCGGTGCCCAACTTCGGCGGCTGGCAGAGCCGGCGCTTCCGCGGACACTCGTTTCACCTCGATCTGCCACGCCACCGCGTGCACTTCACGGCCGCCGCGCTCGAGCGCGCGTTGCTGAGGGCCGGCTTCGAGGACGTGCGAACGAGCACGTCGACCAGTGGAGTCGGTCTGTGGGCAAGCGTCCAGTACCGCATCTTCGGACGATGCCTGTTCCCCAGCGGCATGCGCCTGCACCTGGCCACCGCGCTGTGCATGCTCGGCCTGCCGGTCGCGGTGGCGGCTGATCGGCTGGGTGGCGGCGACCTGCTCCACGCCGTCGCGCGAAGGCCCGGCTAGCCGAGCGGTGGACCGAGCCGGCACCCCCGAGCCCCGGCCACTCACCGGTGGGGCGGTGATGGGCGCCGCCAGCCGGATCGCGGTGGCCGTCACAGGCGCGGTCACCACGATCGTCATCGCCCGCCTGCTGGGAGCCGAGGGAACGGGCGGCTTCGCGGTCGCGCTGACGATCCTCTACGTGCTCACGGTGTTCACGACGCTCGGTATGGAGCACGGCATCGCCTACTACGTGAGCGCCGGCGGCTGGCAGGCGGCGCACGCGTTCGCCGCCTCGCAGAGGCTTGCGCTCGCGCTGGGCGCCGGCGGTGCGGTGCTCGGCGTCGCGGCGCGCGTTGCCTTCCCCTCCGCCTTCGGCGGGCTCACCGTCGCGGAGTCCGCGCTCGCCGCCGGCGCGCTGCCGTTCGCGCTCTCGTGGTACTACGCGTCGTTCGTCGCGCTCGCCGACGACCACTACGAGGGCTACGTGCTGCCGCCCGCCCTGCAGTCCGGTGTGCTGATGGTGCTCGGCGTCGCACTGGTGATCCCGTTCGGGCTCACGGGCGCGGTCATCGCCCTCGCCGCATCGCACGTGCTCGGTGCGGCCGCGGCGTTCGCGTCCGGGCGGCGACGGCTCGGTGGGGCGGGCCGAGGCGCGCCTGCGCCGGGCCAGCTCCGACGCGCGCTCGCCTTCGGGAGCAAGGCATACGCCGCCAACGCCTTGCAGGCGCTCAACTATCGCGTCGACCTGTTCATCTTGAGCACCGTCGCGAGCACCGCGACGCTCGGCCACTATGCCGTCGCCGTCGCCGTCACGACCGTCATCTGGCTCTTGCCCCAGGCGCTGAGCGACGTGCTGTTCCCGCGCGTCGCCGCACTGAGCGCCTCCGGCGAGGGCAGCGCCGAGGAGCAGCGCGCGTTCGTAGAGGCCAAGAGCCTGCGCCACACGACGCTCGTCGTCGCCAGCTCGACGGTGATCGTCGCGCTCGCGCTGCTCTTCCTCGTCGTCCCCGTCTATGGCGCGGACTTCGAGGGGTCGATCGGACTCGGCCTGATCCGGCTGCCGGGCGTCGCTCTGATCGGCCTCAGCGGGGTGCTGTTCGCAACCGTGGTCGGGCGCGGCTTCCCGCAGTACGGGCTCTACACGACGCTCGTCGTGACGCCGATCACGATGGCGCTCTACGCGGTGCTCATCCCGTCGCTGGAGGCCACGGGCGCCGCACTCGCCTCCTCGCTGTCGTTCGCGCTGAGCTTCGGCCTCGCCTGGTTCTTCTATCGCCGCGTGACCGGCCGGCGCGTGCTGCCGCTGCTCGTGCCCACCGCGTCCGAGTTCGCCGACTACCGGATGCTGGGGCCGAAGATCGCCGAATGGGCAGCCGGTCTGCTCCGATCGACGAGGGGCACCTGAGGCTATCCTGACCGGCGTGTGCGGCATCGCCGGAACGGTCGGAGGGCCGCCTCCCGACCGGGAGGTGCTTGCCCGCATGGCGGGCGCGATGGCGCACCGCGGACCCGACGGCGAGGGGATCTGGCACGACGCGGTCGCCGGGCTCGCGTTCCGGCGCCTGGCGATCATCGACCTCGACGCGCGCTCGGACCAGCCGCTGCACCTCGGGCCATGGCACCTGGTCTTCAACGGCGAGATCTACGACTACCGCGAGCGGCGCGCCGAGCTCGAGCGGCTCGGCCACACGTTCGTCACCGAGGGCGACGGCGAGGTGCTGCTGCACGCCTGGGCGGAGTGGGGCGAGCAGGCGCTCGACCGCGTCAACGGCATGTTCGCCTTCGCCGTCTGGCACGACGAGCGGCGCGAGCTGACGCTCTGCGCCGACCCGTTCGGGGAGAAGCCCGTCTACTGGTGCCGCGACGGCGAGCGCGTCCTCTTCGCGTCCGACATCCGCGCGCTGCGTCAGGCCGTGCCCGCGATCGGCGCCCCCCGGCCCGGCGCGCTCGGCCCGTACGTCGCGCTCGGCCTGATGCCGCCGATCGACGAGTCGTTCTTCGCCGGCGTGCACCGCCTGCCGGGCGCGCACCGGCTGCGCGTCGCGGACGGCCGCGTCGACGTGCGCCGCTACTGGACCCCGCGCCCCGTCGACGTGCCGGCGCGCTATCCCGACGCCGTCGCGCAGCTGCGCGAGCTGCTCGAGGACTCGATCCGCCTGCGCCTGCGCGCCGACGTCCCGGTGGGCACGTCGCTCAGCGGCGGCGTGGACTCCTCGGCCGTCGTCGCGCTCGCCGGTCGCCAGGCCGCCGACGTCACGCGGCACGCGTTCACCGCCAGCTTTCCCGGCTTCGAGCGCGACGAGTGGGAGCAGGCCGCCCGCGTCGCCGCGGCCGCGGGAGTGGTCGAGCACCACCGCGTCCAGCCGGCGCCGGCCGAGCTGCTCGCCGACCTCGACGCGCTGGTGCGCGACCAGGAGGAGCCGTTCGGCAGCCTGAGCATCTACGCGCAATGGCGCGTGAACCAGGCCGCCCGCGAGGCCGGCGTCACCGTGCTGCTCGACGGCCAGGGCGGGGACGAGCTGTTCGCGGGCTACGACGGGATCGCCGGCTGGGCGCTGCGCTCGCGCGGGCCGCGACCGGTTGCGCGCGCGCTGCTTGCCGGCGGTTCGCAGCGCGACGACGTGCTGCG
>Ga0136610_1000657_pt1 | contig 10831 bp, 11 predicted proteins | sample AntDrymUQ1342206_2_FD_104804 | JGI IMG/M metagenome (GOLD analysis project Ga0136610, IMG submission 104804) | Polar desert sand microbial communities from Dry Valleys, Antarctica - metaG UQ134 (22.06) | ecosystem: Environmental > Terrestrial > Soil > Desert | place: Antarctica: Dry Valley...
CCTCCTGTTCTGGCAGCGACCCTTTCCACCCGGCGTAGGTATCAACAAGGATCAGGGTCGCGACGAGCTCCGGATGGCGGCGGTAGAGCTCCTGGACGACCGTGCCGCCCCAGGAGATGCCGGCGACGTGCGCCGGGCCGGGCGCGAGCGCCTCGATCAGCGCCGCGAGGCAGTTCGCGTAGTCCGCCAGGCCGAAATCCGCGGGCACATCCGAGGAGCGAGCCGCCCCCGGCTCGTCCCAGGCGACGACCGTGAACTCGTCGGCCAAAGCAGCGAGCTGCGGCCGCCACATGCGGCCGTCCTCGGCGGCGCCGTGCACGAACACCAGCGGCGGCCCCGCGCCGACGCGCTCGTAGGCGATCTCGAGCCCGTTCGCCCGGACGACCTCCACCGTCGCCTACACGCACATCGGGCAGATGAGATCCAGTCGGGGGATGTCCCACACGGTGTCGTGACAGCGCCCAGGCGGCCTCCGGTGTCGGCCCTTCTCCACCCGTAAAGGAGGAGCTCGTGGCGGTAGTGGAAGTCCGAGCGCCCGAGCACGAAGGAGTGCTTGACCCGCACCCCTGCAACTCCTTTCGCCGGCCCGCTTCCGGGGTCCGTACACGGATGAGTATGAGCTGCGCCCGTCCCGCATGGGACCGAGCTGGAAGCTTGCAGAAGACGACGTCCACATTGTGGATTGATCGCCTCGCTCTTGCAGTGCTTCGAGACAACCATTGGGGTGCAAGCAGTTAATCTGAGGGAAAGGGGGGCCAGGGATGGCAGACTTCTTTCGCAACGAGACCATCGACATCGTGGAGCTAGCCAGGGAAGAGCAGGCCGGGGGCAAGGAGATCCTTGAGGGTTACCGCTTCGAAGGCTGCCGCATTGTGGGCCCCGCAGTATTGGCCCTCTTGGTGGACAACGCGCGCGAGAGCAGCACCTTCGACGACCACCCTGATGTGGTGCTATGGGAAGCGGACCCGGATCAGGTACCGAACCGAGGAACGATCGGACTCAAGGATTGCCAGTTTGTGCGCTGCAGCTTCGAACGAGTCGGCCTTGCCCTACTGCCGAACGACTCTCAATTGGCGAGGGCGAGCATGACGGAGGCTCACAATCCTTCCGGCATCAACCTGGGCACCAACCAGTCATTTGGTGTGCCCTTCCCTATCGTCGTCGCTGATCGCTTCTTCCATATGTATGAGGAACAGGGGAGGTTCTTGATTGATGTTTTCCGCTGGGATGAGACGACGAAGACACCCTCCTATGAAGTCCGGGGCAACCAGCCCCTACAGGACAACATTGACTCGAACCCCACCGGCATCGTGACCTTCGGGGAGGAGGAGACTGGCGCCTTCCTCTTCAAGTTCCGTCCCAAGCCCGGCGTCTCGCAGATTTTTGGCCACGTGCCGATTGACGATGAGCTTCAAGTCCACATCAACGATCGAGACATTAGGGTCACCAGGGGTGAGGATGTGGTCGTAACCGCCTCGGACAACGTGATAGTCGGGAGCCTAATCGGCATCCAAGTTTACGCTGACGGGTCTTTCTTAATTGGGTCGAGCCAGCTGCCCGAGGGGATGGTGCTGAAAGCGTGGGCAACATAGACCTTACCCACCCAAACGGTCATTCTTCACCGCCCTGGCGCTGGCTCCTGTCAGCGCTGGCATCGCGATCCTTCGGTATCGCCTCTACGAAACGAGGTTTGGCACTTCCCCTATTGACGTACTCGATGGAAACGTAACGAGGCGATGAAGCGAGTGTCATCGGTGACCCCGGCGGTAGTGCCCAGCGCCATCCCTCGGCCCCCGGGCTCAGTTCATCAAGCCACCTTTCGAGCTGTCGCAGGACACCTCGTCCTCGAACGGCCTGAGCATGCACAGCTGTCGGGGCTCTTCGACACCCTCACCGGGCCGTGTCCGACGTCTCGGAGCTAGTCCGCGTAGCCGGCGATCACGGCCTTGCCGGCCGCGGCGTTGGCGACGCGCCCGGCGGAGCTCGCCAGCTCGAGGCGTTGGCTTGCCCCCGGTCGGTGCGCCGCCTGCCGGAGCGAACGACCCGCTGTCCGCAACGGCGGGTGAGTTGGCGAGAGCGCCGAGCTACTGGGAAAAAGGAATCACGGGCAGGGGTGTCGACGTTGCTGATCGACTCGGGAGTAGCGCCGGTAGAGGGGCCTTGAGGCGCCGGACAAGGTCGTGGACGGCCCCGCCCTCTCCGCCCCCTGGTGGGGTGGCGTGAAACCGCACCATCTCCCCACTCAACTGCCACGCCGTCCATCTTGGGTCGCCCGACTTAACCACCAGGCGGCTCTCTATAATAACCGAACGAAAGGGGCGCACGTCAGCGATCACGCTAGCGGCGACCTACGTCCTCACTTAGAGGGACGCGTTGGCCACACCCGTGGCGACGGGGTAGCGCGATCGGTGAGGCGATCCGCCTCGCCTGCGCTCCTGGTGGCGCTTTGGGTGGCGGCCGGAACGCACCGGGGTCATGCGTATGGGCAGGTCACGGCCTATGAACTGCCGCGCTGTTCCCGAAGGAGGGGGAGGGATCCGCGCGCCTCTTGAAGCTTGAATATCCCAGACAACCCTTGGATGAAGTAGCTTGGGGCTCGGCTGAAAGGGCTCTCATGCGTTCACGCTTCGCGCTACTAATTGCAACGGCAGTCGTATTCGCCGCCGGCTGGTATGGGCAGGAGGCGCCGCAGCATCCCCGCGGCAGCGACCTCGTTGCCCGTGTTCTCACACCCACGGGGGACGAGGGGGCGATGCGCGAGGCCGCGGCGGACCCAAAGCCTCAGCTCAGCAGTCGACAGGGCAACCGGTGGCGTCCGAACTTCACTTTCGTGGCCATCGTCGCTTTCGGGCTAGGCGCGACAGCGCTGTCGTTTTATTGGGCTATCGCCTGTCATCGCGAACCCCCGCCTCCCCCCCACCGAGTTCGCTATCGCTTTAGCCGAGCCCCACCCCACCTCCAGCCCGCGTAAGTAGACGCCGCTAAACGCGGCCGGTGCTGGAGGTGGTAGTTGTCACGTCACGTTTTCTGGCGAGCGCTCGCCGTTCTCGCCGTCATAGCTGCAGCCGTCGCGCTCGTGGTCACTCGGCCCGTCCGGTTAGGTTTGGACCTCCGGGGCGGTACGCAAATCGTCCTCGAGGCTCAGGCAACCAAAACACAGCAGGTTGACGCCGACACTGTGACCAGGACCCTCGAGGTCCTGCGTCGGCGCGTCGACCAACTCGGAGTAGCGGAGCCGAGTTTGCAGCGCTCGGGCGAGGAACGCATCATCGTCGAGCTCCCTGGGGTCACCGATCCCGAGGAGGCCCTCGAAGTGATCGGGCGGACCGCGCAGCTCACCTTCCACCAAGTGCTCGGCGTCGCAGGTCCGAAGGGACGAGACCGGGGACCCGGAGCCGGGAACGAGAAGGAAATTGTGCTCGCCGACGAGGAGGGCAATCGCCTTCGCCTCGCGCCCCCGGCCCTTACTGGCGATGTGGTTGGGGATGCCGAGGCGTTCATAGATCCGCAACTCGGCAACGCATGGGAAGTGACGATCTCCTGGCGGGAGGACGGCGGCGAAAGGTGGGCGGATATCACGGGCCAGGCTGCGTGCGAGCCTGTGGGAAGCCCGCAGCGACGCGTGGCGATCGTGCTCGACAGAGACATCATCTCGAGCCCGGAGGTGTCGCCCGAGGTCGACTGTGACGTCGGCATCACCGGCGGCGACACCGTCATCACGGGCGACTTCAGCTCGCAGGAAGCCAAGGATCTCGCTCTCCTGATTCGGGCCGGCGCACTACCTGTCCCCGTTGAGGTTGTGGAGCAGCGCACTATCGGGCCGACGTTGGGCGATGCGGCCATCCGGGCGAGTGTCGAGGCGGCGATCATCGGCGGCGCGCTCACCATCCTCTACGTAATCGCCTACTACCACCTGCTGGGTGTCCTGGCGGCGATCGCTCTTGTGGCCTACGGGCTCATCTCTTACGCGGTCCTCGTCGGCATGCGTGCAACCTTGACGCTTCCGGGGATCGCCGGATTCGTCCTCGCTATCGGGATGGCGCTCGATGCCAACGTGCTCGTGTTCGAGCGCTCCAAGGAGGAGTTCTCGGCCGGTAAGCGGCTGCGTGCCGCTGCGCTCGAAGGGTTCAAGAAGGCGTGGAGCGCCATCGCCGACTCCAACGCCACAACATTGCTGGCAGCAATCATCCTTTTCTACTTCGCCGCCGGCGCGGTAAGAGGCTTCGGGATCACGCTCACGATCGGGGTCCTGGTTTCGATGTTCACCGCCCTGGTGGTGACACGCGTACTCGTCGAGATCGCGATGAAAAGTCGTTTCCTTACCTCCCATCCGGGCGCCATGGGCATGAACGTCGGCGGCCGTTTGCGCAAGCGCTTGGACGAACGTCCCTTCGACCTCATGTCGCGCTCCAAATGGTGGTTCGCGTTCTCGGCGCTCGTGCTGGCGGTCGCACTTGCAGGCCTTGTAGGGCGGGGACTCAACTTCGGGCTGGAGTTCACCGGCGGCAGGCTGATCGAGTATTCGAGCGCTCGCGCGGTGGACCTCGATGAGCTCAGGTCAGAGCTCGCCGGCGCGGGTTTCCCACGAGCGGTGGTGCAGGAGTCGGGCGACGGCAACGTCTCCATACGCGCCGGAGAGCTATCGGAGCAGGACGAAGCGGAAATTCAAGGCGTGGTCGAGGTACTCGGAGGAGATGCCGACGAGGTGCGCGACGAGTTCATCGGGCCGACGATCGGAGACGAACTTCGCCGCAAGGCAGTGATCGCCCTCGCGCTTGGACTCACGGCACAGCTCCTGTATCTCGCGGTGCGCTTCCGGTGGACCTACGGTGCCTCCGCGGTCGTCGCCCTCTTCCACGACGTCATGATCCTGCTCGGCATCTTTGCGTGGTTGCAAAAGGATATCGACGGTGTGTTCGTCGCCGCGCTGCTGACGGTGATCGGGTACTCGATCAACGACTCCGTGGTCGTCTTCGACCGCATCCGCGAGCAGCGCCGGTTCCGAATCAAGGAGCCGCTCTCGGTGGTGGCAAACGACGCCTGCCTGCACACGATCCCGCGCACGATCAACACCGGATTGGGGGTGCTTTTCATCCTGACCGCTCTCTACTTCCTGGGTGGAGAGACGCTCACCGACTTCGCCCTCGCGTTGATCGTTGGGATCCTGGTCGGGACCTATTCATCCGTCTTCACCGCAGCCCCCCTCGCCGTTGCGTTCGATCGTCTGTCGCCCGCGCCGGGGTCGGTAGCGACGTCAGGCACGACCGCGCAGGACGCGGCGTTGCGCCGGGCACGCAAGGAACCGGCGGCTATTTCGGCTGCTGCGGCATCGACGTCGTCCCAAGAGACTTCGACCTCTCGAAGGACGTCGACCACAACGCAGCCAGCGCGCAAGCGGGCTGGCACTGCTAAGAGGAAAAGGAGGAACCGCCGATGATTGCGGGACGCATCAGTGCTCGCTCGGTGTTCGGCATGTGTGCCCTTGGGCTTGTAGCCGTATGGGTTCTCGGCGGGATCCTGATGGCTGCGGCCGAAGGAATCGCCTACACCGCGGGCTTATGGATCGTATTCAACATCATCACGACGGTCGGCTTCGGCCAAGGACCCACGAGCGGACTGGGGCAGCTCACCGCCGCCGGTGCCTTTATAGCGGCCGCAATCTGCTGGTTCGGCATCGTTTCCGTCGCGGTGGAGGTGGGCCTCTCACGCTTTGAGCGCGACGCCTTGGTACGGGAAGCGCTGCTGGCCCTCGCCCGTCGCCGGGGTCCCAAGCTGTTCCACGACAACTGAAGGAGATCACGTGAATCGCTCGCTCGCGGCTGCCGCGATCTTTGTCCTTCTTCTGGGCGCCGCCTGCTCAAATGTTTCTTTCGTTGATGAGGTAACGATCGTCAACGCCACCGAGTACTCGGCCAATGTCGACGTGACCGACAGCACGCGGGAGGGATGGCTGGCATTGACGACGGTGGGTGCGCAGTCGACCCGCACCGTCGAAGCGGTAATCGATCAGGGCGAGGTTTGGATCTTCCGCTTCGACTACGTCGGCAAGCACCAAGAAGAAGTGGAGGTGTCGCGTCGCGAGCTGGAAGGAAACGATTGGACCGTCGAAATACCGGAAAGCTTCGAACAGCGGCTGCGCGATCTAGGTGTTCCTCCACCACCGTGACACCCACCCCGGATGCCGGCGCATTGGTTCTTTTGCGCGCGACACCAAGCCCACGGGACCTGGTTCGCGTGTTCGGCGCCATGGAGGGGGTGTCGCGAGTGGAACGCGTTCGCGGCCCCTATGACCTCGTGATCCATATAGCGGGGTCTGCTCAAGTCGAAGCCATCGAGCGGTTTCCCGGAGTGATCGCAGCGGATGTGTGCTGGTTGTCTCCCGGCGAGAAGGGAGGTTCCGGATGACATGGCCGAGATAAGGGAGGTCAAGCTCCCCGGGCTCGGGGTGCGGTACGAGTTCACGACGGAGGAGGGAAAGCGGGTCGGGGTGGTGTCTCACCGCTCTGGGCGCAAGGAGCTGTATTTCCCTGATCCCGACGACCCCGATGCGTTCAAGCGGATGCTGGGCCTCAGCGACGAGGACGCGCGTTCGCTGGCCGAGATTCTCGGGGGTTCCCGGATCGCGGAGGACCTCGCCGAGCTCCAGCATCGGATCGAGGGTCTGGCGATCGACTGGCTCCCGCTGCGCGATGACTCGCCCTATGCGGGGCGAAGCATTGGCGACGCGCGGGTGAGGACCCGAACCGGCGTCTCGATCGTTGCGGTGCTGAGGGAGGACCAAGCAATCCCCTCCCCCGGAGCGGATCTCCGCCTCGCGCCTGGTGACTATCTGGTTGTGGTCGGCACGACGCGCGGCATCGAAGAGGTCGTCGAGCTCCTCCACCGCGGGTAGGCGGTGGAAAACGCCGCGGTCCTGCTCGAGCTGGGAGGGGTGATAGTCGGTCTCGCGGTCCTTGCTCGTGTCGCGGGCCGGCTCGGGATTCCCACCATCCCTCTTTATCTGACGGCCGGGCTCGCGTTCGGAAAGGGCGGGATGCTGCCACTCGTCACCACCGAGGGCTTTGTCGAGATCGGCGCGGAGATTGGTCTCATCCTGCTGCTGTTCATGCTGGGGCTCGAATACACGGCCAGGGAGCTGCTCACAACGGTTCGCGTCCAGGCATCAACTGCAGCGCTCGATCTCGTCCTCAACTTCTCGCCCGGAGTGATCGCCGGAATGCTTCTCGGCTGGTCGACCATCGCTTCGGTCGCCCTTGGCGGGATCACGTACGTGTCGTCCTCCGGAATCATCGCCAAGGTGCTGCAGGACTCCGGGCGGATCGGAAACCGCGAGACGCCGCTCATCCTGTCCATCCTGGTCATCGAGGACCTCGCTATGGCGGTCTACCTACCTATCCTCGCAGGCCTGCTTATCGGGGGCAGCACGCTCGCCGGATTGGGTACCGCCGCCGCCGCACTCGCCGGTGTCGTCCTCCTGCTGTTGTTCGCGCTACGGGTGGAGGTGGGTCTCAGCCGGATGATCTTCAGCAGATCGGACGAAGCGCTTCTCCTTACAATCCTGGGCATCACGCTTCTGATGGCGGGACTCGCCGAGCTTTTCCAGGTTTCCGCCGCGGTAGCCGCCCTTCTGGTTGGCATCATGCTCTCTGGCCCTGCCGCCGATGGTGCGCGAGCGCTTCTGTCGCCGCTGCGCGATCTTTTCGCCGCGATCTTCTTCGCGTTCGTCGGCTTCAATCTCGATCCCTCGGAGATCCCACCGGTTCTCGGTACCGCGGTGGTGCTCGGCATCGTCACCGCCGGGACAAAGTTCGCCACCGGGTGGTGGAGCGCTGGAAGGAGCGGCATCGGACCCAAGGGTCGCGCGCGCGCCGCCGCAACCCTGATCGCGCGTGGCGAGTTCTCCATCGCGGTGGCGGGGCTGGCGGTCGCCTCGGAGATCGAACCCGACCTCGGCCCCCTGGCAGTCGGCTACGTATTCCTGCTTGCGGTCGTCGGCCCGATCGCGGCCCGCCTCTCGGAGCCGATCGCGGATCGCTTTCTGAAAGCGCCCGACCTCCGAACTCCTCAAACCACCGACGAGCCAGCGTGAGTGGCGAAGGGGCACCCGAGGCAAGCTCGCAGCTCGATAGGGGGTCACGCTCCGATGTGCGGGTGATCGCCAAGGGCGGCGCCGTACAGATCACCGGACAGCTGATGCAGGGCGGTCTCTCGTTCGTGTTCGTCGCGATCGCGGTCCGGATGTTGGGAACAGCCGACTACGGGCTGTTCCGGCAGGCGGTGCAGGCGCTCGCTATCGCCGGGCAGATCGGTCTCGTCGGCTTCAACTACTCGGCGATGCGCTTCATCGCGCGCTCGCGCGCAGCGGGAAACCCTGGTGGGGTGCGTGGCGCCGCTTGGACCGCGTTGATATCCGTTTCGGTGGCGTCCGGGGTCGCGTCCCTCGCAATTCTCATCGCCGCAGATGCGCTGGCAAGGCAGTTCGCAGACGACCCTTTCCGTTCGCAGGAACTCGCGAGGCTGCTTCGGATCGGCTCGTTGTTCGTCCCGCTCTTCGCGCTCACCCAGGTCTTGCGTTACTGCACGCAGGCGTACAAGACGATGGTCCCCTCGGTGATCGTGGGTAACATCATTCAACCCGCCGCGCGCTTCACCTCGGCGTGAGCTTTCTGGTCATTGGGTCGCGGGACTAGTGCTTCCACGCGCAAATCACAATGATGTGATTTACTCCTCTGAGTGTCCCATGAGAGGAGGCGTTATGCGACTTGGTCCATGAGGTGGGCTCGGGCGCTGGGCGAGCCGCCGGAACGGTCATTGCTGAGCTTTTTCTGCAGTCAGCCGGTCGTTGTCGTCACCGCGACCGGGTCGATTTCCCGTTGCCTTAGCTCACGCCCTCCAACGTCTTCGTCGACCCGGACACGTTGCCGGCGGGGCTCGAGGCGTTCGTGGATGTCAACCCGATCTCCATCCTGGCGAATGCGTCGCGCGGACTGATGGACGGAACGGCTTCGGCGGGAGACATCGGCATCGTGCTGGCGACGGCCGCGGCCCTCACGGCGGTCTTTGCGCCGCTCACGACCCGTCTGTACGGCAGGGGCTGAGACCTCGCCCTCCAGGCGTGGTGCGCTCGACGAGCTCGGGTACGAGCGCAGAAGGCTCTTGTTGCAGGCTCGGAGATGCAGCCGGTGACAGGAGGATCAGAGCTTTTGGCGACGTGATCCAGCCGCGGCACGCTGTGAGGAGGTCGTCCGCCGCGCCATATCCCGCGGCCGGCCGTCCGCCTTGCCCAGCAGGAAGTACGTGATCATCTCTCCCTTGCCCTTGACGCTGATGCTCCCCCGCTTCCGAAACACATAGCGGTCCTCAAGCAGGTCGTGCGTTCGCTCGGTGACCTGGATGTGTCCCGGGACCCCGCGCGACTCCATCCGGCTGGCGGTGTTGACCGTGTCGCCCCACAAGTCGTAGCCGAACCTTCGCCTCCCGATGACGCCGGCCACGACCGGTCCCGAGTCGATTCCGATGCGTAGCCGGACCGGCCCGTCCGGAAGCCGCGCACGGCCTGCGATCTCGAGCATTCCCAGGGCCATCTCGGCCACCGCTCCGGCATGGTCGGGCCGTGGTTCGGGCAAACCGCCGGCGACCATGTAGGCATCCCCAATCGTCTTGATCTTCTCCACCCCCCGGGACTCGGCCAGCGCATCGAACTGCGAGAACAGCCCGTTGAGCAGCTCCACCGTCGCCTCCGGCGGGGTACGTTCGGCTTGGCGCGTGAAGTCGACGATGTCCGCAAACAGCACGGTCACGTGGGGGAATGCGTCTGCGATGATCGCCTCCTGAGCTTTCAGCCGTGCGGCGATGGGCCCGGGCAGGACGTCGGTGAGCAGCCGCTCGGACTCTTGCTGCTCCGCCTCGAGGAGGCGGTGCGCGTGGAGCACAGCACGACGGCTTCGCACCGTGTCGCCGAGAAACAGCGTGGCGAGCCACAACGAAACGTCCCGCACCAGCTCGCCGAGCACAGTCAGCACCGGTTCCGGATCCAAGAAGATCCGAAAGACGATCGGCCCCATGACGAACCACGCGGCGACCACCAGAGCCCAGCGCAGATGGCCAGCGGCCCCGGCCGTGTACAGCGCAACCGCAAGCGGCAGAGCCGCCGACATGCCGGGATAGTCGAGGACGAAATAGATCTGGAGCGCCACAAACGACCCCACGAGCACAGCCACGGGCCGGCGTCGCCGGGCCAGGAGCAGGGCCCCGATCGTCCACCCGAGCGCGTAGGCGAACAGGTCGGGTGGCCGGGCCTGCGGCTCGCGCGCCACCCGGATGGCGATGGTGACCGCCATCGCAACCGCCACCGCCCAGCCTGCGTCGACCACCCACACGGGGACGCGCTCCAGGCGCAGTCGCAGCGAGGCCATGCTCATGACCGTCACCGTACCCGGCTTTCTCGGCGCCATCTCCGAGCGGCCCGCGCCTGCCCCGCGGACGTTCGAGCGGGGTGAGGTCGGACCTACAGCTTGCGCGCGAGGAAAAGTGCCCCCTCTTGGTGATCTTGCTGCTTGCTCTTGGTGATCTTGCTGCTTGCTCTCGGTCTTCTCCTGATATCCGGTGCAATGACTACGTTGTCTCAATGGTTCGCTCAGTTCCTACCCGAGGGCATCGGATGAACAACCTGGCACCGCCGAACCGTCTACCTCCTTTTCCTGCTGAAGGCCCGCATGTGGTGACTCGGGGGATAGGCCCAACCCCAGTTCCGAGATCGAGTCGCCCCAGGCTACGGGCGTTGAGGTAACCGCGGAAGACTTCGCTTACTCCCCGGATGGGATCGAGATCG
>Ga0136610_1000660_pt1 | contig 10823 bp, 16 predicted proteins | sample AntDrymUQ1342206_2_FD_104804 | JGI IMG/M metagenome (GOLD analysis project Ga0136610, IMG submission 104804) | Polar desert sand microbial communities from Dry Valleys, Antarctica - metaG UQ134 (22.06) | ecosystem: Environmental > Terrestrial > Soil > Desert | place: Antarctica: Dry Valley...
CACCGCAGTCGCCGACACTGGACAGTACCGCCGGGTGTCTCACGACCGCTTCGACAAGGATGCGGCCGCCTACCGCACGCCGGCTGCGACGCTGCGGCGCCGGGCGCGCCAGAGCAGGGCGTAGCCCACCCAGGAGACGGCCACGAGACAGGCGACACCCAACTGCACGGCGCCCAGGTGCTCCTCGGGGTACACCACGCCAGTGAGGTATCTGTCGATGAAGCCTTGAGGTAGCCCCTCTTCACCGGCCCGTCGCCTGGCCCAGTCCTCGATGTCGGTGAGCGGGCAAGGCACCTTGACCACGGCGTTGAGCACGCCCCACACCGCTAGTCCGACATGCACCAGGATCAGCCGCGGCCACCGCCAGGCCGCGAACCCACCGAGGGTCAGGACCACCAGAAACGCGAAGTGCAACAACATGACCAGATCCCCGATTGCCTGGTACACCCGCCCTCCTAGCGTTTCCTTTCCATTGTGCCCGCTCGAAGTACGCAAGCGAGGCCCAGTCACCGCCGCAATTCCGTGTAAGGGGACGACAACCGGGTAAGGCAGACAAGGTCGCAGTCGGCGACATCAAGGAATCGAAGGAGACCACTACATGGCCAGCAGCGTCGTCACCGTGATCAAGGAGCAGCACCGCGAGGTCGACAAGTTGGTGAAGCAGGTCGAGGCGGAGAAGGGCGACGTCGCGGCAACGCTGCAGAGGATCTACGACATGCTCAAGCCGCACTCCGATGCCGAGGAGGACTTCGTCTACCCGGCGATCGAGAAGGTCGAGCCGGAGACCGGCGAAGAGGTCCACGACGGTACTGCCGAGCATCACCACTTCCTGGGCTTGCTCACCGAGCTGCTGAACCAGGAGCCGGGTGGGCCGGGCTTCGACGGTGCGGTCGCCGCCTTCGCCGCCGAATTGCGCCACCACGTGGAGGAGGAAGAGGCGGACCTGCTGCCCGCTCTGCAGGAAAACATGTCCCGCAGCGATCTCGAAGCCATGGGCGAGCGCTTCGTCAAGGCCACCACCGGCTGACCGGCGAGCCTGACCGGCCGGGCGTGATCAGGCGATTCGGCGCCGCGAGAACCACGTAGCGGACAGTCCGAGATGGCTTTGCACGGCCGGGGCCGGGGTGCGTGCTGCCCACCAGTGCTGCGGAATCTCTCGCAGCCCGTCCAGCATCTGGCCGGCGGCCAGCGTGGTCAGCACCACCCCGATCGCCAGCAACCCGACGGACCCGATCGGCAGTAGTCGTCTCATACCTTCTCCTCGATGACGTCGGTCAGGCGGCAGCGCATTGTGGCGCGGACGAGATCGAAGCGGTCGACCAGCAGCGTCTTCGAGGACCCGAGCATGTCCCGGACCTCCGCGCCGTACCGCTCGCGCCAGTCCCGAGGGACTCGCGCCAGTCCCGAGGGAACAGCCGCAGGAGTCGGCGGCGCCAGACTGAGCAGTACGAGCAGTGCGGGATGTGAACAAGGCGCATCCGTACGACCGGTAGGCAGGGCCGACGAGGTCTGAGAAAAAGTTTGGTCGTCGTGTCGATCCAGCCCCCGGGTGTTCGACGCGTCGGTGAGGCCCGGCACAGTGCCCGGTCGATCCGTTCCGGATAGAAGCGAAGGAGCTCACGATGCGATTCATGATCATCCTGAAGTCCGACCAGAACACCGAGGCCGGCGTCATGCCCACCGAGCAAGAGCTCACCGACATGGGGAACTACAACGAGGAGCTGGTCAAGGCCGGCGTGATGCTCGCCGGCGAAGGGCTGCAGCCGAGTTCCAAGGGCGCGCGGGTCCATTTCTCCGGCGGGGAGACCACGGTAACCGACGGCCCGTTCAGCGAGACCAAGGAACTGATCGCCGGGTTCTGGCTGATCCAGGTCAAGTCCAAGGACGAGGCCGTCGAGTGGGTCAAGCGGGTCCCCATCGCAGCCGACCAGAACACCGAGATCGAGATCCGCCAGGTCTTCGAGGAAGATGATTTCGGCGCCGAGTTCACTCCTGAACTGCGTGAACAGGAGAACCGGCTTCGGGCGCAAGCGGAGTCGCAGCAGCGGTAGGGCGAACGCAGACTCGAGCCGTCACCTTGGACGTTATGCGCATAACGTCCCGGATCAGGTCAGATCTCGGGACGTTGTGCGCATAACGTCCGGACGGTGGGACCGGACCCGGGCGATATCAGCGGTGGCGAGGGTGGTCTGATCCTGGGTCGTGACCGTGCCGGAGGCTTCTCGCGCGATCGAGGCGGTCTGGCGGATCGAGTCAGCCCGGGTCATCGCGGGTCTGGCCCGGCTGGTCCGCGACATCGGTTTGGCCGAGGACTTCGCGCAGGACGCGCTGGTCGCCGCACTCGAGCAGTGGCCACAGTCCGGCGTTCCGGACAACCCGGGCGCCTGGCTGATGGCCGTCGGCAAGCGCCGGGCCATCGATCAGATCCGCCGCAACGAGCGGCTCGAGCGCAAGCAGGAACAGCTCGGTCGCGAGCTGGAGATCCATACCGTGGCGGCGGTGCAGGGCGACGAGATCGACGCTGCCCTGGATGATGACATCGGCGACGATCTGCTCCGGCTGGTCTTCACCGCCTGCCACCCGGTGCTGTCTACGCAGGCGCGGGTCGCGCTGACCCTGCGCCTGCTCGGCGGGTTGACGACCGAGGAGATCGCCCGAGCCTTCCTGGTCTCCGACTCCACGATCGCGCAGCGGATCGTCCGGGCCAAGCGAACCCTGGCCGATGCACGCGTGCCCTTCGAGGTGCCCAGCGGGGATGAGCTGTCCAGTCGGCTGCCCTCGGTCCTCGAAGTCATCTACCTGATCTTCAACGAGGGCTATTCCGCAACCGCGGGCGATGACTGGATGCGGCCCGAGTTGTGCGGGGACGCCCTCCGGCTCGGCCGGATCGTCGCCGAACTCATGCCCAGCGAACCCGAGGTGCACGCACTGGTCGCCCTGATGGAGATCCAGGCCTCGCGGGTACGAGCCCGGACCGGCCCGTCCGGCGAGCCGATCCTGCTGCTGCAGCAGAACCGCGGGCGCTGGGATCACGTGCTCATCCGCCGCGGGCTGGCCGCTCTCGGCCGAGCCGAAGAACTCGGCGCAGCAAGCGGTACCGGCGGTAGGAACCGGCCGTACGGTCCGTACGCTCTGCAAGCCGCGATCGCCGCCTGCCATGCCCGGGCGGTGACCCCGGAGGGTACCGACTGGCCGCGCATCGTGGCGCTGTACGACACGCTCGCCGAGCTCACCCCGTCGCCGATCGTCGAACTCAACCGCGCGGTCGCTCTCTCCATGGCGTACGGCCCGGCGGCCGGTTTGGCGCTGGTCGAGCAACTCGTTGACGAACCGTCGTTGCGGGATTACCACCTGTTGCCCAGCGTCCGCGGCGACCTGCTGGCCAGGCTCGGCCGCTTGGACGAGGCGCGTACGGAGTTCGAGCGGGCGGCGGCGATGACTCGTAACGAGCGGGAGCGCACTCTGCTGCTGGCTCGGGCCCGCGGCCTGCCGGACCCGGGCTCGCCGAGCGCAGCTTCACTCGGGGTTGGTTGTTGATGTACGTGCCGGTCTGGGTCATCTCGAGCATGTGAGCGCGACCGCGAACTCCGGTGTTGGCCAACTCGGTCGCCCGGCCGGCTCGTACGGTCATCAGGACGTAGACCAAAGGCAGGAAAGTCGCGACCGCCATCCAGATCTGTCCGAGCCAGATCTCCGGGATCGTCCGCCAGAAGAAGAAGAAGAAGGCCCCCGGCGCGCCGAAGAGGACGACGAGCACCCATCCCACCCTGTTGGCCGCCGAGGCGGCACTCGCCGGCATCACCCTCGCCGATGCCTGGCAGGTGGCGAATTGGCTGCACGCCAAGGGGATTGACGCCAGCGTCGACCAGTTCGGGGAGTTGGTCACCGATGCCGCGACGGTCGAGCGGGTAGCTGCGGACTATGTCCGGCTGGCCGTCGGACTGGCTCAGCAACCGGACGCGAGCGGCCAGGCGGAGCCCACAGCCGCGTTGGCTGGGGGTACGGCGGTGTGGCTGTCGATCGACCTGTCCCATCTCGGCCTGGACGTCGACCGCGGTCGCTGCGCCGACCATTTCCGTGCGATCGCCGACGCGTTGCCGCCCGGCCGGCGGATCCAGGTCGGCGCCGAGGACCACGATCGCGCCGACGCGGTCCTGGACTGCGTCCTGGCCGTGGCCGGCGACAGGAACGGCCTGGCCGACCGCATCGGGGCCACCGTTCAGGCGAACCTGCACCGATCCGGCGACGACCTGGATCATCTGGTGGCGGCCGGAGTTCATGTCCGGTTGGTCAAGGGCGCCTATGTCGAGCCGCCCGAGAGAGCGCTGCCCTACGGCGAGCCCACCGACATCGCCCATCTACGCCTTGCCCACCGACTGGCGCAGGCCGGCGCGAACTTTTCGCTGGCCACCCACGACGGCGTTCTGCGCGAAGCGCTGCTGGCCGCCCTCGGACGGCGGCCGGTCGAACAACTGCTCGGCGTACGGCCGGAAACGTTGGAGGATCTCGTCGCGGGCGGTGTTCCGGTACGGGTGTACGTGCCCTACGGTGCCGACTGGTTTCGCTACTGGATGCGCCGGGTCGCCGAGTCACGCGGCGCATGACCGGTCCGTATACGGCTGGCGATCGCACCTTGAGTGCCGCCTACGGCACAACCGCCCACCACCGGCGGGAGGTCATAATTGTGGCATGAGTCGCACACGACTGAGCACCACCGTCAACGAGCAACTCCTGGCAAGCGCGCGGAGCATGCGGTCGGGGATCACTGACGCGGCGCTGGTCGATGAGGCTCTGAAAGCGCTACTTTTTCGGCATCGCGCCGCCGATGTTGCTGCTAGCTACAGTGCCTGCCACCAGCATCCGATCGACGAGCCGGATGAGTGGGGCGACCTGGCCTCGTTTCGACAAGCTGCCACGTGAGCGCCCTGCCAACGCGCCGAGAGAGATCTGGTGGTGCGAGTTTGCCGAGACTGATCGGCGTCCGGTTGTGGTCCTGTCTCGCGATGCGGCGATCCCGCGGCTTCGTCGGGCATTGGTCGCTCCCTGCACGACGACGATGGCAGTCGCAGTCGACTGCTCGGACTGACGCCAAGACCCTCTTGGAAGGCGCGCCCTCGGCTCAGGTGAATCGATGCGGCAGTCGGCAGCCCCCGGGCTGCTCGCTGTCGTGATCCACCTGACCGCAGCCTAGGGTCGAGAGTCGTGGACATCGACGTGGTGGCGGGCTCGGTCACCGACGTAGACGATCTGGCGGCATTGTGGATCGCCATGGTCGAGCACCATCGTCACCTCGTCGGGCAGGAGTACCCGGTCCGTGCTGCCGAGCAGTCCTGGACCGTGTGCCGGCAGGAGTATCGGCGGTGGCTCGAGGAAGCCACCGGGCTGCTGTTCATCGCCCGGCCGTCCGGGTCCGGTGAGCCGGTCGGCTATATCCTCTGCCGCCTCGCCGAGTCCGGAGCGACCTTCGACCTCGGCCGGATTCGCGGCGATGTCGACTCCCTCGTCGTCGCAGACCGCGCCCGGGGCAGCGGAATCGGTTCGGCCCTGCTTGCCGCCTGCCGTGCGGAACTGCAGCGACGTGGTTGCTCGTACTGGTCCATCGGTGTCCTCGAGGCGAATCACGACGCCGCCCGGCTCTACGAGCGACACGGTTTCCGGCCCTGGGTCCGCGACATGCTCGGTCAGCTGGAGCAACCCAGTTGATCAGCTGGCAAGGCGATGGGCCCGAGGGGTCTCGCGGGGTGCCCCGAGCACTCTGGCGGGCGGTGGGAGAGCTGACCGGCGGCCGACGTCGAATCCCGGTCCCGCCGTCAAGCCGGCCCCGACGCCGATCACAATGGCCGGGACAGATCCGTTCAAGAAGGCCGCACGTGTCCCGACGAAGGATCCGCATCACTGCGTTGATTCTGCTCGTCCTCGGGTCAGCGCTGGGAGGGCTCGCGGGATGCACTGACCGGGCTGGCATCGGGGTCAGCGCAGACGCCGTACAGAGCACGTCGCCCCTGCCGACGCGGCCCTCGCCGACGAGTGGTAGCGCGCCGGCGCCCAGCCAGACCAAGGCTGGCGCGGTCAGTGTCTATCGGGACATCGTGTACCGGGAGGCCAGCGGCGAGCAGCTCCGGCTCGACGTCTGTCGTCGGGCGCGCGGTGCGGACGGTCCGCGTCCCGCCGTCCTGCTTATCCACGGCGGTGCGTTCGTCGCCGGGGACAAGGACACCCCGAAATGGCAGGAGTTGTGCTCCTGGCTGGCTGAGTCCGGCTACGTGGCGGTCAACCTGAACTACCGCCTCGCTCCCGTGCATCGGTTCCCGGCCGCCATCGAGGACGTCCAAGCCGCGGTGGAGTGGACCCGGGCGAACGCGCTGACCAACGGCGTCGATCCCGACCGGGTGGGCGTTCTCGGTGGCTCGGCCGGCGCGAACCTCGCCCAGTTGTTGGGCACCTCCGGCGCTGGATCCACCTCGCTCGGGTCACGGGTCGCTGCGGTCGTCTCGCTGTCCGGGGCCGCGGATCTGACCGAGCGGGCCCTGACCCTCGGCGACCCCGAGCCCACCCAGATCCGCCGCGTCCTGGACTATCTCGGCTGCGTCGAACTCACCACCTGTCCCGCGGGGGCGCCCGCCTCACCGATCACTCAGGTCGACCCGAGCGATCCGCCGTTCCTGCTGGCGCAGTCCGAGGAGGAGAGCCTGCCGGTCGAGCAGACCGAGGTGATGGCCGACGCCCTGACCGAGGTGGGCGCTCAGCCCGAGGTGCTGATCCGCCCCGGACGCGCCCACGCCACGGGCCTGCTCGACGATCCGTCGGTCACTGCCGCCGTGTTGGCCTTTCTCGCGCGGACCCTCGGCTGAGCACGGGCGTGGGTGCTGGCGCGAAGATGACTGCCATGCACACAGCGAAGTGCCGCCGTCCCGGTACAGGACGGCGGCACTTCTTCTAGCGGAGGAAGGCGAGCGATAACGTCAGAGCGACTCTGCTGTTCTCCACGGCTGCTATGACGGTCGCCGCACTACCGTGCGGACTGGTTGTGCCGGACGTCGCCTTCGGGCTCCCGGGCGAGGAGGAACGAACCGATGATCCAGATCAGCGCACCGACCAAGGCTATGTAGATGCCCAACTCCGAGTCCCACTCGCTGCCACGCTCTGCAGCGCCGGGGGTGTCAACCAGATAGGACACGGCCAGCCCGAAGGCAGCGATCCCGGCCGCCATCGAGGCCACCGACAAGCCTCGATGCTGGACCCGGCGTTCGCTGCGCTGGGCCGCGATCAGCAGCGCAACTGCGAGGCCGACGCCCAAGTAGGCGGTGAAGGCGATCACGCTGTCGGCCTCATAGGCGCTGAAGGACTCGTCGTCCTGGTTGGTGAGCCAGCTGAGAAAGGTGGCGATGAGAAAGAGCACCGAGCCCTCGTGGATCGACAAGAGTTCCGTCGACGATGCGAGCGGCAACGTCGTGGAGTCGTTCGCCGCGCCCGCGGGCATGAGTGCGCATCAGCTGGAAGGCTGCGTCCATGGGCTGGCCGGTGCGTTCGGCGAGCATGCCCGTGGCCCGTTCGAGCAGGATCCGGCTGTCCAGAGCCGTCTGGAGCTGTGTGCCCAGGAGGTCGCTCGCGGTCATGGCCCGTTCCTGAATCAGGCCGATGGTTGCGACGTCGGCGAAGGCCTGTCCAAGGCGGGAGTCGGCTGAGCAGCCCTGGCCTGGTGCGGAAGAGATTCAGGGCCCCGATGGTCTGATCGCGCAGGCACATGGGGATGGCTTGAGCGGACTGGAAGCCAAGCTCTTCAAGACGCGCGGTGAAAGCCGGCCATGCGGCGCGCATCGCCGGCAGGTCCTCGCGGCTGATCGGCCGTCCAGTCCTGAAGCAGTCCAGGCAAGGGCCCTCGCCGTTCTGTGCCGTGTACAGCTCGATCAGTCGGGCTTGCTCACTGGAGGAGGCCATCGGGTGCGGGCGTCCACGCTCGTCGGTCAGCATGATTCCAACGGCATCGACGTCGAGAAGTTCCACGATTCGATCGGCCAGGGTATGCAGGAAGTCGATCACGTCGAACTCGGCCACCAAGGTGTCGGCTAGCTCCACGAACGTCTGAGCAACGCGCTCTTCCCGGGTTGTCATGTGTCTCCTGCGCCGGTGTCCACGGTTACCGTTCGTCTCGGATCAAATGATCCGAGAATATTGTCCTCGAAGCGCATTCTGCGGTGGACCAGGTCGACGGCGACGTCGGTCAGGACGGCTCCGTAGCGTACGCCCGGCCCACTCAGCATCAAGGCTGCTCGCCGTCCACAGACGATCATGTTTGACACCGAGCAGTCGGGGGCACTTATCTGAGATGATTCTGTACCCGCCGGGGGTGTATCGCGCCGAGGACGACACCGATCTCCTCATCGACGTGATGCGCCGGGGCGACTACGCCCTCGACCGACAGGTGCTCGACATCGGCACGGGCAGCGGGGCCTTGGCCATCGCGGCCGCGAAAGCCGGCGCCGCCATGGTGACCGCGATCGACCTGTCCCTTCGGGCGGTGGCCGCGACCTGGTTGAACAGTCGGCTGCAGCGGGCGCCGGTCTCGGTGCGACGTGGTGACCTGTTTGCCCCGGTGACCGGCCGGCGCTTCCACCTCGTGGTGGCCAATCCGCCGTACGTCCCATCGGAGGGCGCTGTGTTGCCGCGGCACCGGATCGCCCGCTCCTGGGACGCTGGCCCAGACGGCCGGACCGTGCTCGACCGGATCTGCGCCGACGTGCCGGAATTCCTCACTCCGAACGGCGATCTCCTGCTCGTGCATTCCGAGCTGTGCGGTACCCAGCAGACGCTCGACGCGCTGGCCGCGGCGGGCCTGCGTGGCCGCGTGCTCGCCAATGCAGAGGTCCCGTTCGGCCCGGTTCTCAACGCACGCGCGGCAATGCTCGAAGCGCGAGAGATGATCTACCCAGGACAACGGATCGAGAAACTCGTGGTGGTGGGAGCGCGGCATGCCTGAGGCGAGACCGAGCGGCGGCCAGCGGCCCGAGAGTCCCCGCGAGATCGTCCTCACCGACGACGGCCCGATGCTGGTCTCCGGTCCGGTGGAGATCGTGTTGCCGGACGGGAGCCGGGTACGGTCGGATCGACCGGTCACCGCCCTGTGCGTCTGCAAGCGCAGCCGACGACAGCCGTTCTGCGACACCAGTCATCGGTGCCGCGTCCGCATCGGCGACAGCACCGAGGAGGAGGACCGTGCTCAGCCGCAATCCGCCGCGACCCGTTGAGCCGCCGCGGCTGCCGCACGCGCGGGGGCCGCTGTCCGCGGCGCTGATTGATGGTCTGCGGCTCGACGCGCTCCGGCGCGGACCCGTCGTCCTGCCCGTACCCGAGGACTGCGACCCGTACGGCGAGGATCTCCAGCTCGCGCTGTACTGCTGCTACGAGTTGCACTACCGCGGGTTCGCCGGGGTGCCTGAGGACCGTGAGTGGGATCCCTCGCTGCTGACCGCGCGCGCGGCGATGGAGCGGCTGTTCTTGGCCGCGCTGCGAGCCGACGTCCCGGGAGGTGCCGAGGACGACGATGTCGATGCGGAATTGGCCACGCTGCTGGTCGAGCCGATCGACGCAGCAGGGGTCTCGCATCACCTGCACCGCGAGGGCGAACTGTGGCAGGTGCGCGAGTACGTCGCGCTGCGCTCGCTCTATCATCTCAAGGAGGCCGACCCGCAGGCGTTCGTGATCGCCCGGTTGGAGGGTCCCGCCAAGGCCGCGATGGTCACGATCGAGCACGACGAGTACGGAGCCGGTGACCCAGACCGGATGCACGCCAGGCTCTTTGCCGACATGATGGACGCCCTCGAACTCCGCTCTGCGTACGGGCACTATCTCGATGCTGCCCCCGCGGAGGTGCTGGCCGAGGTCAACCTGATGTCGATGTGCGGGCTGCACCGTGGCCTGCGCGGCGCGCTGGTCGGTCAGTTCGCCACCGTCGAACTGACCTCCTCGCCGGGCTCGGACCGGCTGGTCAAAGCGATGCGCCGGTTGGACGCACCGCCGGCGGCGGTCGAGTTCTATGCCGAACACGTGGAGGCCGACGCCGTACACGAGCAGCTCGTACGGCGCGGCGTGATCGCTCCGATGCTGGCCGCCGAGCCCGCATTGGCTCGCGACGTGGTGTTCGGGATCCGGGCCAGCGGGCTGCTGGCCGACCGGCTGTCTGCCCTGCTGCTGCAGAGCTGGGCGGCCGGCCGCTCGGCATTGCGGTGTCCGCTCGCGGATGCGCCGGTGCTGGTCGGCAGTACTCCGTGACCGCTCGACCGGTGCCGCCCGCGACCGCTCGGCCGGTGGCGGTGGTGACCGGGGCTAGCCGTGGGCTCGGATTCCTCCTCGCCCGAGAGCTCGCCGACCAGGGCCACGATCTGGTGATCTGCGCTCGCTCCGCGGATGGGCTGGACACGGCCGCAGCCGAATTGCGGGGGCGCCGGGGCCAGGTGGTGACCGTCGCGGCCGATGTCTCGGTCGAGGCGCAGGCGGAGGCGGTCGTGGCTGCGGCGACCGAGCACTTCGGGCGGCTGGACGTGCTGGTGGCCAATGCCGGTGCGATCCAGGTGGGTCCGGCGGCGGCCATGCGGGCGAGCGACTTCGCCGACGCGCTTGGGGTCATGTTCTGGGGGGTGCTGTACCCGACGTTGGCCGCGCTGCCGTTGATGCGGGCTCGCGGCGGCGGCCGGATCCTGGTGATCACCTCGCTGGGCGGCAAGGTTCCGGCCCCACATCTGTTGCCGTACACCGTCGCGAAGCACGCCGCGGTCGGGTTCGCCGAAGGACTGCGGGTCGAGGCGGCTCGGCACGGGATCACGGTG
>Ga0136610_1000662_pt1 | contig 10819 bp, 11 predicted proteins | sample AntDrymUQ1342206_2_FD_104804 | JGI IMG/M metagenome (GOLD analysis project Ga0136610, IMG submission 104804) | Polar desert sand microbial communities from Dry Valleys, Antarctica - metaG UQ134 (22.06) | ecosystem: Environmental > Terrestrial > Soil > Desert | place: Antarctica: Dry Valley...
TGCTGGTGGTTAACTCACTGCCGCTGCTCGCCCTTGTGATGTTCGTGTCGGGGTTGTCCATCTCACCGGTGCTGATCGGCGGCACCGCGTTGGTCGAGTCGCTCATGCCGCCGGGGACGCTGACCGAAGGCCTGTCGTGGGTCACGACCGGCCTGATCGTCGGCGTCACAGCGGGGGCGGCCCTGTCCGGGCCGCTGATCGACACCTACGGCGCGCAGCGCGCCCTTGTGCTGCCGGCGATGGCCGGCCTGGTCACCGCGGCGATCGCACTATCCGGGAGCAGGTGGCTCGTCGGCCGAGGCTCAGCCATGCTTGCACGGTGACGCAATTCCCCGACAGTCTGAGCGATCTGCCGCCCGCCGAACGGTTCACCGGACCTGCCGACCTGGCCGACGCCCTGTCCCGGACCGGGTACCTCGCGGACGAGGGGCTGGCCACCGCCGCCTATCTGGCGCTGCGGATGCAGCGTCCCCTGTTCCTCGAGGGAGATGCCGGCGTCGGCAAGACGGCGCTCGCCCAGGCCATGGCGGAGGTCACCGGGGCGCACTTCGTCCGGATGCAGTGCTACGAGGGGCTCGAGGCGAGCCAGGCGCTGTACGACTGGGACTTCCCCCGCCAGATGCTGCACCTGCGGGCCGCCGAGGCGGCCGGGGTGCACGACGCCGAGGAGCTGGAGCGAGGGCTGTACGACCGCCGCTTTCTGCTGGCCCGACCGCTGCTCGCCGCCATCGAGCAGTCGCCGTCGGTGCTGCTGGTCGACGAGATCGACCGCGCGGACGACGAGTTCGAGGCGTTCCTGTTGGAGATCCTGTCGGACAACGCGGTCACGATCCCCGAGCTCGGCCGGATAGTCGCCGACATCCCCCCGCTGGTAGTCCTGACGTCGAACCGGACCCGCGAGGTGCACGACGCCCTCAAGCGCCGCTGCCTGTACCACTGGGTCGAGCATCCGTCGTACGAGCGCGAGGTGGCGATCCTGCGCACGAGGTTGCCGCAGATCACCGCCAAACTCGCCGAGGACGTCGCCCGCGCCACCGGGAAGCTGCGCTCGCTCGACCTGGTCAAGCCACCCGGCGTGGCCGAGGCGATGGACTGGGCCACCGCCTTGCATGTGCTGGGCGCGCGCGAACTCGACCCGGACCGCGCCGCAGCGACCCTCGGGGCGGTGCTGAAGTATCGCGAAGACGCCGACCGGCTGCACTCGATGACACTGACGGCCATGTTCGGCACCTGAGGCACCATGGCGGACAACCGTGATGTCGTCGAGACCATGCTGGTCTTCGCCAGGACCTTGCGCGTCGCCGGCCTCGAGGCAGGACCGGACCGGGTCCAGGCGATGGTGGCCGCGCTCGGCGAGCTCGATGTCATGGAGCCGAGCGAGGTCTACTGGGCCGGCCGGTTCACCCTGTGCGCCGGTCCGGACGACCTCGAGCGGTACGACGCCGCGTTCAACGCCTTCTTCGGTGGCGAGACTCCGCGGCCCGGCGGCCGAGCACCCCGGCAGGAGCGCGTCGTGCAGTCGGCCCCGCTGGACCTCGACCCTTCTGGGTCCGGTGCCGTGCCGGAAGACCAGACGTTAGAGGAGCACGCCATGGCAAGTGGCGGCGAGGTGCTGCGGCACAGGGACATCGCCCAGCTGTCCCCGGCCGAGCGCGAGCAGTTGCGGCTGCTCTTCGGCCTGCTGTCGGTCCGGCCGCCGACCCGGCCGTCGCGTCGGCACACCCGCTCGCACCGCGGTCCGGTCGACGTGCCACGAACCGTGCGGCGGGTCCTGCGCAACGGCGGCGAGATCCGCCGGCTGGCCCGCCACAAGCAGCGGACGAAACCGCGGCGGCTGGTCCTGCTGATCGACGTCAGCGGCTCCATGGGCCCGTACGCCGACGCCATCCTGCGCTTTGGGCACGTCGCCGTACGCCGGGCTCCGGCGTCCACGGAGGTCTTCACGGTGGGCACCCGGCTGACCCGGGTGACCCGCGAACTGCGCCAGCGCGACCCGGACCGGGCGCTGGCGGCCAGCGGCGCCGCTATCCCGGACTGGAGCGGGGGGACCCGCCTCGGCGAGGTGCTCAAGGCGTTCCTGGACCGGTGGGGGCAGCGGGGGACCGCCCGGCGGGCAATCGTCGTGATCTTCTCCGACGGCTGGGAACGTGGTGACTGCGCATTGCTCGGTGAGCAGATGCTGCGGCTGTCACGGCTGGCGCATGCGGTGATCTGGGTGAACCCGCACAAGGGGCGGGCGGGCTACGAGCCGCTGACCGGTGGAATGCAGGCGGCGCTGCCGCACGTTTCGAGGTTCGTCGCCGGGCACAGCCTGGCCGCGTTTCAGGAACTCGTGAAGGAGATGGCCGATGCGTGAGCGTGATGTATGCGTGAGGTGATGTCAGACCTGCTCCGCTGGTGGGAGGAGGGTCAGACCGTGGGCGTCGGCACGGTTGTCGCGACCTGGCGCTCGGCTCCCCGGCCGGCCGGCGCCTCGATGCTGGTCGCCGGTGACGGCACCGCCGTGGGTAGCGTCTCGGGCGGCTGCGTGGAGGGCGCCGTCTACGAACTCGCGCAGACCGTTGTCGAGGACGGCACCCCGGTCCTGCAGCGTTACGGCGTCTCCGACGACGACGCGTTCACCGTCGGGCTGACCTGCGGCGGCATCCTCGACGTCTACGTCGAGTCGATCTCGCAGCAGTCATTCCCCCAACTCGGCGACGTCGCCGTATCGCTCGAGGCCGGCGAACCAGTCGCCGTCGTGACCTGCGTGGACGGCCCGCCGGACCGCCTCGGCAAGCGCCTCGTGCTCTGGCCCGAGAGCGCCGCGGGCAGCCTCGGCCTCGAGCGGCTCGACGACGCCGTGGCGGCCGACGCCCGCGGTCTGCTGGCAGCCGGCCGTACGTCGACGATCCACTACGGCCACGACGGCGAGCGCCGCGGCGACGAGCTGACGCTGTTCGTGGCCTCGTACGCGCCGCCGACCCGCATGCTCGTGTTCGGCGCGATCGACTTCGCCGCCGCCGTTGCGCGGATCGGGAAGCTGCTCGGCCACCGGGTTACCGTGTGCGACGCGCGGCCGATCTTCGCCACCGCCAAGCGGTTCCCGGAGGCCGACGAGGTGGTCGTGGACTGGCCGCACCGCTATCTCGCCACCGAGGCCGAGGCCGGGCGGATCGACGAGCGAACGATTATCTGCGTGCTCACCCACGACCCGAAGTTCGACGTACCGCTGCTGGAGGTGGCCCTGCGGCTGCCCGTCGCCTACGTGGGTGCGATGGGCTCACGACGTACGCACGACGACCGGCTCAAGCGGTTGCAGGAGGCCGGGCTGACCGACGAGGAGCTGGAGCGGTTGTCCTCGCCGATCGGCCTGGACCTGGGTGCGCGTACGCCGGAGGAGACCGCGGTGTCCATCGCCGCGGAGATCGTCGCGCTGCGCTGGGGCGGACACGGCCGCCGGCTCGCCTCCGAGGACGGCCCGATCCACCGCAGCGCCGCTCGCTGACGCACCCGCAACGCCGCAAGCGCTCCCGGTCAGGCCAGCGCAGTGGCGAGCCGGCGGCCGGCCACCGAGGCGATCCCGGCCGCAGCGAACGCGCTCGCCGTCGCCAGGCCGAGCGCCAACGCGATCCCTTCCGGCTGCTCCACCAATACACCGGCAACGGCGGCACCGAGCGCGCTCGCCCCGAACACCACCGTGGTCAGCCAGGTGAACGCCTCGGTCGTCGCCCGTGCTGGTGCCATCGATGCAACGAGTGCGTTCTGCACGGAGACCGTCGGAGCGATCGCCGTACCGCCGAGGAACAGCAGCGCCCCCAGCACCCACGGATCAGTGGCGACGGCCAGCGGCGCGAAGCCCACCGCGATCGCGAGCAGACCCCACCGGTACTGCCGGGGCAGCGACATCCGCAGCTGCTGGGCACCGAACCAGAGACCGCCGGCGGCGCTGCCGAGCGCCCAGACGGCGAGCAGGACGCCGGACATCGCCGGGAGGCCACCGTCCTCGGCGTACGCCGGGACCGCCACCTCGAGGCAGCCGAGGCCGAACATCACGACTGCGGTCGAGGCGAGCAGCACCCGCATTCCGCCTGAGCGGAGCGGTCCAGCCGCGCGCGGGCGGGCACCGGCTGCTGGGCGCCAGGCCCGCGCCGGCGCCGAGGCGGCGACTGCGACGCTGCCGATCACGGCGAGCACGGCGGCCAGGACGACGGGAACCGCCGGGCTGGTGAAGGTGACGAACACCGCGACCAGGACCGGGCCGAGCACGAAAACGCACTCGACGCAGATCGCGTCCAGCGCGTACGCCGACTGCAGCACGGGACCCTCGCCGGAGACCCGGATCCAGAGTGCACGCACGGTCGAGGAGATCAGCGGCATAGCCGTGCCGGCCACTGCGGCCGCTGCCAGGATGACGGCGTCCGGTGTGCCCGCCCGGAGGATCACCAGCAACCCCACCAGAGTCGCCGGGTAGGTGACACCGGTGACGAGCAGGACCGGCCGCGGACCGATCCGGTCGGCGAGACGGCCCAGCAGCGGGGCGACCGCGGCGGTGGCCAGCCCGTACGCCGCCGTCGCCAGGCCGGCGGTCGCGTAGGAGCCGGTGCGGGACTCCACCAGCAGCAGCAGAGCCAGCGGCACCATCGCCACCGGCAGCCGGCCGAGGAACCCGGCGAGGAGGAGGATCGGAGCGCTCGGGAGCGACCAGACCTGGGAATAGCGACGCACGATGTCCCTCCTCGAATAGGTAAGTGACGTAGTGGATTTAGATCCCTACACTGGATCCAGGTTAGGCATCGCCGGGTAAGGAGTCAAATGGATTACGACACCTACAGTTCAGGAGCGGTCGAACTTGCGGTCAACCTCGCCAACACGCAGTACGACGACCCGCGAACGCTTGCCGAGTTCCTGGCCGCGCACCGGGAGTGGTTCGCCCGCCGTACTCGCCTGACGCTCAGTGCGCCCGAGCGGGAGACGGTGGCAGACCTCGGCCGGCGAGTCCGAGCGGTGGTGGAGGCCGGCAGCGAGCAGGCGGTGATCGACCGGCTCAACGAGCTGCTGGGCTGCGCGCAGGTGCACCCGCGGATGACGAACCACGATGGCACGTTGCACGTGCACTACAGCCGCGAGGGCGCACCGGCGGTCGAGCAGCTGACGACCACCGTCGCCGTAGGCATGGCCATGCTCGTGACGCGCTACGGCTGGGCTCGGCTCGGCATCTGCGGTGCTGAGGACTGCCAGGGCGTCTTCATCGACACCTCGCGCAACAACAGCCGGCGGTTCTGCTCCGAGACGTGCGCGAGCCGGGCCAGCGTCGCGGCGTACCGCGCCCGCCAGCGCGGCCAGGCCGCGGAGTAGCCAACGGCACGCGGTTCCCTGGAGCGCCTCACCGGCGGCTACGCCAGCCCCGATCGCGCAGGCCGCGCGAGAGCTGCGCCATAAAGTCGGCAGCTTGCAGCCGCAGCCCCAGCAGCGGGATGCGCAGCACCGTTTCTGCCCCGAGGCTTACCTCGTTCTGCCGGAGGGCATCGTCCACCTGATTGAGCCCGATGGCGTGCTGGATCCCGTCGACCTCCACGACAAGGCCGTAGTCGTCGAAATACACATCGAGGTAGATCTGTCCCCTTGTCCCGCGGCGGAGTACCTGGCGACTCGGCTTGGGTAGGCGGTACTGCCGGCACAGTGCGGCGAAGTCCAGCTCACCCAGGGCCTGCGCCCCATCGGCAATGTCGGCGAGCACCTGCACGAGTAGACGGCGACGAGGGTGGCGCCCGATCCTGCGTAGTTCCCATTGCAGGCGCCGGGCGGTGCTCAGCCGCTGTTGCACCGCCATGACGAGGATCAGCGCGGCTTGCCGGTCGGTGCGGGCCCACAGGGCAGCCCTGACGGCTGCCACCTGCGGACGCACCCTGGGTATCCCGCTGTTCATCACATCGCCGGTGAAGCGCCATCGGGTGACATGAACCTCCACGCCAGCAATGCGCCGCGGCTTTGCTCCGAGTGGACACGAGATCGTCGTCGGCGCGGCATAGCCGGTGAGGCCAGCAGCTTGCAGGGCGGTAACCCCATCGAGCGCAGCGCGCGAGCAGCCGGTCTCCAGCAAGGCCAGCGACCATTGCTGCCGCTGCGACAGCTCTCCGGTGAACACGGCCACGGTGTTCGGGCTGGGCTTGTGCCAGCGCTTGGCATCGACCTGCGTACGGACGTCGCGGCGGTGCAACCCGAGTTCCCGGATCTGACGGCGCGACAGAATGCCGTCCTGATCGGCCGCCGTCGCCGCTGCCAGCCGATAACAATCCCGACGAGACTCACGGTCCACGCCAACCACCCTCGGGTCGCCGCACCGGCGAGGACTAGTGGCCCAGCAAAGCTGTGGAGAACCCGTAGCGACAGACACAGCGGGCGGTATAGAGCCCGCTGTGTCTGTCGTTGTGGCCGTGCCGCCGCATACCGCGCCCGCCAGCGCGGCAGCGGCTGCATAGGCTCCGCGGATGGCCCGCGCACCCTCTCGCCTCGACCGCCGGATCTACCACTGGGTGCAGCGGTTGCCGCCGAGCCCGGCCGACCAGGCGCTGCTCCGGTTGTCCCGGGCGGCCAACCACGGGCGGCTGTGGTTCGCCGTCGCGGCTGTCCTCGGGGCACGCAAGGGCAAGGGTCGGCGAGCCGCTGTGCGAGCGGTCGGATCGCTCACCGTGAGCAGCGCGTTGACGAACATCGTCGCCAAGCAGCTCTTCGACCGGGGACGGCCGGATTACGGCGGCCTGTCACCGCTGCGCCGGTTGCGCCGGGCGCCCATCACGTCCTCGTTCCCGTCCGGTCACTCGGCCTCGGCGGGCGCCTTCGCCACCGCGGTCGCCATGGAGTCCCTGCCGCGTGGTGCGGCGGTGGCCCCGCTGGCCGCCGCGGTGGCCTACTCACGGGTTCACGTGGGCGTGCACTATCCCGCCGACGTGGTGGCCGGAGCGGCGCTCGGCGCGGGCGTCGCGCTGGCCACCCGGCACTGGTGGCCGGTGCACCCCGCCGTACCGGCCAGGGTCAGGTTGACCAGCGTCGCGCCGGCGCTGCCTGACGGCGAAGGGCTCGTGATCGCGGTCAACCCACGATCCGGTCCGGACGACGTCAACCCCGCCGACGAGGTGCGCGAACGACTCCCTCGCGCGGAAGTCGTGGAGCTCGGGGAGGACGACGACATGGCCGAGCTGCTGCATGCCGCGGCCGAACGGGCCCAGGCGTTCGGCGTCGCCGGGGGCGACGGGTCGGTGGCGACCGCAGCCAAGGTGGCGCTGGAGCACCAGCTGCCGCTGGCCGTCGTACCGGCCGGGACCCTCAACCACTTCGCTCGCGACGTCGGGATCGAGACGGTCGACGCAGCGGTGGAAGCGATCAACTCCGGCGCGGGAGTCGCTGTGGACGTCGCGACCGTCGGCGGCGTGCCGTTCCTGAACACCGCGAGCATCGGCAGCTATCCGGAGATGGTCGAGCGCCGCGAGGCGTTCGAGACACGGTTCGGCAAGTGGCCGGCGCTGTTCCTGGCCGCGGTCTCGGTTTTACGCACGCAGCGGCCGGTGCAGCTGGAACTCAACGGCAAGCCGGCGAAGCTGTGGATCCTCTTCGTGGGCAACTGCGCCTACACGCCGCGGGGGCTGTCCCCGGCATGGCGACCGCGGCTGGAGGACGGCCTGCTCGACGTGCAGTACCTCCGCGCGGACAAGAGGTTCAGCCGGGCCCGGCTCGCCCTCACCGCGTTGGCGGCGGCGACGGACAAGAGCCGCATGTACCGGCAGCTGGAGGTCAGCGAACTCACCGTCCGCTCGCTCGACGGGCCGGTTCAGGTCGCCAGGGACGGGGAACCGGGCGAGGAAGCCGTCGAATTCCGCTTCGAGAAGACGCCGCGCCGGCTGGTGGTCTACCGGCCGGCGGAGGTGCCGACTGAATGAGCTCGGCCAACCACGTCCCCGAGACGCGGGACGGGCACGCTGCCGAGCTGTCGGCCGACGAGGCGTGGGAGACGCTGCGCCGCGCGCGTCCCCCGGGGACAGCGACCAACTCATCCGCGACACATTGTCCGGCGGCGAGGAGGCCGGCGAGGTGGCGCTGACGCTCGGACTACTTGCCGGGCTGTTCGCGTTGACAACCGCGATGGCACAGATCGAGCGTGGCGCGAACAGGATGTACGGCGTCGAACGCGACCGCCCGACCCGCCGGAAATACCTCACCGCGCTGGGACTGGCCATCACTGCCGGGGGCACCATGAGCGGGTCGGAGGGCAGCTAGATGGCATCTGCGGAAGTACAGGTTCCCGCGGTGCGGCTGTCCAGTCCGCAAGGGCGATGGCTGCTGCTGGCCACGGTGCTCGGCTCCGGACTGGCGATGCTCGACGCCACGGTCGTCAACGTCGCGCTCGGCCAGATCGGGACCGAGTTCGACGCCGGGTTCGCCGGCCTGCAGTGGACGCTGAACGGATACGCCCTCACGCTCGCGTCGTTCATCCTGCTCGGCGGGTCGCTCGGCGACCGGCTCGGGCGCCGGCGCATCTTCATCATCGGCACCGTGTGGTTCGCCGCCGCCTCGCTGCTGTGCGGTGTCGCGCCGAACGTCGAGCTTCTCGTCGTCGCGCGGGCGCTACAGGGCGTCGGCGGCGCCCTGCTCACGCCGGGGAGCCTCGCGATCATCTCCGCATCGCTGCACCCGGACGACCGGTCCCGCGCGATCGGGGCGTGGTCCGGGCTGGGCGGGATCGCCGCGGCGATCGGGCCCTTCGTGGGCGGGTATCTCATCGACGTCTGGTCGTGGCGGCTGGTCTTCCTGATCAACCTCCCGCTGGCCGCGCTGGTGGTCGTCGTGGCCGTGAAGTATGTGCCGGAGACCGCCGATCCGCAGGCCAGCCCGCAGCTCGACATTCCGGGCGCGGTGCTCGGCGCCGCCGGCCTGGCCGGGCTCACCTATGCCCTGATCGCCGGCGGCGACGCCGGATGGACGCCGCTCAACGTGCTCAGCGGCGTCGCCGGGCTGGCGTGCCTGGCCGCCTTCATCGTGGTCGAACGGCGCAGCCGGCACCCGCTGGTCCCGCTCGACCTCTTCGCTTCAACCCAGTTCACTGCGGCCAATGTGGTCACGTTCGCCGTGTACGGCGCGATGGGTGGGCTGTTCTTCCTGCTCGTGCTGCACCTGCAGGTCGTCGCGGGCTTCTCCCCCCTGGTCGCCGGTACGGCGTTGCTTCCGCTGACGGTTCTGATGCTGCTGCTGTCCGCACGGGCGGGCGCGCTCGCGCAGCGGATCGGGCCGCGGCTGCCGATGACAGTCGGCCCCCTGGTCTGCGCCCTCGGGGTGATGCTCATGCTGCGGATCGGCCCCGACGCGTCGTACCTGTTCGACGTGCTGCCCGCCGTGACGGTGTTCGGACTGGGCCTCGCGGCGACGGTTGCCCCGCTGACCGCGACGGTGCTGGCCAGCGCCGAGGACCGTCACGCCGGCGTGGCCTCAGGAGTCAACAACGCGGTGGCTCGCGCGGCCGGCCTGCTCGCGGTGGCGGTGCTGCCGGCCGTCGCCGGGCTGTCTGGAGCCGACTACCAGCGACCGGATGTCTTCGACGACGCGTTCGCGATCATCGTCTGGGTGTGCGCCGGCCTGCTTGCCCTTGGCGGCGTGCTGTCGGCGCTGACCATCGACCGGGAACTCCGGCGACCCGCCGCGGCCGAGCAGCGGTCTCACTGCGCCGTCGCCGGGCCGCCGCTGCACCAGCGCACCCGCTGAGTCGGCATTCAGGGTGGTTCGCCGCTAACGTAAGCGGGGCCCGCCCCTGACGTGAAGGGAACCTCATGCTCGTCCGACGGATCGCCCGCCCACTGCTCGCCAGCATCTTCGTCAGCGGCGGGATCAACGCGCTGCGCACCCCGGAGGGTCATGCCGGCGTGGCCTCTCCGGTAGCCGAGAAGACTGCCCGCGCGCTCCCGGTCAACTTGCCGACCGACCCGCAGCAGTTGGTGAAGATCGACGCGGCGGTCAAGGTGGGAGCCGGCACCCTGCTGGCCTTGAACAAGCTGCCGCGGATCTCCTCGCTCCTGCTCGCCGGCAGCCTGATCCCGACCACGCTGGCCGGGCACCGGTTCTGGGAGGAGAAGGAGCCCGAGGCGCGACAGCAGCAGCAGCTCCACTTCTTCAAGAACCTTGGCCTGCTCGGCGGCCTGATGTTGGCTGCGGTCGACACGGAGGGCAGGCCGTCAGTGGGCTGGCGGACGCGCCGCGCCGTACAAGACGCCGCCGACGCCACCCGTCGCGGCGGTCAGGCCGTCCGCGAGGCCGCTCCCTTCTGATAATCCTCGGGCGTTCTGTGCAACGCCCAGTTGTGACCTGATCGCGCAGCGTGGCGAATGTTATTGCTGTGGCTACTGGTGTAATTGTGTCTGCTGGTGCACAGTAAGCGGCGTGTTACGACGGGAAACACGGCGGCGCGTGCGGGGACCGGTGTTCGTAGGGCTCATCGCGGTCCTTCTGGTCGGCGGCGCACCGACCTCGGCTGGCGCCGAAGACCCGCCGCCCAACCCCAGCGACGAGCAGATCGACCAGGCCCAGGCGAACAAGGACGCGCAGGCCGCCGAGGTCGGTCGGCTGTCCGGACTGGTCGCGGCCGCCGCGGGTGAGATCGAGAGCCTGCAGATCGACGTGGAGAACGCCTCCTCGGCCTACATCGCCGCCGAAGGAAGGCTGGAGCAGGCGCGCATCCGGGCCGAGGAGACTCGCGAGGCCGTGACGGCGGCCGCAACAGCGGTGGACGACGCGACGGCCGACCTCGCCCTGTTCGCCCGGAACAGCTACATCCAGGGCAGCACGCTCGACAACA
>Ga0136610_1000663_pt1 | contig 10818 bp, 10 predicted proteins | sample AntDrymUQ1342206_2_FD_104804 | JGI IMG/M metagenome (GOLD analysis project Ga0136610, IMG submission 104804) | Polar desert sand microbial communities from Dry Valleys, Antarctica - metaG UQ134 (22.06) | ecosystem: Environmental > Terrestrial > Soil > Desert | place: Antarctica: Dry Valley...
GCCGCCGGAGCCCCCTCAGAGAGCGCTGCCTGCAATCCCCTGGGCAGGTTCGTGGCTTCTCCCCAGTCCCGCACGAGGGAACCAGTGAGGGCTCTGTAGATCTGGCGCATGCGGTAGGATGGTTCGTTCCTCTCTTCGAGGACCGCCTGCACATCCGGTAAGAACTCCGCCGCATTCATGGTCAAGAGATTATACGCGGTAAAGGGCTTGCACCGGCGGTAGAATCTGTCGATGGAGTTCGCCGGCCTCAACTTTCTGGATCTGTTCATCGCGCTCTTCGTTGTCGTCGTGATCCTGCGCGGCGCGAGGACGGGCTTTCTCGCCGGCATCTTCTCGCTGGTTGGCGTGGTCGTCGGAGCCTCCGTGGGCTCCAGAATCGCGCCCTCCCTCATGCCCGAGGACGGAAACCCTCTCTACGGCGCTGGTATTACCCTCGGGAGCATCCTCGCCTTCGCCGTGCTCGGGGAGGTCGTCGCCAGAACTATAGGCGGTTCGATCAGGAACCGTCTCACGGGCCCGACTTCCGAGACGCTGGACGGACTCGGCGGGGCAGCACTGGGTTTTGCGCTCTCCCTCGTGCTGGTGTGGGCCGTCGGCGCCTTCGCCCTCCAGTCACCGCCCCTCGCGGGGCTGCACCCTGCGGTGCAGGAATCCAGGATACTTCAGTCCCTCAACGAACGAATACCTTCCGGGCTCATTACGCGGGCCGTCGCCGATCTCGAGCCGCTGCCCCGGATCAGGGGCCCGGAACCAGAGGTCGCAGCCCCCGAAGGAAGCATCGTCGGAGATCCCGACGTGCGGGCTGCGAGCGCGCGTACGCTGCGGGTGACGGGCATAGCCTGCGGCTACGGCGTGGAGGGCTCGGGCTGGGTCGCGGGCCGGGACCTCGTCGTCACCAACGCCCACGTCGTCGCCGGGGAGACGGTGACGCGGGTACAGGTCGGGGGGACGGGACGGCTCCTGCCCGCAAAGGTGGTCGTCTTCGACGAGAAGAACGACATAGCCATCCTGCGCGTAGACGGTCTCGGCCTGACCCCACTGCGTCTTGCGGCACCCCGCTCCGGAGATCCCGCTGCCGTGATCGGGTTCCCCGAAAACGGTCCGCTCGACATCGAGCCAGCCCGCACGGGTGCCACGCAACGTGTCATCTCCAGCGACGCCTACGACCGCGGCCCGGTGGAGCGCGTCGTCACCAGCTTTCGCGTATACGTGAGGCCTGGCAACTCGGGCGGCCCCGCCATCAACGAGAATGGGCAGGTCGTCTCGACTATCTTCGCCAGCCGCACCGACTCGGACAACTCAGGCTACGGAGTCCCCTCCCGAATAGTCCGCCATCACCTCAAGGCCGCAGCCGGCAATATCACCCCCGTCAGTACCGGGGGATGTGCGAATTAGCATTTCAGCACGCCGCCCTACAGGCGGCTTGTCAGTTGGACCGGGCTGCGCCATCCAGAGAGCTTCGAACGGCACCCTAGTTGAAATGCTGACTAGCTTCTTCCTGAATGATCTTCTCCAGTGCGAGCTGGCTCCTGTTGAGTTCGGCTTCGACTGTAGAGAGACGGGCGAGGGAGGACTCGCGCAGCCGGTCGCGCTCGACCTCGCTGGCAACGGCTGAGGCCGCCTCCTCGATGGCAGTGACGGCGCTCTCCAATGTCAGCAAGTCTTGTTTGTCCACGGGACAGATACTACATGAAGCCGTAGCGCTCGTTGTTGTGCTTCGCGGTCATGTACGCGTCTATCATGGCCCACAGGCCTACGATCGGGAGCAGTAACCAACCGATCAAAACAGCCGTCAGCGCGCCGTTTATGAGCTGGATGAGGATGAAGACAACACCCTTTCCTATCTGGCCGTTGTAGATCTGGCCAAGCCCGGCCACGATGAGGCTTAGGATGGCGGCAAGTATGGGACTACGCATGTCTTCTCCTCGCTGTCGACTACGCCTTCTATGAGGTATACGTCCGAAACCGCTACTCGTTTCGAAACCTCTTGACTGAACGTTCTATCAACAGTATAGTAATTGATTAAACGATCAATAAAGGAGTGATGTGGCTGAGGAGTCGGACCGGCGGGCGCAGATTCTGGAGGCGGCTTTCGAGGAGTTCTCTGAGAAGGGCTTCAAGGGAGCGACGATCAAGAGCATTGCGCGGACGGCGAGTTTGCAGTCTCCGGCGCTCATCTACTGGTATTTTCCTGACAAGGAGGCCCTTTTCAGGGAGGTTCTGGAGTCCAGGATCCCTGTTCTGCGTACGGTAAGGGACCCTGCCGGCCTGCTCGACCTTCCACCGGAAGAGGTGCTGCCGACCATCGGCAGGAGGTATCTCTCGACGTTCGATAATCGCGCCACCCAGAGGATGGCGCGGCTGATCGTTGGGGAGGCCATGAGGCGGCCTGAGGTCGCTGAGGTGTTCGGCAACGCGGTGATCAAGAGAGTGCTCGGGTTCTTGAAGAGTTACATGGCGCGACAGGTCGAGCTAGGCAGGCTCAGGCCGCACGACGTGCGGGCGAGCGCCAGGGCGTTTATAGGAATGCTCCTCCCCCAGGCTGGGGGCAAGGTGTTCTTCGCGGCCATAAGGGAAGACGGCCTCACCGACGAGGAGCACATAGAGGCGGTTGTCGGCATCTTCTTGCGGGGTCTCGAAGAGAAGGAGGAGATAGGGTGAATGCAATAGAGGTCTCCGGATTGACCAAGAGGTACGGCAGGGTCGAAGCTTTGCGGGGCGTTGATCTCTCGGTAAGAGAGGGTGAGGTGTTCGGACTGGTAGGGCCGAACGGGGCGGGGAAGACCACCCTGATCAAGGGCCTCGTAGGAGCGCTCAGACCCTCCGGAGGCGAGGCGCTGGTGATGGGGTTGAACCCGCTCGGGGACAGGGCCAAGCTCAGGCGCAGGATCGGGTACATGCCCCAGTCGCCGGCGCTCTATGAGGATCTATCGGCCAGGGGCAACGTCGGGTTCTTCGGCGCCGCCCACCGCACGCCGGACCTGCGGAAGAAGGTAGATGAGGTCATGCAGTTTACCGACCTTTCGGGGCGGGCCGGTGACCCGGTGCACACCTTCTCCGGTGGGATGAAGCGGCGGGTCTCGCTAGCCTGCGCCCTTGTGCACCGTCCGGAGGTGATCTTCCTGGACGAGCCGACGGCCGCCGTTGACCCGCAGCTGAGGAGCCGACTGTGGAGGACTTTTCGGGAGCTCGCCAGGGGCGGCACGACATTGTTTATCAGCACGCATCTGATGGACGAGGCGATGCTCTGCGACCGCATCGCGATACTCCGGGGCGGCAGGATCATCGCCGCTGACACGCCCCGCACCATCCTCGAAGAAGGCAAGACCCATCTTACGGTAGAGCAAGACGGCGCCGAGGAAGAAGAGACCATCGGCGGTCATCCCGAGGATCTGGCCGCCGCGCTTCGTCCGTACGGCCTGCGACCTGATGTGGCGGCTATCGACGTGCAGACGGACACGCTGGAGACTGTCGTGCTGTCGCTGATCGAGAAAGAGGAGGTAGGGTAATGCTCCGGACGTTGCTCGTCGCAGGGAGGGTCGTCAGGCAGCTCCTCAGGAACCCGAGGTTCCTCGTGCTCTCCGTGGCGGCGCCGCTCATCGTCGTATACTTCCTCAAGATCTTCTTCGACACCCTGCCCCCGACCTTCGACGTGGCGCGCTACGCCGTACCTGTTGCCGCCTTCCTGGTCCATTTTCTGGCCTTCTTGCTCTGCGCCATCTCGCTCGTGCAGGAGCGGACGATGGGGACGATGGAGAGGATGTTCATAAATGGTTTCCGTCGGACGGAGATAATAGGCGGGTACGTGCTCGGTTTTCTGGGGCTCGCGACCTTCCAGGCCGTCGCCGGGCTGGCCGAGGCCATCTGGCTCTTCGGGCTCGACTACGACGGGGATACGCTGGCGATGCTCTTCGTGGTGGTATGGCTTCTGGCCATAGCCTCCGTGATGCTGGGCATCTTCATCTCCACGTTCGCCCGCCACGAGGGGCAGGTCTTCCCCTTCGTGCCCCTGATCATACTCCCTTCCGTCTTTCTGTCCGGGTTGCTCGTCGACGTTGACGAATTGCCGACCTGGGCCGACTGGCTGGGGCACGCTTTCCCCCTGTTCTGGGCCAACGATGTGATCCAGGAGCTCATCGAGTCGGGCTGGACGTTCGAGGACGTGCAGAGTAGCCTCGCCGTGCTCGCCGGCTACAGCGTATTGCTACTCCTGCTCGCCTCCCGCACGCTCCGCGAAGTGGAGTAGGAAGGAGAAACAGATGAACGAGCCGGAGAGCGGTGAACCTGGACTGATACTACCCTTCAATGCGATAGACAAGAGCGCGCTGGCAGTGGCCGGCGGCAAGGCGGCGAACCTCGGCGAGCTCGTCAGGGCCGGATTTCCGGTGCCGGACGGGTTCTGTGTCGCCACGACAGCATACGCGATGGTGGCAGCGGATGCAGGGCTGGAGCCCACGCTTGCCGCGCTGGCCGGAACGCAGCCTGAAGACACGGCGCGTCTGTCCGAGCTCGCCACCGAGGCAAGATCCCACCTCTCCAACGCAAGCGTTCCCGATTTTCTCGGGCGGGCCATCGCGGAGGCCTACGGAAGGCTGGGAGACGGGGAACCCGTTCCTGTGGCCGTTCGTTCTTCGGCCACGGCTGAGGACCTGCCCCAGGCGAGCTTTGCGGGCCAGCAAGATACGTACCTTAACGTCATCGGTGTCGAGTCCGTGCTCGACGCGGTGCGGAGTTGCTGGGCCTCGCTGTGGACGGATCGTGCCGTCAGCTACCGGGCTACGAACGGGATCGACCCGCACGGTGTGCGCCTCGCCGTCGTCGTGCAGCGGATGGTCGACGCGTCGGTCGCCGGCGTCCTGTTCACCGCGAACCCGGTCACGGGGAAGCGCCGTCAGGCCGTTATAGACGCCAACCCGGGTCTCGGTGAGGCCGTCGTCTCGGGGATGGTCAACCCCGACCACTTCGTCGCCAACACCGCGACCGGAGAGATAGTCGAGCGCCGCCTGGGAGACAAGCGCGTCGCCATCATGGCCGGCTCGGACAGCGGCACCGAACGGGTCGAGCTCGCTTCGGGCGAAGACGGAGCTTCCCTCTCGGACGGTCAGGTCCTGGCCCTGGCGAACCTGGGTGCGCGGGTCGAGGAACATTACGGGACTCCCCAGGATACAGAGTGGGCGATAGATAACGACGGCGGGCTCTGGCTGTTGCAGGCGCGTCCGATCACGACCCTCTTCCCGTTGCCGGAGGGTGCCCCGATGGACGAGGAGGACCTGCGCGTGTACTTCTCCTTCAACGTCGCCCAGGGCGTCTACGGTCCGCTGACCCCGATGGGCATCCAGGCGTTCCGCCTCATATCCTCGGCACTGGCCACGCTGGCAGGCCGTCCGCCGCACAATCCCTACACAGGCGCGCCGTTTTTCACCGAGTCCGCCGGACGCGTCTTCTTTGACATAACGCCTGTGCTGCGCAGCGAGCAAGGACGCTGGCTCTTCACTGGTGCGATGCAACACATGGAGGCACGGACAGTCCCCATCGTCAGGCACCTGGTAACTGATCCTCGCCTGGCGACCGTGCCGACGCCCTGGTCGTCCGTCCTTCGTGCCGCGCTCTCGGTGTTCGTGCGGGGACGCATCCCCCTACACGTCGTGGAGGCGCTCGCTCGCCCGGAGAAGGCGAGGGCCCGGGCGGCACGTGTCGAGGCGCGGTTACGCACGGCGGGCGACGTATCCCCTGACGCCGGCATCGCCGAACGTCTCACCGCCGCGGAGCGGCTGCTGCTTGGCGGTCCGCCGGAGATACTGCCCTACGTTCCCCCGGTATTTGCCGCCGGTCTCGCCGCCAACGCCCTCGCCGGCAAGCTACTCGGGGATCTCGCCACCGACGACGAGAGGCGGGTGGCGATGCGCGCGCTCCCGCACAATCCGACTACGGCGATGGACCTGGCGCTCTGGGCGCTCGCCAGCGAGGCGCGTGCGGACCCTGACAGCACAAGAGTGTTGGGCGAAACTCCCCCGGAGCGCCTGGCGGAAGAGTATCGTGGTGGCTCCCTGCCCCCACAGCTGCAGACGAGCCTGGCAGATTTTCTGCGTCTGTACGGGCATCGCGGGGTGGCGGAGATCGACCTCGGCCTGCCCCGCTGGTCGGAGAACCCGACGTACATCATGGGCGTGCTGGCGAACTATTTGCGACTCGACGATCCGCGGGCGGCCCCGGACGTGCAGTTCGAACGAGCGACGCGCGAGGCCGAAGAGATGGTTGCTGAGCTGACCCGCCGCGCGGCCAGCAAGGGCCGCCTGCGCGGGGAACTCGTCCGGTTCCTGCTTGGACGTGCCAGAGAGTTATCCGGACTGCGGGAGTCTCCCAAGTTCTGCATCGTCTTGCTCATGGCGCGGGTAAGAGAACTGCTGTGGCCCGTCGGCGAAGAGCTGGCGGAAGCCGGGCGTCTGGAGAGAGCCGGGGACATCTTCTTCCTCACTGTGCCCGGGGCGTGGACGGCTGTGGCCGGCGAGGACCTCCGCGCCACCGTTCACGAACGTCGCACCGTTTACGAGCAGGAGATAGGGCGCAGACACGTGCCGCGCCTTCTCCTTTCCGACGGTACCGAACCGACCGCAGGGACACACGATGCGACCGCGGAGGATGGTGTCCTGCGCGGCACGCCGGCTTCGGGCGGCGTGGTGACCGGAAAGGCGCGGGTCATCCTGGACCCCGGCGGAGCGCGCCTGGAGCCCGGTGAGATCCTGGTGGCGCCATCGACGGACCCCGGTTGGACCCCCCTCTTCCTCACGGCGGGCGGCCTCGTCATGGAGATGGGTGGGCCGATGTCCCACGGCGCCATCGTCGCCCGCGAGTACGGCATACCGGCGGTAGTCGGCGTGCCCGACGCCACCGAACACATCCAGACAGGACAGCGGATCACCGTGAACGGAGCCTCGGGGGAGATCTCAGGGAATCGGGAGGAGAGAGTCTGATGGAGGAAAGTCGGTTCATCATCAGGGCCGGGGAGATAGCCGAACAGGCGCAGCCGTTCTCCCACCCGTGGAACCCGAACTCAGAGCTGATCGGGGCACGCCTTGGGGCGCAGGCCGGGCTCTCGCGCATCGGTGTGAACTGGGTCCGTGTCCCGGAGGGGAAGGAATCGTTCGTCTACCACTCCCACTACAGGGAAGAAGAGTGGATCTACATCCTCTCCGGGTCCGGCCTCGCGGAGATAGACGGCGAGGAGTTCGAGGTCGCCGCCGGTGACTTCATGGGCTTCCCTACGCCAGGCGTAGCCCACCACCTCCGCAACCCCTCCGACGAAGACCTCGTCTACCTCATCGGCGGCGAGAGCTACGACGTGGAGATAGCAGACTTTCCGCGCCTTGGGCGCCGCATGATCCGCCGCGGAGAAGACGTCGAGATCTACGACGTCGCAGACGCCCGGGGTTTCGGCCCGCCGGAATAAGGCGCCGTGCCGGACCCGGTGGTGCTGATGACGAATGTGCCGTTTCCGAGCAGAGCGCTTGCGGTAGGTTCGGCAATGTCCGTATCAGAAGACCGTCGAAGCTTTCAGACGGAGCAGCATAACCAAGACCGAAGCTGCCTGCGCCTTCCCGTGGTCGCTCCTCGATCAAGCTAACCTAGCGGCTGCTGTTCGTGGCCGGCATGAGCACCTACGTCTCGCTGTCAGCGCTGCACACCTGGTCGTACAGGGGGGAGCGGGCCTTCGATAGCGCCCCAAGACTGGGCGAGAACGTGACACTGCTGATGAGCGTCAGGAACCGCATCAGAGCTGCTGAGACCGCCGTACGCAACGGCTAGCTCTCGACTTTGCTTAGCCAGGTGTAGGGAGTACGACTTCCACGTATCTTTCGTCAGCGGCTTTTTCGACAGCGTTGGCTACAATCGGGATCTCATGCCGAATTCGCGGCCAACTCGTTGTGGTGAGGACGACGATAGCGATGTACCTTGATCGAAGGTCTTGCTGGTAGCGTAGATTCTGGTCCGTCGTGATGAGTACCTGGAAGCCTCCTTCCTCCGCTGCGTCGAGCAAGTCACCATTCTCGAGTTTCGACCAGCCGAGTTCGTAGCAAGTGGAGATCTCGTGGTCCTTCAGGGCATCCCGAAGCGGGACGGGAGTGCCTTGATCGAAAAGGATCCGCACTCAGGCCGAGATCTGTGTACTCCGCGCCGCGTGTTCCAGCACGGCGCGGACCTGATCCAGTGAGACTCCGGGGAACCACTCTACAAACTCGCCCGCCTGAGCGCCGTCTTCAAGGTTCTCGAAGAGCGCAGCTACCGGAACGCGAGTGCCGCGAAATACCCAGTCGCCGCTCAGGAGACCGGGACTCCTTTCGACAGCGTGGCATGTTGACCAGTCGATCATGGAACAAATGTTAGCACCGTTCCAGAAAACCTCTCAACTCCAGATGATCTCAGTCAATTTGAAGAGAAGTCTGTGCCGGTATTCCACCTCGTTGGGACCAAACTGCGGGCGTGGCATCGACTCAAGATCGCAGCGAACCATGAAATCTCTCTATTCAGTAGAAGAGATTGGCGAAGCCGCTCAGCCGTAATGGACTGCGAGTGAGAGGCGTGGGTCCTCGTGTAGATCCCAGTAGGCCCCGCGCAACCGCAGGGTCACGGGACCGGGCTCTCCGTTTCCTACGGCCACACCGTCTACCGTCGTGACCGGGATGACACCGCCGGCGGTGCTCGAGAGGAAGACTTCGTCGGCACGCTTGAGCGACTCGGCCGAGACGGGGCGCGCTTCGATGATGATGCTATGTTCGTTGGCTAGCTCTATTACGGTCCGGCGGGTGATGCCTTGGAGGACGCCGTGGTCGGGGGTGGAGACGGTGCCGTCGTGTATGGCGAAGACGTTGAAGCCGGGTCCCTCCACGACGTTGCCTTCTGCGTCGGTCAGGATCACGGTTTCGCCGCCGCGCTCGTACGCTTCGAGGAGCCCCACTTCGAGGTCGAGCCAGTGGTAGTTCTTGACGGTCGGGTCGACGGACTCCGGTGCTACGCGCTGCCTGTTGGCGATTACGGCGTGTAGCCCGTGCTCCTGTTTCTCCGGGTCGGCGATCCAGATGAAGGGGACGACGAAAGCATAGAAGCGGTTCTCGCATTCGCGCGGGTCGCGCGAGCCGGGCCTGGGGATCCCGCGGGTGCAGATGATCTCCGCGTAGGCGTCGCGAAGCCCGCTCAGGCGCACGCACTCGATGAGGATGTCCCGCATCTCGCCGCGGTCGTATGACGGGTTCAGGCGCAATTGCTCCATCGAGCGTACAAAGCGTTCGAGGTGATCTTCCAGGCGGAAGAAGCTACCGCGCCAGACGTGGGCCACGTCGTAGGTGGCGTCCGAGCGCAGGAATCCCCAGTCCAGTATCGGTACACGAGCCTCCGCGACCGGCACGAACCGCCCTTCGACGAAGGCCGCGCCGTCGGCGTATGCTCCGCGATCCTCAGCCGTCACGCCATGTCCCGCAGTCTCTCTACCCATTTCTACCTCACTCCCAAGACGCCTCGCGCCATCTGTTCCTGTTGTTCTGGGCAAACGATGTGATCCAGGACCCCATAGAATCGGACTGAAAGCTCGACGACGTACAGACCATACTCGCTGGCCACATCGTGGTGCCGCTCCTCCTCGCCTCCCGCACGCTCAGGGAGGTGGAACAGGGAAGGGCACCTGGGTCCGCTACCTAGCAGATCGGCCCCGTATCGGAGGCGGAACCAGACAGCAGGGGACGGACGACCGTGGGGTCGATCTGCTCCAGACGCTTGAAGCGGATGCAGCCCTTACCCACCGAGAGGCCATCGAGGAGCTGCGCGTTGGCCCTTATCACTCTCTCCCGCATCACGTAAAACGAGATGTAGTCCTTCTGGCTCGCAAAAGCGACCTCGACGGCGCTGCCGTCTCGCGAGTAGGAAGGCATCCCGTACTGCATCCCCTCCTCGTACCCGACCAACTCCTCGAGACACAGGGTCCGCAAGGTTTCGAGCGCCCGGCGCCGCTCCTCGGGGACGTCAGCAAGATATTCCTCGACCGTCGTGGCTTTGCTCTTCATGGCGGTGTGGCCTCCGTTGCTCTCGGTGGCTGGTCTTCGGGGCAGCCTTTCCAGCTACATTCTACGGATCAAGAGCGACGAGCCACCATGCGTTTCGAGCGCGTTCCAGCGATACAGGACGAGGGCCTTCGAAAGTCGGCCCGATCTCTCGCATTAGTACCCCCGGTGTGAACGCTATCATTTGCGGTGTATGGGGCTAAACGGTAAGCTACGTTGGCGCGGAGGAGGGCCGTTCTTTGCGCACGACGGAACTGGAGACTTCTCGGCGTCCTGCGAAGCTAGGAGAACGGGGTATATGTACAAAGAGATCTACGTCCCGGTAGACAACTCGGACTACTCCAACCAGGCGTGCGTCATCGGCGTCGATGTGGCGCGGCAGTTCGGAGGCAGGGTAGCCGGTTGTCATGCTTACGCCGCGAAGATGCACGACGTCCGCTTCCGGCAGATGGAGAGCGGGCTCCCCGAGGAGTTCCGCGACGAGGACGAGATGAAGCGGCAACGCAAGATCCACGACCAGCTTATCACCAAGGGGCTGGAGATCATCACCGACTCCTACATCGATGTGCTGGAGCCTCTCTGTGAGAAGTACGACGTCGAGCTAGTGAGGCGCTCCCTCGAAGGCAAGAACTTCAAGGTCATCGTCGAGGACGTAAACGAGAACGACTTCGACCTCGTCGTTATCGGCGCGATGGGCATGGCCGCCGTCAAGGATACGGTACTAGGCACCGTCACCGAACGCGTCGTCAGGCGTCTGGAGAAGGCTGAC
>Ga0136610_1000664_pt1 | contig 10799 bp, 9 predicted proteins | sample AntDrymUQ1342206_2_FD_104804 | JGI IMG/M metagenome (GOLD analysis project Ga0136610, IMG submission 104804) | Polar desert sand microbial communities from Dry Valleys, Antarctica - metaG UQ134 (22.06) | ecosystem: Environmental > Terrestrial > Soil > Desert | place: Antarctica: Dry Valley...
GCCCGAATCTGCCGGCGGCGCAGTGCCAGGAGGACTGTCGCGAGCAGCAGCAGACCGGCCGCGCCCAGCACGGCTGGGCCTGGCGTCGAGTTCTGCCCGGCGGGCCGAGACGCGGCCGGCTCGCGCTGTGTTTGACTTGTCCTCCATGGCACGCGTCGTCGCCCTGTTTGCGTTGATCGTGTCGCTCGCGGTCTCCGGCTGCGGCGGCGAAGACGAGGACCGTGCTTCGCCGCCGGTGGTCGATGTCGCGCTGGACTTCACGCCCAACGCGGTGCACGCCCCGATCTACGCCGCCGTCCGGCGCGGCTTCGACCGTGCCAACGGCATCGACCTGCGCATCCGCCAGCCCGGTGGAGGCCCGGACTCGCTGAAGCTCGTGACCAGCGGGAAGGCCGTCCTGGGCGTGCTCGACATCAACGACCTGCCGATCGCGCGCCGTCGCGGCATCGATGTCATCGCGGTCGGGGAACTCGTCAACAAGCCCCTCGCGGCGCTGATCGCCCAACCTCAGATCAAGCGGCCGCGCGATCTGGAAGGCAGGACGATCGGTGTTTCGGGACTGCCCTCAGATCCCGCGTTCGTGAAGGCGATCATGGCGCACGACGGCGGCGATGCAAGCAAGGTTCGCGAGCTGACGATCGGCTTCAAGGCAGTCAGCGCGCTGCTGACGGGGCGCGTGGCCGCAGTCCCTGCGTTCTGGAACGTCGAGGGCGTCGCGCTGCGCCAGCGCGGGCGCGCGGTCCGCGAGTTTCGCGTCGACGAATTCGGCGCTCCCCCCTATCCGGAGGTTCTGCTGGTGACGGCGCGCTCGACGTTGCGCCGCCAGCGCGCGCGGGTGCTCGCCGCGCTGCGCGCGATCGCTGCCGGCATCGAGGAGGTGCGCGCCCGCCCGGCCGCCGCCACACGCCAGATCGCCGCGGCGGCCCAGACCGACGACCTCAAGCTGATCGGAGCACAGCTCGACGCGGTGGCGCCGCTGTTTGCGACGGGCCTGCGGCTCGAGCGCCCGATCATCCGGCGCTGGGCGGACTTCGTCCTGCGAATCGGGCTGGCCGACCGCAAGCCCGAGGTCGACGAAGCGTTCGACTTCTCGCTCGCGAGATGACGCGCAAGCTGCGCCGCATCCGAAGGCCTGTTTCTACCGTGTGAACTCGTCGGCCCGGGCGCGGCATCGCCCGGAATCGCCAGTACCGTGAAGGTCGTGACCACGACCACGAGCCGGACATCGGACGCCGCTCCCAGCCCCGGCTTCGTCGGCGACGAGGCGCTGCTCAGCCGCGTGCTCGAGGACGTCATCCGCGCGAGCGAGGGATCGCCCGCGCTCGAGCTGCACCGGCGCGCGGTCGAGCTCGGTCGGCGCTCGCGCGACGGCGACGCGGCGGCGGCCGACGAGCTCTCCTGGCTTGTCGCCGGCCTCGACGTCCACGAGCTCGAGCTGCTGATCCGGATGCTGACGTGCTGGCACCAGCTGATGAACCTCGCGGAGGACAACGACCGCGTGCGGCGCCTGCGCGCCCGCGAGCTCGCCGCGTCGCCCGCCCCGCGCAGCGGCTCGCTGCGCGACGCGATCGCGCGCCTCGCGGCCGGCGGCACGAGCGCGGCCGAGCTGCACGACGCGCTCGCCAACGCCGAGCTGCGACTCGTCCTGACCGCACACCCGACCGAGGCACGGCGGCGCACGACGGTCAACAAGCTGGCGCGCATCTTCGCCCTGCTGCGCTCGCTCGACGAGCGCGTGCCAGTTTCCGGCGAGCGCGAGCAGGCGCGCCGCCAGATCTCGGTCGCGGTGCAGGAGCTGTGGTGCACCGACGAGCTGCGCGCGGTCTCGCCGACCGTCCCCGACGAGGTGCGCGCCGGGCTCATCTACTTCACCACGACGCTCGCCAAGGTCGTTCCGGCGCTGTATCGCGACCTCGACGCGGCTGTTCGCGAGAGCTATCCCGACGACGACGTGGTCGTTCCGCCGCTGCTGACGTTCGGCTCCTGGATGGGCGGCGATCGGGACGGCAATCCGCACGTCACTCCGGCGATGACCGCCGCCGCGCTCGAGCGCATGAAGGACGCCTGCCTGACGCATCTCGAGCAGGCGGTCGGGGCGCTGGCCGGACGCGTGACGCTGACCTCACGCGTCGTCGGCGAGCCACGCGAGCTGCGGGCGCTGCTCGCCGCGGCGGAGGATCGCGCGCCCGCGCTCGCGGCCCACCTGCAAGAGCGCAACCCCGGCGAGCCCTACCGGCGCCTGTTCAAGCTGCTGGCCGACCGCATCCGCGCGACGCGCGCCGGCGAGGACGGCCGCTATCTGCGCTCGCAGGAGCTGATCGCCGACCTGCGCGTGGCCGAGCGCGCGCTGCGCATCCAGCACGCCGGCTTCGTCGCCGACGACGCGCTGCGCGACGTCATCCGCCAGGTCGAGGCCTTCGGCTTTCACTTCGCGCGCCTGGACGTGCGCGAGCACGCCGGCGTGCACTGCCGCGCAATCGACGAGATCCTTGCAACGCTCGGCGTGCAGGAGGGCTACGCGGGGCTGCCCGAAGCCGAGCGGATCGCGCTGCTCGCGCGCGAGATCGGCGACCGCCGGCCGTTGATCCCGGGCGACGTCAGCGGCTTCAGCGCCTCGACGCGCGAGGTCGTCGAGACCTTCCGCACGATGCACGCGCTGCTTTCCGGCGACCACGCCGGGGCGATCGGCGCCTACGTCATCTCGGGCACGAGCGGACCCGCGGACCTGCTCGAGGTGCTGTTGCTGATGAAGGAGGCCGGGCTCGCGCGTTCGGGCGGCGACGGCGCGCAGCTGCGGATCGTGCCGCTGTTCGAGTCCGGCGAGACCCTTGCGACAGCCGCCGCCACGATGCGCACGCTGCTGCAGACGCCGGTCTACCGCGCCGCGCTCGATGCGGTCGGCGAGCAGGAGGTGATGGTCGGCTACTCGGACTCCAACAAGGACGTCGGATACGTCGCGTCGGGCTGGGGGACCTACCGCGCGCAGCTCGAGATCACCGACGTGCTGCGCGAGCACGGCGTGCCATGGCAGTTCTTCCACGGCCGCGGCGGCGCCGTCGGACGGGGCGGCGGACCGAGCAACGTCGCGATCCTCGCCCAGCCGCCCGGCACCGTCGCCGGCCGCCTGAAGGTCACCGAGCAGGGCGAGATACTGTCTGCGAAGTTCTCGGTCACCGAGATCGCACATCGCGAGCTCGAGCTGACGACCAGTGCGGTGCTAGTCACAACGCTCGACCGGGCGTTCGTCGGCGCCCCGCCGAACATCACGCGCTTCGACGAGATCATGGCCGAGATGGCCGAGCGCTCGACGCGGGCCTACCGCGATCTCGTCTACGGCGACCCGGACTTCGCGGCCTACTTCCACGCCGCCACGCCGGTGCGCGAGATCCAGCGCTTGGCGCTCGGCTCGCGGCCGTCGCGCCGGCGCGAGTCAGCGCGCATCGAGGACTACCGCGCGATCCCCTGGGTCTTCTCGTGGACGCAGACGCGCGCCGTGCTGCCCGCGTGGTACGGGCTGGGAACGGCGCTCGAGGCCGCCCGCGAGCAGCACGGCCCCGGCGTACTGCAGGAGATGGAGCGCGACTGGCCGTTCTTCGCGGCGCTGATCTCCAACGCGGAGATGGCGTGCGCGAAGGCCGACATCGACGTCGCGCGCCGCTACGCCGAGCTCTACGACGACGTACCCGCGCGCGAGCGCATCTGGAGCGCGATCTCCGAGGAGCTCGAGCGCACGCTGCGCGAGCTGCCGCGGGTGCGCGACGAGAAGCGCCCGCTCGATCGCGAGCCGGTCCTGCAGCGCACAATCGCGCGGCGCAACCCGTTCATCGACCCGCTGTCGTTCATCCAGCTCGAGCTGCTGCGCCGGCTGCGCGCCGCGGGCGGCGATCAGGACGACGCGGACCTCGTGCGGGCGAGCCTGCTGACGATCAACGGCATCGCCGGCGGGCTGCGCAACACGGGCTAGTTGGGCACCGGTCTTTGCGCGCCACATATCCTGGCTGGCGCGATGACCGACCCCGAGCCCGAGCCCGAGCGCAGGCGCGTCTACGTCTGCGGGCACCGCAATCCCGACACCGACTCGATCGCGTCGGCGATCGGCTACGCGGAGCTCAAGAACCACATCGACGAGCTCAACGAGTACGTGCCGGTGCGCCTCGGCGTCGCCAACGCGCAGACGGCATGGCTCGTCGAGCGCAGCGGCGCGCCGCTGCCGGTCCTCCTGCCGCACGCGAAGCTGCGCGTGCGCGACGTCATGCGCACGAGCTTTGCGATCGCCAACCGCAGCGATCCGGTGCGCACGGTCGGGCTCATGATGGCCCCCAAGGACGTCGTGCCGATCGTCGACGACGACGGCGTGCTGCGCGGCGTGCTGACCGAGCGGGCGCTCGCGCGGCGCTACATCCGCGAGTCGCGCGAGGCGTCGCGGCTGGACGCTCCGACGCTCGTCGGCGCGATCGTCAGCGTGCTCGAGGGCGAGCTCTTGTGCGGCTCCGCCGAGCAGGAGATCCGCGGACGGGTGTGGGTGCAGGCGATGGACTCGGCGTCGGCGAGCAAGGTCTCGCCCGGCGACGTCGTCGTCGTCGGCGACCGGCCCGACTCACAGCAGGACGCGATCGCGGCCGGCGTCGACCTGCTCGTGCTGAGCAACGGCACGCGCCCGGGCGAGCGGATCCTCGCGCTGGCGAGCGCGGCCGGCGCATCGGTCGTCACGTCGCAGCTGGACAGCTACGTCACGAGCCGGATGGTCACGCTGTCAGAGCCCGTCCACGCGTTCGTCGAGGGCGACCCGCTGACCGTCGGGCTCGACGACCTGATCGGCGACATCGCCGAGCAGATCAAGACCGTCCACTACCGCGCCGCCGTGGCGCTCGATCACGGCGGGCGTCCGATCGGTCTGGTCACGCGCTCGGATCTCGTGAACCCCGCACCGCGGCGCGTGCTGCTCGTCGACCACGCCGAACGCGCGCAGAGCGTCGACGGCGTCGAGGAGGCCGAGATCGTCGAGATCCTCGACCACCACCACATCGGCTCGATCGAGACGAAGCTGCCGGTGGCGGCGATCTTCGACCCCGTCGGGTCGACCGCGACGCTCGTCACGGAGCGCTTCCGCCAGGCGGGCATCGAGCCGACGCTGCCGACGGCGACGATGCTGCTCGGGGCGATCGTCTCCGACACCGTGCTGCTGAGCTCGCCGACGACGACCGAGCGCGACCGCGTGGCGGCGAGCCACCTCGAGCTCCAGCTGTCGATGGATGCGATCGACTTCGGCCGCGAGATGTTCGAGCGCGGCTCCGACGTCGCGCTCGTCGCCGCGCCCGAGCTCGTCGCGCGCGACCTCAAGGAGTACGAGCTCGACGGCGGTCGCACGCTCAGCGTCGCCCAGATCGAGACGGTCGGCAGCGTCCTGGACGACCGCACGTCCGAGCTGCTCGCGGCTGTCGAGAACCATCGCGAGCGCCACGACCAGCTGCTCGTCGCGCTGATGATCACCGACATCCTGGCGCGCAACACGACGCTGCTCGTCGCCGGCCACGAGCAGCTCGCCGAGCGCGCGTTCGGCAAGCCGCTGGTCGGCGGGACGCTGCACCTGCCGGGCGTCATGAGCCGCAAGAAGCAGGTAGCGCCGGTGCTGCTGGCGGCAGCCGGCGCCACCGTCTGAGCGCGGAGACCGGGTCGGCGACGTCGTCGAAGACCTCTTGGGCCGGCTTCGGACTGTCGTGGAGGAGGAGTAGAGCGGATCGTGCCGCCCTCAGCCCTCAGCCCTCCGGCAGCAGGCTGTAGGCCAGCACGACCGCCAGCACGAGCAGCACCACGGGCGGGACCCACTGGCCGATCGGGTCGCCGGCGCGCTGGTGGGTCAAGAGCGCGCCGAGCATCACCCAGATCACGAGCAGCACCCCGCTGACGGCAAGCGCCGGCACGGCAGTGCCGACGAGCAGCAGCGCGGCCGCGAGGACCTCGACCGCGCCCACCGCCATGCGGATCACGTCGGCGTAGCCCCAGCGCTCGAAGTTCGCGACGACGCTCGGCCTGGCGGTGAGCTTCGCCAGGCCCACGACGAGGAAGACGACCCCGAGGACGATGGCGAGGACGAGGCTGAGCGTGCTCACGGGCGCGACTCTAGACTGTCGCCGCGCATGCCCGGTCCCGTGAAGATCGCAGTCGTCGGCGGCGGCTACGGCGCGAAGATCCCGTTGCCCGTCTACGCCGAGCTGGATCAGTTCGAGCCGGTCGCGGTGTGGTCGCGCCGCGCCGAGCGCGCGCGCGAGCTCGCCACGAAGTTCAGGCTGCAGCTCGGGACGGACGACCTCGACGAGCTGCTCGGACACGCAGAGCTCGAGGCCGTGCACGTCGCGGGACCGGTGTCCTCGCACGCCGAGGTCGCGATCGCGGCCGCGCGGCGCGGGCTGCACGTGCTCTGCGAGAAGCCGCTCGCCACGAACCTCGACGAGGCGCGCGCGGTCGTCGCGGCGATCGAGGCCGCGGGGGTCGCCGGCGCCGTGAACTACGGCCGGCGCATGCAGGCGACGCGCACGCGGCTGCTCGAGCTCGTGCGCGAGGTCGTCGGCAGGCCGCGGATGGTGTCGATCTCGCTCGTGCACTCAGACCATGCGCAGGCCGATTCACGCCCGTTCACCTGGGTCCAGGACCGCGCGATGGGCGGCGGACGGCTGCAGGGCTACGGCGTCCACGACCTCGACCTGCTGCTCGCCGCGTTCGGGGAGGTGCAGGAGGTCGCCGCTGCGACCGAGGTCGGCGTCGGCGAGCGCCGCGCCAAGGACGGCACGCAACACGCCGTCACGGCCGAGGACGCCTACGCGATCCTGATCCGCTTTCGCGGCGGCGGGCTCGGTCACGTCAGCCTGACGTCGACCGCGCGCCATGCCCGCGGCGACGTCGTCGAGATCCACGGCGAGGGCGGAACCGTGCGCCTGGACGCCGACAACCGCCTGTGGTGGGGTCGCGCCGGCGAGGAGCTCGAGTCCGAGGGACCGTTGCAGGCCAGCTCGAAGGACGCCTTCGCGCAGGTGGCGCGCAACTTCCACGCCGCGATCCGCGACGGCGCGCCACCCGACCCGTCGCTGCACGAGGGCCTGCGCGTGCAGGCGCTGCTCGACGCGGTCCACCTCGCCGACGCCGAGCGGCGCTGGGTCGCGCCGCAGCCCGTCGACGCGAAGGACTGACGCGGTGGCCCGCGCGCTGTACCTCGTGCGCCATGGCCAGACCGAGAGCTCGCTGCGACTCGCGTACTCCGGGCGCTCGGACATCGCGCTGACGGCGCTCGGACGCGAGCAGGCGCGCCGCGCCGGCGAGCAGCTCGCCGGCGCCGGCATCGACGCCGTCCATTGCAGCCCGCTGAGCCGCGCGCGCGACACGGCGCGGGCGATCGCCGACGCGACCGGCGCGCCGCTGACCGTCGACGAGCGACTGACCGAGGTCGACTACGGGTCCTTCGAGGGCCTCGACCGCGCCGGTGCCCTGGCGCTGCTCGGCCAGGCGTTCGAGGACTGGCGCGCGGACCCGTTCGGCGCGCCGGTGGCGGGCATGGAGCCGCTGTCCGCGGCGCTCGCCCGCGCGCGCGATGCGACCGCCGCCGCGCTTGCAGCCGGCGAGCGGCCGGTGATCGTCGGCCACCAGGGGATCCTGCGGATCGTGCTGATCGCACTTGGCGAGCTCGCACCGCAGGAGTACTTCTCGCGGCGCCTGCACGAGGCCGAGCCGGTGCTCGTGCAGGCGCCGGCGATCGTGACTTGACGTCCGCCGCCGGGCACGGTCTGCTTAGCCCGATGGCCCCGGGTCCTCATCGAAGGTGGTACGACGACCTCCTGATGCGCCACCAGCCGGTCCTGCGCTATGACTCCAACGAGCAGTACTTCGCCGACAGCGCGGCGCAGTACATGGTGAACCCCGGCAACGAGCTGCGGCGCAGGCGCACGCCGGCGGGCAACGGCGCGGTGCTGGCGAGCGCGGCGCCGAAGGGCGACGAGCCGCGGCTGACACTCGACTTCCTTGGCCCGAAGACCTACGGCGACGCCAGCGCCGTCGAGGATGGCGACCTCATCGGCGTCGCGGGCAAGGACTACCGCGAGCAGTACCGGCGCCTGCGCGTCGCGCATCCCGAGCTCAACAACATCACCTACGCGCATGCGATCGAGGCCAACGGGCGGCTGTGGCTGCAGTACTGGCTGTGGTACTTCTACAACGACTACCAGCTGTCGTTCGCGCTCGGCACGCACGAGGGCGATTGGGAGATGGTCCAGTACCGCATGGACGACGGCGCGGGTCGGCCCGACATCGCCGTCTATGCCCAGCACCGCTACGGCGAGATGCGCCCGTGGGAGGAGATCGAGAAGCTCGGCGAGCGACCGGTCGTCTACGTGGCCCGCGGCTCGCACGCCTCCTACTACGAGGCGGGCTTTCATCAGACCGAGGCGTGGTACGACCTCGCCGACGGCAAGCGCCGCATGCCCAAGCGCCCGGCGCTGGAGATCCTCGGCACCGAGCAGCCGGCGTGGACGCGCTGGCCCGGGCGCTGGGGCGACACGCTGCCGCGCGACAAGACGCTCGAGTCCAACAGCCCGACGGGCCCTGGAGCCAAGAAGCAGTGGCTGGCGCCCGACAGGATGCTCGACAATCCGCCGACGGTCTCCAAGCGCGGCAAGGCGGCGGCCGCGCCCGACGTGCGGGTGCTGCGTGCGGGCGGCAGGCTGCGCGTGGAGTACGACGTCAGCACGCGCGATCCACGGCCGACCACGCTCGTCGTGACGGTGAACTCCGAGGACGAGCAGGGCGTGCCGCCGCAGACGCACAACATCCCCGTCCATTCCAGCGGCCACGGCAAGGTCTCCACCGAGATCGTGCTCGACCCGCTGAAGCGCTATGACGTCTCCACGAGCATGGTCGCGGGCGTTCCGCCGAAGCCCTCGGAGTCGACGGTCACGAAGATCGCCCCGTACGCCAAGCCGGCGATGAGCGCGCAGCAGCGCGTGCTGTCGTTCGTCAGTGGCGCGGTCGCGCGCCTGCGCGGCGATCGGCGGCGGCGCTGACGTTCAGCCCGCAGCCCGGCGCTCGGCCTCGACGGCCTCGCGCACGAAGCAGCTCGCGAGGTGGTCGTCGACGATCCCCGTCGCCTGCATGAGCGCATACGCGGTCGTCGGGCCGACGAAGCGAAAGCCGCGGCGCTTGAGCTCGCGTGCGAGCGCCTTGGACTCCGGCGTCGCGGCCGGCATGTCGGCGAGCGTGGCCGGCGCGGGCGCGGCTGCGGGCGCGTAGGACCACAGCAGCTCGGCCAGCGACTCGCCGGCCTGCTGCAGTGCGACGGTCGCGCGCGCGTTGGCGATCGTCGCCTCGATCTTCGCGCGGTTGCGCACGATCTGAGCATCGCCCATCAGCCGCTGCACGTCGCGCTCGCCGAAGCGCGCGACGGCCGGCGGGTCGAAGCGCGCGAAGACCTCGCGAAAGCGCTCGCGCTTGCGCAGGATCGTGATCCACGACAGGCCCGACTGAAAGCTCTCCAGGCACAGGCGCTCATAGAGCAGCGCGTCGTCACGCACCGGTCGCCCCCATTCCTCGTCGTGGTAGGCGAGGTACAGCGGGTCGCTCGTCGGCCAGCAGCGCTGCGGATCGCCGTCAACCACGAATCCGCAGCGCCTCGGCGCGATCTGAGTACGTCAGGCCTGGCTGCGGGCCGCCCTCGAGCACGACGATGCTCGCACCGAAGGCGACCGCGCCGAGCCCGTGGCGCGGGGTCGGCAGCGGCGGCTCGGCGCGCCAGCGGCGGCGGCGCGGGTCGAAGGACTCGACCTCGGCGATCGTTCCCGCACCCTCCTCCCCGCCGACGACCACAACGCGCCCGCCGACCGTCGCCGCGGCGATCCCGCCGCGCGGCTTGCGCATCGCCGGCAGCCGCTCCCAGCGCCGCCGCGCCGCGACGTAGCGCTCGGCGACGGCGAAGTTGCCACGTCCCGCGGCGCGTCCGGCGAGCACGTAGAGCGCGCCGCGGTGGACCGTCGCGGCGAGGTGCTCGCGGGCGGTGCGCATCGGCGGCCCGGTCGACCAGCGGTCGCGCGCGAAGTCGTAGATCTCGAGGCGGTTCAGCGCCCGTCCTTCGCGCGCGCCGCCGGCGGCGTACAGGCGATCGCCGATCACCCCCGCGGCGAGGGCCGCACGGACCGTCGGCGCGTCGGCCAGCCGCGTCCAGCGGTTCGTGCGCGGGTCATAGCGCTGCAGCGCGCTCGTCTCGCGCGCCAGCCCATCGCGCGCGGTGTAGCCACCGAGCACGTACAGCTTGGCCCCGAAGGAGACCGCGGCGGCGTGGTTCACGGCGAGCGGCAGCGGCGCGACGCGCGTCCAGCGGTCCAGTCGCAGGTCGTAGCGCTCGACGATCGCCGACGTCGCGCCGCCCGGCGCGGCGAACCCGCCGACGACGAACGCCGCGTCGCCGATCCGTGCCGCGGCGACCTCGGTGCGCGCGATCGTCGACGGTCGCAGGCGCTGCCATTCCGGCGCCCCGGGCGTCTGCGACCGTGCCGCCGCGACATCCGGCCGCTCACGCTCGCCACAGCCGGCGACCCCGCCGGCGATCAGCGCGAACAGCACGGCCGCGACGAGCCGCCACGGCGCGTTCATCGCGCTTCGCCAGGTCGCCGCTCGTGCCCCGGGCAGCGCAGCACCGGCAGGCGCGGATACTTGTCGTAGCGATCGTCATGCAGCGAGCGCTCGCAGAGCGAGAAGGACGAGCCACGGGTGTTGCGGATCACCCGCTGGTGGCGGCAGCTGTCACAGAGGCCGTCGGGCCA
>Ga0136610_1000667_pt1 | contig 10786 bp, 12 predicted proteins | sample AntDrymUQ1342206_2_FD_104804 | JGI IMG/M metagenome (GOLD analysis project Ga0136610, IMG submission 104804) | Polar desert sand microbial communities from Dry Valleys, Antarctica - metaG UQ134 (22.06) | ecosystem: Environmental > Terrestrial > Soil > Desert | place: Antarctica: Dry Valley...
CGCTTCCTGACAACGCACACGACGGGCGTGTTCGTCGCCTACCGCGTCGCGCTCGGCGTGCTCGTGCTGGCACTGGCCGCCAGCGGCACGATCGCTTAGGACCCTTAGTGCTGCCTCTCAGTCGCAGCCGCCTCCGCCGTCGCCTCCGCTGTCGCAGCTGCCGGAGTCCCCGTGGCCGTGGCTTCCCATGCCGCCGTAGAGCGCGACCGGGCCCACGAGCAGCGCCCACACCAGCCCCTCCGTGTTCTCGGTCTCGAAGACCGTCGTGAGCAGTACGCCGGCGATCACCGTGACGCCGACGCCCAGCACGATCGCCCGCAGCATGCCGCCGGTGCGCTCCTGCGACATGAGGGCACCGCAGAGAGCGCCGACGACGAGCCCGCCGCCGGCCAACGCGAGGATGAGGAGGGGGAAGCTCATGGCCGTCGGTGCACCGTATCCGGCGCCGGCACCCCGTTGTGTGCGTCGCGCCACAGCGGCGCCGGGTGGCCCGCGATCTCGAAGTCGTGCGTCGTTGCGGTGTCGAAGATCTTGCGATCCTTCTCGATGACCTCGCCGTCGAGCTTGATCGCGCGGCTGCCGGAGACGTGCCGTGGTCGAGCTCGACCTCGTGGTCGGTGCCGTCCAGGGTGACGCGCCAGGTGTTGTCAGCTTCACTCATGCCGCGTGGTTGCCCCGGCGAGCCGATCGGCACGCGATGGCGACGGTCTAAGGTCTCTCGGACCGACGACCCGAGGAGCAGCGACCATGGCCAGCGTCGACACGACGACCGCGCAGCGCACGAACGGCCACGGAGCCGGGGCCGAGATCCCCGTCGAGAACCCCGCCACCGGCGCGGTGATCGCCTACGTCGCCGACATGGACGCCGCGAAGGTCGCCGAGCTCGCCCGCCGCGGCCGCACCGCCCAGCCCGGCTGGCAGGCGCTCGGCTTCGACGGCCGCGCGCGCGTGCTGCTTGCGATGCGCAGATGGCTGATGGACAACGCCGAGCGCGTCGTCTGCACAATCGTCTCGGAGACCGGCAAGACGTGGGAGGACGCCTACATGGCGGAGTTCACCTACACCGGCGGCGCGCTGGGCTTCTGGGCGAAGAACGCGAAGCGCTTGCTTGCCGACGAGTCGGTGCCCGTGAGCACGCTCGCGATCACGGGCAAGAAGCTCATCACGCGCTACGAGCCGATCGGGCTCGTCGGCATCATCGGGCCCTGGAACTACCCGATGACGAACTCCTTCGGCGATGCGATCCCGGCGCTGCTGGCGGGCAACAGCGTGCTGCTCAAGCCGTCGGAGATCACGCCGCTGACGTCGCTGCTGCTGGCCGAGGGGCTCAAGGCAGCGGGGCTTCCGGCCAACGTCTTCGCGGTCGCCACCGGCCGTGGGGCGACCGGCTCGGCACTCGTCGACGAGGCCGACATGATCATGTTCACGGGCTCGACCGCGACCGGCAGGAAGGTCATGGCGCAGGCCGCGCAGACCCTGACCCCGGTCTCCCTGGAGCTCGGCGGCAAGGATCCGATGATCGTGCTCGCCGACGCCGACCTCGAGCGCGCCGCCAACGCAGCCGTCTACTACTCGATGCTCAACGGCGGCCAGACATGCATCTCGGTCGAGCGCGTATACGTCGAGGAGCCGGTGTACGACGACTTCGTCGGTCGCGTCGTCGAGAAGGTGTCGGCAATCCGCCTGGGCCAGTCGACGGGTCCCGCGACGGCGGAGGTCGGGTCGATGACGACGGCCGCCCAGCTTGGCATCGTCGAGCGCCACGTCGCCGATGCGCTCGCCAAGGGCGCGCGTGCGCTGACGGGCGCCAGGCGCGGCGAGGGCCCCGGCCTGTTCTACGAGCCGACCGTGCTCGTCGACGTCGACCACACGATGCAGGCGATGACCGAGGAGACGTTCGGCCCGACGCTGCCGATCATGCGCGTGGGCGACGCCGAGGAGGCCCTGCGCCTGGCCAACGACTCGCCCTACGGCCTCGGAGCTTCGGTCTACACCGGCGACGCCAAGCGCGGCCTGAAGCTCGCGCGGCGCCTCCAGGCGGGTGCGGTGTGCGTCAACGACGCGCTGCTGAACTACCTCGCGGTCGAGCTGCCGATGGGTGGCTGGAAGGCCTCGGGGCTCGGATCGCGCCACGGTGCGGGCGGCATCCGCAAGTACACCCGGCAGCAGTCGCTGCTCGTCAGCCGCTTTCACCTCAAGCGCGAGCTGTTCATGTTCCCCTACAGGACGAGGACGTCCAAGCTCCTGTTCCGGGGCGTACGGCTGATCTACGGCCGCGGCAAGCGCGGCTGACGCCGGCCGCCCAGCGACAGCAGATCGGATGGTCGCGATCGTCATCGCGCTGGGCTCCTCGCTGCTGTGGGGGTGCGCCGACTACCTCGGCGGGGTCAAGAGCCGCACCTTCCCGGTGGCGGTCGTGCTCGCCTGCATGTACATCGCCTCGCTGTCGGTGATGACGACCGTCGTCGTCGCGAGCGGCGCCGAGGCACCCGGGGCCATCGGCGTGGCAGCCGGGCTGTGCGCGGGGGCGTTCGGGATCGCCGGGCTGTCGGCCTTCTATCGCGCGCTGTCGATCGGGACGATGAGCATCGTCGCGCCGATCGCGTCGACCGGCGTCGCGCTGCCCGTGCTCGTCGGGCTGGCGACCGGCGATCAGCCCGGGCTGCTGCGCTCGATCGGGCTCGGCGCGGCGATCGTCGGCATCGTGCTCGCGTCGCGCGAGGACGACAGCACGACCGTCGAGCCGCGCCTGCAGCGCCAGAGCATCCTGCTCGCGATCGTCGCCGGCGTGGGCTTCGGCACGTACTTCGTGCTGGCCGAGATCGCCTCGCGCGAAAGCGTCAGCTGGGCGCTGTTGCTGTCGCGGATGGCCGCGACGCCGTTCGTCGCGGCCTTCGCCGTGCTGGCGCTGCGTCGCGGCGGCCGGCCCGTGCGCGGCCGCCAGCTCGTCGTGCTGGCCGGCATCGGCATGCTCGACCTCGGCGCGAACGTCCTCTACAACTACGCCACGACGATCGGCGAGCTGTCGACGGTCGCCGTGGCGAGCTCGCTGTACCCCGTGATCACCGTGCTGCTGGCCGCGGCGCTGCTGGGCGAGCGCGTGCGCGGCGTGCAGCGCACGGGGGTCGTGGTGGCGCTGTGCGGGGTCGTGCTGATCGCGGCCGGCGCGTAGCCGCTGCAGTGCTCGATCCAGCGGGGTGACACGAAGCGTCAAGGCCAAGATGCATCGCTCGATGACCGAGCCGGAATCCGGCAGGGAGACGTAGGCCAGGACCGGCGGGCGGCGGCGCGCCGGCGCGCGCAAACACCGACCTGTCAGCATCGATTGCGATGCTCCCGCTGGCCGCCGCCGTGCAGATCGAGCCGCTGCAGATCGTGCCCGCGGTCGCCTTCGGCGTCCTGTACCTCGTGCGCGCCCGCAGGCTCGCCGCGCAGGGTCGCCCCGTCGCGCGCTGGCGCCAGTCGTGCTGGTACGGCGGGCTGGCGCTGCTCGTGATCGCGCTGGCCTCGCCGCTGGCGTCGCTGGCGGACGAGCTGTTTCTCGCGCACATGGCCGAGCATCTGCTGATCGCCGACCTCGGGGCACTGCTGCTCGTGCTCGGCCTGACCGGACCGCTGCTCGCGCCGCTGCTGCGCACGCCGGGGCTGAGCTGGATGCGGGTCCTCGCCCATCCCGTGCCGGCGTTCTCGCTGTGGGCCGCCGACCTGCTGTTCTGGCACCTCGTGGGGCCGCACGAGGCGGCCGTGCGCAACGAGGCCGTCCATGCGCTGCAGCACATGCTGTTCGTCGGGCTCGGGATCAACGTCTGGATGGCGCTGCTGGGCCCACTGCCCAAGCCGGCCTGGTTCGGCAACGCCGCGAAGCTCGGCTACATCGTCGCCGTGCGGCTCACGACGACGGTGCTGGCGAACGTCTTCGTCTGGACCGAGGCGCCGTTCTACGACGTCTACGAGGCCGGCGAGCGCGCGCATGCCATCACGCCGCAGTCAGACCAGGTCGTGGCGGGCTCGATCATGATGGTCGAGGGCTCGATCCTGACGCTGTGCCTGTTCTGCTGGCTGTTTCTGCGCAGCGCACGCGAGGGCCAGGAGCGCCAGGAGCTGCTCGAGCTCGCCGCCGCCGGCGGCGTCGCGCTCGACGAGCGCCGTGCCGCACGCGCGGTCGCGGCCGGGCGCGGAGGAGAGCTTCGAGCCCGGATCGAGGAAGCATCGAGTGGGTAGTCTCAACGGCATGTCCACACTCTCCAAGAAGCTGACGCAGCTCGCCAACTCCCCCCAGGGCAAGAAGCTTGCCGACAGGGCGCAGGAGTTCGCCAACGATCCCAAGACCAAGGCGCAGGTCGAGAAGGCGAAGCTCAAGCTCGCCGAGATGCGCGCCGGCGGAAGCACCGGTGGGACCGGGTCCCCGCGCGGGCCGCACGACACGCCCGACGGCCCGAAGGCCGCCTGAGCCGGCGCCCGGCGCGCCCCGCCCGCGATCAACGGGCGCGCCGCGTCATGCGACGCACAGGCGCCGGGGCGCCCTCTGGGCCGCAACCTTGTCGCGCTAGGTTGGTTGCAATGCCCGTGCGCCGACTTCTCCCGCTGACCGTCCTGCTGAGCCTCGTGCTGTGCGCCCCCGCCGGGGCGTCGCGCTCGCAACCGCTGACCTTCGAGGCGCCCCGCGACCTCATGAACCCGGCGACGCGGCCGGCCGCGCTCGAGGAGCTCAAGTCGCTCGGCGTGCGCTCGCTGCGCGTCATCCTGACCTGGAGGGCTGTCGCGCCGGGTGCCGACCAGGCGCAGATGCCCAACTTCGACCCGACCGACCCCAGGGGCTATGACTGGGGCGAGTACGACCCGCTGATGGCAGCCGCCGCAGAGCGCGGCTGGCCCGTCCTGATGACGATCAGCGGCCCCGTGCCGAAGTGGGCGACGCAGGCCAAGCTCGACAACCTCACCCGCCCGAGCCCGGCGGCGTTCGAGGCCTTCACGACCGCGGTCGGGCGCCGCTACGGCGCCCAGGTCAAGACGTGGGCGATCTGGAACGAGCCCAACCAGCCGCAGTTCCTGCGTCCGCAATTCTCCCGCGGCGGGAGGGCGAGCTCGCCGGGGATCTATCGCAGGCTCTACAGCGCGGGCGTGCGCGGGCTCAACAAGGCCGGCCAGGGCACCGACAGTTTCCTGCTCGGCGAAACGTCGCCGCGCGGCAACTCGCGCGTCGTCGCACCGCTGCAGTTCCTGCGCGGGACGCTGTGCCTGAACGCGAAGTACAAGCGCATCGGTCGCTGCGGCGCGCTGAGCCCCAACGGCTACGCGCACCACGCCTACACCACCCGCCAGGGCCCGGCCTTCAAGCCGCCCAACTCCGACGACGTGACGATCGGCGTGCTCTCCCGGCTGACGAAGGCGCTCGATCGCGCACGCAGCGCCGGCGCACTGACCCGGCGCCTTCCGATTCACCTGACGGAGTTCGGCATCCAGTCGCTGCCCGACAGGATCCAGGGCGTGTCGCTCGCGCGGCAGGTCCAGTACCGCGCGATCTCCGAGCGGATCGCCTACGACAACCCGCGCGTCGTGTCGTTTTCGCAGTACCTGCTGACCGACAGCGACCCGACGGGGCCGAAGCAGTACGGCGGCTTCGAGTCCGGGCTGCGCTTCGCCAGCGGCAGGCCGAAGCCGTCGCTGGCCGGGTTCCGCCTCCCCATCGCCGTCCGGCGGCAGGGCTCGAAGGTGTCGATCTGGGGTCTCGTGCGACCGACCGCCGCGATCGGCGCCTACCCCGGCCCGGGGGCCACGTCGGCGACGATCACCTACAGCGACCGCGGCTCCTCGCGCGTCCGGACGCTGCGCAGGGTGCGCACGAACGCGCTCGGCTACTTCCAGGCCTCGGCGTCATACCGTGCCGGCAGGCGCTGGAACGTCACCTGGCAGGGGCAGACCGGCTCACCGGTCAGTGCCTACACGCGCTGACGCGTCCCTGGCCGCCGCGCGATCAGCATGAAGGTGTGCCCCGCCCAGCGCAGGCCCGGCGCCGACCCGAGGCGATCGAGCAGGCCGACGGCGCGCTGGGCGCGCACCGGCAGCCGCCGCCAGGAGTAGGTGACGGCATGCAACCGGGGCTCCAGGCCCGCCGCGCGCGCCGCCGCCATGAGGCGCCGCGGCGACAGCGGGATGTCGTCGGGCGTGCCGTGCACCGTGACGCCGAGCCCGGCGCGGTTGGCGACCGCGAGCGCGGCGCCGACGGGGTGAAAGAGGTTCGGCTCGATCGCAACGAGCAGGCCGCCGGGTCGCAGCAGCCGGTGCGCCTCGGCGAGGCACGGCTCGAGCGGGCCACCGTAGGCGACGTGGTGCAGCACGAGCCGCTGCAGCACGACGTCGAAGGCGCCGTCGGGCAGTTCGTGCAGCGCACCGGCCGCGCCCACGACGCCCTCGTCGGCGCTGCCCTGCGCGACCGCGTAGCGCGGCCGCTCGGGATCGATGTCGGCGGCGACGAGACGCCACTGCGGCGCCGGCAGCAGATGGCGCCCCGGATGCCAGCCGCAGCCGATCGAGATCGCGTCGCCGCCCGCGACGCCGAGATGGCGGTCCAGCAGCTCGCGCTCGCGCCGCTTGCCGCGCTCGTACTGCTCGGCGAGCGTCGCCGGATCGCTGAGACGGTCGAGCAGGTTGTCGGGCGTGTAGGTCTCGCTCATCGCCTCACGGCGCTCAAGGCTACCTGCCACTAGGCTCAGCCCGGTGTCGCGCTGGGGCCCCGAGAACGTGTACGCCACGGCCAAGCCCGGGCTGCGCGCGCGGGCTGCGTCGGTCGCATCGGGGCGTGCACGCAGGCGCCGTCACGAGCAGCTCTTCGGGCTCACCAAGGTCGACGCCGACAGTCGCATCGTCGACGTCGGATGCGGGCGCCTTGGCCTGCGCCGCCACGAGCCCGGCCTCGACATCACCGGCGTCGACGTCACCGATCGGCCCGAGTACCCGGGGCCCTTCGTGCTGGCCGACGTGCTCGACGGCCTGCCGTTCGCCGACGGCGAGTTCGACCTGGCCTACTGCAGCAGCGTCATCGAGCACGTCCGGCACGGCGACCGCGCGGCGTTCGCGCGCGAGCTGCGGCGCGTCGCGCGCGGCTGGTACGTGCAGACGCCGGCCTACTCGTTTCCGCTCGAGCCGCACGCGCTGCTGCCGCTCGCGCACTGGCTGCCGCCGCGGCTGCGGCGTCCATACTGGCGCCTCGGCGTCGCCGGAGATTGGGAGGACGTCGCGCTGCTGCGGCGCGCGGAGATGGCGGAGCTGTTCGGCGAGCCGCTGGCCGAGCGCACCGGGCCACTCGTGAAGAGCTGGGTCAGCGTGCACCCGCCGGCCGGCCGGCGCCCCTAGCATCCGCCCGATGGCCCAGCAACTGTGGTTCCTGCGACACGGAGAGGCCGAGCCCCACGGCGCGCGGCCGGACGAGCAGCGGCGCCTCACGGCGCGCGGCGAGCAGCAGTCGCGCGCCGCGGGCAGTGCCCTCGCCGCGCTCGAGCTGACCTTCCAGCTCGTGGTGACGAGCCCGCGCGTGCGCTCGCTGGACACCGCACGGCTCGCGTGCGAGGCGCTCGGCGGCGAGCCGGTCGCGCACGAGGCGCTCAGCAGCGGCTTCGACGTCGACGACGCGCGTGAGCTCGTGCACGCGGCCGGGCCCGACAAGCGTCTGCTGCTGGTCGGCCACAACCCCGACTTCGAGCAGGTCGTCCACGACCTCACCGGCGCGCGCGTCGACATGAAGAAGGGCGGGATCGCGGGCGTGCGCCTGGAGGGCGCACGGCGCGGGATGCTGATCGCGCTCATGCGCCCGCGCGAGATCGCGCGGATCGTGGGCTGACCGGCAGTCGCTACAGCTGCTTGGCGAGCGCCCGTGCCGCGATCAGCAGCGGGTCGTAGACGCCGCTGAACGGCGGCGCGTAGGAGAGGTCCACCAGCGCCAGCTCGTCGACGGCGAGGCTGGCCCAGACGGCCGTCGCCAGCACGTCGATGCGCTTCGCGGCGCCCTCGACGCCGACGATCTGGCCGCCGAGCAGCCGCCCGCTGTGAGGCTCGGCGACGAGCTTGACCCAGATCGGGCCGGCGCCCGGGTAGTAGCCCGCGCGCGTGCGGTCCTCGATCGTCGCGTGCACGATCTCGATGCCCGCCTGCGCCGCCTCGCGCTCGCTGATCCCCGTGCGACCCACTTCGTAGTGGCAGATCTTCGACACCGCCGTTCCGATGACGCCGGGAAAGCGCACGTCCCCGCCGGTCGCGTTCGTGCCGGCGATCCGGCCCTGCTTGTTGGCGTGTGTGCCGAGCTGGATGTTGACCTGGCGATCGAGCACGCGGTGGTGGCTCTCGGCGCAGTCGCCGGCCGCGTAGATGCCGTCGTGGCCGGGGCAGCGCTGATGGTCGTCGACGCGCAGCGCGCCGCTGTCGCCCAGCGGCAGGCCGGCCGCCTCGGCCAGGGACACCGCGGGCCGCGCGCCGGTGCCGATCACGACATGGTCGGCCGGATACGACGCACCGGGCGTACGTACCTCGACCGGCGTCCCGTCGGCGGCGGTGACGATCTCCTCGACGGGGCTCTCGAGCACGACGCGGATGCCGTGGCGCTCAGCGGCGTCCTGGACGTGGGCCGCCATGGCGGGGTCGAGCGTGCTCATGATCTGCAGGCCGGCCTCGATCATCGTCACGTCCATCCCGCGGCTCACGAGGGCCTCCGCCATCTCGAGGCCGATGTAGCCGCCACCGATCACGACCGCGTTCATCCCGCCCCGCTGCAGTGCCGCGCGCAGGCGCTCGCCGGCCTCGATGGTCCGCGCGGGCTCGATCGCCTCGGCACCCGGGATCTCGGGCATCAGCGCCTCGGCGCCCGTCGCGACGACGAGCTGGTCGAACGGCTCGGTCGCCTCTCTGCCCTCGTCACGCACAGTCAGCGTCCGCGCCGCGAGGTCGAGCGCCACGACCTCGCAACGCGTACGCACGTCGATGCCGTTGGCGCGGTGCTCCTCGGCGCTGCGGCTGATGAGCCGGCCCGCGTCCTCGACGAGCCCGCCGACGTAGTACGGGATGCCGCAGGCGGAGTACGACGTGTGCGGACCACGCTCGTAGGCGACGATCTCGAGCTCGGGCGCGCGCCGGCGCGCGATGCTCGCGGCGCTCATCCCGCCCGCGTCACCGCCGATGATCGCCAGTCGCGTGACCATGGGTCAGAGGGTAAGGATGCGGCACGGGGAACGAACAGTCGACCTGGTTGCGGAAGGTGGCCGTGCCGTCGAAGCGCTTCCAGCCATCCTTCTTGCAGTCCTCCTTGGTGAGCGGGAGCTCCTGCGCGTCGCACGCCGCTCCGATGCCGTCGCCGGAAAGAGAGACGCCGGGCGGCCATGGGGCCAGCACGAATCTCGCCGTTCGGTCTGCCTCACCGCCATTCTCGACCGCCCTACTTCAGCAACCGCGACAACCGCCGGTCCTTCAGGACCTTGCCGCCGGTCTGCTCGCCGGGGCAGTAGCACATGACGTAGTCCTCGTAGTGCACGGCCTCGATCGTCTCGCCGCAGCGCGGGCAGGGCTCGCCCGACTTGCGATGGACCTGCAGCGCCAGCGGCAGCTTGTCGGGGATCGGCAGCTTCACGACCTGTTCGTAGTGCTCGATCGCCCCGTCGAGCGTGCTGACGATCGCCTCGCGTAGCGTCGCCGCCTCGTCCTCGTCGAGGTCGTTGCCGCGCTTGAACGGCGACAGGCGCGCCGTCCAAAGGATCTCGTCGACCCACGATCGCCCGATGCCCGCGATGACGCGCTGGTCGCGCAGCAGGGTGTGCAGCGGGCGAGCCGCCTTCAGCAGCGCCCGCAGGTCCTGTGGCGGCTGTGGCCAGGCGTCGGGGCCGAGCGTCGCGAGCATCTCGTCGGCGTCGAGCTGGTCGGCGTGCAGGAGCTTGACCCAGGCCGCCTGCTTGGTGCCGAACTCGCGCAGGCGCAGCTCGCGCCCGCCGGCGATCCTGACGAGCAGCCGCGAGGTGCGGTCGCGCGGCCCGGCGCGCTTGTCGTAGAGCTGCAGGCGGCCGGCGCTCATGAGGTGCACGAGCAGGACGAGCTCGCCGGAGACCTCGACGACGAGCTGCTTGCCGCGGCGCCCGACCGCGCTGATCGTCCGGTCCGCCAAGCCTGCCAGCGGGGGGTCGAACGTCTTCAGCGCGTTGAGACCGGGGGCCTGCGCAGACTCGATCTGCGCGCCTCGCAGCGCGGCGTCCAGGCGCCGTGCCGTGATCTCGACCTCGGGCAGCTCAGGCACGCGACAAGGCTACGCGGATGCGGGCCGCGGCCTCAACGATAGGGGCCTGTTCCCGCTGCCGAGGTGAGCTGGTGCTCGGCGCTCCAGCCGAGCAGCACGGCGCTGCACGGCGCCGCCAGCGTCGCCACGGGCCGGGCGCCGAGCGCCCGGCAGAAGGCGATCAGGCGCATGTTGCGCGCGTCGCACTCGCAGACGACGCGCGTGATGCCCACCTGCCCCAGGAGCACGGTGACGAGGCGGCGCACGAGGCGCTGCCCGGTCCCGCTTCCGAGCAGCTCCGGCGGCCCGACCAGCAGGTTGAAGCCGCGATCGCCGGGCTGCGCGTCGTAGCGGCCGGCGAGCGCGTCGTCGGAGACGACGAAGGTCTCGAGGTAGGCGACAGGCCGGCGGCTATCGCTGGCGATCCAGCAGTCGCGGTGGCGCATGCGCCGGCGGGCGTAGAGGTAGTCGCGCACCCCGTCGCGCGGGCCCGCCAGGTGCCACCACGGCGCGACGTGCGGCTGCTGCATCCAGCCG
>Ga0136610_1000672_pt1 | contig 10765 bp, 6 predicted proteins | sample AntDrymUQ1342206_2_FD_104804 | JGI IMG/M metagenome (GOLD analysis project Ga0136610, IMG submission 104804) | Polar desert sand microbial communities from Dry Valleys, Antarctica - metaG UQ134 (22.06) | ecosystem: Environmental > Terrestrial > Soil > Desert | place: Antarctica: Dry Valley...
CACTCCGTGCGGGCGGTGCCGCGCGACCAGCTCGCCACCGTCGCCAATGCGCTGCCGGGCAGTCCACTGCACATCCACCTCTCAGAACAGTCCGCCGAGAACGAAGCCTGTCACGATGCCTACGGGCTCACCCCGACAGGGCTGATCGCCGACGCCGGCGTGCTCAGCGACCGGCTGTCGGTCGTCCACGCGACCCACCTCACCGACAGCGACATCCTCACGCTGGCCGCGGCGCAGGTATACGCCGGCTTCTGCCCGACGACCGAGCGGGACCTCGCCGACGGGGTCGGTCCGGCTCGTGAGCTCGTCGATGCCGGCGCCCGGCTGACGCTGGGGTCCGACAGCCACGCGGTCATCGACATGCACGAGGAGATGCGCGCCGTCGAGCTCGACACCAGGCTGCAGACGCAGCTGCGTGGGCACTTCCGGGCGGCCGAGCTGATCGCCGCGGCGACCTCGAACGGCCATGCGTCGTTGGGCTTTCCCGACGGTGGACGCATCGCGGCAGGTGCCTGGGCAGACCTCGTCACGATCGATCCAGCCAGCCTGCGGACCGCAGGCACGGGCGGTGGGGAGGAGACGGTCGTCTTCGCCGCCACCGCAGCCGACATCGTCTCGGTCATCGCGTCAGGGCGCCGGGTCGCGCTCGACCGTGCGGAGGTGGCGGACCGGCTCGCGGCCTCGATCGGGGCCGTGGTGTCGTGACGGTCTCGCTGCTGGTCGACAACATCGGCGAGCTCGTCACCAACGACCCTGCCATCGGTGCCGGGTCACGGCTCGGTCTGCTCGAGGACGCCGCGGTCGTCGTGGAGGGACACCGAGTCGCGTGGGTCGGTCGGCGGGCCGAGGCGCCGGCCGCCGACGCCAGTGTGGACGCCGCGGGCGCCGCCGTGGTGCCCGGCTTCGTCGACAGTCACTCCCACCTGGTATTCGCCGGCGACCGAGCGCAGGAGTTCGCGGCCCGGATGGAGGGGCGGGCCTACTCCGCGGGCGGGATCCAGACCACCGTGGCCGCGACCCGGCACGCCAGCGACGACGAGCTCGCCGCGAACCTGGCGCGGCTGGTGGCCGAGATGGCGCGGCAGGGGACGACCACCGTCGAGGTCAAGTCCGGCTACGGCCTGACCGTCGCCGACGAGACCCGCTCGCTGGCCATCGCGGCGCAGGTGACGAGCGAGACGACATACCTGGGCGCGCACGTCGTGCCACCTGAGTATGCCGACGAGCCGGCGGCGTACGTCGACCTGGTCACCGGGCCGATGCTCACCGCCGCAGCGCCGCACGCCAGGTGGGTCGATGTCTTCTGCGAGCGCGGCGCCTTCGACGCCGAGCAGGCGCGGGCGGTCCTGCGGGCGGGTCAGGCCGCCGGACTCCAGGCCCGGATCCACGCCAACCAGCTGGGCCACGGACCCGGGATCGAGGTGGCGTGCGAGGTCGGGGCGGCATCGGCCGACCACTGCACCTTCGCCACCGCCGACGACCTCGCCAACCTCGCGGCGGCCGGTGTCGCGGCGACTCTGCTGCCTGGGGTCGAGTTCTCCACCCGGTCGCCATACCCCGACGCGCGTGCGATGCTGGCCGCCGGAGTCACGGTCGCGCTGGCCACCGACTGCAACCCGGGGTCGTCCTACACCTCGTCGATGCCGCTGTGCATCGCACTGGCTGTCCGGGAGATGGCGATGACGCCGGCCGAGGCGCTGTGGTCCGCAACCGCCGGTGGGGCGGCAGCGCTGCGCCGCGACGACGTGGGCCGGCTCGCCGTGGGTGCCCCCGCCGACTTCATGGTGCTGGCGGCGCCGTCGTACGTGCACCTGGCCTACCGCCCCGGTGTCCCGTTGGTGGGCGCCGTGTACCGCCGCGGCCAGCGCCTCAGCTGACCACTTCTCGATTCGTCCGAGTGGGTCGGGCTTGAACTACCCGCGTCTGCCCGGACGAATCGGTGGGGGCGGAGGGGGGCGGGTCGCGGCGTCAGGAGGTCCAGTACCAGGACTGGGAGCCGTAGGGGTACTCGACCCGGCTGTCGACGTGGGTGAACGAGCTGTACCGGATGATCCCTGAGAAGCCGGAGGTCTTGGCGTAGCCCATCACCGTCGAGACCGAGCGGCCAGACACCACGATGTCGGCGGCGACGCCGTACATGTGCAGACTGTTGCTCGCCCCACCCACATTGGCGTTGTGGTTGATGCTGCGGAAGCCGGAGTTGATGCTGATGGGGGCGTTGCCGGCCTTCTTCCGGACCGCCTCCAGCTTGTACATCAGTCGTCTCACGTTCTCCCTGACCTGGGTCGACGACACCTTCCCTCCGGAGAAGCCTGAGCCGTCCTTGGAGTAGAACTCGCTCCAGGCGAAGTTCCGGGTCGACCCGTCGGAGTCCTCCAGGGCGTTGAGCTGCGCCTGGGTCTGCGGCCCGGCGACCCCGTCGGCGGAGAGCCCGTAGGCGCGCTGGAAGCGGATGACCGCGGCCGTCGTCCCGGGTCCGAAGTCGCCGTCGACCGCGACGTAGGTCTGCGAAGCACTGTCAGCGGCCCAGCCGGCGACGCGGATCTGTAGCTCGCGAACGTCGGAGCCCGACATCCCCTGGCTCAGCGTGCGAGACCAGGGGTACGCCGCGGCCTCCGGCGGCGCGGCGGCATTGACGGCGACCAGGCCGCCGAAGGTGAGGCAGGTGGCAAACAGCAGTCGTACGATCATCTTGGCCATCGGAGGATGTCCCTTCGGGTGCGGAGATGGGATGACCCGATCCTGCCAACCCGAGGGGTCACCTGTCACCAGCCTGTTGAGCTGCATCCGCGGGTCGCCGATTCGTCCGCCTCGGACAAGCTCACAAGATCCGCTCTGAGTCGGACGAATCCCTGGGAGAGGTCAGCCTCCGACGAGCACCCGGTCGCTGTCTCGCCGGACGTCGGACTCGACGTCGTGCTTGTGGCCGAGGGCGCTGGGCCACCACATGTGGCGGCCGACGTCGAGGTTCAGAGCCGTGACGAGCACTGCCCGCACCACGATCGTGTCGAGCAGCACGCCGAAGGCGACGGCGAAGCCGAGCTCGGCCAAGAACACGAGCGGCAGGGTGCCGAGCACCGCGAACGTGCCGGCCAGCACCAGCCCGGCCGAGGTGATCACGCCGCCGGTGGCGCCGAGGCCGATCAGTGCGCCGCGTCTGGTGCCGTACTTGAGCGACTCCTCGCGGACCCGCGTCATCAAGAAGATGTTGTAGTCGATGCCGAGGGCCACGAGGAACACGAACACGAACAGCGGGAACGACGTATCGGCCCCGCCGAAGCCGAAGATGTAACGGAACACGAGGGCGCTCACCCCGAGTGCGGCGCCGAACGACAGCACGACCGTGGCGATGAGCAGCAGCGGCGCGACGACCGACCGCAGCAGCACCATCAAGATCAGCAGCACGACCACCAAGATGACGGGGATCAGCACCAGGTTGTCGCGGTCGGACGCGGCGCGCACGTCGAAGTTGATCGCGGTGGTCCCGCCGACGAGCGCGTCTGACGTCACGGCGTCGAGCGCCGTACGCAGCCGTTCCACGGTGTCGAACGCAGCCTGGCTGTCAGGCGCGTCGCTCAGCTGTGCCTGGATGTACGTCGTCCCGCCGTTGCTGGCGATGACCTCAGCCCCCTCGATGCCGTCGGTCCCCCCGGCGACCTGAGCGACCTGCTCGGCCGAGGAATCGGCGGTGACGATGGCCAGCGGGCTGCCCGCGTCCGCGAGGCCGTGCTCGACCAGCACCTCTTCGCCGACAACGGAGTCGACTGTCGTCGTGTACTGCTCGTCGTTGCTGAGCCCGTTCGCGTCGAGCTGGACGACACCGATGCAGGCAACGCCCAAGATGACCGCCGTGACTGCCCAGACCGACCGCGGACAGGTGGAGATCCGGTTTCCGATCCTGGCCCAGAATCCCGACGCCGTCGGCTCGGCGCTTCCCTCTGCCGGCCGCTTCGGCCAGAAGATCCAGCGGCCGAAGATCACCAGCAACGCGGGCAGGAGCGTCACCATCGCCAGCAGGGCGACGCCGACGCCGATGGCCGCAACAGGTCCGAGACCCTGGGTCGAGTTCATGTCGGCGAAGACGAGGCACAGCATGCCCAAGATGACGGTGCCCGCACTGGCGAAGATCGCCGGCCCAGCGCGGTGCAGGGCCACCGCCATCGCCTCGTGCTTGTCGTGGTGTCGACGGAGCTCTTCTCGGTAGCGCGCGACCAGGAGCAGCGCGTAGTCCGTCCCGGCTCCGACGACCAGGACGGTGAGGATTCCTGCGCTCTGACCGTTCACCACCAGTCCGGCGTCTCTGGCGAGGAAGTAGATGACAGCCTGGGACGTGAACAGAGCGACGACCGCCGTGAACAGCGGGAAGATCCACAGCACGGGGCTGCGGTAGGTGAGCAGCAGCAGCACGATGACCACGGCGAGCGTGGCCGCCAGCAGCGTGGTGTCGATGCCCCCGAATGCCGCAGCCGAGTCCGACGCCATGCCGAGCGGCCCGGAGATGTGCACCGTCATGTCGCCATCGGCTTCGGCGATGGCACGGATGTCGTCGGCGAAGTCGGGCGCCTTGTCCCAGCCCTCCGACCCGAGGTCGAGCGGAACGACGGTCTGGAGCGCCTGGTTGTCTGACGACGGGAGCGGGCCCTGCACCTTGCCGTCCAGGTCGTCGAACGCCGCGAACTCCTGCGCATCCGCCGTCGCCTTGGCGAGGTCGTCCTCAGTGAGTCCGTCCGTCCGCTCGTAGACCACGACTGCTGGGATCGTGTCGCTCGACTGGAACTGTTCTTGTTGCTGCAGGGCCCTCGTCGACTCTGCCTCGCCCGGCAACCACGAGATGGCATCGTTCTGCTGGACGTCGGTCAGCTTCGCCGCGAGCGGCGCGGCGAACGCCAGCACAGCGATCCAGAAGACCACCACCACCCACTTGGTGATGCGCCCTGCCAAGACACCTGCAATGTTCCTGCTCATGGGGTTTCCTCCCGTGGCCCCTCGTTCCCGGACCGTCGTCGTTGCCTTGTAGACCGGTCGCCCGGTCGAAACTGATCGGTGACCTATCCCTGCGCCTGTATGCGCAGCCGGACAGGGAGCTGAACGCCGACCGCTCGATGCGGGCGAGGATCGACGACGGGCACGGTTGGTGGAGCCGGGCGGGCAATGGGTCGAATGCTCATGGCATCATCCTGTGTCGCGCGGTGGAGCGCCGGCATCGGCCCGTGGGCGAGGCTCCTGGCCAGACCGTGGTCGGACGTCGTCAGGATGGCCCGACTCCTCGCGGGGCAAGCGGCGAGGGCTCCACTCGCAAGATGCGCGCGAGCCAGGCAGGGAGCCACCAGTTCCATCGACCGAAGGTGGAGACGAGTGCCGGCACGAGCAGGGCGCGAACGATCGTGGCGTCGATGAGGATGCCGACCCCGAGGGCCGTCCCGAGCACCTTGATGTCGGTCCCAGGGGAGGATGCGAGTGCCGAGAAAGCGAAGAAGAGGATCAGAGCCGCCGACGTCACGAGTCGCCCGGTCCGACCGATCCCGGCGATGACGGCCATTCCGGTGTCTCCGGTGCGGTCATACTCCTCCCGCATCCGAGCCAGGATGAAGACCTCATAGTCCATCGACAGCCCAAAGAGGAAGGCGAAGATCAGCACGGGCAGCCAGAAGGTGATGGCGCCGGTCTCAGAGACGCTGAAGATCGCGTCAGACCCGTTGCCCATCTGCCAGAAGAACACCACCGACCCGAACACGGCCGCGAGCGAGAGCAGGTTGAGGAGAACGGCCTTGAAGGGCAGGAGCACGGAGCGGAACGTGCGGACCAGGAGCACGAAGGTGATCAGCGAGATCAGCGCCAGCACGTACGGGAACTTGTCGTACACCGCGCTCGAGTAGTCCTGGACGGTTGCTCCTAGGCCGGCCACGCCGACCTCGCCGTCAACAGCCCCCTCGACGGCTGCCCTGATGTCGTCGACCACAGCCACGCCGGAGCTGTCGACCGTGACGTCGGTCGGCAGCACGTCGACGACGGACGTTTCACCTTCGGTGCTGCCGACGACGGCCAGCTGAACGCCGTCAACCCCACCCGCGGCCTCAGCCGCCGCCTCGGCCTCGTCCACGGGCACCAAGACCTCGACGGGGGTGAGGAGCCCACCGCCGATACCGCCGTCACTCAGGGTCTGCACAGCGTCGTACCGTGGGCCACTTCGCGCCTGCGACGCGAGGCCCGACTGGCCGATCTTGAGACTGAACACCGGGATGATGAGGAGTGCGAGGATCACCAGTGCTACTGCGGTGGCGACGAAGCGGTGCGCGACGATGACCCGCGCCCAAGCCGACCAGCCGCGCGATGCCTTGCCTTCATGACGGATGCGCGGGTAGTCGATGCGGGGACCGACACTCGACAACAGGGCCGGCAGCAACGTGAGGACAACGGACACGGACACGAGCGGAATCAACATGCCGCCGATTCCCATGCTGCGAAGGAACGGGACGGGGACGACGAGGAGCGCTATCAGACTGATGGCCACGGTCACTCCCGAGGCGAGCACGGAGTGCCCAGCGGTCTTCATCGCGACGATCACGGCTTCCTCGTCGCTACGGCCGTGCGCTCGCTCCTCACGCCACCGTGACACCAGGAGCAGCGAGTAGTCGATCGCCACCCCGAGTCCGATCAGGGCGATCAGGAACTGGACGATGACACTGACGTCGCTGAAGGTCGTCAGCAGGAGCACGAGCATGAATGTCGTCAGGATGGACACGGCGGCGATCAGCATCGGGAGCAGTGCCAGGAAGGACGCGTACACGAAGATCAACACCAGGAGCGCTCCGGCTGCGCCGAAGAGCGTCTCGGCCAGAACGCTCGGTCCTTCCGTGTCGCCCCCTGCCGCCAGCAGCCCGTACGACGTCAGGCCACTCTCGAAGCCCTGCGCCTCGGCTGCCCCGCTGAGTGCAGGCTCGAGCGGGACCTCGATGTACGGACCGAACGTGACTGGGATCGGAGCCTGCAGGAGGGCGTACGTCGACCGCCCGTCATCGGTGATGAATCCCTCATCGCCGGTGCTCGCGAAAGTAACGACACGCAGCTCCACGTCTTTCAGACTTGCCACGGCCGCGTCGAAGACCTGCGCAATGGCGTCCTGGTTCTCCTCGACGGTCTCGCCCTCAGGCACCGTGACGACCGCGACGTACGTGTCGAAGGTGCTGACGCCGAAGGTTTCGATGAGCTGCACTTCTGCGTCGTCGCCGGGCTGGCCGGGCAACGAGAAGTCGAGCGACAGCCGGTCGCTGAGCTGGCCGGCGGAGAACCCGCCGCCGAGGAACAGCACCAGCCAGAACACGCTGACGATGCGACGGTGATGCATGACGAGACGAGCCAAACGCTCCACGATGAACTCCTACGTCTCGGATAGCCTGACAGCAAGTTCGAAATCGAAGGTACTCACGGTGGCGCGAAATCGTCAACATGGTTAATGATCAATCTGCTGAAACCATGGATAATTCAGGGTGAACCCTGAGGCCGTGAGGGAGGGAAGTCCTGATGAGTGATCAGTCGCCGGCCCGGGACGGGCCGCCACCGGGTCTCCCGCAGCTGACCGGGTTCCTCCTGCGCCGCGCGTACGCGCGAGCTGCCGACTGCGCCCAGGCCTGCCTCAGTGACGACGACACCCAGGTCCGCGATGTGGTACATCTCGCACTGCTTGCCGAGCGCGGCGCCATGTCCCAGCGACAGCTGGCCGACATCACGCATGTCAACCCGACGACTATGGTGAAGCTTGTCGACTGCCTCGAGGAGCGCGGCTGGGTCGCCCGCGAGCGCAACCCCGAGGACCGTCGCTCCTACGCCCTGCGGTTGACCGAGCTGGGCGAGAAGATGCTGTCGACTCTGCGCCACGAGCTCGATGACGGAGAGCGGATCCTGACCCAGACGCTGGCCAGCAGGCAGCGGGATCGGCTGCGGCACCAACTGCGCGCGCTGCTGCAGGGCGAGGGCTGGATGGTCATCGAGTCCCTCGCCGCTCACAACGGCTTCCTCATCGCCCAGGCCCATCGGCAGGTCCGGGGGTGGGCAGTCGCAGAGCTCTCACCGCTGCGGCTCGACCCACGCGACTTCGGGGTCTTGTCGACGTTGGATCGCGAGCAGCCGTGCTCGCAGACCCGGCTCGCCCAGGCGCTGGGTGTCAGCCCACCCGCCGCTCTGTCGTTCGTCGACGAGCTGGAGGAGGCGGGTCTGGTACGCCGGGAGCGCAACGTCGCCGACCGCCGCTTCTACGACCTGACCCTCACCCCAGCTGGCAAGGGGCGACTCGCCGACGCACTGAAGGCTGCCGCAAGAGTCCAGGCACGGGTCGTGGACCGGCTCGGCGTCGATGGCGACGCGGAGCTCCAGCGCCTGCTGATGTGCGTGATCTCCGCGCACTAGACCGCTCGAGGCGTGGGACCGAAGCAGGAACAAAACGGCAGGCCAGGCGTTGTACCCGACGTACAACCTGAGCGCGACCGGCTCAACCTTTGCAATCCAGCCGCGCGACGGGTAGAACTTGAGTCGTACAGACTCAATCTTCGTTTGAAAGTGAGAAACCACCATGGCTCGTGCGGTCGGAATCGACCTCGGTACGACGAACTCCGTCGTCGCCGTCCTCGAAGGTGGAGAACCCACCGTCATCGCCAACGCAGAGGGGGCCCGTACCACTCCGTCGGTTGTCGCCTTCGCCAAGAACGGCGAGGTACTCGTCGGCGAGGTCGCCAAGCGACAGGCAGTCACGAACGTCGACAGGACCATCCGGTCTGTCAAGCGCCAGATGGGCACCGACTGGAGCCAGCGGATCGATGAGAAGACGTTCACCGCGCAGCAGATCTCGGCGTTCATCCTGCAGAAGCTCAAGCGTGACGCCGAGTCCTACCTCGGTGAGTCCGTGACCGACGCGGTGATCACCGTGCCGGCGTACTTCAGCGACTCCCAGCGACAGGCCACCAAGGAGGCCGGCGAGATCGCGGGCCTCAATGTGCAGCGCATCGTCAATGAGCCCACCGCGGCGGCGCTCGCGTACGGGCTGGACAAGGAGTCAGACCAGCGGATCCTCGTCTTCGACCTCGGTGGCGGCACGTTCGACGTGTCCCTGCTCGAGATCGGCGAGGGCGTCGTCGAGGTCAAGGCGACCAGCGGCGACAACCACCTCGGTGGTGATGACTGGGACACCCGCGTCGTCGAGTGGATGGTCGAGAAGTTCAAGAACGCCCACGGCACGAACCTCGGCGCCGACAAGATCGCCCGCCAGCGGCTGCAGGAAGCCGCCGAGAAGGCAAAGATCGAGCTCTCGGCATCGTCCGAGACGACGATCCACCTGCCCTACATCACGCTGAGCGAGACGGGGCCGCTGCACTTCGAGGAGAAGCTCACCCGCAGCGAGTTCCAGAAGCTCACGTCAAGCCTGCTCGACCGCACCAAGCAGCCGTTCCAGCAGGTCATCAAGGACGCTGGGGTGACCGTGGAGCAGATCGACTCCGTCCTCCTCGTGGGCGGGTCGACCCGGATGCCCGCGGTCAGCGACCTCGTGAAGGAGATGACGAAGGGCAAGGAGCCGAACAAGGGCGTCAACCCCGACGAGGTCGTCGCGGTCGGTGCGGCGCTCCAGTCCGGCGTGCTCAAAGGTGAGGTCAAGGACGTCCTACTCCTCGACGTGACGCCGCTGAGCCTCGGCATCGAGACCAAGGGTGGCGTGATGACCACGCTGATCGAGCGCAACACGACCATCCCCACCAAGCGGTCCGAGGTGTTCAGCACGGCTGCGGACAATCAGCCTTCGGTCGGCATCCAGGTCTATCAGGGCGAGCGTCAGATGGCCTCGCACAACCAGATGCTTGGCAACTTCGAGCTGACTGGTCTGCCGCCGGCGCCACGAGGCATCCCGCAGATCGAGGTGACGTTCGACATCGACGCCAACGGCATCGTGCACGTGTCGGCCAAGGACCGCGGCACCGGCCGTGAGCAGTCGATGACGATCACCGGCGGCTCGGCGCTGTCGAAGGACGACATCGACAAGATGATCCACGACGCCGAGCAGTACGCCGAGGAGGACCGCTCCCGTAAGGAGGCGGTCGAGCTGCGCAACCAGGCAGACTCCGCCGTCTACTCGACGGAGAAGTTCCTCAGCGAGAGCGCCGACAAGATCCCTGACGACATCAAGTCCGAGGTCGAGGCAGACCTCGCCGCGGTCAAGACCGCTCTTGAGGGCGATGACACCGACGCCATCTCCTCGGCCGCAGCCGCGTTGGCGACGTCGAGCCAGAAGATGGGTACCGCTATGTATGCAGCGAGCGCGGAGTCAGGTGCGGGGCCGCCTGACGCTGGCGACGGCACGGCTTCGGCTGGGTCGGGTGCGGACGGTACGGCGTCTGACGAGGATGTGGTCGATGCCGAGATCGTGGATGAGGGCAGAGACGAAAGCAGTGACGAGAGCAGCGACTCCGACGCCGCGGGCGAGAAGAAGTGACGTTCGACCCGGGCGATCTCGAGCGGTCAGGTCGAGACGGACGCGAAGGAGTCGTGTTCCGCGACAAGCGTCGCATCGACCCCGTGACCGGTGCGGTGAGGCAGCCGCAGGAGACTGCGGCTCCTACCTCGGAGCCCGCCCCAGCGGACGAATCCGTGGACGAGCCTGCTGCGCCGCCCGCCGTCTCGGGGTCTGAGGCGGCGTTGGCCGAGCGCACCGCCGACCTGCAGCGTCTCCAGGCCGAGTACGTCAACTACAAGCGGCGCGTCGACAGAGACCGCCAAGCGGTGA
>Ga0136610_1000673_pt1 | contig 10763 bp, 11 predicted proteins | sample AntDrymUQ1342206_2_FD_104804 | JGI IMG/M metagenome (GOLD analysis project Ga0136610, IMG submission 104804) | Polar desert sand microbial communities from Dry Valleys, Antarctica - metaG UQ134 (22.06) | ecosystem: Environmental > Terrestrial > Soil > Desert | place: Antarctica: Dry Valley...
CGTGCTGATGGACATCATGATGCCGGTGATGAACGGCTACGAGGCGATGGCCGCGATCCGCAGGCGACCCGAGCGCCGAGAGCTTCCGATCATCGCCGTCACAGGCAAGGTCGTCGGCGGCGAGCGCGAGCGCTGCATCGCCGCCGGCGCGTCGGCCTACATTCCCAAGCCCGTCGACACGAGCGAGCTGATGGTGGCACTCGGCGCGTGGTTTCCGGCCATCGATCCACCCGCCGGCGGTGCAGCCGCGGGTCAGCGGCTGATGTCCGGCCGCAGCACCAGAGGTGCCGCGGCCGATTCGGACCCCGCGATCCTCGTCGTAGACGACACCAGCGCCATGCTTCAACCGCTCGGCCATCCGATGTGATGGACCGTCGCGTGCAGGTTGCGGCCGACGCCGTAGCCGTCAGCGTCCGGATTCGCGACCGCTGCAGCGGTTCGCTGGACGCGCCGACGAGCGGGTAATGGGCATGACATGAACGAGCACGAGGACGACGCACCCCGCGAGCACGACACCGGGATGGGCTATCCGGAGGAGGGGCCGCCCGGCAGCGGGATGGATCCCCGCGAGCATTCCGAGAACGACGTCACGCCCGAGCACGACGACGCGCCGCAGGCGGACGCCGATCACGACGGCGACCCGGGACAGGCGACCGGCAACCCCAGGGCCGCCGGCGGCGACGAGTAGTACCGCCCATGACGCGCGGACGGCTCATGGCGTTGGCAGCGGGAGCGGCGGTGGTGCTGGCGCTCGCGCTCGGCGTGCTCGTCGTCGGCGGCGCGGGCAACGAGCGCATCGCCGACGGCATCAGGATCGGTTCGATCGACGTCGGAGGACTCGACACGCGCGCGGCTCGCGCCCGCGTGCGCGAGCTCGACGTCGCCGTGCGGCGGCCCTTGGAGGTGACGTATCGCTCCCGCCGCTTCGTCCTGCGGCCCGACCGCGCCGGCATCCACGTCGACGTCGCCGCGACCGTCGAGGCCGCCCGCGAGCGCGGTCGCGAGGGCGGCGCGCTGCGCCGGCTGTTCGGCGGCGACGTGCACGCGACCATCGCTCCCCGCATCTCGCTCGAGCGCGCAAAGGTCGACGGCTTCGTGAAGCGCGTGGCGCGCAGCGTCGACCGCGGAGCGCGCGACGCCAACATCGACATCCACGACGGCAAGCTCGCGCGCACCAGGGCGCGCAACGGCGTCGAGGTGCAGCGCCCGCAGCTCGCGGCCGCGATCGTGCGGACGATCTCCAGCCCGCAGGTCGCACGCCGCGAGCTGAAGCTGCCGGTCACGGTCACCGAGCGGCCCGACCGCACGCTTGTCGATCTCGCCAAGCGCTACCCGACCGTCATCGGCGTCGACCGCGACGCCAAGGTACTGCGCCTGTACGAGAACCTGCGCCTCAAGCGCCGCTACAAGATCGCCGTCGGCAAGCAGGGCCTCGAGTCCTCGGCCGGGCGCTACAAGATCGAGGAGAAGATCGTCAACCCGCCCTGGCACGCCCCGAACAAGGCTTGGGCCGGAGAGCTGGCCGGTCAGACGATCGCGCCGGACGACCCCCGCAATCCGCTCGAGGCGCGCTGGATGGGCTATCACGACGGCGAGGGCATCCACGGCACGAAGGACCTCGATTCGCTCGGCACCCAGGCCTCGCACGGCTGCATCCGGATGTCACCCGACGCGGTGAAGCAGCTCTTTCGCCGGGTGAAGGTGGGGACCCCGGTCTTCATGCAGTAGCCGTCGCCGGATCGCTCCCGGCGCCGTCTCGGCCACTGACCCCGCGTGCAGGCCCGTGCGTAATGACGGGGACGGGCCGTTCTAGCGAGGAAGCTGCGATGTTGTCCGACATGGGTACCGACACGCTCGCACACGAGCGCCTCGGCGCGGTCGTCGATGCGATGGCCGGGCGCGAGCCCATGCCCGCGGCGGGAGCGGCCGTGGCGATCGGGCTGTCGATGGCCGCGGCGCTGCTCGAGAAGGCGGCCTCGGCGCCACGCGCCGGCGTGCCGGTGGACGCCGCGTACCAGGCGCGAGCGGGCCGCCTGCGTCGCGACGCGCTGCGGCTCGCCGACGAGGACGCGGCCGCCTACCGCCGCGTCGTCGCGGCGAAGTCCGGCGGAGGCGACGAGGGCCGCGTGCGCCACGCGCTGGTGCAGGCCGCGGAGCCGCCGCTTGCGATGGCGGAGATCGGGTGCAAGCTCGCGAGAATCGCGGAGTCGATCCTCGATGAGGTGCCGCTGAGCCTGCAGGGCGAGGTGCGGTCGGCCGCCCGCGTCGCGTGCGCCGGCGCGATGGCCGCCGCCGACCTCGTCGTGATCGACATCGACTCCGAAGAGGACGAGCGCTCGCTGCGAGCGACCGCGCTCGGTGGCGAGGCGCTGGCGATCACGCAGGCGCTGGCGACACGTCCGCTACGACGTTGAGCGAGATCGACTACCTCAACCTGCTCGGGCTCGTGAGCATCGCGATGCTCGCACCGCTGCTCGTCGACCTGCTGCGCCTGCCGATCCCCGATGTCGTCGCGATGATCCTCGCGGGCGTGGCGGTCGGTGGCTCGGGTCTCGGCTGGGTCGAGGTGGACGCCTCCGTCGAGCTGCTGTCGGCGCTCGGCCTCGCGTACCTGCTGTTCGTCTCGGGCCTGGAGATCCGCGCGATCGCGCTGCGCGGGCGCATCAAGGTGTCGATGGCGGCGTTCTTCGCCTCGCTTGCGATCGCGCTGGTCGCCGCGATCGGCTTTCGCGCCGCGGGCCTGGTGTCGAACATCGGGATCATGGTCGCGGTCCTGATCACGACCTCGCTCGGGATCGTGGTCGTGCTGCTCAAGGACGAGGGGCGCCTGGCCACGCCGATGGGCCAGCTCACGCTGCTCGGAGCGTCGCTCGGGGACTTCGGGTCGGTCGCGCTGCTATCCGTGCTGTTCTCCGGCGACGACAGCCCGATGGCCGTGCGGGTCCTGCTGCTCGTGCTGTTCGCGGTCGCGCTCTTCACGCTCGGAGCCGCGGGCGTGCGGATGAGCTCGTTCGCACGGCTGCGGCGCGCGTTCGCGCGGCGCGCCGGCGGCGCCTCGCGAATCGTCGTTCGTACCTCGTTCACGCTGATGGTCGGCTTCGCCGCGCTCGCCAACGCCGTCGGGCTCGAGGCGATCCTCGGCGCGTTCGCCGCCGGCGTCGTGGTGTCGGTGATCGCCGACCGTGTCGCCGGCGTGGATGACATCGCGGCGATCGGCGATGACGATCCAGGCGCGATGGGCAACGTCCGCGGCCAGCTCGAGACGATCGGCTTCGGACTGATGGCGCCGCTGTTCTTCGTCTCCAGCGGCCTGCGCTTCGACCTCGGAGCGCTGCTCGACAGCCCCGAGGGGCTGGCGCTCGTGCCGCTCGCGCTGCTGGCGATGATCGCGACGCGCCTGCTGCCCGCGCTGCTGTTCGCGCCGTTCCTTGACCGCCGCGAGGTGCTCGCCTCGGGCCTGCTGATGTCGATCAAGCTGACGTTCGTCGTGGCGACCGTGCAGATCGGCAGCGAGGCGGGGGCGCTGACGCCCGCAGCGGCTTCGGCGATCATCTCGGCGGCGATGATCTCGGTCATCACGATTCCGACGCTCGTGCGCTGGATCCTGCGGCGCATGCCCGTTCCTGCGCTCGAGGCGCCCGCCATGTCGCCTGCGCGGGCGTAGCCGGGCGTCAGGCCGGCGCCGGCTCCTCGCGCTCCTCGCGCAGGTACGTCAGCGCGGTGGCGGCGACGGTCACGAGCGGGACGGCGACGAAGATGCCGATGATGCCGGCGAGGATGCCCCCGGTCGCCAGCGCGAGGATGACCGCGATCGGATGCACGTGGACCGTGCGCCCCATGATGATCGGATACAGCAGGTGTCCCTCGACCTGCTGGACGGCGAGGACGAGCACGAACACGAGCAGCGCCTTGAAGATGCCGCCGCTGACGAGCGCGATCAGGACCGCCGCGAGGCCGGCGCCGAAAGCGCCGATCAGCGGGATGAACGCGCCCAGGAAGGTCAGCAGCATCAGCGGGGCGACGAGCGGGACGCCGAGCGCGAAGAGACCGATGCCGATCATCACCGCGTCGGCGACGCCGACGATCACGAGGCCGTGCACGTACCCGGTCAGCGCCCTGTAGGAGCGGCGCGCGAGCTCGTCGAGCCGCCTCCGCTGGCGGCCGCCGAACGTGTCGATGATCCAGCGCCACATGCCGGGCCCGTCCTTGAGCAGGAAGAACAACAGCAGGATCGTGATGATCAGGCTGGTCAGCAGCTCGCCGATGACCACCGCGCCCTGCAGCGCGCCGTCGGTCAGTGCGCCGCCGGAGTCGCTGAGCCCATCGATCGCCGAGTCGATGCGCTTCTCGATGTCCTGTTCGCTGAGGTTGAACGGCGGCCGGGAGAGCGCATTGCCGGCCTGGCGGAGACCGTCCTGGACGCTCTCGGCGAGGTCGGAGAACTGTCGGCTGATCGCTGCCCCGGCGAGGGTGATCGCACCCGCGAGGGCGGCGATCGCGCTGAGCATGACGGCCGCGGCCGCCGCGGCGTCGGAGAAGCGATGGCGCCGCAGCCAGCGGGTCGGTGCGCGCAGCACCGTGCTGATCAGCAGGGCGACGATCACCGGCAATACGACAATCCGCAGATGCGCCAGCGCGTACGCGACGAAGGCGATGGCGGCTCCGAGCACGAGCACCCGCCAGCCGATCGCCGCGCCGGAGCGCAGCCAGCGCGGCACGGGATCGTCCGCCGCGACGGGGGCCGGCGGCCGCGGAGTGGCAGCGGGCTTCGGCGGCGGCGGGGTCGCGGCAGCAGGCGAGGCCGGCGGGGCGGCGGCAGGGCGCGGGGCCGACGAGGTGACGGCAGCCGGGGCCGGCGGGGCGGCGGCAGCGGGCTTGGCCGGCATCTCGCCTGTAGCAGGCGGCGCGGCGTCCCGGTCGGCGGGCGCCGTCGTGTGCGCCGAGCGCTTGGGGTCGCCCTCCACTGCGCCCGAGTCTAGCCTCGGGCCCGATCGTCCCGGCGACGTCGAGCGATCGACCTCGCCGCCGGCGCGCGACCCACTAGGCTCTTTCATCCGGCGGATCGCCTACTCGGCCGGAGCGCCTCGGCGTTCAGCCGGGCAACGTGCGGGCCTCGTGCCCGCGGCCAGTCCCGGTGGCCGGGAGTGTCACGCAAACCCCGGTGACACACACTCCGGGGACGTAGTAGTTCAGCGGCGATCCATGACCGGGCGGAAACCGGGCGGGCCTTCGGGCTCGCCCGCTTCCCCGCCGCGGCCGGCGGGCCGCTTGCAACGACCGCGGGGCCCATGGCCGCACCGCCATGGACCCGAGGATTGTCTGTCGGGAGGGTTGCTGCACCGGTCGCAGGCCGCACCGCCGTTGACCGTCCACCGTCAGCGCCTGCGCGCGATCTTCACCGTCTTGGTCGTGGCGGGCAGTGAGGAGAGCGCGGTGAGCGCTGAGACCTTCAGGGTACCTCCCTTCTTCTTCAGGCGACGGGTCACCACGGTCGTGAGCTTCACGGAAAGCGTCTTGGACTCATTGCGCTTGATGACGATCGTCTTGCCGGCGAACGCCCGCTTGCCGGCGACGCTGCCCTTGAGCGTCACGAGGCAGCCCTTCGGCGCGGCCGCCGGGCAGGAGATGGTGAGCTTGGCGCTGCGCCTGGTCTTCGCGACCTTGATCGTGCGCACCGACGCTGCGTAGGCGGTGAAGCCCGGTTGCGCGGGCCTGGCTTGGGCCGGTCGTGGCGCAGGGGGGCGAGGCGCGGTGGCGCCGATGGCCGCGCCGGCGGCCCCGGCGGGAACGCCGAGCAGCGGGCCGAGCAGGGCCGAGACCTGTGCGGGGGTCAGCGCGCCGACGACCGCCAGCAGCTGCGCCGGCTCCAGTAGGCCGAGCACGCCGGCCAGCTGTTCGGGAGCCAGCGCACCGACGAGCCCGGGAAGCTGCGTGGGGTCCGCGGTGGTCAGGATGCTCGTCAGGTCGGCTGGGGCGAGCGTGGCGAGCGCGCCCGTGATCTGGGTCGTGTCGAGGCCACCGAGCAGGGCACCGAGCTGAGCGGGGTCGGCAGCGTCCAACAGCGAGCCGATCTCGGCGGGCGCGAGTCCGGCGACCGCGCCCTGCACCTGCGTCGGGGTGGAGCCTGCTCCGATCAGCGTGAGCACGGGGTCCAGCACGCCCAGCAGGCGCGTCTGCGGGGCGGCCGCGACGCCGGAGGGTGCGGAGATCGCGTCGCTCGCCTGCGCCGCGGTGCTGATCGACCCGGCTCCGAGCGTTGCGGCTGTCGCGATGAGGGCGACGCTGCGGCGTGACATCCGATGCATGAGAAACGGTTCCTTTCGCGGGGGCGATTTCGAACCCTGTCGGCGCGGAGGCCGGCTCCTTGAACCCGTGTGGACGGATGTTCGGCGTCGCGAGCCGGGTCCTCAGTCCTCCCCGGGCCCCTTGGGTGCGCTGACGCCGTGGCTTCGCAGGTACTCGAGGTAGAACGGCCGCAGCAGCTCCGCGACCTCGCCGCGGCCGGAGTCCGTGACGTCGTCGACGTGCGCGCGCAGCGTCAGCACGTCGGCCTCCGCCTCGTGGGTCTGGCCCGCCGCCGCCTCGGCGACCGGCAGCCGCTTGACCAGCCGCACGAAGAACGCGATGTCGACGTGGCGCAGCGCGCGGTGCACCGCGAGATCGTGCAGCTGCGCGGAGGACAGCTCGTCGAGGTCGTCGGCGTCGGCCATGCGCGACGGCACACTAGTGCCCACGGGGCTGGCGCGGTTCTCGCTCCTGCGGTCCTGCGGGCGCGGCGTGTGATGAGATCCCCGGATGACCCTTCGCCTGACGGTCCGCGTCCTGCTTTCGGCGGTCGCCGTGATGCTCGTGCTCGCCGGCTGCGGCGGCTCGCAGGCCGACAAGCCCGAGACGACGGCGAAGCAGGCCGGCAAGCCGTCGCTCGGTCCGGCGTTCGGCTCGATGGACGCACTGCCCGGGGTGCTGAAGACGCCGCCGCCGTGGATGACCAACGACGGGAAGCTCCAGCAGCGCCTGCGCGCGATCGGGCTGCCGGCGCTCACCGAGGAGGGGCAGGTCGTTCACATCCACCAGCACCTCGACCTCTTCGTGGATGGCAAGCCGGTCGAGGTCCCCGGGAACATCGGCATCGGGCAGTCGTTCATCTCACCGCTGCACACGCACGACCCCAACGGCATCCTGCACGTCGAGTCGCCGACGGCGAGCACGTTCAGCCTCGGCCAGCTGTTCGCGATCTGGGGCGTTCGGCTGGACCGCCGGTGCATCGGCGGCCTGTGCGCCGGCAACGGCAAAGAGCTGCGTGCCTGGGTCGACGGCACCGCGGTCGACGCCGACCCCACGCGGATCGTGCTCGGGGAGAAGCAGCAGATCGTGCTCGCCTTCGGCACCCCGCAGCAGATGCCCGACCCGGTCCCCGCGAGCTACGCCTTCCCTGCGGACCTGTAGTGCGGCGGGATCACACGACGACGGTCCACGGCACGATGCGGTGGCCGGTGACGATGGCGTTGCGGACGTAGGGATCGTCTGCGACGAACGCGTCGACCTGCGCCGGGTCGTCGACGAGGAAGACGATCATGCCGCCCGACGGAGGGATTCCGAGCGCACCGCCGCTGACGATCCGGCCGTCGTCCTTCCACCGCCGCGCGTGTTCGAGATGGCCTTCGCGGTAGGGCCCGCGGCGCTCGAGGACGTCGGGGACGTAGTCGTAGAACAGAACGTGGTGCACGACGGGATCGCTCATCGGCGCAACCTAGTGGGTCGCGGGTGCCGCGGGGGCGGCGCGTGTACTGTCCGCGACCATGCGGGGACAGCCGTCCACGAACGTGCCGGGCGAGCACTCCGGGGGCGGGGGGAGCGACGGGTGAGCGCGGTCGACGAGGCGACGCTCGAGCGCTTCGCGGAGCTCATCGTGCGCTTCGCGGCGAACGTCCAGCGCGGTCAGATCGTCGCGATCGGCACCGAGCCCGGCAAGCTCGAGCTGACGCGTGCCGTCGCCGTCGCCGCCTACCGCGCGGGAGCGAAGTTCGTCGAGGTGACGCAGTTCGACCTGCACGTCAAGCGCGCGCGGATCCTGCATGCCGACGAGGACACGCTCGACTACGTCCCGCCGTGGCTCGGCGAGCGGCTGCTCGCGCTCGGCGAGCATCGCGCCGCCCGGATCGGCTTGACCGGCCCGGCGGCGCCGGGGCTGTTGAGCGATCTCGACCCCCAGCGTGCCGGCCGCGACCAGCTGCCCCAGCTGCGCGAGGCCAGCCAGGTCGTCAACGCGCGCACGACGAACTGGACGGCCGTGCCGTGCCCGACGCAGGCATGGGCGGAGCTCGTCTACCCCGACCTCGATCCCGAGGCGGCGCTCGCGCGGTTGTGGGAGCAGGTGCTGCACATGTGCCGCCTCGACGAGCCCGACCCGGTCGCGGCCTGGACGGCGCGCCAGGACGTGCTCGTCGGCGTCAGCGAGCGGCTGACCGGACGCCGCTTCGACGCGCTGCACTTCGAGGGGCCGGGAACTGACCTGCGGGTCGGTCTGCTGCCGACGTCGAGCTGGTTGTCGGCGCGCTTCTCGACGATCGACGGGATCGCGCACATGCCCAACCTCCCGTCCGAGGAGATCTTCACCGCGCCCGATCCGCAGCGCGTCGACGGCGAGGTCCGCTCGACGAAGCCGCTGGTCGTCGGCGGCACGATCGTGCGCGGCCTGCGCGTGCGCTTCGAGGGCGGGCGCGCAGTCTCGATCGAGGCCGACGAGGGCGGCGAGCTGCTGGCGCAGTACGCGCAGCGCGACGACGGCGCGTGCCGCCTCGGCGAGGTGGCGCTCGTCGACGCCGACGGGCGCATCGGGCCGCTCGACACCGTCTTCTACGACACGCTGATCGACGAGAACGCGGCGTCGCACATCGCCCTCGGCGCGGCCTACGAGTTCACGGCGGACGAGTCCGACCACGTGCGGCTGAACCGCTCGCAGATCCACATCGACTTCATGATCGGCTCGCCGGAGGTGGACGTCACGGCGCTGACCGCGGACGGCGAGCGCGTCCCGGTGCTGCGCGGTGGCGCCTGGCAGCTCTGAGCCTCCGCGGGGACCCGTCCCGATACCCTGCGGGGTCTCGGAGAGGTGCCGGAGCGGCTGAACGGGCACGACTGGAAATCGTGTGTGGGCTTTACGGTCCACCGAGGGTTCGAATCCCTCTCTCTCCGTCATCGCGGCTTACGCGAACGCGGCGTCGGCCCCGTCCGACGCATGTCCGAACCGGCCAGCACACTTGGGTCGTCATGTCGGATCGCATCGCGCTCTACCCGTTGGTCAAGGCCTATCCCGTGATCGATGCGCGGACGGAGTTATTGTCAAATGTTGTGGATGAGATGGCGTGAGAACGCTCAGGCGGCGACCTTCTCGTCGATGCTGTTGTCGTCGTTGTCTTCATCGGTGATGCGCTCGCCGTCCTTGAAGACGGTGCCGTCGAGGACGTCGGCGATCAGTTCGTGGCCGTTGAAGCGCCGCCAGCGGTCCTGGGCGGTGTCCAGCAGCTTGTAGGCCATCGCGAGCGCGGCCTTCTTGGAGCCCGCGCCCTTGGTGACCTTCGTGCGCAGCCGCACGGTCGCGAAGCTGCTCTCGATCGGGTTGGTCGTGCGCAGGTGGCGCCAGTGCTCGGCCGGGAACGCATAGAACGCCGTCAGCGCCTGCCAGTCGCGGTCAAGCTTGGCGGTCGCCTTGGGGTACTTGGCATCGAACTCCGCGCGGAAGCGCTCGCGCGCGGCGCGGGCATCGGCCTCGGTCGGTGCTTCGGCCATCTCGTGCAGCAGCGTCTTGGCCCGCGGTTGCAGGCGCTTGGGCATCGCATCCAGGACATTCGCCGATTTGTGCACCCAGCAGCGCTGCTCGCCGGCGCCGGGAAAGACATCTCTGAGGGCGGCCCACGCGCCCAGTGCGCCGTCACCGGTCACGAGCTTCGGGGTGTTCAGGCCGCGGTCCTTGAGATCGCGCAGCACGACCGCCCATGACTCGGTGCTCTCGCGATAGCCGTCCTCGACGGCGAGCAGCTCCTTCTCGCCGTCCTCGCGGACGCCGATGACGACGAGCAGGCACACGCGGTCGTCCTCGCCGAGGCGGATGCTCATGTGGACGCCGTCGATGAACAGGTAGGCGTAGCGGTGGAACTTCAGGCTGCGCCGGCCAAATTCGGCATGCTCGGCCTGCCAGCGCTCCAGCAGCCGGCCGATCGAGCTGGCCGACAGCCCAGAGGCGTCCTCACCGAGCAGATCCCTGAGCGCCGGCGCGAAGTCGCCGGTCGACAGGCCCCGCAAATACAACACCGGCAGCACATCGGTGACCTTCGGCGACCGCCTAGCGTATGCCGGCAAGATCCTTGAGCTGAACTTCTGACGCTCGCCCGCTTCGTCGACGCGCTTGTCGTTGACCCGCGGCGCGCGCAGACGCATCGTGCCCGACCCGACCGTCAGACCGCGCTCGCGGGCATGCCCGTTGCGCACGACCAGCCGCTTGGCGTCCTCGTCGACCTCGTCGACGAACGCGGCGACGTACTGCTCGACCTCGGCCTCCAGCGCCGCGGCAATCATCCTGCGAGCGCCCTCCCTGGCGAGCTCGTCGAGCGTGACCGTGACCTCATCGTTCTCCCCGACGGGGAGCGTGCGAACATCCACCATGGCGTGCCTTCCTGCCGGCCAACACCGGCATCGGTCTTCATCAACCGGGAAGGTACGCCGCCTTCGCTCTCAAGCCCATCCACAACATCTGGGTATATCTC
>Ga0136610_1000675_pt1 | contig 10758 bp, 9 predicted proteins | sample AntDrymUQ1342206_2_FD_104804 | JGI IMG/M metagenome (GOLD analysis project Ga0136610, IMG submission 104804) | Polar desert sand microbial communities from Dry Valleys, Antarctica - metaG UQ134 (22.06) | ecosystem: Environmental > Terrestrial > Soil > Desert | place: Antarctica: Dry Valley...
CACGTCCACGCCACGACGCTGCTCCTGGCCGGCGTTCCCGTGCACGTCGTGGCCGCCCGCCTCGGGCACGCCGATCCAGCCATCACCCTGCGCGTCTACGCACACGTGCTGCGCGAGCAGGCAGCCGGGGTTGCGGAGGTCTTCGCTCGCGCCCTTGAGGGCTCGCCGTGACCGCTTGTTAGCAAAGGCGTTAGCAGAATCGTCGTACCCGCCGCCGACGACAGCTGCGCAAGCCGCTGACCTGCAGTGATGTGGTGGCCAGGGGCGGGGTCGAACCGCCGACCTTCCGATTTTCAGTCGGACGCTCGTACCAACTGAGCTACCTGGCCCTGCGCGCCTCGCGTACGGCGCGGACGAGCGGTCCCGACGGGATTTGAACCCGCGACCTCCACCTTGACAGGGTGGCGAGCACTCCAAGCTGCTCCACGGGACCTGGCGCGAGCGGACTCGCGTGGTCTGGCCGGTCGTGCTCCCGACGACTGCCGGGTGGTGCGCGTGCCCCCAACGGGATTCGAACCCGTGCTGCCGCCTTGAAAGGGCGGTGTCCTGGGCCACTAGACGATGGGGGCTCCGATGTGCAGCGTCGGACTGCCCGGCAGCGTCGCCGTCAGGGACGCGGAAAGCATAGGGGAGACGCACGAGCATCACCAAAGCGATCAGCCCGGCGACTCCGCGGTGCTGCGCGAGGGGACCGGGGTGATCGACGGTGCCTCTCCCGGGTCCTCGACGAAACGCGCTGCGAGATGCCGCTCGATCTCGGCCGAGGTCAGACCGAGGCCGCCGAGCGTGATGTCGTCCCACGCCCGAGCTCGCCCGTCCGGTCGTCGAAGTAGAGCACCGTGAGCGTGATCGGCGTCGGGTCCTCGTTGCGGAGCGCGTTGATGCCGGACGCACCGGTGGAGCCCTGCTGGAAGAGCCACGACCCGCCGGGAAGGACCCCCCGGTCGCGGGCATGTGGCCGCTCCCGCACGTAGACGTACGGGGCGTCGACGGAGGAGATCTCGTCGACGTAGCGGTTCTCGAGCGTGGTGCCCTGGTGGACGATGTCGCCCGTGTCGACCACGACGTCGACCTCGAACTCCTCCACGATCGAGCGGATCACCGCCCACGACGTGGGGTTCACGTGGAGGTCGGAGACGTGCAGGACACGTACGACGTCGTCCCCCGCCTCGTACAAGGGCAGCGTCGACGTGACGTCGTAGAGCCGGGAGACACGGGTCACCATGGAGACCAGCCCCTCACGGTAGTCGTCGAAGTTCGCGGCGATGGTCTCCGCCTCCCCGAACAGGGCCGGTGCGCTCGCGACCAGGCCCGTGTAGCGCGGTTCCAGGATCGAGGCCCGATCGACGGTCAGCGCTGCCGCGCCGACCGAGCCGACCATGACCGTGAGTGCGGTCCCCCCGGCCGCGAGGCCGAGAGACCTGGGTCGCAACGCCAGCAGGCCGAGCGCGATCGCCCCGATCGCTCCGACGCCCATGCCGCGCACCACGAGCACGGTCACTGCGTGCCGCAGGTCGGCGGTGATCTCGCCCTCGAGCCCCTCGAGAACCCTCGGATCGGCAAAGATCTCCCGCGCATCGACGACGTTGACGCCCTCGGCCGTCGCGTTCAGCCGCAGGGGCCGTCGTGGCTGTCGACGGTGATCGAACCGAGCGGCGGGATGTTCAGGACGGTGTCGCCGGTGAGCGACGGCGTCAGGGACAGACCGACCTCGAGCGGCCCCGGCGGGGCGTCCGTCCGGCCACCGGCGAGAAGACCCAACCAACCACCGACGAGCGCCACGCCCCCGCCACCAGCACGACGCGGCCGAACCGCCGCAACCTCGATCGCCGAGGTGCTCGGGGCTGGGGCGGGTCGTCGTCGGTGCCACCTGGGCGCCCCCCGTGCCTAGACCCGCATGCCCCCAGTCTGACCGGCCTGGCCGTACCCGGGCCACCGAGCCGGGAGAGGATGGACCCGTGCTGGACATGACGCGGGACCGCTTCGAAGAGCTGGTCAGCGACGCCCTCGACCTGGTCCCGGCCGAGCTCTCGGGGCTGATGGACAACGTGGCGGTGTTTGTCGAGGACGAGTCGCCCGACGGCGAGCCGGAGCTGCTCGGGGTCTACGACGGAACGCCGCTGACCGAGCGCGGTGACTGGTACGCCGGGTCGTTGCCGGACCGCATCACGATCTTCCGGTTCCCGACGCTGCGCATCTGCGACACCGAGCAGGACGTGGTCGAGGAGGTCGAGATCACCGTCGTCCACGAGATCGCGCACCACTTCGGGATCGACGACGAGCGCCTGCACGACCTGGGCTACGCGTGACGCGCTCGCCGGACCCGCCGTCGCTCCGGTTCGTCGTCTACCAGCACGACGCCACGACGGGTATGCGGTCGCCAGGTACTCGCGGTGGCCGGAGATCGTCCGGACTGTGCGCTGTACGCCGATGATCGGGCGCACAGCACCGCGAGGGACCCGGCCAGGCTTGTCGCGGGTCCCGGTCGAACCCTGCCTAACCCGCCGCTGTCGGTGAGGTCGTCTCGCGGCGAACCAGGTCGCGGTACGCGCCGAGCAGGCGCTCCCAGCCCGGGCCCGGTGCGCCGGTGCCGATCGGGCGGTCGTCGATCTTGACCACCGGGACGAGCTCGCACACGGTGCCGGTGACGAACACCTCGTCCGCTCCGTACAGGTCGAAGAGCGTGAGCCGCTCCTCGCGCGGAGCCAGGTCGAGGTTGAGCCCGAGCCGCAGCACGATCGCTCGGGTGATCCCGTGCAGGCACGAGGTCGCGTACGGGGTGCGGAGCCGGCCGTCGGTGACGCAGAAGATGTTCGCGGTGTCAGCCTCGGCGACGTACCCCTCCTGGTCGAGCATGAGCGCGGCGTCGACGCCGGTGTCCTGGACCTCCAGCCTGGCCAGGATCGAGTTCAGCTGGTTGGCGTGGTGGATGCCCGGGTCGAGCGTCTGCGGTCCCGGCCGGCGGATGCTCGAGGTCCGCAGCGTCCGAGGAGCCGGGCGGGCGGAGACCGGTTTGGACTCCGCGACGATCACGAGCGCCCCGGTCGGCGGCGCGTTTCGAGGGTCCATGCCTGACGTCGACCGGGTTCCGCGGGTGACCATGAGCCGGACGTGCGCGTCGTGGCGAAGATCATTCGCGGCCAGGGTCACCTCGATGGCGGCGCCGATCTCGTCCAGGGGCAGCGGGAGGGTGATCTTGAGCGCGCGGGCCGAGTCAGTCAACCGGCGCAGATGCGCGGCGAGCCGGAAGACGGTCCCGACGTAGACCCGGAGCCCCTCCCACACCGCGTCTCCGGACTGGAAGCCGGCGTCGAAGACGGAGATGGCCGCGTCCCGTACGTCGACGAGGCGGCCGTCGACGAGCGCGAGGAGGGGCTTGGAGGTGGCGACAGGCTCGGTCATGGTTGATCCTCTCCCTCGGCTTCAATGCGTGCTCAGGCTGGGCCATCTCCTTGGGTCGGTGACTCCCGGTTGGCTGGTGGTCCGTCCGAGCCTCGGCTGGTTGCGCTCCGCGGAGCGGCCGGGTAGGCAGGCACCATGAAGGACCAGGAGATCGAGACGCGCATCCAGGAGCTCGTCGGCGAGGAGCACCGCTTGCGTGAGCGGCTGGCGTCGGGCGAGATCTCCGCGGCCGAGGAGCACGCTCGCCTGGCCGAGGCGGAGGCGGCCCTGGATCGCATGTGGGACCTCCTGCGCCAGCGCCGGGCGCTGCGCGACTCCGCCGGCGACCCGGACAAGGCCAAGGCGCGGCCGGTGGACGAGGTCGAGCACTACTTGCAGTAGCGCGTCGCTGCCGGCTCCCTCGACCTCGCCATACTGTTCGCCAGGTCGGCCGCCCGTCGTGCTGGCCGCGGGCCGCTAGCTCAACTGGCAGAGCAGCGGACTTTTAATCCGCGGGTTGTGGGTTCGAGTCCCACGCGGCCCACCCGCTTGACCTGCGGTTTCGTCCTCGCGGCGGGAGTGCTGGTCCATTTTCGGGGCCTCTGCAGTCACAAAGTCGTCACACTCGGGCGTCGAGCGCGCCGGGAGCAGCGCCGAAGCCGCCTCAGCGGCACGCCGGCCCACGCCCTCGAGCAGGTGCGAGTACGTGTCCGACGTGATCGAGATGGACGAGTGCCGCAGCCGCTTCGACACGATCGCGATGTCGACGCCGGCGGCGAGCAGCATCGACGCGTGACCGTGCCGGGTCGCCGCGTGGAACCACACGTCGGCCGGCAGACCGGCCGCCTTGGCCAGCCGCTTGAAAGTGCGGGTCACCACGGCCGGGTCGTACGGGTCGCCGTCCTCCCGGGCGAACACGAGCCCATGGTCGGCGTACTCCGCTCCCCACGCGGTGCGCTCGACGTCCTGCTGCAGCCGGTGCGCCATGAGCGCACCGACGGCCCGGCCGTCGAGGTCGACCCGCGCCTCGCTCGACCGGGTTTTCGGCAGGGAGAACCGCAACCCGCGGTGAGCGCGCCCGCACGAGGCGCACGGCTCGAGGTTGGCGACGTCCTGGGTGACCTGCTGGCGGACGTGCACGACGCTGCGCTCGAGGTCGACGTCGGACCAACGCAAGCCGAGCAGCTCACCACGGCGCAGCCCGGTCAGCACCGCGAGCTCGATGAGCGCCCCCATGCGGTCGGTGCCGGCGACGTCGAGCAGGTGCCCGATCTGCTCCGGCTCGAGCGGCCGCACCGATACGGATGGCACCGTTCAGCAAGCCGGCAGAGGCGAGCGATGCCACCATGGCCTGCGCACGCAGCGCCGGCTCTGCTGACTCGCGCCGACCGCCGTGACTTGATTAGGAGCGTGGCGACGCCCTTACTGAGGTGTGTCCGCCGGCCGGGCCGCAACTGTCCCTCACGTCAGAGAGGAGACCCCTCATGGTGGTCACAGTTGGGATCGACGTCCACAAGGACACCCATTGCGCGGTCGCGGTTGATGCGGCCGGCCGTCAGCTCGGCCGGGATCGGACCTTCCGCGCGATTGACGCCGGTCATCGGCAGCTGCTGCGGTGGGTGTTGACGGAGTTCGGCCGGGAGGTCGAGTTCGCGGTCGAGGACTGCCGGCACGTCTCCAACCGCTTGGAGCGGTCGCTGCTCGCCGCCGCGCAGACGGTCATCCGGGTGCCCCCAAAGCTGATGGCACTGACCCGTCAGAACACCCGGACGCGCGGCAAGAGCGACCCGCTCGATGCGGTGAACATCGCCCGGGCCGCGGTCCGCGAGCCGGGGGTTCCACGGGCCGAGCACCCCCATGCCAGTCGGGACGTGAAGCTGCTCGTTGACCACCGCGAAGACCTGGTGGGCAGCGGGACTGCCATCCAGAACCGGCTGCGGTGGCTCCTGCACGAGCTCGACCCGAGAATCGACCCCGAGCCGCGGCAGCTCGACAGCATGCGCGAGCTGGACCGGGTCCGCGATCGCGTCGCCGCGCTGCCCGTGACGACCGAGACCGCGACCGTCATCCGGATCGCGCTCGAGCAGTTTGGCGACATCCGCCAGCTCACGGTCCGCGCGCGCGAACTGGAGAAGGAACTGGTGCTGCTCGTGCAGCAGCAGGCTCCTCAGCTGCTCGACCTGCCCGGCTGCGGCGTGCTCACCGCGGCCAAGCTTATCGGGGAGACCGCCAACCCGTGCCGGTTCCGCTCGGAGGCCTGCTTCGCGATGCACGCCGGTGTCGCCCCGATCCCAGCGAGCAGCGGACGCACTCAACGCCACCGCCTCGCCCGTGGCGGGAACCGGCACCTGAACGCGGCCCTGCACCGGATCGCTGTCACCCAGGCACGGTTGGACTGCCCAGGACGGGACTACTACCAGCGTCGCAAGACTAAGCACCAGGACAGCACGATGGAGGTCCTCCGCGTCATGAAGCGCAAGATCGCCCGCATCGTCTACCAGCTCCTGAACACCCCAACGACCACCGCGGCGGCTTGCCAGCCCGTCGCCGCTCGACATAGGAGCAACACGTGACGAGAGCGCTTCCCGAAGGCCGGGTCACGATGCTCTTCACCGACATCGAGCGGTCGACGCAACTGCTCCGCGCCCTCGGCTCCCGCTACGCCGACGTGCTCTCCGACCAGCGCCGCATCATGCGTGCGGCCATCGCAGCCCACGGCGGCCACGAGATGGGAACCGAGGGGGACAGCTTCTTCGTCGTGTTCGGCGACGCCGAGGCGGGCGTGGCCGCCGCCGTCGACGCCCAGCGGGGGCTGCACGCCAACCGCTGGCCCGACGGCGCCCAGGTCCGCATCCGCATGGGCCTCCACACGGGCGACCTGGCCCGCCACGAGGAGGGCTACGTCGGCGTCGACCTCAACCGGGCGGCGCGCATCGCCTCGACCGCCAACGGGGCCCAGATCGTCGTCAGCCGCACCCTCCTCGGCGCCGTGCCGACACCGCCGAGGACCCGGGACCTCGGCCGGCACCGGCTGAAGGACCTGCCTGAGCCCGAGCACCTGTTCCAGGTGCTCGTGGATGGGCTCCCGGAGGTCACCACGCCGATCAGGAGCCTCGGCGCACCGAGCAATCTCCCCAGCCTCTCCGGGCCGCTCGTCGGCCGCGACGACGACATCGACGCGGTCGACCGCCTCGTCGCCGCCGGCTCCGGGCTTGTCACCCTCACCGGTCCCGGCGGGGTGGGGAAGACGAGCCTGGCCATCGCCGTTGCCGCTCGCGAGCGGGACGAGTTCTTCGACGGCGTCTACTTCGTCGCCCTCGCGGACGCCCACCGGGCCGACGAGGGGTGGGAGCGGCTGGCGGCGGCGCTCGACGTCATCAGCGACGGACCACCGGAGGAGGCGGTCGTGACGGCGATCGGCAGCCGCCGCCTCCTCGTCGTGCTCGACAACCTCGAGCAGGTGGACGGGGCCGGGCAGGTCGTCGCCACCCTGCTCGCACGCACCGGCGCCACCGTCCTGGCCACGTCGAGGGGGCCGCTCCACGTTCGCCAGGAGCGCGAGCATGCCGTGGCTCCATTGCCCCTCGACCCCGCCGCCGAGCTGTTCGTGCAGGAGGCCCGGCGCGTCCGTCGGGGGTTCGACCTGACGCCCGACAACGCGGCCGCCATCTCGTCGATCTGCGCCAAGGTGGGCGGCCTGCCGCTGGCCCTGGAGCTGGTGGCCAGCCGGGTCCGCATGCTGAGCCCCGCCCGCATCGACGCCACCCTCACCGTCGACACCGTCACCTCGCGCGACGTCGACCGCCCCGACCGTCAACGGAGCCTCGACGCCGCCATCGAGTGGAGCGTCGACCTGCTGAAGCCGGACGAGCAGGAGGCGTTCGCCCGCCTCGCCGTCTTCGCCGGGGGCGCAGACCTCGATGCCGTGGCCGCGGTCCTCGGGGACGACGCCGAGGCCGCGCTCGAGGCGCTCGCTGATGTCAGCCTGGTCGCCTTCACTGACGGGGCCGGGGGCGAGGTGCGGATGACGATGCTCGTCCCGGTCCAGCAGTTCGCCCGTCGTCTGCTGGATACGGCGGCCGACGCCCCCGACGTGGCCCAGGCCCACGCCACCCACTTCGCCGCCCTGGCCGAGGAGGCCGAGAGCCGGCTCCGAGGCGCCGACCAGCGGGTGTGGCGGGACCGGCTCGACCAGGAGGGCGAGAATCTGGGGGTCGCCTTCCAGTGGGCGGCCGACGAGGACCCCGTCATCGCCCTCCGCCTCGCCAGCGCACTCGGGTGGCTTTGGTACACGTCCGGGCGGGCCGCGATCGGCCGGCTGTGGTTGGAGCGGGCAGTCGCCCAGAATTCGGTTGGCAACCAGCGGGAACGGGCGAAGGCGCTGCACGCCCTCGGAGTCCTCCGCCACCAGCAGGGGGATGCCGATGGGGCGGTGGCCGTGCTCGAGTCGGCGCTGGGCCTGTGGCGGGAGGTCGAGGACGCCACCGGCATCGCCCAGGAACTCAACAGCCTCGGCGTCACCCGCTGGTCGGTGGGCGACCTCGACCTCGCCCGAGCCCTTCTGACGGAGAGCGCCGATGTCGCCCGGGAGCATGGCAAGGACCCGCAGCTGGCGGCCGCCCTCACGAACCTCGGGGCACTCGCCGTCGGGAGCGGCGACGTCGACGAGGCCATCGCCTCGCTGGAGGAGGCGCTCGTCCTCGACCGCCGCAGCGGCGACGTGTGGGCGGTCACCGTCGACGAGGCCAACCTCGGCGCGGCGCTGATCCGGGGTGGCCGGGTGGCCCATGGCCACGCCGTGCTGCTTGAGGCACTGGCGGCCGCTGCCGACCTTGACGATCCCGACCTCCTCGCCGCGATCGTGGAGGGCTGCGCGCTCGCCGCAGGAGCCGCGGACTACCCCGACCGCGTCGCCCTACTCGTCGGTGGGGCCGATGCCCTGCGGGCGGAGGCGGGCGTGCCCCGGGCACCAGCCGACGACGCCCTCGTCGAGCGGGAGCTCGGCCCGGCCCGGGCGGCCCTCGGGCCGGCGCGCTACGCCGAGCTCACCCTCGCCGGCCGCCAGCTCGTCCTCGACGATCTGGTGGCCGCGGCGAGGCAACCGCTCGAGCCCGATCAGGGCAGCGGGACCGCGACGTAGTTCTCGTCCAGGCGGCCGCACATATGCAAGAGAGTCGAAGGTTCAGCATGTTTTCGAAAGTCAGTACGGCCGACGTCATATCAAATTCCCCCTCGCTCCGACTCTCGGCGTTATGTCATCTCGCACGCGGAGGGGGATTGCTGCAGGGCTGGTTGACACGCTGTCTGTGGACGTGGTCCCGCAGGAACGATGTCCCGAAGAAGTTCCCGCCCGAGTCATGAGTTGAGCCCATGGACGTGGTGTACGGCGACGCGCGCGCGCTGCCAGGGTGGCTGCAGGCCGGCGGGCTGTGGTGCGACGGCTGCATGGCCGGGCGTCGTCGACGGCCGATCGTGCGCGGCCTCAGGCGTCTGCGCCTACTGCCGGGTGCCAGTGCCTCGGCAACCGCCATGGACGATAGCGCTGAGCGGCAGGACTCCGGGTCCGGCTCGAGCAGCTGAGGGCCGGCGACCATCGGGAGCGTCAACCGCTCCCGAGATACCAGGCGAGGACGCCGAGCAGATCCGCGACTCCTGCGCGCCGGGCGGTGTCGCCGTCGATTCCGTCCATGTAGTCGGTGTGCTCGGTGTGCTCGGTGTACCGGAGCAGCGCCCTGTTCGGGCCAGCTGCCGGCCCTGACCGAGCGTTGCCGAGCGGCTCGATCTCGGTCGTCGCCAGCGAAGTGGACGCCGCCCGCCCGTCGACGCACATCGTGTAGGCGGCGATTGGTCTGCCAGCCCCGGCCATCGGCTCGGGTGCGGGCTGGCTTGGCCTCGCGATGAACGGCGAAGGTCGCTCCGGGACCGCCCGGGGAGACGCACGCCCCGTTACACACCGAAGGCCAGGTTGGGCCGCATGACCACCCGATGCCGCTACGGGGCGCGCGTGCCACGCGCCCCCAGGTCGGCGGCACCCAACGCGACCGCGGCCTGGCTCGACGAGTGGCGTACGTCGCCTGCGACCCGGCGTCTCTCGCCCGCGACCTCCGTACCCGAGCACCTCCGCGAGCGTCAGACCGCGAGCGCGCTGCTCGAGCACGAGCACCACGCGAGCCGAGCGCGAGCCGAACCGAACCGACGAAGGACCCGGGCCCATGACCCCCTGACGCCACACAAGGCAGGACCGCCGGGGAGGCGTCTCGGAAGTCCGCCAGGTTCAAACATTGCATCGGGAGGTGGGCCATGCCGCGTGGGTGGTGCTCGCGTCAACTCTGGCCGCCCGCCGGACCCGTCCGCGCTCCGTCGTGACCGCGGTAGATGTCCAGTGGGTCCTGCTCCCTGCGGGTGGGGCGTGAGGGGCCGCCGCCGCCGTGGCCGCGGGAACGGGCCGCGTCGGCTACCGCCAGCCGGTTCGCCCTGTCCTCGTACAGATCGACGTCGCCGAGCCAGTCCAGCACCTCGTTGCCACTGCACGGTCACTGCTGGTCCGTGCAGGTCGCCGTCGACGACCCGACCCACACCGGGGCCAGGTCCACCCGGGTCCGGTCAGTGAGCAGCAGGGCGACCCGGGTGGTCCCGCACCGCCAGCACGCGGCCAGCTCGACGAGCTGGTCGAGCCGAGACCGCTTGCTCTATCGATGAATGGTGCCGAGGTCCCGGCGAAAGCCGGGCGCGCGCCCTTGTAGTCACACTTAAGTCAGAGACGGGCGGAACATCGACGATCGGCCGTGGACGAGGCAGCACCGTTGGAGCGCGCTGACCTGCTGAAACAGCACCGACGATCATGAGAGATCACCCGGCGACACGTCCCGCGCCTGACTTTTAATCCGCGGGTTGTGGGTTCGAGTCCCACGCGGCCCACCCGCATTGACCTGCTGTGATGGATCATGACGCTTCCTCCATGGCGGACGGTCGAGGCTGTGATGCTCGACTCGTGCTAGACCTCGGGGGTTCTTGAGGCGTTCTTTCGCCTCGCTTAGGTGATCAACTTCGGCTCAGAGCCAGCGGCGTACTTCGCGCTGATAGTCGGTGTACGTCGAGCCGAACTTCTCGGTCAGGTAGGTCTCTTCCGCTTCGATCGCCAACCACCTGACGGCGAGCACAGCGAGCGGCAGGAAGACGATCGGCCACCACGTGCCGGCCACGCCCGCGCCGCCTGCGACGGCAGTGGCCAGGCCGGCGTACATCGGGTTGCGCGAGATGCGGTAGACCCCGTTGGTGATGATCGTGGACACGGAGCGGTGCGGAACGATCGTGGTGCGATGGGTGATGACAGCGGCAACCCCCGCGAAGTTCAGCGTCAGTCCGGCGATGAGGACG
>Ga0136610_1000676_pt1 | contig 10757 bp, 13 predicted proteins | sample AntDrymUQ1342206_2_FD_104804 | JGI IMG/M metagenome (GOLD analysis project Ga0136610, IMG submission 104804) | Polar desert sand microbial communities from Dry Valleys, Antarctica - metaG UQ134 (22.06) | ecosystem: Environmental > Terrestrial > Soil > Desert | place: Antarctica: Dry Valley...
GCTCGAGCTCCTGCTCGATGCGCAGGTAGGTGCGCCGGTCCTGCTCGATCAGCGTGACCTCCTGGCCGGTGCGGATCAGCTCGCGCGCGAGGTTGAGACCGACCTTCCCCCCGCCGACGACGATGACGTACATCAGGCCGGCGCGATCTCGAAGATCGCCTTCTCGAACATCGCGATGCCGAGCTTGACCGCGCAGATCGTGTGCAGGCCCTGCTCGGCGTACCAGTCAGAGCGTGCCGGGTCGAGCACGCGGGCGATGACATGGTCGACGCTGTAGCGCCGCTGGGCGATCTGCGCGACGAGGATGTTCGTGTTGTCGCCGCGCGTCGCCGCGATGAAGATGTCGGCCTCCTCGATGCCCGCCGCCAGCAGCGCGTCGATCTCGATCGCGTGACCGACCGTGAAGCGCCCGCCGGCGTCCTCCCACGACGTCGGCTGTCCGGCGTCGAGGCGCTCGTGGGAGAGCGGGTCCGCGTCGAGCACGGATACCGTGTGCCCGGCGGAGAGCGCTGACTTGGCGACGGCCGCGCCGACGCGCCCGGCCCCGACGACGAGAACCATCATGCGCCGGATGCTAGTGGTTTTCAGAGCACCGACTAGCTCGGCGCGGGCGGCCGCTCGCCGGCCTCGTCGAGGCTCGCCGGAGCGGTCAGCAGCACGCGGCAGGGAGCCTTGCGCACGACGTACTTCGTCGCGTCGCCGACGAAGTTGTCCAGCGGGCCGCCGATGCCCCCGAACCGCGCGCCACCGCGGATGCGAGACGGCTCCTCGGCCGCGAGCACGATCAGCTCGACGCCGCGGCGCGTCGCCTCGGCGACGATCGCCGTGCCGGCGCGGCGCGCGCGGACCGTCGCGGTCGCGACCATGACGCCCTCGTACTCCTCGCCCACCGCCTTGGCGCGCGCCAGCGCCGCGCGGGCGCGCTTGAGCTGGGCGTCGGGCAGGCGCGCGTCCAGCGGCAGCGACAGCGGCACCTCGAAGACCCACACCGCCTCGATGGTGGCGCCCTTGGCGGTGGGGTCGTCGCGATCTCCGGCCGCAGCCAGCCGTCCCGCCGTCTGAACGATGTCGTCGTCCAGCGGGGTGCCGAGGATCGCAACGAGGATCGAGCCGTACTCGGCGCGCACCGGCTCCGATCGCAGCGCCTTCTCGGAGACGACGACGCGCCGCAGCAGCGGCAGCCCGGCGCGGCGGCGGTAGGTGCAGTACAGCGCGACCCCGGCCGCCATCCAGGCGATCCCCACGATCCGGGCGCCCGCGTGGAACGCGAGCAGGCTCGCGAGGCCGCCCGCTGCCATCAGGGCCCCGAGCACCGCCGGCAGCGGCAGGTCGCCTGCGCCCACGCGAACCGAAAGCGGGATGCGATAGGGGCGCGGGCCGGCGGCCTCGCGGTAGCGCAGCACGCAGATCGACACGTGCGCGATCAGGAACGCGAGCATCGCGCCGAACGCGTAGATGCCGACGAGGAAGTCGAGGTCGCGCGGCACGACGAGCGCGCCGGCGAAGACCGCGGCCAGGATGATGACGAGGTACGGCGTGCCGAAGCGCGGATGCAGGCGACCGACGGCGCTGGGGATCTGCCTGTTGGTCGCCAGCGAATAGGCCAGCCGCGACAACCCGAGCATCGCTGCGTGTGCCCCGACGACGAGCGTCAGCGTCGCCAGGCCGGCCGTCACGTACACGAACACTTGCGACAGCCACTGCGGCCGGAAGGTCTCGACGATCGCGATCACCGGGGCGTCGAGCGCATCGCCCGTCAGGGGGCCGGCCCCGGGCGAGATCGGCAGGGCCGCGACGGCGACGAGCGAGATGCCGACGTAGATCACGATCACGGAGGCCGCCGCGCTCACGAGCAGCCGCTTCAGGCCGCGGCCGTCGACGCGCAGCTCGCCCGCCAGCCCGGCGGCGGCTTCGAGGCTCGTGAAGGCGACGGTGCTGACGGTCAGCGCGAAGAGCAGATCCTCCCAGCGCGGCGTCGTGCCGAGATCGATGGTCTGCGTCAGCGCGGAGACGTCGACGACGAGCAGCACCCCGACGACGATCACGAGCAGCTGCAGGGCGATGTCGCCCAGCACCAGCGGGGTCACGCGCTCGCGCCAGTCCCCGCCGCCCAACGCGCGAATGTTGTTCAGCGCGATCACCGCGATGATCGCCAGCGCCAGCGCGAGCTCGGTCGCCCCGTCTCCCAGCGGCGACCACAGCGCGGCCACGTAGTTCGTCGCCGCGAACGTGGTCACGGCGATCAGGATCAGGAAGTCCAGCAGCACCGCCCAGCCGGCGACGAAGCTCCACAGCTCGTTGAACGCGTAGCGCGCGAAGACCGTCGAGCCCGCCCGCTCCGGGTGCAGCGCGGCTCCCTCGACGTAGGTCATCGCGGTCAGCACGAAGAAGACGCCCGCACCGAGGAAGACGAGCGGTGTCAGCCCGGCCGCGTTCTCGGCGACGATGCCAAGCGTGAAGTACAGCGCGCTCGCCAGCGACGTCCAGACGATCGCGAACAGCGTCGATGAGCCGAGGCGGCGTCCGAACACGGGTGCCTACACGCGCCGCCAGGTGAAGTACAACCGCCCCGCGCCGGCGAGCGCGAAGAGAACCCCGAAGATGACCCCGCGCGCGAGCGGGCCGCCGCCGTTTGCGAGCGTCACGACGACCAGCGCGATTCCGATCAGCATCATCGCGGCCGACAGCACGAGCGTCGACAGGCGGTGCGCGCTGCGCAGGCGGTCAGACATCCGACGGCTCGGACTCGATGATGACGCGGCACGGCCGCTCGGCGAGGACCGTCTCGACGGTCTTGCCGAAGAGCGTCGTGCCGGTCCGCGGCGGCAGCGGCATGACGAGCGCGTGGGCGCGCATCTCGCGCGCCTCATCGACGATCAAGCGGCCGCTCTGGCCGGGGCGCACGCGCTCGACGTGGCCGCTGACGCGGCGCCCGCCCTGCAGGCGCGCCTGCTCGATGACCGCCTTCGCCGCGAGCTCCTCCTCGGGCAGATCGGCGTCGATCGGCGACATCTGCGGCACGACGATCAGCACCAGCACGTGGATGCCGCGGCGCTTGCGCCCGGCGAGCTTGGCGGCCGTCGCGATCGTCGTCGGCGAGTAGTTCTTCGCGTCGAGCGCAACCAGCACGGACTCGTACTCCGCCTCGTTCTGCGTGACGGGCTGTGGCAGCAGGACCTGATGCGTCGAGACGAGGTCCAGGCCCTGCCTGCGGCGATAGAGGATGTAGCCGCCCATGCCGAGCGCCATCCACGCGACCCCGGCGCCGCCGACCGTGAGGTCGAGCACGCTGACGACGATGAACGACAGCGCCGTCCCGATGAGGCCGACGATCGCCAGCGGCGGCAGCTCACGGCCGCGCACGCGCAGGCGCCCCGGGCTGCGATATGGGCGGCGCTGGTCGGGCGCGCTCACGCGCAGGCAGATGAGCGACAGGTGGGCCATCGAGAACGACAGCATCGCGCCGAACGCGTAGATCTTGCCGAGGAAGTCCGCCTGGCCGGGCAGCAGCGCGAGGCAGGCGACGGCCGAGAAGACGAGGATCCCGACGTACGGGGTGCGGTAGCGCGCGTGGAGGCGGCGCATCGTGTCGGGCAACTGGCGGTAGATCCCCATCGAGTAGGTCAGCCGCGAGACGCCGAGCACGCCGGCGTTCGTCGCGGCGATCAGGATCGTCACGGCGAGCACGCCGACATAGACCTCTACGGCGCCCTGGAACACACCGAGGTTCATCCCGGTGACGACGCCGATGATCGGGTCGTTCGCGAAGCCGCCCTGTTCCGGACCGACGCCGAGCCGCGTGCGGCACTCGTCCCCGACGCACTCGACGGGCAACGCCGACAGCGCGATCAGCGGCAGCGTGAAGTAGATCGCGAAGACGGCGATCATCACGCGCTTGATCGCTCCCGGAATCGACTTGTCCGGGTCGCGCGCCTCGCCGGCCATGTTCGAGATCGTCTCGATGCCGGTGTAGGCGACCGTCCCGATCGGGATCGCGAGCAGGAAGTCCGTCAGCGTCGGCGTCTCGCCGAAGAACGACAGGTTGTCGACCAGGATGCCGGGGTTGAAGACCAGCGCGACGCCGAGGCCGACGATCGTCAGCTGGCTGAGGAAGTCGACGACCGCCAGAACGAGGTTGACGCTGACCGCGTCCTTGACGCCGCGCACGTTGACGAGCGCGAGCAGCGCGACGATCGCGACAGCACAGGCGATGTCGCCCGGCGACTCAGCCAAGCCGTCCCAAGCGAAGCGCGCGGCGTAATGGGCCGCGAAGAACGCCGAGATCGCGATCGTGATGATGTAGTTGAGCATCTGCGCCCAGGCGGTGAAGAACGACCACAGCTCGTTGAACGCGCGCCGCGCGAACAGCGACGACCCGCCGGCCTCCGGGTACATCGCGGTCGCCTCGGCGTAGGTCGTCGCGGTGCAGTAGAAGAGCGCACCCGTGATCACGAAGACCAGCGGCGTCAGGCCGGCGGCGAGCGCCGCGACGAGGCCGAGGGCGTAGTAGATCGACGAGCCGACGTTGCCGTACGCGGTCGAGAAGAGCGCGTTGACGCCGAGCACGCGCTGCAGTCCGTGGAGCCGGCGTTCAGCCATCCGCGGCGGGAGTCTACGCCGGGCGCAGAAGTTCCCTTGACCCGGCAACGACGGGTCCCCCCGCGGTACGGTGCCAGCATGAACCGCAGACGCCTGACCACGTTGTCGGCCACCCTCCTGATGGGGCTATGCGCCATCGCACCGACCGCTGGCGCCCGGACGCCCGCGGGCTCGGTCACCAAGTCCAGCGGGACCGTCAGCGCCACGCTGAGCTGGAAGAGCGGCGAGTTCGCTGTCAGCAGGCCGCGCCTGGAGGTGTCACGCGCCGGGGTGGTCGTCACCGACGTCTCGGTCGCCGATGCCTGCAAGTCCTGCGTCCTCTTCACGGACGCCCCGGGCGAGGCGTTCACGATCCTGCACGTCGACGACCTCGACGCCGACGGCGAGCCGGAGGTGCTGTTCGACGTCTACAGCGGCGGCGCGCACTGCTGCGTCACCACGCGCTTCTTCACCTACCGGCCGCAGAGCAACTCCTACCGGCGCGCGCGCAGCCAGTACTGGGGCAACGCCGGCTACGAGGTCGAGGACCTCGACGGCGACGGCCGGCTGGAGCTGTCGGGCCGCGACGACGTCTTCGCGTTCGCCTTCTCCTCGTACGCCGCATCGGCCTTCCCGCCGAAGATCCTCCGCTATGAGCGCAACGCGGGCAGCGGCACGTCGACGCTGACCGACGTCACCCGCAGGTTCCCGGCGGTCATTCGCGCCGACGCGGCACGGCTGCTGAGGAAGATCCGCCGAGCCAAGGCAGTGCGCGGGCTGTTCGAGATCCAGGGCGCGATCGCCGCCTACGTCGGCGATCAGTACCTGCTGGGCCGGGGATCGGTCGGCAAGGTCGAGCTCGCGCGCGCCCGTAGGCGCGGGCTCACGACACCCGGCTTTGAGACGCGCCTGCTGAGGTTCCTGCGCAGGACCGGCTACCGCTGAGCGGAAACGGTCCCGGCCCTACTCGTCCTCGACGAACTCCAGGACCGCCTCGAGCGTGACGTCGTAGCCGAGCGTGTCGCCGCCGGTCGGCAACTGCTCCTGCCAGTCCAGGCCGAAGTGGCGCCGGTCGATGACCGTCGACAGCTCGATGCCGACGCGGTTCTCGGGGCTCAGCAGCCCCGGGCCGGGAAGGCCGATGCGGCCGGTGGCCTCGACGGCATGCGTGTGGCCGTGGATCGTCAGCTCGCCGGGCACGATGATCGCCCGGGACTCGTCGCCGCGGAAGTCCGACACGACCCAGCGCACGTCGGGGAAGCGAGCGGCTTCGAGGAACTCGGCGGACAGCATCCGCTCGCGGATCACGGGATTGTTGAGGTCCAGGCTCGCCACCGGCACAGTCGCCACGAGCGTGCCCGCCGCGACGTCGAGTGTGGCGTCGATCTCGGCGAAGCCCGCGCGATAGTCGCGCATGCCGAGGTGACGGACCTTGAAGGTCACCGAGGAGAAGAAGCGATCGGCGCGCCAGACGCCGCCGGACAGATGCTGCTCGAGAAAGCTCGTGGGCGAGTCGGGCTGCTTGGTCATCGGACGGACTGTAGTTCGTCGGGGCCGTGACCCGGCCGTCGTTCGCGCCGTGAGGTGCTCGACGCGCGGGGCATACTGGTGACGTGGCCGGCCGCGTCTGTAGCCCTCGCTTCGTGGGGCGACAGGCTGAGCTCGAGTCGCTCCACGGCGCCGTTGCGCAACTCGGCTGGCGCGGTGGGGCGTGGCGTTGTCGCCGCGGGGCGCGGTGCTCAGGGGTGTCTGCGAGGCGGAATGGTCGCGCGCCGAAGGCCTTGACGAGCCGGCGGCATGGGCGCAGGCCGCGCAGGGCTGGGAGCGCGTCCATCAGCCCTACCAGCTGGCCTACGCTCGCTGGCGGGAGGCGGGAGCCCACCTCCGCGTCGCCGACAAGCGTGCCGCGACGGCTGCGCTGCGCGAGGCCTTCGCCGTCGCGTCCGCTCTGGGGGCCATGCCGCTCGTCGCCGACATCGAGGCGCTCGCCCGGCGCGCGCGCGTGCGGTTGGCGGTGACCGGCGGCGACGCCACCGACGACGACGGCGCCGGCGCCGGCCTCAGCCCGCGCGAGCTCGAGGTCCTGGCGCTCGTGGCCGCCGGCCACACCAACCGCGAGATCGCCGCGCAGCTGTACATCAGCGACAAGACCGCCAGCGTGCACGTCTCGCACATCCTCGGCAAGCTCGGCGTCTCAAATCGCGGCCAGGCGACGGCTGCGGCGCACCGCCTGGGCCTCGTGCCCGGACCGCCGGCCTCCTGACCCGCCCGCCGCCGCGACCCGCGCCATCGCGGGCGCGGGGCCGCGCCCGCGGGTCCCGTGGGGCCGACCGGCGATGAGCGCTGACGCGCCAGCTCGCAGAACGTCCGACAACTCGCGCGGTCTCAGCCGTGGTCACAGCACGACACCGACGGCCAATAAAGCGACCACTCTCACACATCGGGTGGTGACGCACCTCACACCACCATTCGTGCCCCTGTGCCGCAAGCGATGAATCCAGCCATTCACACACCCAGATACGGCATGCGACACCGCACGACTAGGCATCTGCCCGATGCGGCTTGCGGGGGCCTTACCGGCACAGTGATCACCACGAGCCGAGCAGCCGAGCCCGGCGACGATACAACTCAAGGAGAACCTTCATGCCGAACATCGCCCCCCGTATCGCCCGCCTGACCGCCGCCTGCGCCCTGACCCTTGCGCTCGGGGCGGCCACCGCCGGATCCGCTTCAGCGAGCTACAACTCGTGGGCCGGATCCGCGCCGATCGACACGCAGGCCGCCGGCGAGGACGCCGGCACCGACGGCGTCGGCCGGCCCGGCGGGATCCGCTCCGCCGGGGAGGACGCCGGCACCGACAGCATCGGCAAGCCCAGCGGCAGGTAGGCCGTGGAGGACGCCAAACCCGACAGAAGCATCAACCGCCATCTCAGCGCAACGGACGCGGTCCACCGAAGCGGGCGCGACGACCGAACTCCCCCGGCCGTCGCGCGCCCGGCGGCCGCCCCGGTCGCGCGGCCCTGTCCGCACGCCTCGCAACCCCTTACGTCATCGACCACGACCACCGAGGAATGAAACCCACATGCCCGCTGCCCAGCCGATCAGCGTCGATCCGCCGTCCGCCCCTTCGCCGCATCGTGATTTCGGTCGTACGGCGTCGAGAGCGGCGACGTCCGCGCTGCTGGCGATGCTCGGCGTCGTCGGGGGCATGGTCACGCTCTCCCCCGCCGCAGCCTCGGCGCAGGCCCCCAGCGTCGCGTTCACGAGCTTTCGCGACGGCGTCGCGCGCGTCTACGCCGTCGACGCCGACGGCGCCAACCCGCGGGCGCTGACGCGGACGCCCGGCGCCGCCTACGAGGGCTCGCCGGCGTACTCGCCCGACGGCCGGCGGATCGCCTACACCTGCGGCAACTTCGAGCTGTGCGTCATGAACGCGGACGGCAGCTCGCCCGCGCGGTTGACGACCAACGACTGGCCGCGCCAACTGCGCTACGACACGAGCCCCGCGTGGTCGCCTGACGGCGCGACGATCGCGTTCATGCGCACGGTCGCCGGCATGGACGAGATCTGGATCGTCAACGCCGACGGCAGCGGGCCGCGCCGGCTGCCCGTCCCCGCGGGCGTCAACGGCAACCCCGCCTTCTCCCCCGACGGCGCCACGATCGCCTTCGACCACGCCGAGGACGTGACGGGCGACAGCGACCTGCCATCGAGCTCGGATAGCCGCATCCACGTCATCGGCACGGATGGCAGCGCGGCGCGCGGCCTGACCGGGCCGGGCATCGATGCCAGCGACCCCGCCTGGTCGCCCGACGGTCGTTTCATCGCGTTCATGCAGAGCTTCGACGACTCGTCGGTGATCGTCGTCATGAACGCCGACGGCAGCAACCGCCGGCGCGTGACGCCCCGCACCACGTACAGCGGCGATCCCGCCTGGTCGCCGGACTCCACCAGGATCGTGTTCTCCAGCCTCCGCGGCGGTGTGATGTCGCTGCAGCACGTCGCGGCCGGCGGCGGACGGCCGACCCGCCTGACCACGGGCCCCGGCCCCGACCTGGCCCCATCGTGGCAGCCCGCCGGACCTCCGAGCGCGGCGCCACAGGCCCCGCCGGCGGCCGCGCCAGCGTCGGTCGCCAGCGCCGACGCGCGCACGGTCGGGCTGCTGCTGCGCACCTACAGCGGCTTTGCATCGGCCCTCACCGGCAGCCTGCAGCGCGAGCGCGCCGCCGACGTGCGCCGCGCGTCACGCCGCATGGATCAGCTCTCCCGGCAGGTCAGGACCGCGGCGCGGTCGCTGCGGCCCAGCAGCCGGCAGGCGCGAAGCGTGCGACGCACCGTGCTGGAGACGACTCTCGTGATGAAGGCGATCGCCGCCGAGATGCGCCAGTGGTCGCGCAGCCTGCGGCGGGGCAACCGGCGCGCCGCTCGCAAGCACCGCAACGACGTCCTCATGGCAAGCGCCTTCGCCGTCGCCCTGCCGCTGGTGGGTGCCGCCGGCGAGGCCGGCGTCTCCCAGGGCAGCTTCGAGTAGCCCACCATCCATCCGAGAGGGACGTCGTCATGCACCACAGCCCCCTGAAGATCGCGGTCACCGTCACGCTCGCCGCGCTTGCGAGCGCCGCCGTGGCCACCGCCGGGCCGCTCGCCGGCGCGCCTCCGCGTGGGGCCGCCGGCGAGAGCACATCCGCGGCGCGAGCGGCCTCCTCCCCGCTGCGCGAGGCCGTCGCGCTCGTGCGCTCGAAGGGCTACACGCCGGACTCCACGCGCCACTACAAGCCGTGGGCGACGCTGCGCGTGCTCGACCGGATCCCGTAGAGACCTCACACACACACACAGGACAGGAGAACTCCATGAACGACCACCATCACACCCGCGCAAGGCGCCGGACCGCCGCGACGCTGCTGGCCGGGTTCGTCAGCCTCCTGATGGCCGGCGCGCTTGTCACGATCACTGCTTCCGGGCAGACCGCGAGCTCCGCCGCCGCAGGCTCCAAGGCACGCGGCACGCTGAAGCTCGTCGTCGAGTTCAACCGCTTCGCCGACGCGCGCGACGAGGTCGCGCCCGAGGGCGACTCGACCGGCGATCAGGTCATCTACAGCGATCCCGTCTTCGACGCGAAGAACAAGAAGCGCCTCGGCCGCGCGATGTTCGCCAACACCTTCCAGGAGGGCTCGAACGTGCTCGTTGCCGGCGCGATTCGGCTGCGCGATGGCACGATCATGCTCGCCGGCACGCTCCTGAACGGGGCGCCCAGCATCGCCGTGACCGGCGGCACGGGGGCCTACGCGGGCGCGCGCGGCACGTACAGGCAGAGCAACAAGGAGATCGAGCTGCTCGGCGAGGACGGGCCCGGCCGCTATCCGGCGACGATCGTCTTCATCCGCTGACCCGGGCTCGTCGAGCCCACGTGTGACGCCTGAGCGAGATCCGCTGAGGCGTCGGGGCCCGCGCGCGATCAACTGCTACGCTCGGAGCACATGCGAGAGATCCCTCAGCGCGAGCTTCGAAACAACGTCAGCGCCGTGCTGCGCGAGGTCGAGGCAGGCGCCAGCCTCCGCGTGACGGTGCGGGGAAGGCCGGTCGCCGACCTCGTTCCGGTGACGGCGCGCCCGCTGGGGTTGTCACCCGGCGAGGTCATGCGCGTCGTGCTCGAGGCCCCGCTAGATGCGGGCTTCGCGAGCGACCTCGACGCGGTTGCCGGTGCCAGGATCGACGAGCTGTGAGCGGGCTGCTCGACACGTCGGTCTTCATCGCCCGGGAGAGCGGTCGTCCGCTCGCATCACTCCCCGATCGGGGCCGCGTGTCGGTCATCACCGTGGCGGAACTGCGGATCGGAGTGCTGGTCGCCGAGGATCCATCGATCCGAGCCCAGCGAATGAGGACGCTCAGCGCGGTCGAAGCGCTCGAGCCCCTGCCCGTGGACGATGCCGCGGCGCGCGCGTTCTCCGAGATCGTCGCCGACAGCCGTAGACGCGGCAGGCGCCCGAGGATCCTCGACGCGCTGATCGCGGCGACCGCCGTATCCCGGGCCATCCCGGTCTACACCCAGGACGCCGACTTCGACGACATGGCGGGGGTCGAAGTCGTCCGCGTCTGAGCGCTGCGCGAACCGTTACGCGATCAGCGGGATGATCAGGATCGCGACGATGTTCGCGACCTTGATCATCGGGTTGATCGCC
>Ga0136610_1000680_pt1 | contig 10728 bp, 1 predicted proteins | sample AntDrymUQ1342206_2_FD_104804 | JGI IMG/M metagenome (GOLD analysis project Ga0136610, IMG submission 104804) | Polar desert sand microbial communities from Dry Valleys, Antarctica - metaG UQ134 (22.06) | ecosystem: Environmental > Terrestrial > Soil > Desert | place: Antarctica: Dry Valley...
ACATGGAGGGCGACCCGTTCTTCGAGGACGGCTTGGAGTACCTCTTCGGCGTCACCTGGATCGACGCCGGGGAGCCGCGGTTCCGCGCGTTCTGGGCCACGAATCGGGCTGAGGAGAAGCGCGCGTTCGAGGAGTTCATCGATTTCGTGATGGAGCGGCTCGACCGCTCCCCCGACCTGCACGTCTACCACTACGCATCGTACGAGCGGACGGCGCTCAAGCGGCTGATGGGGCTGCACGCGACGCGTGAGGAGGAGATCGACAATCTGTTGCGCAGCGAGGTGCTGGTCGACCTCTACGCGGTAGTCCGCCAGGGGTTGCGGATCTCGCAGCCGAACTACTCGATCAAGAAGGTCGAGGCGTTCTACATGCAGGAGCGCGACACGGAGGTCGCCGAGGGCGGCGATTCGATCGTCGCCTTCGAGGAGTTCCTGGAGACGGGCAACCGGTCGCTGCTGGAGGCGATCGAGCGCTACAACGACGACGACTGCCGCTCGACGTGGCTGCTGCGCGACTGGCTCCTCAAACGCCGAGCCGAGGCGATCGAGAGCTTCGGGCAGGAGATCCCGTGGAGGCCGGGACCCGAGCCGTGGGCGCCGGACCCCGATGACGCTGCGGAGCTGGACGAGCTGCGCAGCGCGCTGATCGCGGGGGTGCCGGAGGAGCCCGCGGAGCGCCACGGCGACGAGCATGCCCGATGGCTGCTCGGTCAGCTGCTCGACTACCACCGGCGAGAGGCCAAGCCCGCGTGGTGGGCCTACTTCGAGCGCCTGGAGGCCGACGAAGAGCAGCTGGTCGAGCTCGATACCGAAGCGCTCGGGGGACTGACAGACGCCGGCATCGCGCCGCGTCCCCTGCCGCCGCCCGCCCGCTCGACGATCTACGCGCTGCGCTTCCCGGTCCAGGAGCACAGGGTCCGCCCTGGTGGTTACGTCGACCCCGAGACCGAGAAGGGCGTCGACGTCGTCCGCGTGCACGACGCGGAGCGCCTCGTCGAGATCCAGCGCGCAACGGCGCGCGGCGGCGACGCCCTGCCGCGCGCGCTGATCCCCGGAGGGCCCTACGACACGCGCGTGCAGCGCGCGGCCCTGCGTCGCCTCGCCAGCGACGTGCTCGACCGCGGGCTCGAAGCGGATGGCCGGTATGCCGCGTTGCGCGCGATCGTCCGGCGGGACCCACCTCGGTCGGCGGCCCGCCCGGCGGGCGGCACCCTCCAGCACGGCGCCTTCGACCTCGACGTGGCAAAGCAGTTGGCCGCTGGTCTCGACGAGAGCTCGCTGTTCGTCCAGGGACCGCCCGGATCGGGCAAGACCTACAGCGGCGCGCACCTGATCTGTCATCTGCTGTCCCAGGGTGCGCGGGTCGGGGTCGCCTCCAGCAGCCATGCGGCGATTCACAACCTGCTGAGCGAGGTCGAGAGCTTCGCCGGCGAGGACCCGGGCTGGCGTGGCATCAAGAAGCACACGGGGACGCCCGAGAGCCACTTTCGGTCGGCACGCGAGGAACCGCTGATCGACAACTCCGCGGACATCGACGACTTCGCCGGCGGCGGCTGCCGCCTGGTCGCCGGCACCGCGTGGCTGTTCGCTCGTCCAGAGCTCGACACCACCCTGGACTACCTGTTCGTCGACGAGGCTGGGCAGTTATCGCTGGCCGACGCCCTGGCGATCGGCACGAGCGCACGCAACCTGGTGCTCCTCGGCGATCCCCTCCAGCTCGCCCAGGTCTCGCAGGCCGTGCACCCGCCCGGCGCGGGTGCCTCGGTCCTCGAGCACCTCTTGGGCGAGCACGCGACGATCCCGCCCGACCGCGGCCTGTTCATCGACGAGACCCGGCGCATGCACCCGGACGTGTGCCGCTTCATCTCCGAAGCGATCTACGAAGGTCGCTTGGAGTCGTTCGCCGACTGCGCTCGCCAGCGCCTGGATGCCCGCGGCGAGCTCACGGGCACGGGGGTGCGCTACGTGCCCGTCGAGCACGAGGGCAACACCCGCCAGTCTGCCGAGGAGGCGCGTGAGGTCGCCCGGTGTGTTGAGGAGCTGCTCGGCGCCGACTACACGACGGCGGAGGGCGAGGTTCGGTCGCTGGTGGCCGAGGACATCATGGTCGTCGCCCCGTACAACGCGCAGGTGCGCTGTCTGGGCGAGCACCTGCCTGACGGTGTGCGGGTCGGGACCGTCGACAAGTTCCAGGGCCAGGAGGCGGCGGTCGCGTTCTTCTCGATGGCGACGTCGAGCGGTATGGAGCTGCCGCGCAATCTCGAGTTCCTGTTCAGCCGCAATCGGCTGAACGTGGCTGTGTCGCGGGCGCGGTGCTTAGCGATCCTCGTATGCAGCCCTGAGCTCCTCCACGTGAGGTGTCGGTCGGATGACCAGATGCGACTCGTCAACGCGCTCTGCCTGCTGGTCGAGATGGCCGCTGAGCAGGAGGGTCCATCGGCGTCGTGGAGAGCAGGGTCAAGATGATCTGTCGTGGCTCTGGACTTGCGTCCGTAGCATCAAGGCCATCCGAACGCCTATGACGGGTGCGGCAGACCTAGAGACCACAAGCCCAGGATCACCTCGCGCTTTGATCGAGCAGCGTGTTGTCGAGCGCGCGACCCGATTGACCGCAGAGCAGGTCGAGGAGGCGTGCTCCTTCGCTCGCGCGGAACGAATCCTCGGCCGGGAGTACCACGGGCGGTTCCTCATCGAGCTGCTGCAGAACGCGGCCGATGCCTGGGGGGCGACGCGGACCGGGACGGAGCGAACCGACGTGCGCATCGTCCTGAGCAGCGCCCCGGCGCTGCTTGTCGCGAACAAAGGGACGACCTTCCCGGCAAGCGCCGTCGTCAAGTCGCTGGGACACATCGGCCGGTCGACGAAGTCCCCCGGCGAAGCCATCGGCCACAAGGGCATCGGTTTTAAGTCGGTGCTGGAGCTGACGCTCTGCCCCGAGCTCTACTCGGGGCTCTCGGAGCAACAGCCGACCGTCGCCGTTCGATTCGATCCGCGCGCTGCGCTCGACGTCATCCGGGCGAACTCGCCGGACTGGGACGTGCTGGTCGCAGAGGTGGACGACATCGAGGATCCGCTCGCGGCGGTTCCGATCCTGCGGTACCCGATCTGGGTCGACGAGCTGCCGGCCGACGTGGCGGAACTTGCTGCAGACGGGTTCGACACGCTGATTCGTCTTCCGTTCAACGACGATCTCCGCCCGGATCCCCTCCTGGGACTCGACGAGTGGCTCGATACGGTCCGCGCCGGGTTCCTAGACCTGACCGATCAGATGTTGGTCTTGCTCGGGATGTTCGAGCGCGTCGAGATCGACGACCGGCCGGCCGATGCTCACGCATTGATCGAGCCTCGTTGGGAGGACGAGATCGTCATCGAGAGCGCGACGACGCGCGAGTTCGTGTGCGTCGAGCGCAACGGGGAGCCGACCAGCAGGTGGGAACTCTACCGCCGAACACTGAATGACAAGGGGGACTTGTCCGGGGAGATCGCCGTCGGCGTGCGGGTCGGGACCGACAGCGGTCAGGTGCTCGCCGGGCTGCCGAGCACGCCATCGACACCCTTCCATCTGTTCTTCCCGACGAGGATCGGCTCTGGACTGCCGTTCCTGCTCCACGGCTACTTCGAGGTCGACGCCGCGCGGACTGGCTTCTACGAGGGCTCGGCCGCGCAGAACGAAGCGATCCTCGTGGCGCTGGCGGAACTCGTGGCGATCGCGATCGCAGACATCGCGGGGCGCCAGCCGTCGGCGCTGACCCCTCTTCCCGACCTCCTCGGTGAAGGCATCACGCCGGAGAACCCCAGGGCCCTCCACTTCCGTGACTTGGCCCTGGCGAAGCTCGACCATATCGCCTGGGTTCCGGTCGAGCTGGAAGGCGGCGGCTCGCAGGTCGCCAGGCCTCTGGATCTGCTGGTCGACGAGGACATCGGGCTCGTGGAGCGGATCGTTACGGCCTTCTCGCCCGCGTACGTTCACGAGCGCACGGGATGGAAGGTGCCCGCCCGCGGTATCGGCAGCGCGGGCCATCGGTACTTGCAGTCGCGACAGCCAGACAGGGACATCTGGGCAGCGCTCGAGCTGCTGCTTCGGCCTGGCGGGAGAGGCCCTTGGCCCGAGGGCACGGCGGACGAGGGGTTCACGGCGCTGCTTGACCTCGTAGCCGCGCTGCAGGTCAACGATCGAGCGAGAGCCGATCGGCTTCTGACCGGGCTCCGCGGCGACGATGGTGCGTGCTTGCTCCCAGCCGTTGCCGCAGAGGACGGTCGAACGCTTCTTCCGGTGCCCGATCCGAGCGAGGCTGTCGCGGGACGGCGGAGCCAGCTCGTGATGGCTCGCACACGAGACGTCGGCAGTACGGAGCTCGTCCCACCCTCCTTCATGGACGTGGCGTTCCTGCCGGCCGGCCTCCTCGAAAACGAGAGCCAGGTGGATCGAGCCAGATCGCTTGGCGTCCGCGATTTCACCGTGGACAACGTCCTCGACCGGATGCGCGGAGCCTCAGGAGCCGAAGCGGACCCGGGGACCGTGCTCGCGTTTCTGTGGTCGTTGCTGGTTCGGGAGAGACGCAGCGAGTTCAGCTCGCGGGCCGCTGCCGATCATGCGAGCGAGTTCAACCCCGCTACGTTCTTCTGGTGTCGTCCCGGCCACGGCGGGCGCCCTGGTGCTGAGGCCGATCGACAGCGTCGCCGTCGCGTTCTCGCAGAAACTTTCCTGCCGGCTCGGGACGGTGTGTGGCGCCCGGCATCGCGGCTGGCGTTCGGCGAGTCGTGGGCAGCGTGGCTCGAGAGCGGCGCGTGCGGGCCTCGGACGACGGCGCACGAGAACCGGGCGCGCTACTACCGCGCACTGAGTGCGGTCGCGCCCTCCGACGCGGGCCTGCTCGCCGACCCCGACGAGGTTCTGTCCTGGCTCGGTGACACCGACGCTCAGTCCGACGAGGAGCTCGAGCATCTTGAGGTCAACGTCGAGAAGCACAGCTTCTTGTTGATGCTCGGCGTCTGGGAGGTCTTCCCGGTCGAGGGGTTCGAGAGCCGCGAGGCCCGCAACCGGCCCCGCTTTCCCTTCGAAGGAGTGTTGAACGACAAGCGGTCCGCTCGAATCGAAGCCTTGGGCGGGTGGAAGTTCGTCAACCACCAATGGGCTGGCAAAGGTCATCTCAACGTGTGGATCGCGGAGGACTTCCGGTTCCTGTGGCCGCTTGCCGAGGCAGCCGATCGCGATGCGGGGAGCACTGCCCAGCTGCTGTCAGCGGGCACCAGCCTGTACGCATCCCTGGACTCGGTAGCTGCCTTCTGCCCTACCTGTACGAGCGGTACGTGGCACAGCAAGCGCTACCAGACGTCGCTCGGCGATAGCTATCCAAGCATCCTCGCCCTTGAGCTGCAGAACCTCCGTTGGGTGCCGGCGGTGTTGAACGGCGAGGAACTCGAAGCGCCACAGCTGACTTCGTCGGTGGTGGTGGAGCGAGAAGCCTCCCGGCGGAGCCGGCCTCCGGCAGAGCCCGTTGCGGTACCTGCCTCTCTGCCGACCCTCAGCCGAGATCACGTCGGAGCTGCGATCGCTGGCGGGCATCTCTCGGCTCGAGTCGGCCGGCGTCGACCGCGTCGCAGCACTACTTCGGGACCTCCGTGACCGCTACGAAGCTGGCTCGCTCGCCGAAGATCCAGACTCGTCGAGGTCCGCTCGTCAGGCCTTCATCGGGTTGCACCGCCTCGCCTACGAGAGGCTCGATGAGGTGGCATCGGTGGAAACCGCTCAGGCGTCCGAGGTCTTGCAGCGAGTAGGTGTCCTGAGCGAGCTAGGCGACACGCTCGTCTACAACGACCCCGCCGATGTTCGTCAGGACGACGGTCGCTTCATCGCATACCAGCGCTTCTTCGACGGGCGTGTGCCATTCGCCGTCCTTGCCCGCGATCGGGGAGCTGTCGCGACCCGGCTCGGGCTCTCTGCGTTCGTCGTCGAGCTCGTGCGCAGGGAGAGCATCGAGACACGCGACGTCACCGACGAGGTCGCCGACCTCCTTGGGGAGCGTGTTCCCGAGCTGCTCGCAATCGTCGTGCACCACAGTCTCGGCACGCAGACGCTCGAACCATCGAGCCAGCAGTTCGAGGAACGCGCCCGACGCCTGCGGAGCCTGCGCGTCCTCCAGGTCGACGACCTTGTGATCGACGCGCACGTTGCCGGCACCGACGCCACGGCCACCATCGGTGAAGGGGTCGCCCAGGACGTGTTTCTCGAGGCTGCGACCGGCTCTCAGCCCGTGCTGTACCACGACATCCGCGGCGACACATGGAAAGAGACCTTGAGGCGGAAGCTGCCGCAGCACCTCGCGGTCCTGCTCGAGAACCCAGCGTACACAGCCACGTTCGCGCTCTTCCTGCAAGCCGAAACGGATGCCGAGCGTGAGGACGTGCTTCGCGACCTCGGAGTCTCGGTCGACGACGTCGAGGGGATCCGCTCGAGCGTCGGTGCGGTCTCCGAGGAAGAGAAGGAACGGCAGCGGCGGTGGTTCGCCGCGGTCTTGGAGGCGCTCGGTCAAGAGGCACTCGTCGCGCCCCTCGACAGCAGCGACGCTGGCGGCCTCCTCGAGCGCGCGGGCTTGCCGACGGAGGTCGCGATGCGGCTCGCCGACCTGGGCGGGGGAGCCGACGCTCGACGCAGCACTGGTCCAGACAGTGCGCTCTGGCTGCTCGAGACCAACGGTGTCGAGCTCTCACTGATTGATGATGCGCTTCGAGGCGCAGATCCCTTTGATGGCTTGAGCGTCGAAGTCGCGCAGCATCGCCTTGGCACGTGGGTCAGAACAAATCGCCGCCACGTCGCCGCGGTCCTCGCGCAGCGGCGTGATCCGGACGACGCGAAGAACCTGCCGAGCGGATGGAGCGCATCGCCGGAGCTTCGGTTGGCGCTCGACCCGGCTCCCGCTGAGTGGCTGGGAGCTGCTGTCGACTCATTGCGTGCGGCCGGGTTCTCGCCAGATGTGAACGCACTCGCCGAGCAGCCGGTGGCGGAGTTCGTGAGGCTAGCCGGCGTCGCCGGCCGGGCGGAGCTCGATGCGCTTGTGGCGCGGCTCTACGACCGCGAGGAGCAAGCGCGGATCCTGCGGTCGGCAGCGGCTTCTTGGCGGAACGAGCTCGCGTTCTTAGCCGTGCTGGCACGGACGCAAGCCGGCGAATCCCGTGCCGCGATTCGTGCCCAAGCAGATCTGGTCGACGACGGCCTGCCAGTCGCCCCATTGGTACCCAGCGACCTCCAAGCGTCGGCCGCTGATCTATTCGCCACCCTCCCCTACCTGGCGGACGCGCTCGCGGAGATGCTGAACGATCTCCTGACGGGGCTTCCTGAGCGAGCCACCTTGCTCACTTTGGCCAGCGAGTACGGAGTCGGGACCGGACACCGAACAGAGGTTGAGCGGGCTCTCGAAGCGCCCAAGAGCGAGTTCGCACGCAAGCTTCGGAGAAACATCGCGCAACTGGAGGACAAATCGGTCCGTCCGATTACACCAGAGGGCATGCAGGCGGCCAAACGGCACGAGCCATCTCCTGACGAGAAGCGGACCAAGCGGAAGGTCGCGGCGGTGAAGGTCGGAGCCGGCGCTGACGCTCGCAAGCGGCGAGCGGGGGACGAAGGTGAGCGCTGGGCGCTGGCGGCAGTGCTCGGTGACTTGGTCGCACTCTCTGCTTACGATCGACGGACGGCGATCGATGCCATCACGTCGCTTCTCGATGACTTCGTGGGCAAGCCCGTAGATAAGGCCCGCTCGCATGCCGAGCCCGCTTGCGAGCCGCAGCTCGATGAAGAAGAACTCATTGAGGAGCTGACGGGACTGCTCCACGTGTCCCGGCTGAGCGACGGATTCGGGTTCGACCTTCTCGGTTGGCTGCCGCTGCAACCAAATGCTGAGCCAAGGGCGGTGTGCTTAGAGGTCAAGAGCACCCGCAACGGCACGTTCCACCTATCGCGTCACGAGTGGGGACGGGCCACATGGTTCCACGACCGTCGCGAGGGCGAGCGATACGTCGTCCTCGTGGTCCACCGCTCGTCCGGTTCCGAGCCGCCGCAGCGCATCGACATCCTCGCCGATCCGGTGCACCTGGCCGCGACCGAGCAGATCGCGAAGATTGACGATGGGTATGAACTCTCCTACCGCACGACGGGTGAAGTAAGTACGAGTAGGCCGAAAATCGGGGGCGTGCACGCGAGCGGTCGTTGAGGGCTCAAGCCGCATCGGTGCCCAGGGCAGTTCGTGCGTCGCGTACTCGATGGGGGCGAGGGCGTGCTTCCAAACGCCGTGCTTCGCTCCGCTCGATCACTTCCAACCGACCGCGGTGCCATCCGACTCTGAACGAGACTGCCGAGCTAACCGGGATGTGCGGGACCGAGCCAAGCGTCGCGCGGCTGCGTCGCCATTGGGGAGCTCCGTTCGCCGGGCTTAAGCTCGCCTGTCATGCCGCCGCTTACAGGCAGCACGGCCATCCAGCACACTACCCCGAGGTCCTCATCCCCGATCTCCTCGGGCAGCTCCTCAGCCTCGACTGGCTGAAGGCCCAGGCCATCCACCATCCGCACCACCTCGGCGGCGGCCTCATTGCGGTTCATGCGCTCTTCCGCGAGCTCGGCGCGGATGCCGTTCAGTGCCCGCCGCACTCCCGAGCTTCGCTCGACGCTCAGCGCGTCGGCGGCGCGGTCGGCGCCCTCCGGCAGAATCACACGCGTGTCGCGCAGCAGGGAGAGCGCGAAGCGCTGCGCTGGCCCGATCGCTTCCTGAGCCCGCCGAGGGTCCGCCCGCCGGTTGTGCTGGGCGACGATGTCCGCGGCCACGCGCCTCCAGGCATCCTCGAGGTCGACCCCCGCCGCCTCGAGCTCCTCGACGCCGGCCTCGGCCGCCCCGTCGGGATCGATCCGGCGTAGCAGCTCGAGGTCCGAATCGATCAGCTCCTCCTCTCCACCCGGTCCGGACGATACGAAGCGCCAGTAGCGGTGGCCCTCCCCGGCGCCCGGCATCCGCCGCGTGCGTGTGGCGAAGAAGACGCCGGGTCGGCCGCGTGCGCGGCTCGCCGACGGCCGGATCACCGCGCCGATGCCCCAGGGGAGCGCCCGCAGGCGCTCGAGCTCGCCCTCCTCTTGCGCCCGCAGCACCCGCGCGCGCAGTTCCTCGCCTACGAACGCGCCGCCGGCCGCGGAGTCGTCGTCCTCAGCGGCGAGCTCGACGTCGCCGGCGACTAGCCTGCCGGCGTGGTCGCGCAGCTCCGCCTCGAGCTCTTTGGCGTAGGTGCGCAGCTGCACCTCCACGCCCTCTATCACCTCGCTCTCCATGCCGAACACCCCGGCCGCCCTGATCTTCGCCCTCACGGTCGCCTCAAGCCGCAGGAGCTCCTCGAGCTCGCCGTCGACGGGCAGCATCGTGGTCAGGAAGACCTCGTTGTGTGGCGAGAGCAACCGGATCACGCGGCCGTTGCGCTGGACCACGCGCTGGGGGTTCCACGGCATGTCGTAGGAGATGACCGCCTGGGCCTGCTGCAGGTTCTGACCCTCGGAGAGGACGTCGGTCGAGAGCAGCAGGTCGACCTCGCCGTCGGGAGGCTCGTGGTCGGGACCGACCACCGTCTTCGGTGAGAAGCGCGTCAGTAGCCGCATCCGCTCGTCGGGGGAACTCTCACCGCCGATCACCGTGACCCGCTGCCGCCCCGAGACCACGTCCGGCAGATGCTCGTGGAGATAGCGGATCGTCTCGCCGAAGGTGGCGAACACCACGATCTTCTGCGCCGGAGAGCGCACGAGCAGCTCTACGAGCAGGCGCAGCTTCGGGTCTGTCTCCTGCGCCAGCAAGCGCAGACGCTCGGCGATCCCGGCGAGGCGGTCGCGATCCGCCGTCACCGCGACACCATAGGCAGGCTTGAAGTCGCTCGCAGGAAGCGCGCCCGGATCCTCGGCCAGGGCGTCGGCGACGGCGTCGGACAGACCCGTGTCGCCTGCCTCGATGCGCGCGGCCTCGCGCAGCGCCGCCTTCGACGGGACCCGCCCGCGGCCGTCGTCCCACGCCGTGAGGAAGGCGTCGTGGGCCGCGACCATCCGCTCGACCGTGGCCAGGCAGGCGGCCCAGGACGACTCGAAGCGCTTGAGCACGCCCGACTGCAGCAGGCCGCCGAGCTGGGCCTCGGCCGAGTTCGGCTCGGGCTTGAGCAGCCACGCGCTCGGGCGGTAGCGTGCCATGTCGAGCGCCTCGATGCGCTCGACGATGTCTGCGAAGAGGCCCGGGTGAGCCTCGTCGAGGTCGTAGCGGAGGGTGTCGAGCCGCGGCTCGGGAAAGCGCACCGGCGTGCCGTCGGGAAAGGTCTCGCCCGGGTAATGCTCCTCGATGAAGGGCCGGTCGCGGCGGACCGAAATTGCGTCGGCGAGCGGGAACAGGACGTCGGGGTCTAGGTTCTCAGGATCGCGCTCCGACGCGCCGGCGCGCAGGAACAGCTCGCGCGCCGAGGGGATGCCGATGCGGCTGAACGCACGGTCGTGGCGGGCAAACAGGAGGACGAGGTTGTAGAGATCCCAGAGACCGTTGTTGACCGGCGTCGCGGTGAGGAGCACCGCGTGCTTTCGCGCGCCGCCGAGCAACCGCTCCATCGCGCGGTACCAGGTGGTGTCCTCGTTGCGGAGGGCGTGGGCCTCGTCGATGACGATCAGCCGGTAGGCGTCCTTCTTGGCGGAGATGCGGCGCGCTCGGCCGCGAGTGGCCGCGGG